>Ga0190271_10001525_pt1 | contig 13274 bp, 12 predicted proteins | sample Popmic356T_FD_133747 | JGI IMG/M metagenome (GOLD analysis project Ga0190271, IMG submission 133747) | Populus adjacent soil microbial communities from riparian zone of Weber River, Utah, USA - 356 T | ecosystem: Environmental > Terrestrial > Soil > Riparian zone | place: USA: Utah | collected...
CACGTGGCGCAACCACACGGGCAACCAGCGCTGCCAGCCGGCGGAGGTGCGGCGTCCCGCCTCGCTGGGCGAGGTCGTCGAGGCGGTCCGCGACGCCGAGGGCGCGGGGCTCACCGTGCGCGCCGTCGGGTCGGGCCACTCGTGGTCGGACGCTGCGCTGACCACCGGGATCCTGCTGCTGCCCGAGGGCCTCGCGGGCCCGCTCCCGCTCGAGCCCGAGCTGCTGCGCAAGGAGGTCGACGCGACACGGCTCGTGCGCACCGGCAGCGGCACGCGCCTGCGCGAGCTCAACGCCCGCCTCGACGGCGAGGGGCGCGCGCTGGCCAACATGGGCGGCTACGACGGCCAGACGATCGCGGGCGTCCTCTCGACCTCGACGCACGGCAGCGGCCTGCGCTTCGGTCCGCTCGCCGACATGGCGCGCTCGCTCGAGCTCGTCTGCTCGGGCGGCCGCCTGCTGCGCGTCGAGCGCGCGAACGGGCCCACCGACGCGCGCGCCTTCGCCCGCGCACGGCCGGGCTGGGAGCTCGTCCAGGACGACGACGTCTTCGACGCCGCGGTCGTCGGCATGGGCTGCATGGGCGTGCTCTACGCCGTGACGCTCCACGTCCGCGACGCGTTCTGGCTCAAGGAAGTGCGCACGATGAGCACCTGGGAGGCCGAGCGCGAGCGGCTGGACGCGCGGCTGGCCGAGGAGGAGCACCTCGAGCTGTTCGTCAACCCGTACGCCAACGCGGACGGCGTCCACGCCTGCATCGTCACCACGCGCACCGAGGTCCCGCGGCCGCCGCACGGGCACGCGCAGCACAAGCTCGAGCGCCACCCGCTGATCGAGCTGCTCGCCCGGCTGCCGTTCACCGCGCCGGTGCTGCGCGCGATCCTCGACCTGAGTCCGCGCGCGACGCCGAGGCAGCTCGACAAGGCGCTCGCGCAGCTGCGCGACGACGAGTACACCAACCGCTCCTATCGCGTGTTCAACATCGGCGCGGCGAACCACATCCCGGCGTACTCGTCGGAGATCGGCGTGCCGCTCGGGCGCCACGTCGAGGCCGTCGACCGCCTGCTCGAGGTCGCGGCCGGGCGGGCGCGCGCCGGGCGGGCCTACCACTCGTCGCCCTTCAGCCTGCGCTTCGTGCGCGGCACGAGCGCCTTCCTCTCGATGATGGAGGGCGCCGACACGATGATGGTCGAGCTGATCATGCAGACCGGCACGGAGGGCGGCTACGAGCTGCTCGCCGCGCACGAGGACGCGTTGTACGCGTTCGGCGGCAGGCCTCACTGGGGCCAGGTCAACACGCTCACGGAGCCCGCGCTGCGGATGCTGTACCCGCGGCTCGACCGCTGGCTCGCGGTGCGCGACGCGCTCGACCAGACCGGCGTCTTCTCCTCTCCCTTCACCAAACGGGTCGGACTCACGACTGTGGGGTATGCACATGCGTAAGGCACTCGCCGCCGCGGCGGCGCTCGGTTCCACCCTCGTCCTCGCGACGGCGGCGTTCGGGCTCCCGCCCTTCACGGACGCGCCCAAGACGGACGCGGGCAGCGGCGGGCAGGCGGTGATCGACGGGTTGCGGACGTCCTGCCACGGGACGTTCGACCGGCTCGTGCTCGACGCGCGCCGCGGCGTGCCGCAGTACGACGTGCGCTACGTGCGCAGGGTGCGCTCCGACGGCTCGGGCGCGATCGTCCGGCTCAAGGGGACCAAGCGGCTGCGGATCGTCATGCAGAACGCGCGGGCGCACTCGCAGTCGGGCTCGCCGCTGATCCCGGGCGCGCAGACCCCGCTGTGCCCGAACCTCCGGCAGGTCAAGCTCGCCGGCGACTTCGAGGGCGTGGTCACGTTCGGCGTCGGCCTGCGCCGCAAGGACGGCTTCCGCGTCTTCCGGTTGAGCAACCCGGCGCGTGTCGTGATCGACGTCGCCCACTGAGCGCCGCGATGCCCCGCCTGCGCCTCGCCGTCGTGCTCACGCTCGCGGTCGCGCTCGTCGCGGCGGCGCCGGTGCCCGCGGCCGCCCCGCCCGGCGGCGACGGCGCGTACGCCGCCGCCAAGAAGAAGAAGTGCAAGAAGGGCAAGGTGCGGCTGCGGCAGGGAAAGAAGAAGGTCCGCTGCGTGCCCGCACGCGAGGTGCTGCCGAGGCCGAAGCGGTTCGATGTCGCGAAGTCGGCGACGCGCCTCGTGCTCGGTGCCGACCTCTCCAAGCTGCGCGACCGGCGCGGTCGCAGGCTGCCGTCGTTCCCGAAGCTCCTCGATCGCATCGACCCGCGCGCGGACAGGGCACTCGCCGCCGCGGCCGCCGCGACCATGGAGCAGATGCCGCAGCGCGACCTCTTCGCGCGCGCGGCCGCGGCGCCGTGCGGCTCCGGCAGCGGCAGCGTGAGCAGCACGTTCGACGCGGGCGGTGGTCTCAGCGTCGACGTGCGCTCGACGCTCGGCCCGGACGCGTCCATGCAACTCGGCATGGAGAACCGCAACGGGACGCGGCGCGTCCGCTTCGAGGTGGAGTTCCCGGCGTGCTCGGACGCGTCGCTCGAGTCGTGCCCGACGGCGGAGGGGATCGTGCGCGGGCGCGACGACCAGCGCATCGCCGTGCGCGCGACGCTGTTCGAGGGCGATCGCACCGTGTGGTCGCAGGGCCTGCGCCTCCAGGGGGAGACGACGTTCCGCGGCGTGGTCGGCGACGACGCGAAGCTGCAGAAGGTCGAGGTCCACAACACGGAGGTCGCGACGCTCGCCCTCGGCGGCGACGCGCGCGGCTTCGACATCTCGATCCGCACGCTCGTCCAGCGGATCACCACGGTGACGATGCCGTCCGGCGACTTCCAGCTCGGCGCGAGCATCGTCAACGCGAACATCACCGGGACGGGGGTCTCCGAGGGCGAGCGGCGCTCCGCACAGGCCCAGATCGAGCGCGACATGCGCAGGGAGGCCGACAAGCAGTTCCGCGACATCGTCAAGAGGGCCATCGACCGCTACAAGCAGCTCGAGACGGCCTGGAACCAGCCGAACACCTGTGCCTCGGTCGTGTTCGCGCCCGCCTCCGGCACGAAGACGCTGCGGCGCGGCGACCGGGGCTCCTTCGACGCGCGGACGCAGGCGAAGCCCGGCGGCTCTCCCGCCACCGCGAGGTGGACGCTCACCGGCAGCGCGAACGCGCCGTTCACGCCGGGAACGGCCTCGTCCAACCCGGCGCGCTTCTCGCACGGCGCGGTGACGCGCGCCGGACGGGGGGTCTTCGTGACCGCGACCGTCATGTCGGTGTCGAAGGCCGGCGTCGCGCAGGCGACCTGGTCGCAGCCGACGCGGGACGACGGCGTGATCAACCGCATCAGCGGCACGTTCGACGGCACGTGGGCGACGACGACGACGCTGGGGACCTCGACCATGACCTTCCTGGGCGACGTCGCCTACGAGCGGATCACACCCGCCGCGGGCCCGGGCGCCTCCGGCGTGTACAAGGTCGTCGGCGGCGGCTACAACCTCACGCTCTCCGGCATCGACCTCTCGACCGCGTCGGGCTGCCGGATGACGGGGAGCGGCCACATCCCCTTCCTGGTCGGGCAGAGCACGATGAACGTCAGCGACGGCGCGCCGCCGTACACCTACGCATGGGAGGCGTTCACCGCCGCGCCGCCGACCGGGACGATCAACGGAAGGCGGACCAACTGCCCGCCCGGCTCCGAGGGCTTCGAGAACACGACCTTCCAGATCAACCTGTTCTCGCCGATCCGGGCGACCGGCCAGGTGTCGGCCGACGGCATCACCTATCAGGGCACGGTCAGCGACGGCGTCATGACCACGTCCTGGCGGTTCACGGGGACGCCGTAGCGCGGCGCGTGACGAGCACGGGCCGGCGGGCGTCGCGCACGAGCCCGGAGGAGACGGAGCCCAGCACGGCCGCGGTGATCGAGCCGCGGCCGCGCGAGCCGACGGCGATCGCGGCGGCGCCCCGCTCGTCGGCGAGCGCGGCGATCGTGCGCCAGACGCCGCGGTCGGACTCGAGCGGGAGCGGCTCGGCGTCGAGCCCGGCCGCGCGCGCGAGCGCCGCGCCCTCCTCCGCGAGCTCCTCCGCGTCGCCGGCGTACATCTCGTCGAGGCTCGACGCGAGCTGCTGCACCTCGTCCACCGGCGTGGTGAGCAGCCAGGCGCCGGCGACCGAGCGGCGCACGGGCGAGGACCAGGCGTGGACGACGAGCGCGGCGCGGCCGGGGAACAGCACGGCCGCGTCCTCGATCGCCTCGCGCGCGGCGTCCGAGCGGTCGTAGCCGATCACGAGCGGCCCGTCGTCGGCCTCTCCGCCGGGCACGACGAGCACCGGCACGGGCGCGTGGTGCAGCAGGGCGCTGGTCGTCGTCCCGAGCACGGCGCGGGGCAGGCCGCCCCGTCCGGACGCGCCGCAGACGATCGCGGCGGCGCCGAGGCGCTCGGCCGCCGCCACGAGCCCGCGCCACGGCGTCCGGCTGATCTCGACCACGGCCTCCGCGTCGAGCCCCGCCCCGGCGGCGAGCGCCCGCCCGCGCTCGAGCAGCTCGGCGGCGGCGTGCTCGAGCTCCTCGTCGAGGGCCATCGTCGCCGGGCCGATCACGGAGTCGGGCAGGGCGATCCGCGCGGCGGAGGCGCTGTCGAGCGGCAGCCACGACTCGCGCACGACGGCGAGCGTCGCACGTGCGCCGGGCAGCAGCCGCGCGGCGGCGGCGATCGCGTGCCCGGCGGCCTCGGAGCCGTCGAAGCCGATGAGGACATGCGGCGCGTTCCCGGAGCTCATGCCCGCAGTCTGGCCGGTCCGCGCCGCGGTCGCGTCAGCGACGCCGAGATCGACGTTGACCAGGCATCACATGGTCAACGTCGATCTCGATCACGGCGGCGCGGTGAGATAGACGTTCCGCCGGCTCGGACGTCAACAGCGGCTGGGTAGGGAGGCGGGTCTGACGCGGCGTTCGAGGCAACGCCGCCGGAACGTCTATCTCGGCGCCGCGGGTGGGTGAGTGTGCGCCACCTCAGGGGCGGACGACCGCGGCGCCGCTGAACCGGCCGGCGCGGAGGTCGTCGAGCGCGTCGCCCGCCCGCTCGAGCGCGTACTCGTGCACGGTCGTCCGGACCGGCACGCGCGGCGCGAGCGCGAGGAACTCCTCGCCGTCGCGGCGCGTGAGGTTCGCGACGGACCGGAGGCTGCGCTCGCCCCACAGGTCGGCGTACGGGAAGGACGGGATGTCGCTCATGTGGATGCCGGCGCAGACGACGGTGCCGCCCTTGGCGAGCGCGCGCAGCGCGGCCGGGACGAGCGCGCCGATCGGCGCGAAGACGATCGCGGCGTCGAGCTCCTCAGGCGGCGCGTCGGCGGAGGCGCCGGCCCACTCGGCGCCGAGCTCGCGCGCGAAGGCCTGCGCGGCATCGTCGCCGGCGCGCGTGAACGCGAACACGCGGCGGCCCTCGTGGCGCGCGACCTGGCAGATGATGTGGGCCGCGGCGCCGAAGCCGTAGAGGCCGAGGCGCTCCGCGTCGCCGGCCATCCGCAGCGCGCGGTGGCCGATCAGCCCCGCGCACAGCAGCGGGGCGGCCTGGAGGTCCGGGTAGTCGTCCGGGATCGGGAAGCAGAAGCGCGCGTCGGCCACCGCGTACTCGGCGAAGCCGCCGTCGCGGTCGGCGCCCGTGAAGCGCGCGCGGTCGCACAGGTTCTCGCGGCCGGAACGGCAGTAGCGGCACTCCCCGCACGTCCAGCCGAGCCACGGGACGCCGACCCGCTCGCCACTCCCGTCGACCGTGCCGACGATCTGGTGCCCGCAGACGACGGGCAGCTTCGAGGCGCGCACCTCGCCGTCCATGACGTGCAGGTCCGTGCGGCAGACGCCGCACGCGTGCACCTTGATCAGCAGCTCGCCGTCGCCCGGCTCGGGCACCGGCAACTCCGCGGCGCGCAGCCGCCGGCCGGGGGCGTCGAGGACCATCGCGCGCATGGGGGGAGCCTCGCACGTCCGTGGAGAACCGCAACGGGAGCGCGGTCCACCCCGGATACCGCCGCGTCGCGCGCGTGCGAGCGTGCGGAGCATGGTGCCCGGGGTCATCGAGGTCGCCTTCGCCGGCCTCGCGACCGCGGTGGCGACCGGGCTCGGCGCCCTGCCGGTCGGCAGCGCGGGCGCGCAGGCGCTCGGCCTGCGCGCGGCCATGCTCGGCGCCGCGGGCGGCGCGATGGCCGTCGTCTCGGTCCTCGGCCTGCTCGTCCCGGCGCTCGACGACGGCTCGGCCGCGGCGGTTGCGCTCGGGCTCGCGGGCGGTGTCGGCTTCCTCCTCGCCGCCCGTGCCGCGCTCCGCGCGCGCGGGCTCCACGACGTCCGGCTCGGCACGGCCGGGCGGCGGCGGGCGGCGCTCGTCTTCCTCGTGCTCTTCGTCCACTCGCTGCCCGAGGGGCTCGCGATCGGGTCGGCGTGGGCCTCGGAGCGCGAGGGGCTGGGGCTCTTCGTCCTGCTCGCGATCGCGGTCCAGAACGTGCCGGAGGGCACGGTCACGGCGATCCCGCTCGCGCTCGAGGGCGCCGGCCGCGCGCGCCAGGTCGCGGCCGCGATCGGCACCAGCCTGCCGCAACCGGTCGGCGCGGTGCTCGCCTTCGTGCTCGTCGAGGAGGTCGCCGGCCTGCTGCCCGTCTCGTTCGCGTTCGCCGCCGGCGCGATGCTCGCGCTCGTGGCCACCGACGTCGCCCCCGACGCGTGGCGGTCGGGCAAGCGCGGCCACGCGGTCGCGGGCGCCGCGGCCGGCGCCGGGCTCATGGTCGCGTTCGCGGTGCTGCTCGGGGTGTGAGGCCGCCGTGCACGGGCGGGCAACCGCCCCCCGGACCGGCGGGGTCGCCGCAACCCACACACCGGGAGCCCCCAGGGCCGCGGAGGGCGCGTCACGAGAAGCTGCATGGCATGCCCACCCCCACGACCCCCATACGACATTCCACAGGCAAGATCATCGGCCTCACCCTCGCCGCAGCCATCACCGCCCTTCTCGCGCTCGGCGCGCTCGCCGCAGGCGGCGGGCTGCTGTGGGCCAACGGCGAGCGCGACGCCGACGGGTACGTCAACACCGACACGGAGTCCCTGCAGACCACCGGGCGTGCGATCACGACCGGCCATATGAACCTCGAGCTCGACGGCGCCGGCGACTTCCTCGAGGCGATCGGCTCCGGCGACGTCAAGGTGACCGCGGACGCCGGCGACGGCGGCACGTTCATCGGCATCGCCCGCACCGCGGACGTCGACCGCTACCTCGACGGCGTCGGCCGCGCGGTCGTCACCGACTACTCGGACTGGTTCGACCCGATCTACCACCAGGAGGCGGGCGACCGCCGTCCCGCCGCGCCCGACACCCGGTCCTTCTGGGTCGCCAAGGCGCAGGGCGACGGCGAGCAGTCGCTGACCTGGGACACGCGCGACGGCGACTGGACCGCCGTGGTCATGCATCCCGACGCGCGCCGCGCGGTCGCCGCGGACGTGAGCGGCGGCGTGAACACGCCCTCGTTCCTCCCGTTCGCGATCGTCTCGCTCGCGTTCGGCGCGCTGTTCGCCGCCGGCGCCGCCGCGCTCCTCTGGCTGCTCTTCCGCGGCCCGCGCGACGGCACCCGGCCCGACGAGCAGCCCGCCGCCGACGAGCAGCCGACCGTCGTCCTGCCGGGCGAGCCGAGCCCGGGCGTCTGAGCGGGAGCCGCTCCCGGCGCGTCACGCCGCGCGCTGCCGACGGCGGCGCCGCGGCCGCGCCGGGAGCTCCTGCACCCGCCCGCTGGGGACGCGGAGGACGAGGCGGTGGTCGAAGATCATCGCGATCGACCCCGACTCGACGTAGCGCAGCCCGCCCGGGCCGAGCCTGAGGTCGACGACCACGCCGTCGAAGATGTCGGCGCCGTGGTCGGCGACGACCTCCTGCACCGCCCCGACGCGCACGCCGTCGGCCGCCACGACGTCGGCGCCCGGCTCGAGCGTGCGCCACGAGACGCGGTGCTGCCGCCCGCCGAGCGGGTGCTCGGCGCGTCAGGCGGCGTCGAGCGCGGCGCGCGTGCGCCGCTGGATGCCGGTGAAGTCGTCCATCCGGCGCTCGAGCTGCTTCTCGTCGGCGGCCAGTTCGCGGAAGGAGCGCCGGATCGCGTGGTTCTCCCGGTTGATGCCGTCGCGCACCCGGTCGCGGCCGGCGGGATCGGTGGAGTCACTCATGCCTCCAGCCTGCGCGGCGCGCGGCGCCGCGCCCATCCGCTGATCGGATGATCGGCCGGTGGGGGATCGGGCCTCAGGCCAGGAGCCCCCAGGCCAGGGCGGACGCGACCGCCTCGTCGAGCCCCTCGGCGCCGAGCCGCGCCGTCGCGTCGAGCGCGTAGCGCTCCACGGTCGCGCGGTCCTCGCCGAGCAGCGCGGGCAGGTCGTGGAGCGCCCAGCCGTCGCGCAGCATGGCGAGGATCGAGCACTCGAGCGGAAGCAGCAGCGGATGCGCCGGCTCGCACGCCCCCGCCTCGACCGGCCGCCCGGTGACGACCGCGACCGCCGCCGCGACGAGCGCGTCGCGGTCGGCCTGCTTGTCGACGAACGCGACCGCGCCGTGCGCGAGCGCGTGCTCGACCACCTCGTGCTCGGTGAAGGCCGAGAGCATCAGCACCGGCACGCGGATCCGCTCCGTGCGCAGCCGCGCGAGCACCGCGAGGCCGTCGAGCTGCGGCATGCGCACATCGAGGATCGCCAGCTCCGGGAGCTCGGCGAGGATCAGCCGGTACGCGGTCTGCCCGTCGGCCGCTTCGCCGGCGATGGCGAAGCGGCCGCTCGAACGCAGGGCGCGCACGACGCCGGCGCGGTAGAGGGGATGGTCGTCGGCGACGACGACCCGCGCTGGGACGGGGCGCGGCGTGGGCATCGGGCGCAGCCTCCCCGCCGCAGGCGGCCCGTGCCATCCGCCGACCGTCCCACCGCCCGGGGGAGGCGCGGCATCCGTCGATCGGACCCGCGGCCCCGCACGACGATGATCGGTGCCTGAGGGTCGCGTGGTAGAACCGCAGCGATGGCCCCCGCGCGCGTCACCGTCCTCGTCGCCGACGACCACCCGCTGTTCCGCGACGGCATCGCGCGGGCGGTCAAGGAGCGCCCGGACCTCGAGCTCGTGGCGGAGGCCGCGGACGGCCGCGCCGCGCTCGACGGCATCCGCGAGCTCGCGCCCGCGGTCGCGATCGTCGACCTGCGGCTGCCGGAACTCGACGGGATGGACATCCTCAACGCCGTGAAGCGCGACGGCCTCGCCACGCGCATCCTCATGCTCTCCGCGTCGACCGAGGGCCCGCTCGTCTTCCAGGCCGTCTCCGCCGGCGCCGCCGGCTACCTCTCCAAGAACGCCGACCGCACGGCCGTGTGCGACGCGGTCGCCGCCATCGCGCGCGGCGAGAGCGTCCTCGACCCGGGCGTGCAGGGCGGCCTGTTCGCCGAGGTCCGCAGCCGCGGCGTCGCCGGCGAGCGGCCGGTGCTCACGCAGCGCGAGAACGAGATCCTGCGGCTGATCGCGGAGGGCAAGAGCGCACCCGACATCAGCCGCGAGCTGTTCCTCTCGACCGCCACGGTGAAGACCCACCTCGGGCACCTCTACGAGAAGCTGGGCGTCTCCGACCGCGCGGCGTGCGTCGCGGAGGCGATGCGGCGGGGCCTCCTGGAGTGAACGGCGGGGCGCCGGACGCGGCCGCGACCAACCGCGGCATCGCGCTGCTGCGCCTGGCGATCGTCCCGCTCGCGCTGGTCCTCCCGGGACCCGGCGGGGCGGACACCGCGTTCGTCGTCGTCCTCTCGCTCTTCACCGTCTACGCGGTGACGATGCTCGCGCTGAGCATCCGCGCCGAGCAACGGCTCCCGGGCACGCCACAGGCCATCGCCGACCTCGTCTGGATCGCCGCGCTGGTGTGGGTCAGCGGCGGCGCGGACTCACCGCTGCGCTTCGCCTTCTACGTGATGCCGATCGCCGCCGCCGTGCGGCTCTCGCCCCCGGTCACGGCGCTGTGGCTGGGGCTCGCCCTCGCCGCGTACCTGCTCGTGGCCGTCCCGCACCCGGACACGGATCTCTCCGACGACGTCGACGCGATCCTCGAGCAGAGCCTCGCCCTGCTCTGGGTCGGCGCCGGCGCGGTCATGCTCTCGGCCTACATCGCGCGGCGGGAGCAGAGCCTTGCCGCGCTCGCCGACGCGCGCCGGCTGCTCGTCCGCCAGGCGCTCGACGCCGAGGCCCGCGAGCGCCGGCGGCTGGCCGAGGCGCTCCACGACCAGGCGATCCAGAACGTGCTCGTCGCCCGCCAGGAGGTGGGCGACGCCGGGCGCGACGTGCCCGGTGCGCTGGACCGCGCCCGGGAGGCGCTCGACGAGACGAGCACGCAGCTGCGCGAGGAGATCTTCGCCATGCACCCGCTCGGGCTGGAGCGCGCGGGCCTGGCGGCGGCGCTGCGGAGCTACGCCGACGTCGCCGCGGCCCGGGGCGGCTTCACGGCCGAGGTCGAGGTCGACGACGACGCGGCCGGCGCGCACGACGAGCTCGTGCTGGCCACCGCGCGCGAACTGCTCACGAACGTGGCCAAGCACGCCGGCGCGAAGGCGGTCAGCGTCCGCGTGGCCGCCGAGCCGGGCGTCCTCCGCCTGACCGTGGCCGACGACGGCGCCGGCCTCGCGCACGAGCGGCTCGAGCACGCGCTGGCCGAGGGCCACATCGGCCTGGCCGCGGCGACGGAGCGCGTGCGCGCGCTCGGCGGCGATGTCGCCATCGAGAGCGAGCCGGGCGGCGGCACGATCATCGCCGTCGTGCTCCCTCGATAGGAGGAGACGACGTCACCCGGCCGATCGCCGGGTCGGCGGATCGAAGTGACGCGCGCGCGGGGCCACCCTGGCGCCATGACCCTCCTCGACGGCGCGCTCATCGCCCTCGTGCTGCTCCTCCTGATCGGCGTGATGCTCGTCATCGCGCGGATGCTCGCCGACGAGGACGGCGCAGGCCATCCCGATTCCCCCTGGCCCCGCTGGACCCCGCGGGGGAGGAACCACCACGAAGGAGAAGCGCAATGAACCGCGCACTCGCCACCACGGCCGTCACCGCGCTCGTCGCCGGTGTGGCCGGCGGCGCGATCGCGCTCGCGGCCGACGGCTCGTCGAGCGACGACCACGCGAGCGCCACCACCTCCCCGGCGCCCGCGGCGGCAGCGGGCACGCCCACGGCGGCCCAGCTCTACAAGCAGGACGACCCGGGCGTCGTCGTCATCACCGCGCAGGAGACGCGCAAGACGCAGCCCTCGCTCTTCTCGCCCTCCCAGACGCAGCAGGTCCAGTCGCTCGGCTCCGGCTTCGTCATCGACAAGCAGGGCGACATCGTCACCAACGACCACGTCGTCGCGGGGGCGGACAGCCTCCAGGTCGGCTTCGGCGGCGGCGCCACGTACGCGGCGAAGGTCGTCGGCGCCGACCCGTCGGGCGACCTCGCGGTCATCCGGCTCGAGAAGCCCCCGGCCGACCTGCACCCGCTGGCCTTCGACACCTCGGGCGGCGTGCACCCGGGCGACCCGGTCTACGCGATCGGCAACCCGTTCGGGCTCGACAGCACGATGACCGCCGGCATCGTCAGCGCCACGGGTCGCGACATCCAGGCGCCCGACGGCCTCACGATCCCCGATGCGATCCAGACGGACGCCCCGATCAACCACGGCAACTCCGGCGGGCCGCTGATCGACGCGTCCGGCCACGTCGTCGGCGTCGCCTCCCAGATCCAGGGCGGCACCGTGGACGCGAACGTCGGCGTGGGCTTCGCGGTCCCGAGCGACACCGTCCGCTCGGTCGTCGGCCAGCTGATCGCCGGCGGCCACGTCGCGCACCCGTGGCTCGGCGCGGGCCTGGCGACGATCGACCCGGCGCTCGCGAGCGCCGACCACGGCCTGCCGAAGCAGGGCGTGCTGATCGTGAAGGTCACCGCCGGCAGCCCGGCCGCGAAGGCCGCCCTGCAGGCCGCCACCGTCGAGCGGTCGGCCGACGGGTCCGCGGTGCCGCGCGGCGGCGATGCGGTCGTGGCCATCGACGGCAACCCCGTCGCCACGTCCTCCGACCTCGCCGACGCCGTCGCGGAGCACGAGCCGGGCGACCAGATCACGCTCACCGTCGTCCGCGGCGGGCACCAGCGCCAGGTCCAGGTGACCGTCGGCACGGCGCCCACCTCCGGCCTCGAGTCCTAGCGGGAGGAGCTCCCGATGGCCGCTGTGACCACGACCGCCCCGGCCGGCTCCGCGCCCGGCGAGAAGGGCCTCAAGTCGAACGCGATCGGCTTCGTCTCGAACGTCGTGATCGCCACCGCGTCGACGGCGCCCGCCTACAGCCTGGCGGCGACTCTCGGCTTCATCGTCGCCGTCCCGGGCGTCGGGCTCTCCGCGCCGGCCGTGCTGCTGGTCTCGTTCCTGCCGATGCTCTGCATCGCGTTCGCCTACAACCGCATGAACCGGGCGGACCCGGACGCCGGGACGAGCTTCGCCTGGGTGACCCGGGCGATGGGCCCGCAGCTCGGCTGGCTCTCCGGCTGGGCGATCATCGTCGCGGACATCATCGTGATGGCGAGCCTGGCGCAGATCGCGGGCAGCTACACGTTCCTGCTCGTCGGCTGGCAGACCGCCGCGGACACGGCCTGGGCGGTCACCCTTGTGGGCTGCGTGTGGATCGTGCTGATGACGTGGATCTGCCTCGTCGGGATCGAGCTCAACGCGCTGACGCAGAAGATCCTGCTCGGCGCCGAGCTCGCGATCCTCGCGCTGTTCGCCGTCGTCGCCCTGGTCAAGGGCGGTGCGGCGACGCCGGGCTGGGACTGGATCAACCCGTTCCGGCTCCCGTCGTGGTCGGCGCTGGCCGACGGCGTGCTGCTCGGCCTGTTCATCTACTGGGGCTGGGACAGCGGCGTCGCCGTCAACGAGGAGTCCGAGAACAAGGAGACGGGCCCGGGGCGGGCGGCGGTGCTGAGCACGGTCCTGCTCCTCCTGACCTACGTGATCGTGTCGGTCGCCGCGCAGGCGTACGGCGGGCAGGCCTTCCTCGCCGGCCACCAGGACGACGTGCTGAGCGCGCTCGGCGGCGGTGTCCTCGGCTCGCCGCTCGACAAGCTGCTCGTGCTGGCCGTGCTCACCTCGGCGGCGGCCTCGACGCAGACGACGATCCTCCCGACGGCGCGCACGGCGCTCTCGATGGCGCTGGCGGGCGATCCCCGAGACGTTCGGGCGGGTCAGCCCGAGCCGGCGGACGCCGACCGTGGCGACCGTCGTGATGGG
>Ga0190271_10001526_pt1 | contig 13271 bp, 11 predicted proteins | sample Popmic356T_FD_133747 | JGI IMG/M metagenome (GOLD analysis project Ga0190271, IMG submission 133747) | Populus adjacent soil microbial communities from riparian zone of Weber River, Utah, USA - 356 T | ecosystem: Environmental > Terrestrial > Soil > Riparian zone | place: USA: Utah | collected...
TACAGCACGGTCGACGCGCGGACGACCGGCGGATTGACGAAGCCGAAATAGTCCGAGGGCTTGTTGCCCGAATGCGCCAGGCGCGTGTTGACGCCCAGCGATTCGCTCTTCGTCTTGGTCATCTGGATTTTTCCCGTTCTTCCGGCACGCCTGAGTCAAGACCGCCTTAGTCAAGACGGGAGCGCCTTGCAACGAGCACGCATTAAGCCAGGAGTGCGACCCCTGGCATCCTGTTTGCGCCATACCGGCAGCTTTCCAGAATGTGGTGCTGGCCCAATCGGTCATTGCCCTTGACCTACCATGAATAATCGCCTTCGATGCGAGGCGGCCGAAAGCCGGTGCAACAACGGGGGTCTGGTGCGTTCGCGCGGAACTTGTGCGACAGCCGGGATCGATCCGAAGAAAAAAACGAAAAAGAGTTGAGCTAAACAGAAGGGTTCCAGGGATATGAAGACGAGTTTGAAAATCGCTCTTGGCGCTGCCGCGCTCGGACTGGCGGCGACCGCCGCGCAGGCCGACACGCTGAGCGATATCAAGGCCAAGGGCTTCCTGCAGTGCGGTGTGAACACCGGCCTGGCGGGATTTTCGGCGCCCAACGACAAGGGCGAGTGGACGGGCCTCGACGTCGACTACTGCCGCGCGCTGGCGGCGGCGATCTTTGGCGACGGCACGAAGGTGAAATATACTGCCCTTTCCGCAAAGGATCGCTTTACGGCTTTGCAGTCGGGTGAGGTCGACATCCTGTCGCGCAACACGACCTGGACGATCAATCGCGACACCGCGCTCGGTCTGAATTTCGCTGGTGTGACCTACTATGACGGCCAAGGCTTCATGGTGAACGCCAAGAAGCTGCCCGATGTGAAGTCAGCCCTGCAGCTCTCCGGAGCCGCTGTCTGCGTGCAGTCCGGCACCACGACCGAACTGAACCTTGCCGACTATTTCAAAGCCAACAAGATGGAATACAATCCGGTGGTTTTCGAAAAAGTCGAGGAGGCCAACGCCGCCTATGACTCCGGCCGCTGCGATGCCTACACCACCGACCAGTCGGGCCTCTATGCAATACGCCTGTCGATGAGCGCGCCTGACGACCACGTCGTTCTGCCGGAGATCATCTCCAAGGAGCCGCTCGGACCCGCCGTGCGCCAGGGCGACGACAAGTTCTTCGACGTTGCGAAGTGGACCTACTACGCACTGCTCAACGCTGAAGAGGCTGGCATCACCCAGGCCAATGTCGAGGAGATGAAGGCTTCCGAGAATCCGGACATCAAGCGCCTGCTCGGCGCCGAGGCGGAAACCAAGATCGGCACCGATCTCGGTCTGGATAATGCCTGGGTGGCCAACATCATCAAGACGACCGGCAATTACGGCGAGATCTTCGAGCGTAATGTCGGTGCGGGCAGCCCGCTCAAGATCGCCCGCGGCGTCAACGCGCTGTGGACCAAGGGCGGCCTGCAATACGGCATGCCGATCCGCTGATTGACCCATCGGGCCGGAGAGGGAAACCTCTCCGGCCTTTCCGGCTTCGGATCGGCTAGAACAATCGCCGGGCGAGGCCTTGTCATGGGAAGGGGAACCCTGTGGCGACGCAAGACATCATCCACGCCGCATCGCCTGCAAAGGCATCGCCGCTCTATGATCCGAAGATCCGTAGCATCGTTTTCCAAGTTCTGTTGATCCTGTCGCTGGTGCTTGGCATCTGGTGGATCGCTGACAACACGGTCGAGAACCTGCGGCGGTCGAACATTTCCACCGGCTTTGATTTTCTCCGTGGCCGCGCGGGCTTCGACATCGGCTTTTCGATGATCGACTATTCTTCCGATTCGACGTTTGCCCGCGCCCTCGTGGCCGGCATTCTCAACACGCTGCTGGTGGCGGCGACTGGCATCATCACCGCGACGATCATCGGCTTCCTTGTCGGCGTCGGCCGACTGTCGAAGAACTGGCTGATCCGCAAGATCGCCACCGTCTATGTCGAAGTGTTCCGCAACATTCCGCCGCTGCTGGTCATCCTGTTCTGGTACCAGGGCGTGCTGGCGCTGCTGCCCAATGTTCGCGACAGCCTTGGCCTTCCGTTCGGCTCATTCCTCAACAATCGCGGCTTCTATTTTCCGCGCTTCGTGTGGGGAGACGGCTCCTGGCTGATCCTCGCCGGCCTGGTTGTCGGCATCGCCTTGAGCATCTTCGTCGCCAACCGCGCCAGAGCGCGCCAAATGGCGACCGGGCAGCAGTTCCCGGTGCTGCTCACCAGCCTGGCGCTGATCATCGGCTTCCCGCTGCTGGGGTTGGTGCTGGGCGGATTTCCCGTGACGGTGGATTTCCCGCAGAAGGGAAGTTTCAACCTGACGGGCGGCCTCAATGTGAAGCCGGAATTCCTGTCGCTGTTCCTGGCGCTTTCCTTCTACACCGCTGCCTTCATCGCCGAGATCGTGCGGGCCGGCATTGTCGGCGTTGCGAAGGGACAGACCGAAGCCTATTCCGCACTCGGCCTGAGTTCGGGCCAGGGGCTCCGTCTGGTGGTTATCCCCCAGGCGCTTCGCATCATCATTCCGCCGCTGACCAGCCAGTATCTGAACCTCACGAAGAACTCCTCGCTGGCGGTGGCGATCGGCTATCCGGATCTCTACGCCATCGGTGGAACGATCCTCAATCAGACCGGACAGGCGATCGAGGTCGTGGTCATCTTCATGGTGGTCTATCTGAGCATCAGCATCCTCACATCGCTGTTTATGAACTGGTTCAACGCCAAAATGGCGTTGGCGGAGAGGTGATCCATGGACGAACATGACATGTCCTGGGTTCGCACGGAGATGGCGCTGGCGCAGGCCGCGCCAAGCTCCCAGGCCGGGCCGGTCGCCTGGGTGCGCAAGAATCTCTTCGCATCGCCTTTCGATTCCGCTTTGACCATCCTCGCGGCTCTGGCGATCGCCTGGGCGCTGCCGCAGATGCTCAATTGGCTGATCTTCAACGCCGTGTGGAGCGGCGCCGACCGGACCGCCTGCCTGACATCCGACCAGGGCGGCCAATTGCCCCCCGGCTGGACCGGGGCCTGCTGGCCCTTCGTCAGCGGCCGCTTCGGGCAGTTCATGTTCGGCCGCTACCCGGTTGAGGAACGCTGGCGGGTCATCCTGACCGGCATCATCTTCCTCGCGCTGCTGGTGCCGCTGCTGACGCCGCGGGCGCCGTTCAAGCGGCTGAACGCCATCCTGTTTTTCGCAGTGTTCCCGTTCATAGCCTTCTTCCTGCTCGTCGGCGGCTATTTCGGGCTGCCCTATGTCGAGACCCCGCTGTGGGGCGGCCTGATGGTCACATTGATCATCTCCTATGTCGGCATCACCGTTTCACTGCCGCTGGGAATCATCCTGGCGCTCGGGCGGCGGTCCAAAATGCCGGCGGTCAAGCTGCTGTCCGTCATCTTCATCGAGGCCATACGCGGCGTGCCGCTGGTTACCGTGCTGTTCATGGCCGCCTTCATGCTGCCGCTGTTCGTGCCGCCGGGCGTTACCTTCGACAAGCTGCTGCGAGCGTTGATCGGCGTGGCGCTGTTCTCGTCGGCCTACATGGCCGAAACCATTCGCGGCGGCCTGCAGGCGATCCCGAAAGGCCAGTATGAAGGCGCCGACTCGCTGGGACTTGGCTATTGGCAGAAGATGTTCTTCATCGTCATGCCGCAGGCGCTGAAGCTGGTCATTCCCGGCATCGTCAACAACTTCATCGGCCTGTTCAAAGACACCACGCTGGTGCTGATCATTTCGATGTTCGACCTGCTGGGTGTCGTGAAGCAGAACATTTCGGGCGACCCGACCTGGGCGACGCCGCAGACCGCCAAGACCGGATATGTCTTTGCGGCGGCGATCTTCTGGGCCTTCTGCTTTGGCATGTCGCGCTATTCGCAATATATGGAACGCCGCCTCGACACCGGGCACCGCAAGTGAGCGGCGGCAGACAATAGGGGAAACTGAATGACCACCGAAAACGCCGTCGCCGCAGAAGAGATCCAGGTCGATCGATCCAAGATGCATATCTCCACCACCGATGTGGCTGTGCAGATTGTCGGCATGCACAAATGGTACGGCGAGTTCCATGTGCTGAAGGATATCAACCTCAAGGTCATGCGCGGCGAGCGCATCGTCATTTGCGGTCCTTCGGGCTCCGGCAAATCGACGATGATCCGCTGCATCAACCGGCTGGAAGAGCACCAGAAGGGCCAGATCGTCGTCGATGGCAAGGAACTCACCAATGATCTGAAGAAGATCGACGAGGTGCGTCGCGAGGTCGGCATGGTGTTCCAGCACTTCAATCTCTTCCCGCACCTCACCATTCTGGAGAACTGCACGCTGGCGCCGATCTGGGTGCGCAAGATCCCCAAGAAGCAGGCGGAGGAGACGGCCATGCACTTCCTGCGCCGGGTCAAGATCCCCGAGCAGGCCAACAAATATCCCGGCCAGCTTTCCGGCGGGCAGCAACAGCGCGTGGCGATCGCCCGCTCGCTGTGCATGAACCCGCGCATCATGCTGTTCGATGAGCCGACTTCGGCGCTCGATCCGGAAATGATCAAGGAAGTGCTCGAGACCATGGTGGGTCTGGCCGAAGAGGGCATGACCATGCTGTGCGTCACCCACGAGATGGGTTTTGCACGCAAGGTCGCCAACCGCGTCATCTTCATGGATGCCGGCCAAATCGTCGAGCAGAACACGCCGAAGGAATTCTTCGACAATCCGCAGCATGAGCGGACCAAGCTGTTCCTGAGCCAAATCCTGCACTGAGGCAGGCTTGGCATTCACCCCACCCGTCTCGCTTCGCGAGACACCCTCCTCATTAAGGGGAGGGTAAGGCGCCCAGTCCTGCGGCCTCAACTCAAGCGATGACCCGGAGTGGGCGGGTAGCGATGGCCCGTCGCCGCTCAGCGGTCGCCTCAACTAAGCCAACATCTCTGCGCTGATCATCACTCACCATGAAGCGCTTCTTCAGATTTTGCGTCGCTGTCGGTGCTGGGCTTATGATCCTGGTGCTCGCCGGCACCTACATTCCGCGCCCGCTGATGCCTCCGGCGCAGGCGTCAGGCCCGAAGCTCCATCGCATCCTGGTCTTGAGCAATCCGATCCACACCGACATCGCCATTCCGCTCGACGCCGCCGTGCGCGAGACCTTTGCGTTTCTCGGCCGCGATGGCATGCCGGTGGATGATCCTGATGTGCGCTATCTCGTTTTCGGCTGGGGCGGGCGCGCCTTCTACATCGAGACGCCGACCTGGGCTGACCTGAAACTTACGCCCCTTGCGAAAGGCCTGACGGCCGACCGCGCCGCCATGCATATCGACGTTGCCGCGACCATCACGGAGCCGCATCCCGCAGTCGCCGGCCATGACATCGGCGACGCCGAGTTCGCGCGGCTGGTCGGCTATATCCGCAACAGTTTTCGCGGGGAGCAGGGTAGGCCGATCGTCATCCCTGGTGCGGGTTACGGCGAATATGACCGCTTCTACGAGGCGCAGGGTACCTTCACCGCGCTCATCGGCTGCAACACATGGACCGCTGGCGGGCTTCGCGAGGCGGGCCTCAGAACCGGCTGGTGGAACCCGCTGCCCGTCCTGCTGAAGCACTCGATGCGGCTCTATAACTGAGCGCAAACCTTACCCGGCCTTGCGTTCTTTCTCGGCCACATATTCGCGCAGCGCGCGGTTGATATCGCTCTGATAGCCGCGCCCTCCCGCCGTCTGCCGCTTGAACCAGGCGATCAAATCTGAATCCAGCCGCAATGTGAGCTGCTGTTTGATGGGGCGATAATGCGGATTTCGTGCCGCTCGTTGCCAAAATTCCTCGTCCAGAGGCGGGATGTCGGAGGTGTCGATCTCTTCATCGGGCATCTCCGCGAGCGCCCTGAGTTCGGCCTGCTGCTCTTCCGTCAAACGTGGCGGATTATGGGGGTCGAACGAATATCTAACGGGCTTGCTCATAGCGGCGTCTTTCGTGTGGTTCCGCCTTTCGGGCGGAGATGATGCGGACAATTTCTTCTCCGTGGGTGTCACGGGGTACATTTGCGACGACAAGCAAGATCGAACCTCGCACCATGCCGATATTCAGCCAGCGATATTCGCCATATTCAACTCTATCGATCTCGTTGACCGCAAATGGATCGAAGAATGATTCTGATGCCATTTCGAAGCTTACTCGATGCTTTCGCCGATTGGTCAGCGCCTTTTCCGGGTCCCATTCGAACTGCACGTTTGTACCTACAAGAATGTAACTACGAAACTAAGAATGTCAATGTGTGGACGGCTTCCACCCGTACAGCCAGTCCAGATCCGCCGCGAGGCTCTCGGGGCCGCGCAGCTTCAGGAAAGCGTTGCGCGCAATGGCGACGGGGCCCTTGGCGTGCCACGCAAATTGGTTGAGCGCACCGCGCCGCGCCACACGCAGGACGCGGCGGCGCCGGGCTATCGCCCAGCCTTCCAGCGTGCTTTCCAATTGGCCGGGATTGGCCGCAACAGCGGCTGCCAATGTCTCGGCGTCTTCAATTGCCATGGCGGCGCCTTGCGCTGCGAAGGGCGTCATGGCGTGCGCGGCATCTCCGATGAGCGCCAGGCCGCCGGGGTCGATCCAGGCGCCGTCAAGGTCCGCTATATGGATCGGCCATGCGGTCCACGATGTTCCGGGCGCCGCGAGCGCGGCCAGCACAGGGTGGGTGTGCGTCATGGCCGCGCGCAGAGGCGCGATCTCCATGCTCCGCGTCCATCCTGTTTCCATCTCCCGCTTCGTCGGCGTGAACGCCGCAAGGTTGATCTGCGCGCCGCCGCGCAGGGGATAGGTGATCAAGTGAAAGCCGGGATGCAGGAAGGCATTGACCGTGACGCCCGGACAGGCCGCGAGCAGGGCTCGAGCCTCGGCGCTGTCCGACTCGGGCGTGCGGCGCCAGGCGAGTTGGCCGATGAAGCGGCTCTTTCCAACCTCGCCCGCCAGTGCGCGCAAGGTGGACCATACGCCGTCGGCTGCCACCGCAAGCGATCCCCGAATGTCGCGAGTTCTTCCTTCATGCTCGATCGTAAAGGCGGCGCCTTCGGGAGACAGCGCGAAGTCGCGCACCGTGGTACCGGTGGCCAATTCGATGCCGGGATGGTTCCGGACGGCTGTGAGCAGGGCGCTCTGCAGATCGGCGCGGTGCGCGACGAGATAGGGCGCGCCCCAACGGCGCTCGGCGAATGCGCCGAGCGGCACGCGCGCCACTTCGTCCAAGCTCCGCGCTTCGCGCAGCACGACCGCCTCCGGGCTGACGGCAAGTGTTGCGAGATGAGGCAACACGCCGAGACCGCGCAGGATGCGCGTCGCGTTTGGTGAAAGCTGAAGGCCGGCGCCGACCTCCTCAAGGCTTTCCGCACGCTCAAAGAGGTGCACATCGAAGCCGCGGGAAGCGAAGGCGAGTGCCGCGGTCAGTCCGGCGATACCGGCGCCCGCGATAAGAACGGGTTTGTCCTGGAGCCGGGTCATTGCCGGTGCGCGATCCGGCTAAGCGCGCGCTTAGGCCGCTTCGGCGAGGTAGAGACAGCCGTCCGGGTTCGACTCATTCGCCTTCAGCGCTGGGTCGTAGCGGAAAAGCGTCGAGCAGTAGGGGCAGACCTTTTCATCGTCCGAGCCCATATCCAGATAGACGTGTGGATGGTCGAATGGCGGGTTGGCGCCAACGCACATGAATTCCTTGACGCCGATCGAGATGGCCGCATGGCCGTCGTCGTTCTGGAAATGAGGGATCGCGCCGCCGGCCATCTCGTCCTTCTCCGTTCCTCGCAGCCTCGGCTGCCTGATCTGATCGTGCGTTTGTAGCATATCGGTCATGTTTGCAAGCCGTGTGAAATCAAACTGTCGCAATTGCCTGCGAGGAGATAGGATCGATGCGCAGCAGTGGGAAAACGAATGCTGGAAACAAGTGAACTGCGCCCTGTCGTGAGCGAATTCATCGGAAAACCGGGCGCGGCGACGGAGCCCGACAGCGGAAATCCTGACCGCTTCGTAAACCGCGAATTCTCCTGGCTTCAGTTCAACCGGCGCGTCCTGGAAGAATCGCACAACCGCAATCACCCCCTGCTGGAACGCATGCGCTTCCTGTCGATTTCGGCGGCGAATCTCGATGAGTTCTTCATGGTGCGCGTAGCGGGTCTCGCCGGCCAGATCCGGCAGGGCATCGCCATCAAGAGTCCCGATGGCCGCACCCCGGAGCAGCAGCTCGAGCAATTGCTGGTCGAGGTGGGGCGGCTGCAGGAAGACCAGCATCAGAGCCTCGCCAACCTTCTGGTTCTGCTCAAGGCGGAGGGCATTGAGAGCATCACCGCGGACGCCTTGACGAAGGACGAGCGGGACTGGCTGGAAGAGCACTTCAACGAACAGATTTTCCCGGTGCTGACGCCGCTCTCCATCGATCCGGCGCATCCGTTCCCCTTCATTCCCAATCTCGGCTTCTCGATTGCGCTGCAACTTCGCCATCGCCGAAATGGCGAGGAAATGTCGGCGCTGCTGCGCCTTCCAGTGGCGCTGAAGCGATTCATCCGGCTGCCCGACCGCAAGAAATGCGTCCGTTTCATTCCAATCGAGGAAACCGTCGACCAGTTCATCGGCAAGCTCTTCCCGGGCTATGAGGTGAAGGGCTCCGGGACGTTCCGGCTGATCCGCGACAGCGATATCGAGGTCGCCGAAGAGGCGGAAGACCTGGTGCAGTTCTTCGAGACCGCATTGAAGCGGCGACGGCGCGGTTCGGTGATCCGCATCGAATTCGACAATCAGATACCGGCGGAATTGCGGGATTTCGTCGCCCTGGAACTCGGCGTGTCGCCCAGCCGGGTCAGCGTGCTGAACGGGCTGCTTGCGGTCAACCAGGTGTCGGAACTGGTCGCCGTGCCGCGCGACGATCTGAAATTCACACCCTACAATCCGCGTTTTCCCGAACGCATCCGCGACCATCGCGGCGACTGCTTCGCGGCGATCCGCGAGAAGGACATCATCGTCCACCACCCATACGAGTCGTTCGACGTCGTCGTGCAGTTCCTGCGCCAGGCCGCCATCGATCCCGATGTCGTCGCCATCAAGCAGACGCTGTACCGCACCTCGAACGACAGCCCTATCGTCCGCGCGCTGGTCGATGCTGCCGAAGCCGGCAAGTCGGTCACCGCGCTGGTGGAACTCAAGGCGCGCTTCGACGAGGAAGCCAATATCCGCTGGGCGCGCGATCTCGAACGTGCCGGCGTGCAGGTCGTGTTCGGCTTCATGGAATTGAAGACTCACGCGAAGATGTCGCTTGTGGTGCGGCGCGAGGATGGACGGCTGCGCAATTACGTCCACCTGGGCACAGGCAATTATCATCCGATCACGGCGCGCATCTACACCGACTTGTCCTTCTTCACCACCGATCCGGTGATTGCCCGGGACGTCGCACTGATCTTCAATTTCATCACCGGCTATGCCGAGCCGGCGCAGGAGATGAAGATTGCGCTGTCCCCCTTCGCGCTCAAGCAGCGCATCCTCACCCATATCGATGGCGAAATTGCGCATGCGCGTGCGGGGCGCCCGGCGCGCATCTGGATGAAGATGAATTCGCTGGTCGATCCCGACATCATCGATGCGCTCTACGCGGCCAGCCGCGCGGGCGTGGAAAGCGACCTGGTGGTGCGCGGGATTTGCTGCCTGCGGCCGCAAGTGCCGGGGCTGTCGGAGAACATCCGCGTGAAATCCATCATCGGCCGCTTCCTGGAGCACAGCCGAATCTACTGCTTCGGCAATGGCCACGGACTGCCCTCCGACGAAGCGATCATCTATCTGAGTTCGGCGGATTTGATGCCGCGCAATCTCGACCGCCGCGTCGAATGCATGTTCCCCATTACCAACGCTACTGTGCATGAGCAGGTTCTCGAGCAGATCATGCTCGGCAACATCATGGACAATCAGCAGAGTTTCGAGGTACTGGCGGACGGTACCTCCCGGCGGGTCGTTCCCGAGGAGGGCGAAGAGCCGTTCAACGCGCAGGAATACTTTATGACCAACCCCAGTCTTTCGGGACGCGGTGTCGCGCTGAAATCGAGCGCGCCGAAGCGCATCGCGCAGTTCAAGCGCCGCAAGAAATCCAGCACCGCCACAGCTGGATGATCGCGCGTTCGCAGGGGCGTCTTCAGGACCGCCAGCCGGTTTCCGTCATCGATATCGGGTCCAACTCGATTCGCCTGGTGGTCTATGAGGGCATCGCCCGCTCGCCGACGGTGCTGTTCAACGAGAAGATGCTGGCCGGACTCGGCAAGGGCATCGCCAATACCGGCAAGCTCGACCCGAACGCGGTGACGCGTTCGATGGAAGAATTCCGCCGCTTTCGCGCGTTATCCGATCAGGCGGGCGCTACCGATCTCTATGTTCTCGCCACCGCCGCAGCGCGCGAGGCGGAGAACGGTCCGGACTTCATCCGCCGCGCCGAAAAGGTGCTCGGCACCAAGATCAGGGTGCTGTCGGGGCGCGAGGAGGCTTATTTCTCCGCGCTCGGCATCATCTCGTCCTTCCACAAGCCCGACGGGATCGGGGGAGATCTCGGCGGCGGCAGCCTCGAACTCGTCGATGTCCGGGATCAGGACATCGGCGAAGGAATCACGCTGCCGCTCGGCGGCCTGCGCCTGCAGGACATGGCGAAGAATTCGCTCGCGGCGGCTTCGAAGATCGCCAAGACCGAGCTGGTGCGCGCCAAATTCCTGAAGGGCGGCAAAGGCCGCATTTTCTACGCGGTGGGCGGCACCTGGCGAAACCTTGCGCGGCTGCACATGAACGCGACGAATTATCCGCTCGGCGTGATGCACCATTACGAGATGGATGTGGCAGAATCCGCCGGGTTCCTGGAGCGGGTCGCGAAGGGGGACATCGAGAACATAGCCGGCATCGAGTCTGTCTCGAAAGCGCGGCGTTCGCTGCTGGCCTATGGCGCGGTTGTGCTGCTGCAGGTCATTGCGGCAATGAAACCCTCGAAGATCGTCATATCCGCCGTCGGTGTGCGCGAAGGCTATCTGCATTCCCTGTTGCCCAAGGGCGAGCAGGGCGACGATGCGCTCATTTCCGCCGCCGAGGAGCTCGCGGTCCTGCGCGCCCGCTCGGTGGGCCATGCGCACGAGCTTGTCGAATGGACGCGGACCGCATTCGAAGCCTTCGGCGTGGACGAGACGGAGGACGAGGCGCGCTATCGCGCCGCGACCTGCCTGCTCGCCGACATCGGCTGGCGCGCGCATCCCGAATATCGCGGCACGCAGTCACTCAACATCATCGCTCACGCCTCGCTGATCGGCGTCGACCATCCCGGCCGCGTCTACATAGCGCTCGCAAGCCTCTATCGCCACGAGGGCATTTTCAACGAGGTCGCCGTCGGGGAGGCCCTGAAGGAGCTGGCGCCGCCGCGCTATATCGAGCGGGCGCGCTTCCTGGCGGCCCTTTTCAGGGTGGTCTACATGCTTTCGGCTGCCATGCCGGGCGTCATCCCGCGTCTGCGATGGGAAAAGCGCGGCCTCGACCGGCTGTGCCTGGTCATCCCCGCCGATCTCGCGGGTCTCTATGGCGAGCGCCCCATCGGCCGGCTGGCGCAGGTCGCCAAGATCACTGGCCGCAAGCTCGATCTGGTGATCGACGGCGGCGAAACGGCCAATCAACTGGCCGCCGGCTATCTCAGGCGCGTGTCGAGCGAATAGGCGCCCGCGCCCGAAGCGGCCAGAATGAAAAGCCCGCCCGCAATCGCAATATCCTTCCAGAATGCCTGGCTGTGCATTAGCCGTAGCGTTGCGTCCTCGCCGCCCTGGCCGAAATGGCCGACAAAACCGGCGAAGGCGGCAAACAGTGCGAGCAGCAGTGCTGCGATGGGTGTCTGCCAGCCGATCAGGATCAGCACTCCCGCCGCCGTTTCAAACAGACCGGCGCCCCAGGCTGCGAGGGTAGACAGGGGCAGGCCGAGGCCGGCGAAGTAGGACGCAGCACCATCGAGGTTCGACAGCGTCTCCAGCCCGGACGGCAGGAACAGCGCGGCGATCAACAGCCGGCCAAGAAGCAGCAGGGTGTTCCGGGGCATGGTGCGCACTCTCTGGACATGCAGGAGAATGCGCGTCTCGGCGGGTTTTGTCACGCCGCGAGGAAATACCTGATCGGTGTGATCTCACCCCGGCCGGGTCATGTCCTCCGGCCGCACGATGCGATCATAATCCGCCGCGCTCACCAGTCCGGTCGCCAGCGCTTCCTCGCGGAGGGTGGTGCCGTTTTTGTGCGCGGTCTTGGCGATCTTGGCGGCATTGTCGTAGCCGATCGTGGGCGCCAGCGCGGTGACGAGCATCAGCGAGCGGTCGAGTGCGGCCTTGATGTTGTCCTCGCGCGCCTCGATGCCGACGACGCAATTGTCGGTGAAGGAGACGGCCGCGTCGGCAAGCAACTGCACCGACTGCAGGAAATTGTACGCCATCAGCGGATTGTAGACGTTGAGCTCGAAATGCCCCTGGCTGCCGGCGAAGGTGATGGCGGTGTTGTTGCCGAAGATCTGCACGCACACCTGCGTCAGCGCCTCGCACTGCGTCGGATTCACTTTGCCCGGCATGATCGAGGAGCCGGGCTCGTTCTCCGGCAGCGACAGCTCGCCGAGGCCCGAGCGCGGGCCGGAGCCGAGCAGGCGGATGTCGTTGGCGATCTTGAAGAGGCCCGCGGCCAGCGTGTTGATGGCGCCGTGGCTCATCACCATGGCGTCATGCGCCGCCAGCGCTTCGAACTTGTTGGGCGCGCTCTTGAACGGCAGCTGCGTGATGGCGGCGATGCGCGTGGCGATCATCTCGGCGAAACCCTTCGGCGCGTTGAGCCCGGTGCCGACGGCGGTGCCGCCCTGTGCCAGCTCCATCAGCGACGGCAGTGTCTGCTCGATGCGCTTGATGCCGTTCTCGACCTGCTGCGTATAGCCGCCGAACTCCTGGCCGAGCGTCAGCGGTGTTGCATCCTGCGTATGCGTGCGGCCGATCTTGACGATGTCTTTCCACGCCTGCGCCTTGTCGTTCAGCGCATTGCGCAGCTTCTGCAGCGCCGGAATGAGGCGGTGCACGATCTCCTCGGCGCAGGCGATGTGCATGGCCGTCGGATAGGTGTCGTTCGACGACTGGCTCATATTGACGTGGTCGTTGGGGTGCACCGGCTTCTTCGAGCCCATGACGCCGCCCAAAAGTTCGATCGCCCGGTTGGAGATCACCTCGTTGGCGTTCATGTTAGACTGCGTGCCCGAACCGGTCTGCCAGACGACGA
>Ga0190271_10001527_pt1 | contig 13268 bp, 14 predicted proteins | sample Popmic356T_FD_133747 | JGI IMG/M metagenome (GOLD analysis project Ga0190271, IMG submission 133747) | Populus adjacent soil microbial communities from riparian zone of Weber River, Utah, USA - 356 T | ecosystem: Environmental > Terrestrial > Soil > Riparian zone | place: USA: Utah | collected...
CTCCACTGATCCGGATACTCACACAATGCGTGTACCGACGCCGACAACTGGTTCCGCGTGGTGTCGGTGCCGGCCATCAGCAGACCCGCCACCAGCATGCGCAATTCGTCGGCGTTGAGCCGGTCACCGTCGTCCTCGGCGCGAATGAGATCCGACAACAGGTCGTCGGTCAGCATGCGCCGCCGATCGGCGACCATCTCGTCGACGTAATCGTCGAGTTCCTGCCACGCCGTCAGGATGCGCTCCTCCTGTTCCGAAACGTTCCAGCTGAACACCCTGAAGATGTCGTCGACCCAGGACGAGAACGACTCCCAATCCTCCGACGGTGCGCCGAGCAGCGCACAGATGATCGGGATCGGGTACTTCCGGGCGATGTCGGCGACGACCTCGCAGTGTCCTCGGGGAGCGTGGCAGTCGACCAGCTCGGTCATGACGTCGACGACCGTCGCACGTAGCCGGGCCGTCCCGCGCGGCGTGAAGGCGCGGGCGATCAGCCTGCGCAGCCGGTGGTGCTCTTCGCCGTCGAGACTGATCAGGTTGGTGGCGACGCGGTCCCACAGCGGGCCCGACGTGATGCCCTGGGACGCCAGGAACATGCCCTGCGGGACGCGGAACCGCGGGTCGCGAAGCACGCTGCGCACCAGTTCATAGCTCAGCACCTCCGGGCCGTGGGTGCCCATCGCGATCGGACCGCGACTGCGGGCGTGCGCGATGAGCCGATGCACCTCGGCGGGGTCGTCCGCGTGTTCATAGGCCAGCACGGGGAGACCGGCGTCGAAGACGTCCGGGCAGCCATGAACGGGCGGTGATTGGACGCTCATCGTGGCCTCTCTCGGTCCGAGGATCGGTGCGTTCATCGTGACGCGGCACCCGCCCGGCGCCGTAAGTAGCGGACTACTTGTCCTCTCTGGCGGTAAATGAGCCGATCAAGATCGGCGTATTGCCGATTCCGGCCCCTTGCGCTCCTACCCTTAGTGGGTGCGGTTGACGTGGCCGTTGACCGGCCGCTCGAAGGAGACGCGACTCATCGAAGCCGCGCTTCTGGATGCTGACTCCGCGGGCATCGTCGTCAGCGGAGCAGCGGGGGTCGGGAAGAGCCGCATCGTCCGCGAGACGCTGCATACCTTCGCGGCCAGAAAGTGGGAAATCCGCTGGGTGGTGGGCACTTCGGCGGCGCGGACCCTGCCGTTGGGCGCGATGACACCGTGGGCCGCCCAGTCGGCCAACAACGACGGACTCGAACTCGTCCGCGGCGTCATCGCCGCGCTGACCACGGCACCCGAAGGACGGCCGGTGGTGCTCGGCGTGGATGACGCGCCGCTGCTCGACGATCTGTCGACCGTCGTCGTACACCAGATCATCCAGCACCACTCGGCCAAAGTGGTGCTCACCGTCCGCGACTGCGATCCCATCCCGCCGGCGACGCGCGAACTCTGGAAGGCAGGCGATTTCTACCGGCTCGACGTGCTGCCATTGCTCCAGTCCGAGATCGAGACGCTGGTGTCGAACACTCTCGGTGGCGCACTGGATCCGCAGGCGGCAGAACGCTTGTGGACGTTGACCCGGGGCAACCCGCTATACCTGCGCAACATCGTGGAGCAGGAGGTCGCCGACGGGCGTCTCGCGTGTCGGAACGGCGTCTGGAGGTGGAGCGGCGACCCGATCGTTCCCCCCGGTCTGATCGAACTCGTCGAGGCACGGATCGGCGGACTGCCGGATTCGGTCAGCGACGTCGTCGACGTCGTCGCCGTAGGCGAGCCGATCGAACTGCGCTCGCTCGCCAGGATCACCGACCCGGGCGCCGTCGAGGACGCCGACCGCCGCGGCCTCATCTCCTTTGAACCCGCAGACGGGGTGGTGGAAGTGCGGCTCGCGCATCCGCTCTACGGCGAAGTGCGCAGAACCCGGGCGGCCCACACCACGCTACGGCGCCTGCATGGCCAGGTCGCCACCGAACTCGCCGCGTCCGAGCACCGCGACGACATCCACATCGTGGTGCGGCGCGCCGCGCTGAGCCTGGACTCGGATCTGGCACCCGACGTCGACCTGCTGCTGCACGCGGCCCGGGGGGCAGCGTGGATGCTCAATCTGCCACTGGCCGATCGGCTCGCCGAAGCCGCCGTCAGAGCGGGCGGCGGCGCCGAAGCACGAATGATCCGGGCTTTCGTGCTGTCGTGGCTCGGCAACGGGCGGGAGGCCGAAGCCGTTCTCGCCGAGGCCGACAAGGGCAATCTGACCGACACCCAGCGCGCCAGGATGACGTTCCTTCGCGCGGTGAACCTGTTGTTCAGCCTTGCCGACCCCGACGGCGCCAAGAGCCTGATCGACGACGCGGCGGCGTCGACGTCACCCGCAGACCGCAGCATCGCCGCGTTCCGGTGCGTCTATTGGGCCGCGATGGGCAACCCGGAGGCCGCGAGGACGTCGTCGCGGACGTTTGAACTGGATCAGTTGCCGGACCATCTGCAGATGCGCTTGACGGCGTGGGCGCTGACCGTCGCATGCGGCGAAGCCGGAAACGTCTCGGGGGCGGCCGCCGCCGCGCAGGCGGGGTACTCGATCCCCGTCCGGGCGTTCATCGTGATCTCCGACGCGCACACGAATGCCCTGCTGCTGGCGGGCCAGGTCTCGGATGCGCTGGATGTCGCGGGGATGATGCAGCGGCGCGCGATGGCCTCGCAGGGAGCGCCGTTCGGCCAGATCGCCATTGCCGTGGCCGGGCAGGCCGCGCTCGGCGCCGGGCAGCTCGACAAAGCCTGTTCGCTGCTGGCGTCGGCTGTCGAACGCGTCACGTCCTGGAACGCGGCAACCGGGTTCGGGTACCGCTATCGGATCCTGCTGACGACGGCCCTGGCGATGCGCGGGATGAGTGATGAAGCCGGCGCCGTGCAGGCGAGCCTCGCGGTCCACTGGCATCCCAGCTGGCGTTATCTGGACTATGCCCGTGCGATCGCCGACAGCTGGGTGGCAGGCAGTCAGGGTGCGGTCAGCGAGGCGATCAGGACGGTCCGGTCGGCAGCCGAAATCGCCGGGCGGAACGGGCAGTACGCCGCCGAGGTGATGTGCCTGCAGACGGCGACCCAGTTCGGGGACGGGTCGACGGCGTGTCGTCTGCGCCAACTCGAAGGCCTTGTCGAGGGTCCGAGGGCCGGCATCGCGGCTCGCTTCGCGGAGTCTCTGATTTCGGCGCAGGCATCCGAGTTGGAAGCGGTGTCACAGCAATTCGAGACGATCGGCGACCGAGTCGGCGCCGTCGACGCCGCCGCACAGGCCGCAGTCTGCTTCCGCAGACACCATCTGCGCGGATCGGCGTTGCGCTGCTCGGCACGCGCCGAGGCACTGGCCAAACTCTGCGGCGGCGCCCGCACCCCGGCGTTCCGGCAAGCTGCCGAACGTCTCCCGTTCACCGATCGGGAACGTGAGATCGTCATGCTCCTGGGCCAGGGCAAAACCAACCGGGACATCGCCACCAGGCTTTCGCTGTCGGTGCGCACCGTGGAGAGCCACATCTACAAAGCCATGGCAAAGACCGGGACGACCAGTCGGGAAGAGCTTGCGGCACTGCTCGCAAACCCCGGCTGTCAGCTCAGCTGATCGATCACCGCGGCGGTATCCACCCAGATGTTCTCCCGGCTGATCAGCCCGTCGCGGAACTCGAAGACGTGCATCATCCGGAAACTGATCTGCCTGCCATGACCCTCCAGCCCGAGCATCGAACCCACGACGGCACCGGTCATCTTCTGTTCGAGGACTATCGCGTCGTCGCTGACGTACCGGTGGAGCAATGTCCACTTCTGTGCCAGGAAGTTCGTTGTCAGATACGCGTAGAAGGCACGTGCCCCGTCCTTGCCGCGACTGTGGCCGTCGGGAAATCCGACCACGTCGTGGTCGATGTCCTCGGTGTAGACCGCCACGGCGCCGTCGACGTCACCGCGGCTCTCGGCGTCGATGTGGCGGTCGATGAGTTCCCGCATCTGGGTTTCGTCCATCGGCGCCCCTTTGTTCCTGTGCCCCGTGCCGGATGGAACACCGCAATGCCAGGGGTAGCACAGTTCTAGGAGTAGCACGCCACGGCACCGCGAAAAGTAAGTACTGCACTACTGATATCGGGTGTTCGTCGGCGTTCGACGATGACCATCAGGATCGAGAAAGGAGGCCTCCATGACGCTCACATCGGGATTCTTCCCCGGGCACTCGGCCGCACAGGGGTGGCATAAGGCTTCGGCGTTGGTGCACTGGCGGGCCCACCATCCGAGGCCCGTCAGATCCGATTGGGACCTGCACGGCCACCCACACCACTACGCCTTCATCGAAAGTGCGTTGATGTCGCGGGAGATGGATCGGCTCTAGGCCGTCGCCACAAACCCCCGAGCATCGACCCCACCACGCCGAGGACCACCAACCCACCACCTGCGGCGAGCGTGATGTTGAGCCACAGGTGCAGGCTGTCCTCGGCGTGGGTCACCATGACCTCGGCGACGGTCCGGATGTCGCCGGTCGTGCGATTCAGTGCGCTCTCGAGGAACCGGCCGCCCACCTCGATACCGGCCCATCCTGCTGCACCCACCAGAAGGGCCGAAACGCCAAGAGCGGTAAGCGCTTTGCCCCGGGATCGCGCGGCAGCCAGCGTCAGCAATGCGCACACGGCGGTGACGATCGCCGCTCCGACGGCGGCCCACGGCCCCCACGTCGCCAGCCAGCGCAGCTTGCCCGGCTGCAGTTCGGGCGAGTCCACTGTGATGGGCACCGTCAGCGTCGGCGGAACCTCGAGATCGAGGGTGCCGAGCGTGGCGGTGAACGACGGGTCAAACAGCATCGGTGCGACGTCGATCAGCCACTGGTCGGTGGAGTTGCCGCTGGGAACGGCGCCGGTGAACATCCACCGGTGCGCGATCCGGTTCGCCTGCGCGAACTGTCCCGGGAAGCCGCTGTTGCGGGTGTAGGCGAGCGCAACCTGGCGCACCAGCTCCGGGTTGAGGCTGTAGCCGTTGTCAGCGCCCAGCGAGACCACCTGAGTGGTCAGCTCGCCGGCCATCGCGTCCTGCAGCCGCTGGTCCTTGGCCGCCGACGTCGCCAACGCGGCGTAGCCGTCCTCGTCGACGATGTTCGTCTGCGCCCACACCGCGGGTACCGAGGCAGCCAGCGCGACGGTCGTGACAAGCCACAACATCAGCGCGGCCAGAAACCGCAAGAGTCCTCCCTGCCGGGCCGTGCGGGCCCGACCCCGACTCAGCTAGTCGGCCAGGGCGCGTCCCACGATGAGGGGATCGGCTTCTGCGACCACCTCGCGGTCCTTGTTGTCGTAGTCGAACTTACCGAGCACGTACCGCATGGCGTTGATGCGGGCGCGCTTCTTGTCGTTGCTCTTCACCACGGTCCACGGTGCGATGTCCGTGTCGGTGAGCGCGAACATGTCTTCCTTCGCCTGGGTATAGGCGTCCCACTTGTCCAGGGACGCCAGATCTGTGGGCGAGAGTTTCCACTGCCGCACCGGGTCGACCTGACGAATGGTGAAACGGGTGCGCTGCTCGCCCTGCGTGACCGAGAACCACAACTTGGTCAGGCTGATGCCGTCGTTGACCAGCATCTGTTCGAATAGCGGGGCCTGCGCGATGAATTCGGAGTGCGGGTCGGGCGTGCAGAAGTTCATGACGCGCTCGACGCCGGCGCGGTTGTACCAGGACCGGTCGAACAGCACCAGTTCGCCGGCGGCAGGCAGGTGAGTGACGTATCGCTGGAAGTACCACTGGGTGCGTTCCCGCTCGGTGGGCTTCTCCAGGGCAACCACGCGGGCGCCGCGCGGGTTGAGATGCTCCATGAAACGTTTGATGGTGCCGCCCTTGCCCGCCGCGTCGCGCCCCTCGAACACGATGACGTGCCGCAGGCCGTTGGTCTGGCTCCACTTCTGCAGCTTGAGCAGCTCGATCTGTAGCAGCCGTTTCTGCTCCTCGTAGTCGGGTCGCGACATGCGCTCGGCGTACGGATAGCCCTCGCGCCAGGTGTCGACCTCGAATCCGCTCGGGTGATGCACCAGCACTGGATCGTCGTCGTCGTCATCGCGGACGGTGTAGTACTCGGTGCCCTTGAGCGCAGTCACCGGCAGAAGTTATCGATCCTTGCAGACCGGACGGTGACGGCCGGGTGAACGGCGGGTGGGCTACCTCGCCGAGCGCTTCGGCCCGATCAGGGCGAGCTTGGTCATGAGCGTGTTCATCCGTTTGAGCGCCTTGGGCGAGTTGTTGTAGTAGTTGCCGCCGGCGCCGACGTTGGTGCGCGGCACGACCACGGCTTCCTGACGGCAGAACTTGCGCAGGCCCTCCGCGCCACCGAAGCGGGCCCCCATGCCCGAGGTCTTCCACCCGCCCATCGGCGCGGTCGTGCACATCAGGTTGGAGATCACGTCGTTGATGTTGACGGCGCCGCAATCCAGCTGCACAGCAACATCTTTCGCGCGCTCCACATCCGTGGAGAACACCGCGGCGGAGAGGCCGTAGGGGCTGTCGTTGGCCAGCCGGATAGCCTCGTCGACCGTGGAGACCTTCATGATCGGCAACGTGGGGCCGAACGTCTCCTCGGTCATGCACGCCATCGAGTGGTCGACGTCGACGAGCACCGTCGGGGGGTAGAAGCTGCCGGGACCCGCCGGTCGCTTACCGCCCGTCAGTGCCTTCGCTCCCGCGGCCAGCGCGTCGTCGACGTGACGCTCGGTCACTTCGACCTGGCTCTCGTCGATCATGGCGCCGAAGTCGTAGCCGTCGCCTGCGCCGGTCTTGAGTTTCTCCACATCACGCACCACCGCGGCGACGAACTGGTCGTAGACCGGTTCGAGCACGTAGACCCGCTCCACCGACACGCAGGTCTGCCCCGCGTTGAACATCGCGCCCCACACGGCGGCGTGCGCAGCCAGCTCGACGTCGGCGTCCTCCAGCACGATCATCGGATCTTTGCCGCCGAGTTCCAGGCTCACCGGGGTCAGCCGGCGCGCGGCGCGCTCCATCACCTTGGCGCCGGTCGCGCTCGACCCGGTGAACTGGATGTAGTCGGAGTTGTCGACGACGGCCTCGACGGCCTCGCGGGCGCCCTGAACGATCGCCATCACCTCGGGCGCGCCCGAATCGAGCCAGCCGCGCAGCAACAGTTCGGCGGTCAGCGGGGTGCGCTCGGATGGCTTCACCAGCACGGCGCAGCCGGCGGCGAGCGCGGCGATGGTATCCATCAGGAGGTTGGCCACAGGGTAGTTCCACGGCGCGACGATGCCGACGACCGGGCGGGGCCGGTAATGCACGGTGATCTTCTTGACCGCCAGGAACGGCAGCGATGCCGGACGGGACTCCGGCGCGAGCGCCTTCTGCATCGTCTTGATGTAGTAGGACGCGATCAGGATGATCAGCGGCACCTCCTGCGCGGCGTCCACGGCGGACTTGCCGGTTTCCTTGATCAGCAGCGATTCGATCTCTTCGCGATGCTCGCCGAGCCACACCGCATAACGGGCCAGCACCTTCGCGCGGCCTTTCGCGCCCCGGGCCTCCCACTCCTTCTGGATGGCGCGCAGGCTGGCGGCGATGCGCGGCACGTCGGCGGGATCGGTCCAGCGCACCTCGCCGGCAACGGACCCGGTCGCGGGGTTCGTGATCGTGCCGGTGCCGGTGAACGGCTTGGGCAGTTCCACGTCGGACATCGCAGTCATACGTTTCATGCTAACCATTCCTGTGACCCAGGTCGGCTCCGGGTTGACACCTGTCAAGTCCAGCGGCCCATCCGGCGACGCCAACCAGCGCGGCGCCGAGGAAGACCGCACCGACCGCATCCGTGAAGTAGTGGTAGGTCAGTCCCTGTCCCAGCACGCCGAGCGCCGCGGCTGTCACCGCCGCCACGACGGCCCACGTCGCAGCCCCGGCCACCAGCACGGCCAGGCCGAGCACCACCACCGCGAGTGTGGTGTGCCCGCTCGGGTAGGCCAGCGCGCCGTCCTTTTCCCGACCGAAGGCCCACTTGGCCAGCCGCGCCGCCACGATCGCGACGAATGGCGCCACCGCCACAACCGCCGTGGGCCGCCGGTGACGCCGGACGAGCACGATCGCCAGCAGGATCGCCCAGAGCGCGAAGACCACGCGGCCGTCGGTGAACACCAGCAGCACCCGGCCCAGCTCAGGATGCGCCTCGCCCGCGGCGAGGAACCAGTCGTCCGGCGGTGTCGAGCCCTTTCCGACCACGAGCCCGAGCGCAGTGAGCAGCGCCAGCCCCGCGACCGGCCACCACCGGATCACCTTGGCCCGCTCAGCCGGCGATGCCCCTGACGTAGGCCGCCTGGCCGAGGTGCTGGGCGGCGTCATCGATGATGCTGACCAGCCGCGCGCTGGCGGTCACCGGTGGGGTCCAGCGCTCGTCGATGACGCGGGCGAGTTCGTCGGCCGTCACCGAAGCGGTGTACTCCAGCGACTCCTTGTGCACCGCGTGGTAGTAACCGGCGAGCAGCTCGGCTGACGCGCGCACCTTGGCCACCTCCTCGGGGGTGTGCCCGTAGCCGTGGGCGTCGCGGGGCAGATCGAGCGCGAACCGGTCCACCCAGCCGTCGCGGAACCACACCTGTTCGAGGCCCGCGATGTCACACAATTGCGCGTCCTGGATGCGGGCGCTGTGCCAGATCAGCCACGTGATCGTGTTGGCCCCCGGCGTCGGCTGGTAGTACGCGACGGGGTCGGTCAGGCCGTCCGTCAGATCGTCCACGTGCTCGATCAGGCGGGTGAAGGAGTCCCGCAACAATTCGCGGGCAGCGTCGATGTCAGCCATGGTCGCCAAGCTACGCCTGAGCTCCGACTCCCTTCACATCTATTGACAGTTATATGAATCATTGGTTATATGACTTATGGACCCGTTCGTGGTGATTGCCGACCCGACCCGCCGGCGCATCTTGGACGCGTTGCGGTCCGGCGCCGCCGACGTCGGCGCACTCGTTGCCCGGCTGGAGATCTCGCAACCGCTGGCGTCCAAGCACCTCGGCGTGCTTCGTGACGCGGGTGCTGTCCGGGTCGAGGTGGCGGGCAAGCGTCGCGTCTATCACCTGGCCGAGGACCCACTGCCGCAAGTACTGGCCTGGGTCACGCCGTTCCACCGGAAGTGGTCAATGAGCCTCGACCGCCTGACTCACCTGATCGACGAGGAGCAACCATGAGTATCGATGCGACACTCGAACACCGCGACGGCGCATGGGTGTTGACCATGACCCGCCCGCTTCCCCACTCCGCCGATGCCGTCTGGCCTTGGCTGACCGACCCGCAGCGGCTGGCTCGCTGGTCCCCGGCCGTTCCGGACGCCGCGTTGACGTCGCCCGGGCCGCGCAGGATCAGGGAGCATCCGGGCGATGACCCCGTCGACGGCGAGGTGCTGTCGGTCGACGCCCCGCACGAACTCGTGCATCGCTGGGGCGCCGACGTGCTGCGGTGGCGACTGAAAGACACCGACACCGGATGCACGATCACACTGGAGCACCGAATGGCTGATCGTGGGCCCGCGCCGATGAACGCCGCAGGCTGGCATGTCTGCCTCGACGTGCTCGAGCCCATCCTGAGCGGCGAAGACGTCCCCCGCCGGGTGGGTCAAGACGCCCTGGATGGCGGCTGGGAGGTGCTGCGCGACAAATACGCCGAGGCTCTTTCCTAAGCCTCCGGGGCGGCGCCGTGGAAGACGGCTTCGACGTTGTTGCCGTCGGGGTCGCGGACGAAGGCGCCGAAATAGCCGGGGTGGTACTCCGGCCACAGCCGCGGCGCGTGCAGCGACTCGGCGCCCGATTCCAGGGCGGCGTCGTAGAAGGCCCGCACGGCGTCGACGTCGGCCGCCTGGAACGCGACGTGGATCTCGCGGTTGGGGCCCGCCGCGTCACCGGCGGTCATGTCGGCGATCCAGAAGTCGGGCTTCCCGTCGACGCCGTATCCGATCGCGACCTGGTAGTCCATCTGCCGGGTGAACCCCAACACGCCGAGCACCCTGTCGTAGAAGGCCGTCGACTTCTCCCAATCCGCACAGTTGATTCCGAAGTGGTCGATCATGACGCCACCGTACATTCGGGGTATGACATTCGACGCCGGAGCGCGGAGCGCGACATTCGGCCTCGTCATTCGCGGCGGAACCATCGTCGACGGCCTCGGCGGTGAGCCGTTCGTCGGAGACGTCGCCGTGCGCGACGGCGTCATCTGCGAAGTCGGCACCGTCGACGGCACCGGTGACCGCGAGATCGACGCCACCGGCCTGCTCGTCACCCCCGGCTTCGTCGACCTGCACACCCACTATGACGGTCAGGCGATCTGGTCGGACCGCCTGACGCCATCGTCGGCGCACGGCGTCACGACGGCGGTGATGGGGAACTGCGGCGTCGGTTTCGCCCCGTGCCGGCCCGAAGACCACGACACCCTCGTCGACGTGATGGCCGGCGTCGAGGACATCCCCGGCGTCGTCATGGTCGACGGACTGCCATGGACCTGGGAGACGTTCCCGGAGTTCCTCGACGCCATAGAGTCGGGACAGCGCGATATTGACGTCGCGGCGTTCCTGCCGCACTCCCCGCTACGGGTGTATGTCATGGGTCGGCGTGGCGTCGAACGCGAACCCGCCACCCCCGAAGACCTTGCGCTCATGCGCAAGCTCGCGGCCGAGGCCGTGGAGGTGGGCGCGCTCGGTTTCGCGTCGTCGCAACTGACCCTGCACAAGAGCGAAAGCGGCCATCCGATACCGAGTTACGGCGCCGCCCACGCCGAGTTCGACGCGATCGCCCGTGGCATCCAGGACGCCGGCGGCGGCTTGATCCAGTTCGTGCCGGACCTGGTGGCCGGCGACTACGAACCGGTGCTGCAGACGGTGTTCGACGTCGCCGCCGACGTCGGCCTGCCCGTGACGTTCACGCTGGCGATCGGCAATGCCGGGGACCCGTTCTTCCTGGACGCACTGACGATGGTCGAGAAGGCCAACATCAACGGCGGCGATATCAGCGCACAGATCTTCCCGCGGCCCATCGGGCTGATGCTGGGCCTCGAGCTGTCCGGCAACCCGTTCGTGATGTACCCGTCGTATCGGGAGATCGCCGGTCTGCCGTTGGCCGAGCGGGTGGCCGAGATGCGTAAACCCGAAGTGCGACAACGCATCATCAACGACAAGCCGGAGTCTGACGGGCATCCGCTGATGTTCGCCGCCCAGGCCTGGAACTACATGTTCCCGATGGGTGATCCCCCGAATTACGAGCCGTCACCCTCGGATTCCATCGGAGCCCGCGCCCGGGCAGGCGACGTGAGCCCGCTCGAGGAGGCCTACGACCGCCTCCTCGACGACGACGGCCACGCGATGCTGCTGGTCACATTGGCCAACTTCCGCGACGGAACGCTGGACACCGTCGCCGAATTGATCCGCCGCGACGACGTGGTGCTCGGCCTCGGCGACGGCGGCGCGCACTACGGGATGATCTGTGACGCATCGTTTCCCACCCACATGCTGACGCACTGGGTGCGCGACCGGCCGAGGGGCCGGTTGTCGGTCGCCGAGGCGGTACGCGAGTTGACCTCGGCACCCGCGCGGGTCGCGGGCCTGGCCGATCGCGGCCGAATCGCTGTGGGGTACAAGGCCGATCTCAACGTGATCGACGCAGCGGCGTTGCGGTTGCACAAGCCGGTGATCGCCTGCGACCTTCCTGCGGGCGGACGCCGTCTCGACCAGACGGCCGACGGTTACGTCGCCACGATCGTCTCCGGCGAGGTGATCGCCGAGAACGGGGTGCCGACGTCCGCCCGTCCCGGCCGGTTGGTGCGCGGCCGCCAGCCAGCACCGGCAGTATGACGCGGTCGCCGCTGCCGGCCGGCTCCGAGCGTGCGGTTTCATACGCGACTCGCCGTGCGGGTGTATGAGATCGCACACTGGGCGACCGATCACCACGTCTTCGGGCAGCCACGGCTGATCAGGGCGGCGCCCACACGATCGAGGAACCGCTGCGGCTCCTGATGCAGAACCCTGGCCGTCAATCGGATATCGATCCAGTTGAGTTCGGGCAGCCGGGCGTACCGCTCGATGTCCCAGTCACGCTGCCGCGGGTCGGTCCAATGGTGCTTGCCCTCGAAATCGACGCCCACGCACCATTGCCGCCATCCCAGGTCGATGCGGGCGAACACCTGTCCGTCGTCGCCGCGTACCACGATCTGCGTCTCTGGTCGAGGAAATCCTTTCTGCACCAACAACATTCGTGTCATCGACTCGTACGGCGATTCGGCACCACCGTCGACAAGTGCCAACGTCTGCTTCAGCTGACGCACACCACGGGCACCGGGGCGGGCGGCCAGGATGTGCTCGATGTCGGCAACCTTGACATGCGTCGCGTTCAGCAGCGCGTCGATGCGTGGTACGCCTTCGGTCAGCGGCAGCCGCCTGCCCAAATCGAAACCGGTCCGCGCCGCTGTCGTCACGGCCATTCCACCGACCGTCTTCACCTCCCACGGATCCAGGTCATCGGAGTGCACGACGATTCCGGGCGGCGGCCGCCGGTTCCCATGGATCAGCTCGGCAGGAGTGTCGCCGTAGATCCACCTGCCGCCGAGAACCGCCGAAGCCGACAACCCGGCGAGCACGCCCGCCCGGCCCGACCACAACCACGCCGCACGGGCCCGTTGAACTGCGGTCAGTTCCACTTCACGCGGTACCCAGACACCGGGGTAGACGCCCGCGTGGAACCGCCGGAGTTCGCGGAATGTCACACTGCCGGAATCCACTGCCTCCGCGCCGCGGAAGGGCCACTCGATGGTGCGCATGGCAGCACCCTCACAGCCCACTCCGACGAATTGCGTGGCTGCGCATCCACTTATCCACAGGCCAGTCGTTATCCACAGCGGGCCGTGCGGCGCCTCGGCGCGTCGCGGACGACACCGCACAGCCGGCGACGCCATATCCTCACCGCATGAGTATCAAGGTGAACCTCGATCAGTTGTCCGACACGCTGGCCGACTTCGCGTTCGCCTATCTGGTGACGGTGGGTGACGACTACCGGGCGCACACCGTGGCGGTCGTTCCGGTGCTCGCCGACGGTGCACTCGGCATCGGCCCGGTCGGCAACGCCACCCGCCGGAATGCGAGCAGCCATGCCGACGTCACGCTGGTCTGGCCGCCGCGCGACACGGGCGGCCACACGCTGATCGTCGACGGCGTGGCGACGGTCGCCGACGGCGAGCTCACCGTCGCGCCCAGTGGTGCCGTGCTCCACCGGCCGGCGACCGCCGGACGAAGCGGCTGAGCGTGAC
>Ga0190271_10001529_pt1 | contig 13261 bp, 19 predicted proteins | sample Popmic356T_FD_133747 | JGI IMG/M metagenome (GOLD analysis project Ga0190271, IMG submission 133747) | Populus adjacent soil microbial communities from riparian zone of Weber River, Utah, USA - 356 T | ecosystem: Environmental > Terrestrial > Soil > Riparian zone | place: USA: Utah | collected...
GCCTCCGTCGCCCTCCAGCGCGCACCCCAGGGCACCGCGGTGATGCTGCAGGCCGTGGAGACCGGCCACGAGCTCGACGACCTGCACACCGGCCGGGACATCGACATGCGCGGCGCCGTCGAGGACGAGGGCGTGGAGCACTTCGCGTTCGCCGCGCAGGGCCACCTGGCCGAGGGCGAATGGCTGCGCCTACGGGTCAACCCCGCCGCCGCGGTCTCGGTCACCGAGGTCCGCGCCGCCGTCACGACGTACTGATGTCCGCCGAGGAGCTCACCGCCGCCGCCGCGGTCACGTTCGTCCTCGGCCTGACCATGACCGTCGGCGTACTCATCGGGATCTTCGGGCTGCTGCTCGGCTGGATGTTCGGCAAGCGCCGTCCTTAGAGCCCGGCGAGGTCCCGCACGGTACGGGCGGGGACCACGAGCGTCCCTCGAGGCCCCCAGGGCAACGCCCCGAGCTCCTCGGCGTGCCGTCGGATCGCCGTCTCCGGGATCCCCAGGTACCTCGAGGCCTCCTCCAGCGTCAGCAGGGCCGGCTTCTGGTCCAGGGCCTCGCTCAGGCTCGTCGGCTCAGCGGCCGCACCGTTCACCCGCGCCACGTCCTGACGTGTCACCTGACGTGTCACTGACATGTCAGGTGACGTCACCTGACGGACGGCGTCGGCGGGGATGAACCAGCGACCGTCGGGCGCCTTCGTCGCACCCGGCAGCTCACCGGCCTTGAGCCAGCGCAGCACCGTGCGCTCGGACGCGCCGACATGCTCGGCGTACTGAGCAGCGTTCACAGAATCCTCCAGAATGGGATTGCATCGGTTCGGCCCCGGCCAGGACCTTGCCCATGCGGAGGGCAAGGTCCTGGCCTTTGTCTGCGGCGTCCCATAAGGCGCCAAACTCCTAATCTCTAGATCTGTGGCCTAACGCCCGAAATGGCCGCTGACCTAGGCTGACGCGGCGATGTCACCCTGACGTGTCGTGTCGGGCATGACCTCCAGGGCGGACAGCCGCGACGACGCTGACGCCACTAGAGCTCGCCCCCGGACATCACTGAGCCTCACGTAGCGGCGGGTCGTCTCCGAGCTCGCGTGCCCCAGCAGCTCGGACAGCACGAGCAGGTCGCGGGTGTCCTCGTAGGTGACCGTGGCGAACCAATGCCGAAGCGAGTGCATGGTGTAGCCCTGATCGAGCCACCGGCCCACGACCTTGCCGACCCAGCGCGCGGAGAGGTGCCCGTTGATCCGGCCAGGGAACACGAAGCCCTTCGGCCGGCGCAGTAGCTCCCGCGCGAGCATCGGCGGCAACGGCACCACCCGTTCCTTGCTGCCCTTGCCGTGGACCACCAGGGAGAACTCACCGCGCTTGGAGCCCGCGATCACGTCGCGGGTGTGGACCTGGGACACCTCGCCACGGCGCATCCCGCACTCGGCCGCCAACCGCACCATCAGCACGTCGCGCTCCGGCGCCGCGGCCACCGCCGACTTGAGGACGTCGTCGTCGCACGGCCGCGGCCGCGGCGGCGCCGCCCGCACGATGGCCAGGGGCAACGCCGGGTCTTCCGCGGTGCGCCCCGATCCGACACCCCACCGGTAGAAGCCCTGCAGCGTCGAGCGCACCGAGCGCCGCCGTTCCTGCGCCCAGTCACGCGACGCCATCCACTCCAGCAGGTCATCGGTGTTCAGCCGCCACGGGCTACGCCGTCCGGCCCACCGCGCCAGCATCTGCAACTGCTGCCGGCGAGACTTCACCGTCTCAGGGCTTCGGCCCGCGCCCTTCAACGCCATCAGGTAGCCGTCGATCTCACGTGCCCACGTAGGGGTGGGCTCCCGCATCGTCTTCATGACCAATCAGCGACCACGCGCTCCGCTCGATACGCGGCGTATGCCTCGTGCTTCCAGACGCGGTACTCGAGCAGCTCGTTCCACCGGGCGTTGGCGATGCTGGTGACGGCGGCGAGTTCCGCGAGGTTCTCGGCTCTGTGCTCAGGCGACGAGATCTGCCACGGCCTCCAGAGCGCACGCGACCAGTTGGCCTGCTCGTGCGCAAGGGCGTCCCACGTCGGTGCGTCGTGAATGGCTCCGAGCCACATCAGCTCGATGCTCGACAGCGAGCTCATGCCGCGAGCTCCAGGTCATCGACGCGGACAGAGCCGGCATGTCCTTGTCTGCCCACGAGCAGCGCGTGAAAGCCCAGGCGCCGCCAAACTCCTGACCAGAAGGTTAGGGGTTCGAGTCCCTTCGGGCGCACAGTCTCGTCCTCGCCGAACAGCCAGCCCACCGAGACCCCGAGGGTCTCGGCCAGGACCACCAGGTCACCGGCGAACCAGGCACTCTCACCACGCAGGCGCCGCGACAGCGTCGACTGTGTGATGCCCAGAGCCGATGCCACCTCGCGCTGCTGAAGCTTCCGACGCCACAGCACGTGGTGCACCCGCTGCCCGATGAGGACGTCAATCTCTGCTCTCTGCACGGTCGCTCCCATGCACTGATCCTGGGCCGTCGTGGCAGCATCCGTCAACACACCGCGCCATAAGGCCATGATTGACACGGCATGCATGAGCTGCATAGCGTCACGCCACATGACGACCCGTGATAATCACCGCAGTACACCCGAATCGGACGAATGGCTATCCGTCACGTCCGCCGCCGAGCTGCTCAGCGTCAGCCGCCGCACGATCTACCGGTACATCGAGCTTGGCCACCTGGAGAAGCGCATCCTGCCCGGCAACCGCGTCCGACTGGCCCGCGCCGACGTGCTCGCGCTGCTCAGGGAGTCGCGAGCATCATGACCGGGCGCGCGTTCGTACGTCGGCGGGGCACTACCTCGATGCCCAACGCGACCATCTACGACAAGCGCCTCTCCTGGTCGGCCGTCGGGATTCTGCTCGCCCTGCTCTCACGCCCCGATGAGGCTGGTCACGGATACCGGGACCTTGCCGGCCGGGGCATGGGCGAGAAGGCAGTCCGCACCGCGCTAAAAGAGCTCGGCGCCGCCGGCTACCGGCACCAGGTGAAGATGCGCAACCCCAGCACGACAGGGCGCGGCGGCACCGGGCGCTTCATCACCTTGACCCTCACGAGTGAGGATCCGATCACCGAGGCCGACGCCCGAAAGTGGTTCCTAGAGAACGCGGATCGGTGGCTCAACCGTGCGGCAATACCTGCCGCACGGTCCCACCAGGGACAACAGGCCAAACCAGCAGGTGGGACCGTGCGGCACGAGGCGCGCCCCGGTAACCCGCAGACCGGTACAGCGCGGCATCTCTCTAACGAGAGCCAAGGTGAAGAATCACTTCGTTCTCTTCACCGGGATATCCAAAGCGATGAGTTTCCACAGCCCACCGCCTCGCCGCCGAATCAGCGGGCGCCCGAGCCCCTCGAGGTCTGTGAGCACGGCGAACCTCTCGGCCTGAACGCGAGCGGCGTCATCCGGTGCCCGAAGTGCCGACATCGCGCCCAGCTGGCGATCGGGGCCAGCCATGACTGAGCTCCGCCGCGAGGTGTTCGGGATCGAGGTTCGGGTGACGCGGGACCCGGAGGGTGCCCGCGCCGTCCTGCTGCAGCTGCCTCACGGGTTCGTGGTGATGCGCCCAGAGGACGCGCTCCGGGTCGCCGCGATGCTGCTCACCACCGTCGACGAGCTGGAGCCGACCCGTGAAGCGTGAGCGGGTCGAGGCGCAGCTGCGCAACCTCGAGCGGCTGATCGACGACCCGCCTCCGTTGCTGTCCTTGGTGATCGTGGCCAACGGCACCGGGATCCTGGTGGCGCACCCGATGTTCATGCCCGACGGCCGCACCCTCGAGGAGCACGAGGCCGCGCTGCGCCTGGTCCACACGGCCCTCGTCGGCATCGCTGCGAACTTCGAGCAGGAGATCGACCGGGTCGTGCGAGCCTCGGCCAAGCGACCATGAGGTGTGTCTCATGCTGAGGCGGGCTGGAGCGCGGGCCTCGCCGCCAGGGCGCGGCGCTACTGGGCGCTGCAGCTGGCCGCCGCCGGTGAGCTGCCGTGCTGCCGGTGCGGCGTGCCTGTCCACGTCGACGAGGCCTGGGACGTGGACCACGTGGTACCGCTGATCCAGGGTGGTGCGCTCGGCCTGGACAACCAGGCGATCAGCCACCGCCCGTGCAACCGCCGGCACGGCCAGGCCCTGGCCCACACCGGTGCGATCGTCCAGTCAGCAGCAGAGCGAGGGATCAGACCATGGTGAGCACGCCGTCCCTGGTGACCATCACCCAGGCCGAGATCTTCGAGCTGTGCAAGCGGCTCGGCCACGACCCGGCCAAGGTCGCCCGCATCACCATCGAGCCGCACGTCGTGGTCGTGGAGTACGAGCACCCGATCTCAGGCGTCGACCCGCTCGCCCGTGTCGACGTCGTCCAGCACATGACGATCAAGGGTGAACCAGCCCCGCCGATCGACGACGAACCGTGACACGCTCCGTCATCTTCGTGACGTACAGTGTTGATGATCTTTTGAGAGAAAAATTCTGAACACCGGCCTCTACACTCCACTTTTTCTCTCCCGGCGGTGATCATGGGCGCGGAGCCGCTGCACGCCAGCCCTGTCGAGGGCCGCGATACCGCCCGTGACCTGCTGCGATCGGGTGTCGAGGCGTTGCGTCAGCGGGAGTTGCCCCAGGCCTTCGCGTTCTGGGACGTCATCGGATCGAGCTCGGTTACGACGAGTGACGGAATCGGCGTGCCGGACTACGACGAGGTCGTCATCGTGGCCCCTCGCCGGTGCGGCAAGACCAGCGCCATCCAGGCCGGCCTGATCGGTCGCATGCTGCGGATCCCCGGCTACGTGATCATCACCACCGCGCAGACCGGCCTCAAGGCCCGGTTGCGGTTCTTCGACGTGGCGCAGCCGCTGCACCAGCGCAACCCCGAGGAGTGGCTGCTGTGGCAGGCCGCCGGGCGCGAGTGCCTGGAGTACGTGCCCACCGGTGCCCGCTGGTATGTCGTGGCACCCAAGGGCGACAAGTTCCGATCCGAGGGCGCTGACTGTGTGTGGGTCGACGAGGCCCAGGAGTTCGAGGACGAGGCCGCGGTCCTGGACCTGCAGGCCGGCATCGAACCGACGCTGGACACCGGCCCCTACCCGCAGCTGCTCATCTCCGGGACACCCAAGGGGAAGACCGGCCTGCTGTGGGACACGCTGCAGCGAGGCCTCGAGGGCGAGATCGGGATCGTCGAGTTCACCGCGAACAAGGAAGACGACGAGGACGACGAGACCGTCTGGCACCGGGTGCACCCCGGGATCGGCACCCTCACCACGATCGAGCGGATGCGCAAGCGCCGCAAGAAGCTGGGCCGCGTGCTGTTCGGCCAGGAGTACCTGTGCAAGTGGCAGGACGCCACCGCCACCCAGCTCATCCCCGCCGGCGGCTGGGCGGGCGCCTGCCGCGACGTGGCGCCGTCCCGGCCCGACCGCCTAGGCCTGGCCTACGAGGTCGCCGTAGACGGCAGCTACGGGGCTGTCGTGGGCGCCTGGCGCGACGGCGACGGCCGCGCCTGGTGGGAGCTGCTCGCCCTGCGCTCCGGCGCCGGGTGGCTGCCGATCTTCCTGGCCGACCTCGCCCGCCGCCGGCACCTGCCGATCTCCTACGACGCCATCGGGCAGAACCTGCAGGTAGCCGAGGCCCTCACCCGGGTCCGGCCGCGGCCGCGCCTGGACCCGCTGAACACCCGGCAGATGATCGCCTCGTGCCCGCCGATCTTCGACGAGCTGCACAGCGGCCGGATCCTGCACGTCGACCAGCCCGACCTGACCACCGCGATCGCCGCGGCCGCCAAGCGCTACATGCGCGACGGCGGATGGGTCTGGCACCGCGAGGCCGGCGGTCCCGCGATCGCCCCGCTGATCGCCGGGACCGTCGCCCTGGCCGCCTACGACCGGCTACCCGCCAAGGTCGAGACCCGCATCCACGTCATGACCTGAATCCGGAATCCGGATTCCGGGATCGGGGAAACGCCGCTGCTCAGCACGGGCCTAGCCATGATCGTTCGGGTACGCGCAGTGTGCCCCCGTGGGGATCTTCACCCGGACACGTGACGTCCTGGCGGCCGCGGCCGCGCTGGAGGCCAGCAACGTCACCCCGCACACCCCGGGCCGCTACCCGCAGGTGGCCTCGCCGATCGGCCCGCACATGCAGGTGCAGACCCTCTCGGTCTCGGCGCTGTTCCCCGGCGGCATCCCCGTCGTGGGCCGCGACGCCGCCTTGTCCCTGCCGCCGGTGGCCAAGGGACGCGACGCGATCCAGGCGATAGCGACCCTGCCGCTGAACGCCTACCGGGTCGAGGACCTCGTCCCGGCGCCGTGGCTGGCCCGCTCGTCGTACGGGTCGCCGTGGCTGCGGATGCAGGCCACCCTCGACGACCTGATCTTCGACGGCGCCGCCCTGTGGTGGATCGACCGCGGCACCCGCACGACGATCCTGGACGCCAGCTACGTCGAACGCGAGTCCTGGGAGATCGACCCCGACGGCCGGATCCTGGTCAACAGCGACACCGTCAGCCCCGAGCAGGTGTGCCTGTTCACCGGCCCGATCCCCGGCGGGCTGCTCACCCGCGGCCGCACCACGATCAGCGCCGGCCTGGACCTGGAGGCCACCTGGTCCGGGCGGGTCGCCTCACCCGCCCCGCTCGTCGAGCTGCACCAGACCACCGACGACACCCTCGAGCCCGAAGAGATCCAGGCGATGCTGACCAGCTGGTCAACGGCGCGCCGTTCCCTGACCGGCGCCGTCGCCTACACCCCCGCGCACATCCAGGCGATCATCCACGGCCAGTCGATGTCCGACCTGCTGATCGCCGCCCGCAACCAGCTGGCCGTCGACATCGCCTCACACATGGGCCTGCCGGTCTCCACGACGAACGCCTCGCTCGCCACGTCGACGCTGACCTACAAGACCCAGTCGACCGAGACCACCGCCCTGACCGAGGCGCTGATCCCGTGGCACACCTCGGTCACCGCACGCCTGTCCGAGGACGACATCACCGCGGCCGGCACCCGCATCGCCTTCGACACCAGCCGCTTCGCCGCGCCCACCGGCGCACAGACCGAGGACTGACCATGAGACTCCACGGCACCCTGCTCGCCGCCGACCAGGCCTCCCGGATCCTGCGCTACCGCCTGCTGCCCTTCGATGAGGCCGGGTTCACCAGCGTCGGGAAGGTCACCGCCTCGGCCGGCTGCCTGCAGTACGCGCCCGCCGAGGAGTTCGTGCTGAACCTCGAGCACGACAAGCACCGGCCCCTGGGCCGCGGCGTCGAGCTGGCCGAGACCCCCGCCGGCGTCGACCTCGCGGTGCGCATTCTGGCCACCAGCGCCGGGGACGATCTGCTCGTCGAGGCCGCCGAGGGTGTCCGCACCGGCATCAGCGTCGAGGTCGACGACCCCATCGTGCGCGGCGGCCGCCTGCTCGGCGGCCTGGTCTCCGGCGGCGGCGCCGTGGTCGACCCCGCCTTCACCTCCGCGCGCCTGGTCGCCTCCGAACTGGACGACGCCCCCGACGAGGGCACCCCGACATCACCCGACACGTCACCTGACATGTCAGGTGACGGCACTGCTGTGACCAGCGAGAACGACCCCGACAAGGACGACACGTCACCTGACACGGATGACGACGAGGACGACGAGGACGACGAGAAGGAAGGGTCCGACATGGACACCGACACCGTGGCGACGGCCCCGAAGCTCGCCGCCAACCGCAAGCGCCAGCCCGACAAGCCGCTCACCTTCATGCAGGCCATGCACGCCATCGTGCGACTCAAGGCCGGCGACAACTCCGAACTGGCCCGCCTGGAGCCCGCCGCGCAGCTGTTCGCCGCGTTCGGTGACGCGACCACCTCGGTCACCTCGAGCGACGTCGACGCCGCCAGCCAGCCCCAGTGGCTCGGCGAGGTGTGGTCCCCCGCCGAGTTCACCCGCCGGGTCATCCCCCTGATCTCCAGCGCCCCGCTGACGTCGCTGCGGATGCAGGGCTTCAAGTGGGTCGAGAAGCCCACCGTCGCCAAGTACCCCGGCGCGATCGCCGAGATCAACTCCACGCCGGTTTCACTGGCGCCGGTGAACGAGGCCGCGCAGCGCTGGGCCGGCGGCAACCGCCTCGACCGGGCCATCTTCGACTTCCCCGACGCGGGCGTGCTCGCCTCGTACCTGCGGATGCTGAACCTCGACTACGCCCAGAAGACCGACCTGGACTGCCTGCAGGTCCTGCTCGCCGAGGCCACCGCGGTCACCCCCGGCGCCGTGCCTTCGGGGCAGACCGCCGGGTGGGCCGCCCTGGTCGACGCCGCCCTCGCGCTGGTCGACTACGGCACCCCGGGCTTCGCGATCGTCGCCAAGGACCTGTGGCGTGACATGGCGTTCACCACCCAGGACGACGCCCTCTCGTTCCTGACCCAGTCGCTCGGCCTGACCGAGGGCACCATCGCCGGGTTCCGGATCGTCGTGCACCCCGACATCCCGGACGGCCAGGTCCTGGCCGGCATCAAGGCCGCCGCCACCCACTACGAGCTGCCCGGCTCCCCGCTGCGCGTGAACGCCGCTGCGATCGCCGTCGGCTCAATTGATGAAGCCGTACACGGATACGACGGCACGATCGTCCACGACCCCCGCGGCCTGGCCCTGGTCTCCACCATCGTCGTGCCCCTCACCGCCGCCGAGAAGTCCAAGGCCGACAAGGGCTGACAGGCATGACGTGTCACTGACATGTCAGGTGACGTGACTGGGCGAGGGAGGTGGGCAGGTGCCACTGATCGGGTGGGTCGACACCGAAGGGATCGCGGGTCTGTGGCCAGACTCGGTGACCCTGGAGGAGGTCGACGTCGAGGCGTTCCTGCGCTCGGCCTACGAGCAGGTGGTCGTGTACGCGCCCGCATTGCCAGACGGAGCGGTCGTGCCTGAGCGGTACCGGCAGGGCCAGCTGGCCCAGGCCCGCGACAACTACGCCGCGACCCGCTCCGGGGACGGCGAGGTGATCGGCTTCAACGGCGACTACGCGATCCGCGTACGGCCCCTGTCCACCCAGGTCAAGCAGCTCCTGCGGCCGCGGCCCGCCGTCCCCCGGGTCGGGTGAGCCATGTCGGCGCTCACCGAGGTCATCGCCGTCCTGGAGCCGCTGACGTGGCCGGTGCTGGGCCGGCTGCCGGACAACATCACCGGCATCACCCTGGCCGTGACCGTCGCCAACGTCGAGCACAACCCGCAGCTGCCGATGAAGTGCCGCGACTGGACCCTCAACGTCCTGGTCCTGTCGCCGCTGCAGGACCCCGAGCAGGCCGACCTCGAGCTCGAGGACGCGCTCGACCAGGTCCTCGACGCGGTCGACGCCGCGCAGCCGCTGCGCTGGACGACGTCAGAGCGGGTCGTGCTGGACGAGAAGTACAACGCCCACCGGATCTCGGTGGTCATCACCATGCAGCCAGAAGAGGGAGCGCAGCCATGACCGTTGTACCCGTAGCGCCGATCGTCCTGAAGGACGTGACCCTACTCATCGGCACCGACAACTTCGAGATGCACGTCTCCCAGGTGGAGTTCGTGCCGACCGCGCAGATGCAGACGTGGAAGGGCCTGACCCCGGCCGCCGTGTTCACCGACCAGGCCGCCCCGACCTGGGTCTGCAACCTCGGCTACGCCCAGGACTGGTCCAGCGCCGCGACCCTGTCCAGCTACCTCTACGCCAACCAGGGCCAGCTCAAGTCGGTGAAGTTCAAGCCCGACATCAACACGGCGCAGGCCGAATGGGACGCCGACCTCATCATCAGCGCCGGCCAGATCGGCGGCACCGTCGACACGTTCAGCGTCGGCTCCGTCAGCCTCGGCGTGCAGGGAGTCCCCGTCCCGACCTACCCCGTCGTGGCCGCCGACACCAAGGCCGCCAAGGCCGCCAAGGCCTGACAGGGCTCCTGTCGTGGTCGTGTCGGTCGGGGACGACCGGGTGATGCAGGCCGCCGTGCTCGCGTTCAAGGCGGCCGACCGAGCGCTGCGCAAGGACATCAACGACGCGACCCGCACCACGTTCAACCAGCCGTGGAAGACCGGCATCGAGCAGCGGGTCCGGACCCCGCTGGAGCGCCGGGTCCTGGTCCCCGGCGCCCGGATCGCCGCCGGCAACCCGCCGTCGTTCGTCGCCGCGAGCTCGACCCGGGCACTGCCCGGCGGCCTGGTCCCCGCCGTCCAGTGGCCGGCCGTGGAGTTCGGCGCCGACCGGTCCCGCATGAAGGGCCGCCGGCACACCACCCGCCAGCTGCCGGCCCGCCGCCGCCGAGGCCCCGTGTTCGAGACCCTCGCCGACATGACCGACCGGGTCCCCCGGCTCTGGGCGCAGCTGATCGTCAAGGCGTACTGCGACGCCGCCGACGAGAGCAGGTGACCTGAGTGCCGATCAAGATCCCTTTCGTAGCCGACGTCACCGACTTCCTGCGCGGCACCCGCTCGGTCACCGACTCCCTCGACGACGTAGCCGACAGCCTCGACGACATCAGCACCGCCGGCGGTGACGTCGATTCCCAGGTGGGTGGAGACCTCGACGCGGTCGCCGACGCCGCCGAGGATTCCGCCGACCGGATCCGCCGATCCTTCCGCGACGCCTTCGACGACGTCGAGGCCGCCGGGCGGACCAGCACCCAGCGGGTCTCCGCCGACGTCGACGACGTCGGCGACTCCGGATCCCAGACGCTGCGCGAGTTCAACGACGAGGCCAAGGCGAATGTCGCCGAGACCGTCACCTCGTTCGACGGTTCCGCGAGCTCGGCGGTCGACGCCATCCAGGGCACCTTCGGCGGCCTGGTCTCCGCGCTCGGTCCCGCCGGCATGGTCGGGGCTGCCGCGATCGGCGTCGGGATCGGCCTGGCCCGCAACCTGTTCTCCAAGAGTCAGGAGGCCGCCGAGGAGTTCAAGGCCCGGGTCCTGACGATCTTCGATGAGCTGCGCGAGAGCGGTGACATCAGCCCTGAGTTCAAGATGGACACCCTCGCCGGGATCATCAGCGACGCCGAGGAGCTCAAGCGGGCGTTCGACGTCGACAACATCGATGACTTCAAGGCCGTCCTGGATCAGACGGGGCTGAGCAGCCGGCAGCTGCAGACCTATTTCAGCGGCCTGACCGGTGACGCCGGGGAGCTCGCCGGCGCGCAGACCCTGCTCACCCAGGAGATGCGGTTCCTGCAGTCCGCGATGAACGACCCCTCCGCGACCCTGTCTCAGCAGGGCCAGGTCCGCCAGCAGATCACCGCGATCAGCACCCTGCAGACCGCGCTGCGCGATCAGGGCAACGCCTACGGCGACGCCCGCGCGAAGCAGGAACTGCTCAACGACCTGATGCCGAAGACCGCCGACGCGACCGACGACAACACCGACGCGACCGACGACAACACCGTCGCCCTGGTCGACAACAACGAACAGTTGCGGATCGCCGCCGGGCTGCGCGCCGACGCGGTCACCAGCGAGCTCGACATGCGCGACGCCCTCGACGCCGTCGGGCAGGCCCGCAAGGACAACGGCACGTCACTGAGCAGGAACACCGCCGCGGGGCGCGACAACCTCCGCTCAGTGCAGGACGCCATGAAGGGCATCCAGCAGTACGGCGATGCCCTGGTCGACAGTGGCGCCAGCTCCGACGTAGCCACCAGGAAGATGAAGACTCAGGAGGACGTGCTGGTCAAGCAGGTCGCGAAGGCGTTCGGCATCACTGAGGAGAAGGCCGCGCACTTCGTCGCCACCCTCGGCGGGATCCCGCCGGCCAAGAAGACCAAGGTCACCGTCACCGACGACGGCACCGCGAAGACCACCAAGGACGCCGTCGACAAGGCCGCCGCCGACCAGACCGCCACCGTGAAGGTGTCCCCGGACATGGCCGGCGTCGACAAGGACCTCAACGATTGGTTCTCCCGGCACACGTACAAGGTCAACGTCGAGCCGAAGCCGACGCAGGCCAAGCTTGGTAAGCCGGTGCCGGTGTGACCGCGACCCTGGAGATCACCTTCGTCCTGCCGGAGCGGGTGCACCTGCGGCTGCTGAACCCCGACGGGTACACCATCACCCGGATCATGCGCGCCGACGCCAACGGCACCCGGACCGTGCGGACCCTGACCGGGCTGCTGCCCTCGGCGGCCGCCGTCCTGGACGTCGACGACTTCGAGTACGCCCTGGCCGGCACCGAGGTCGTCTACACCGCCTACCGGGACACCGACGCCGTGGCCGCCACCGTCACCATGCCGACCGGGGTGACCCCGCACGTGGTGATCCTCGCCGCGCCGTTGTACCCCTCCGACGGCGTCGTGCTCGCCGACGGCAGCCTCGACCCCGCAGCGATCACCTTCGCGATCACCTGGGATTCCACCCGCACCGGACGCACCACCCTGCACGACATCCTCGGCAGGCCGGACCCGATCGCCGTCCTGCGCGCGGCCGCGCTGCAGGCCGGCACCATCACCCTGATCTGCCCGGACTACGCCACCGTCAAGGACCTCGGCGCGCACCTGAGCAACCCGCGGGTGTTCATGCTGCGCCAGGCCGACGTGCCCGGCCTGGACATGTACTTCGTCGTGACCGGCCTCAACCCCTCGAACCTCGACACCGCCCCGCACTGGCAGCTGCTCGTCAACTTCGCCGAGGTCGCCTGGCCGAACGGCGGCTACGTGCCCGTCGCCGTCTGGACCTACGCCGACCTGGCCAGCAGCTACCCCGACTACAACGCGGTCGCCTCCCAGTTCGTCGACTACCTCGCCGTCCTCGAGCACCGGCCCACGCCATGACGGCGACCGCGGCCACGACACCCTGGGACGGGTCGGCCGAGACGCTGATCCGCCAGTCCCTGCAGCACGTCTACACCGTGCGGTTCTTCACCTCAGCAGACGTCGAGATCACCGGCCTGCACATCACCTCGTGCGTCGTGCGCCTCGACGAGTACTGGTCGCCCTACCTGCAGGCAACGGTGACCGCCGTCACCCCCGACGCCGCCACCCTCGCGCTGCTCGACCCCCGGCTGAGGGTCTCGGTCCAGATCACCGCCGGCTACGTGCTGCCCGGCGGCCTGGCCGACGCCCACCTGCTCGGCGCCGGCTACCTCGCCCGCCGCACGTTCGAGCAGCCCGCCAACGAGGTCACCCTCGAGGTCGCCGGCGCCGAGTACCTCTACGAGAACTGGCGGGACCTGACCGGCAACGACTGGTACCCGGCACTGTGGAACGCCTCGACACCCGCGCGGAATGCGGTCAATGACTGCCTGACGTCCTGCAGGGCGGTCCAGGACACGACCGCC
>Ga0190271_10001530_pt1 | contig 13258 bp, 12 predicted proteins | sample Popmic356T_FD_133747 | JGI IMG/M metagenome (GOLD analysis project Ga0190271, IMG submission 133747) | Populus adjacent soil microbial communities from riparian zone of Weber River, Utah, USA - 356 T | ecosystem: Environmental > Terrestrial > Soil > Riparian zone | place: USA: Utah | collected...
GAGAAGCTCGCCGAGGACTCCGTCACGGCGGACGGCGGCGGCTGGGGCGGGATCACCCTCGCGCACAACGTCGGCTCGCCGGAGGCGGTCGACGCCGTGCTCGCCGAGGCGGAACGGGCAGGGGGTACCGTTGCGCGGCCCGGCGCCGAGACGTTCTGGGGCGGCTACTCGGGCGTCTTCCACGACCCCGACGGCCACCCCTGGGAGGTCGCCCACAACCCGTTCTGGACGCTGGGCGAGGACGGGTCCGTCAGTCTGAGCTGACGCCGACGGCCTCCGGCCAGAGGCGAGCGGCCTCCGCCCGCGCCTCCGGCTCGTCGCACTCGCGCGCGGCCACCTCGACTGGCACCCCTACGCGCCCCGGAACCTCGGCTCGCGCTTCTCCAGGAAGGCGGCCAGCCCCTCGCGGGCGTCGGCCGTCTCGAAGAGCTGCTCGCAGAGCGCCGCCTCGCGGTCGAGGGCGCGCTCGAGCTCCTCGCGGGTGGCGGCGTCCAGAAGGCGCTTCGAGCCGGCGACCGCCAGCGGCGCCACGGAGGCAATGCGCTCGACGAGCCGCCGTGCCTCGGCCTCGACGTCGTCCGCGACCACGTCGACCAGACCGAGCCCTCGCGCCTCCTCCGCGTCGACCAACTCCCCGGTGAGGACGAGCCGGCGGGCCGCGCGCGGCGCCAGCAGGCTGAAGCCGTTCGAGATCGAGAGTCCGATCGCCACCTCCGGGCAGCCGAAACGGGAGCCGGGGCTCGCCACGCGGATGTCGCAGGCAGCAGCTAGCTCGCAGGCGCCGCCGACGCAGACGCCGTCGACCGCAGCGATTACCGGCTGCGGCGCGGCGACCACCTCGCGCGTCAGCCGGTTGAAGCCCGTGAGCGCGGCCGCCCACTCCTCCGGCGCCAGCGTCGCCGTCTCGCGCAGGTCGTCGCCCGAGGAGAAGGCCCCGCCCTCACCGTGGAGGACGATCGCGCGCGCGTCCGAGCCGCCCGCCTCGGCCAGCGCACCGCCGAGCGCCGCCAGCGTCTCGCCGTCCCAGGCGTTCAGCCGCTCGGGACGCGACCAGCGGATCCAGACGGCGGCGCCCTCGCGCTGTGCCCGCACGGTCACGGCCGCTCGTCTCCGTCGTAGAGCCGGTACAGCCGCTTCGCCTTCGCCTCGGTGCGCGGCAGCTCCGCGGCCCGGATCACGCAGGTGAAGCCGAAACGCGCCTTCACGGCCTCCGCAAGCTCCTCCTCCCGGCCGTCCACGCCCTCGACGACGACCTCGACCGGCGGCTCCACCGGGAACGCCTCGAGGACGACGGCGAAGCGGTCGAGCCCGTGCTCGCGCAGCAGGCCCTCGAGCGAGCTGGGGAAGACGTTCACGCCGCGCACCCGGAACATGTCGTCGCTCCTTCCGGCCACCCGGAAGCGGAAGCCGGTGCGCCCACAGGGACACTCGACACCGAGGATCTCCGCCAGGTCGCGCGAGCGGAAGCGCAGCACCGGCGTCGCCTCGCGCGCGAGGTGCGTGAAGACGAGCTCGCCCGTCACTCCGGGCTCGATCCCCACGGGCTCCTCGGATTCGGGGTCGATCAGCTCGACGAGGACGCCGTCCTGGCCGGAGAAGTGGAGGCCGTCGTGCTCCTCGCACTCGGCCGCGAACGTGCCCCAGACGTCGGAGAGCCCGTAGGTGTCGCGCATGCTCGCACCCCATAGCTCCTCCAGCCGCTTGCGCGTGCCTCCGAGCTGGCCGCCCGGCTCGCCTGCCACGATCAGCTTCCGCAGGCCGAGTTCGCGCGGATCGCGCCCGTTCTCCTGCGCGACCTCGGCGAGATAGAGCGGGTAGGTGAGCGTGGAGAAGAGCGCCGTCGGCTGCAGGTCGGCCCACAGCTCCAGCACCCGCGCGCTCTGGCCGAGGCCGACCGGGACCATCGTCGCGCCCGTCTCCTCCAGCGAGTCGTGGTCGACAAGCCCGCCCGTGTAGAAGCTGTAGTTCAGGCAGTGGAGCAGGACGTCGTCCGGCCGGGCGCCGGCCGCCCAGAACGCGCGGGCGCCGATGCGGGCCGAGGTCTCCAGATCCTCGGCCGTGTAGGCGAGCACGAGCGGCTTCCCGGTCGTCCCGGAGGTGAGATGGACGCGGACGACGTCGACGGGGTCGGCGCACGCGAAGTCGCCGAGCGGCGGCAAGGCCTCCTGGGAGGCGCGCAGCTCCTCCTTGGTCGTGAGCGGGATATGACGCAGGTCCTCGGCGCTCAGCACGTGCTCCGGCCGGACGCCGCCCTCGGCCAGCTTCCGGCGCCAGAACGGCGAGCGCTCGTAGCAGCGTGAGATCTGGTCGACCAGGAGCTCCTCCTCGAGCCTGCGCGTCCAGGCAGGCGGCATGGTCTCGGTGCGCTCGTCGAAGTAGGCCGCCCACCCCACGGCGCAAGGGTAACTCTGTCAGGAGGGTTTGACGCAACACCGGCTGTGCCGTCGAGCGAAATTGCGCCAAGCCCTCCTAGACGTCCGGAGGAACAGCCCGCGCGTGCAGGCTCGCTCCGGCGGAGGCGGCGATGACGAGGACGATCGCGAGCGCCTCTATCGGGCTCGGCGTCTGCGAGAGGGCGACCGCGCCCGCGAACGCCGCGACCGCCGGCTCGAGACTCATGAGGATCCCGAAGGTCGCGGACGAGATCTGGCGTAGAGCGGCCAGCTCCAGCGTGAAGGGGAGCGCGGAGCCGAGGACGGCGACGACGAGCCCGATCGCCAGGATGCGCGCGTCGAGGAGACCGCTCCCGCCTCCGGGGAGGCCGAGCGGGGCGAGCAGGATCGCGGCGACGAGCAGCGTGACCGTGAGGCCGGACCCGACCGGCCAGTCGGCGAGCATCCGCTTGGCGAGGAGGATGTAGGCGGCCCAGCTCGCGGCGGCACCGAAGGCGAACGCAAGGCCGACAGGGTCGATGTCGACCCCCGGGCTCCCGAGCAGGGCGACCCCGGCGCCGGCGAGCGCGACCCAGAGGAAGTCGAGCGCGCGGCGCGACCCGAGCACGGCGACTGCGAGCGGCCCCAGGAACTCGACCGTGGTCGCGAGACCGAGCGGAATGCGGTCGATCGCCTGGTAGAAGCAGGCGTTCATGAACGCGACCGCGACACCCGCCGCGATCACCCAGCGGAGCGGACGCGAACCCGCGCCCCTGAGCGCGCGGGCGTTCAGGGCCAGCAGGATGAGCGCCGCGAACCCGACGCGGAGCCAGACGAAGCCGAGCGGCCCGACCTCGTCGAACGCGCTCGTCGCCAGCGCCGCCCCGAACTGGACGGAGAAGGCGGCGCCGACGACGAGGAGCGGCGCCGGCGCGTCCCGCAGCCGGCGGGAGAGCGCGCTCAGGGCTCGAGCGGCCGGCCGGCCCCGCGCGCCTCGGCCTCGGTCACGACGAACGCGGCGAGCGCCGCGTCCTGGACGCCGACCCCCGTCAGGTCGGCCACGGTGATCTCGTCGTCGGACTCGCGGCCCGGACGGTTGCCGCCAGCGATCTCGCCGAGCTCGGCGTGGACGTCCCCGGCCGTGATCACGCCTGCGGCGACGGCGTGGTGGATCTCGCCGTTCTCGAGACAGGCCTCTAACCGGTCGGCGACGACCTTGTCCGCTCGGGCGAGGACCGCGGTGTCGAGCTCCTGCTTCTCCGGCATGTCGGAGCCGACCGCGGTGACGTGGGCGCCCGGTGCCAGCCACTCGGCGCGGACCAGCGGCTCGCGGGCGGGTGTGGTGGTCACGACGACGTCCGCGCCCTCGACGGCCTCGCGCAGGCTCGGCGCAACCTCGACTGCGAGACCCAGCCGCTCGCGCATCTCGGTCGCGTACGCCTCGGCCTTCGCAGGGTCGCGGCCCCAGGCGGCGACGACCTCCGGCGTGCGGACGCCCGCCAGCGCCTCGAGCTGGTAGCCCGCCTGGCCGCCCACGCCCACCATGGCGACCTTGCCGACCCGCCGGCGCGCAAGGAGGTCGACGGCGAGAGCGCCGGCCGCGCCCGTGCGCAGCTCCGTCAGATAGCCGTTGTCGAAGAGGACGGCCGCGAGCTGCCCGGTCTCCGCGGAGAAGGCCAGCACGAGGCCCGCGCCGACGGGCAGACCCCGCTCCGGGTTCCGGTAGAAGCCGGACGCCACCTTGAACGAGTACGTGGGCGCGCCGTGGAGGTACGCGCCCTTCACATGCACCTCGCCTCCGGCCTCCGGCAGCTCGAGCCCGATCACCCCGGGCAGAGTCACGTCACCGCGCGCGAGCGCGACGAACGCCTCCCGCACGGCCGCGAGCGCCTCCGCGGGGCCGGCAAGCTCGCGAATCTCCGGCTCGAAGAGGACGCGCGCGCTCAGAGGATCTCCGCGAGCGCACCGAGGGCCCGTTCGACGTCCGAAGAGTCATTGAAGTGATGGAAGGAGAAGCGCACGGCCCCGAGTCGCGGCGAGACGATCACGCCGGCCTCGTCCAGGGCAGATGTGACCTCGACGCCGTCGCGCCCCGGGAAGCGGGCGATGACGATCCCGGCGCGCCGATCGTCCTCGGCCGGCGTCAGGACCTCGGCTCCGAGCGGCGCGAGCCCCGCGCGCAGCTCGGCGGCGAGCGCGAGATCGTGCTCGAGGACGTTCTCGATCCCCAGCTCGAGCAGGTAGTCGACCGCAGCCGTCAGCGCGGCGCCGGCCGCGTAGGCGGGCGTCGAGTACTCGAGCCGTCGTGCCGCCTGCGCCAGCGGGATCGTGGTCGGGTCGAAGGCGAACGCGTCCTCGGTCGACTTCCAGCCGACGAAGGGTGGGTCGAGGCGCTCCCAGAGCTCGGGGCGCAGATAGCAGATGCCCGCCCCCGGCGCCGAGCAGAGCCACTTGTAGCCGGACGAGACGAGCACGTCGACCCCCAGCGCCGGCGCGTCGAGGGGCACGACACCGGCGGACTGCGTCACGTCGAGGACGAGCGTGGCGCCGACCGAGCGTGCCAGCTCCACGAGCCCCGTCGGGTCGAGCCGGTGCCCCGTCGCGTACTGGACGTGGCTCACGCAGATGACGGAGGTGCTCTCGTCCACCGCCGCGGCGATCGTGTCGAGCGAGAATGAGGTCGCGTCGTGCAGCGCCGGCGCGAGGCGCACCTCCACGCCGGTGTCGCGCGCGAGCCGAATCCAGGGATACGTGACGCTCGGGAACTCGAGATCGGCGGAGACGACGTTCTCGCCCTCGCCCGGCTTCAGCCACCAGGCGACCTGGCAGAGCGCCTCGGTCGCATGCGTGACGACGGCGACGTCGTCCGGGCTCGCGCCCAGGAGTCGCGCCGCCGCTGCCCTGGGGATGTCGCCGACCCGCTTCTCGACCTCGTCGTCGAACCCGACCGTCCCGCGTCCTGCGATCTGGCTCCCCAGCGCCTCGGCGGCATGCTGCACGGGCAGCGCCTCGAGCCCGATCGAGCCCGTGTTCAGGTAGACGACCTCCTCGAGCACGGGGAAGTCGCTGCGCGGCGAGAGGGAGGGGCGCCCGGTCACGCCTCGGGCGGAGCGTTGACCTCGAGCTTGAGCACGTCCGGCCGGTGGTAGTGCCCGGCGGGGTCGAAGCGCTGGCGCTCCTCGTGGAGCCGCGCCGGGTCGAGCTCCGCGTAGAGGAGGCCCTCTTCGTCGTAAAGCGGCCCGGCGAGGTAGGCACCGTCGGGCCCGAGGATCGCGCTGCCGCCGCGCCCGACGATCTCGACGCCCTCGAAGGCCTCGCGCAAGGGAAAGTCCGCCGGATAGGCCGCCGCGCGCTGGAAGTGGCACGGCGCGACCACGAACGCCCGCGACTCGCGTGCGATGTGGACGAGTGTCGCCTGCCAGGCGTCCGAGTCGTCGGCGGTCGACGCAACGTAGATCTCGACGCCGGACTCGTAGAGGGCGAAGCGTGCGAGCGGCATGTAGTTCTCCCAGCAGATGAGGCCCCCGAGCCGGCCGAATCCGGTCTCGATCGCGCGCAGGCCGCGCCCGTCGCCCTGGCCCCAGACGAGCCGCTCGTGGTTCGTGGGCACGAGCTTGCGGTGGTGGAGCGCCAGGTGCCCTTCGGCGTTGTGGTAGAGCAGCGTGTTGTAGAGCGTTCCCGGCCGCTCCGGATCGATCTCGGTGACGCCGGTGACGAGCCAGACGCCGTGCTCGCGCGCGATCTCCCCCAGCCGGTCGGCGGCCGGGCCCGGCACCTCGACCGATTCCTCGGCGAGGCGCGCAAATGCGGCCTTGGCGCGCGGGTCGGCCCAGCCGGCCAGGTACTTGGCCCAGACCGACGAGGGGTAGGCCGGCAGGTAGGCCTCCGGGAAGACGACGAGGCCGGCACCGTTGGCCGCCGCCTCGGCAGTGGTCGCCGCCAGCCGGTCGAGCGAGGCCTCCCTGTCGAGCACGACAGGCTCGACCTGGGCGCAGGCGACTGTGACGGTTCGGCGCACGCAGGGGTTCTACCGAAAAAGGTTGCACTTTGCGGAGACTTCCCCCACAGCCGGTTGACGACCTCTCGGGGAGACCGTTAGGCTCGCGCGTGCCAGATCCGGTAGGCCTTCGGGCTCGCCGGATTTGGCGCTTTAAGGAACCGATCCGTCCGACGCCCTCCCTACTGTTCGTCGGCCCATGTTCGGGACCGTCGCCATCCTCCTGCTCGTCGCCGCCGCCGCGGCCGGCGCCGTCTGGCTCGTCCGCGTGCTTCGCGCCGACTTCGCGCGGCACCGCGACGAGAGCGCCGAGCAGCTGACGGGGCGAAACGCCGAGATCGACCGCCGCCTCGTCGGCATGACCGAGACGATGGACCGCCGCTTCGGCGAGCTCGACACGAAGGTCGACCGCCGCCTCGGCGAGATGGACGTCAAGGTCGACCGGCGCCTCGCGGGCATGACCGAAACCTCGGCCCGCATGCATGAGGGGCTCGGCAAGGTCGGCGAGACCACCGCGCAGATGAACGAGCGCCTCAAGGATCTCCAGCGCTTCGAGCAGATGCTCCGGCCGCCGAAGGCGCGCGGCGGGGTCGGCGAGCTCTTGCTCAAGCAGCTCCTCGCCGACGTGCTTCCCGCGGACAAGTTCTCGCTCCAGCACGGATTCCGCAGCGGGGAGCGCGTCGATGCCGTCATCCGGCTCGACGGCGCGCTCATCCCTGTCGACGCGAAGTTTCCGCTCGACAACTTCCAGCGCTTCACCGAGGCTGACGACGACGTTACCCGCGAGCTCCACGCGAAGGCGTTCGCGCGCGACGTGAAGGGTCACATCGACGCGATCGCCGAGAAGTACATCCGGCCGGAGGAAGGAACGTACGAGTTCGCGTTCATGTACCTCCCCGTTGAGGGCGTCTACTACGAGCTCGTCTGCAATCGGATCGGCGGCGACGCGAACCCCGTCGAGCACGCGCAGAGTCGGAAGGTCTTCCCCGTGTCGCCGAATACCTTCTACACCTATCTGCTGACGCTCGCCCAGGGCTTCAAGGGCCTCCGGATCGAGGAGCACGCGCACGAGGTCATGGCCTACGTCGCAGCCCTGAATCGCGACTTCACCAAGTTCAAGGGCGACTTCGAGGTGGTCGGCAAGCACCTCGGAAACGCGCAGTCGAAGTTCTCGGAGTCCGAGCGTCGCCTCTCCCGCTTCGAGGCGAAGCTCGAGCGCGCGTCCGAGTCGGAGCCCGAGGGCGAGCCGATCGAGCTCGCCGAGCTCCCGCGCGCGGTCGACGCCGCGTAGCGCCGGGCTTCGACGGGGGGCGCCGCGCTTCCTATACTCGCGGGAAGGACCCTTCCGTGGAGTTCAGCTGGTTCTTCCTGTGGCTCGGAGTGGCGCTGCTCGGCCTCGGCCTGCTCCTGCTCAGGGCCTGGTGGCGGGAGCGTCGTTTCGCGGGCGCAGCGCTGAGCCTCTCGGCCGGCCTGCTGCTGGTGGCATCCTCGGTGCAGCAGCTCTTCATCTTCGCCATGGGCGTGACGGGGCGCTGGGAGGTTGACTCGACCCCGTTCATCGTCCTCTCGATCGTCGCAGCCGCGCTGGCGACCGCAGTCTGGGTCGCCCTCGCCACGCGCCGCGGCCGCGAGAGCTTGCGCCGGGGCGCGTCCCGCCCGCAGCGGATCCGCGAGCTTGAGGTTCTCGGCGCGATCGCCCGGGTGAGCTCGCAGGCCGGGCCGGTGGAGAAGGTTGGCGGGGATATTCTCGACACGGCTGCCCCGGCCGTGGGCGCCGACGCGGCGGTGCTGCTCCTCTACGACGCGGGAAAGGGCATGCTCAGGGCAGCGGCCGCGAGCGGCATCCGGGACGAGCTCTGGCGGACGTTCGAGGTCGACGTCTCCGACAACTTCAACAAGGTGTTCATGGCTCAGGGCCGCTCGCTCGTGGTCAACGACGTGTCCCAGGAGCGACGCTTCAAGATGCAGCTCGCGCGCGCGGTCGGCGCCCGCAGCGCGCTCATCGTGCCGATCCGGTACGAGGGCAGCCCCGTCGGCACGCTCACCTTCTACGCCGTCGCCGCCCACAGGAGGTTCGACGGCGTGACGGTCGCCGTCGCCGAGCTGATCGCCAACGAAGCGGGCGACGTCCTCGAGCGGACCCGGCTGCAGGAGGAGGTCCGCGAGGAGCGAGAACGTGCGGGCCGGGTGCTCGCCCACATCGGCGACGGCGTCTTCTTCGTCGACGGCACCGGCGTCGTCCGGCTGTGGAACCCCGCGATCGCGGCGGTGACCGGGCTCGACAGCGACGACGTCCTCGGTCGGTCACCGCAGGACGTTCTGCCCGGATGGTCGGCGATCGAACCACTCGTCCCGGTCGCGAGCGCCCCTGCTTATGCGGCCAAGCACGCCGAGACCCTCCCGCTCGACCTGGGCGACCGCGAGCTCTGGATCTCGATCTCAGCCGTCCGGTTCCCGGACGGGACGGTCTATGCGCTCCGCGACCTGACCGAGGAGCGGGGCATCGAGAGGCTCAAGAGCGAGTTCGTAGCCACGCTCTCGCATGAGCTGCGGACGCCTCTCGCGGCCGTCTACGGGGCCGCGATGACGCTTCGGCGCCAGGACGTCGACCTGGACGACGACCATCGGCGGCGGCTCCTGGCCGTGATCGCAGGCGAGTCGGACCGTCTGGCGCGCATCGTCGATCAGGTCCTCGCGGCGAGCCGGCTCGACTCGGGCAGCTTCACCTTCGCCGTCGAGCACTGCGATCCGGCGCCGCTCGCGCTCGAGGTGGTCGAGGCCGCCCGCGCCCATGCGCCGCCCGGTGTGACGATCGAGCTGGCGCCGGGCGAGGACCTTCCCCAGATCGCTGCCGACCCGGACATGCTGCGGCAGGTCCTGGCGAACCTGGTCGAGAACGCGGTCAAGTACTCGCCCTCCGGCGGTCGCGTCCAGCTCTCGCTCTGGCGCCACGAGGGCCGTGTCCTCTTCGCCGTCCGCGACGAAGGCCTCGGGATCCCGCTGCGCGAGCAGGAGCGAATCTTCGAGAAGTTCTTCCGGCTCGACCCGAACCTCACGCGCGGGGTCGGCGGCACGGGCCTCGGCCTCTACATCTGCCGTGAGCTCGTGCGTCGGATGGGCGGGAGGATCTGGGTCGCCTCGCGTGAGGTCGAGGGGTCGACGTTCTTCTTCGAGCTCCCCGCCGCGGGCGCGGCCGAGCGGCTCACGGCGGAGTCGGTCGACGAGCCGACCCGGGCGCGCGCGTAGAGCTAGAACCGCAGAAGCGCCCCGATGCCGCCGTCGGCGTCGAGGTCGTCCCGGTAGCGCACGGCCCAGACCCGGCCGCCGTGGGCCAGCGTCTGGTGGACGGCGAGATCGAGGCCGTCCTTCGAGGCCTCGAGCTGCGTACCGTCCAGCGGGCACTTCGCCCCGTCGAGCGAGAGACGGCCGCAGGCCGGGCAGCGTCTGGCCTCGTGCTGGGCGCCCTCGCGGAAGAGCAGCAGCTCGACGCGCGCGTCCGACGCCGCCTCGAGAGTCGTCCGCCAACCCGAGGCCGCACGGCCCTTCCGGCCGAGCTCCTCGCTCCACCGGTCCACGGCCTTCGTCTCCTTCTCGGTCCGCCAGCGCTCGAGCACGGGCGCGGCCACGCCCAGGAGCTCGGTCGCCCCCGCGTGCGCCTCGGCGTGGGCGACGCCGGCGACCACGGAGCGAGCCTCCTGGGAGAGGAGGCTCTCGAGCTCTCTCCACGTCTCCTCGTTGGCGACGACGACGACCTGCGGCTTCCGCAGGCGCCGCACGAACCCGTCGAGCTCCTCCGCCACCCGCTTGAGGTGCTCGTGGACGAGCTCGTCGGCGTGGCGCTGGAGGCGCGCCTGGGCCAGGCCACCCTGGTCGTGACGGCGCGGCTGCTCCTCGAAGTAGTCGGCCAGGTCTTCCAAGCGGCCGGCACGGAGGCGGTAGAAGCGCCCTTGCTCGCGGCTGACGACGAGGACGAGCGCTCCCTCGCCGCGTCCGACGAGCGGGACCAGCGGCGCGAGGTAGAGGAGCTGGTCGACCTTGATCCGGTCGGGCACGACCTCCGTGAGCGGCAACGGGCGCCAGACGTTGTCGAGGCCTGCGCAGAAGATGGCGAGGCCGTGCGCGCCGTTCCGCTCGAACTCGGCCTCGAAGTAGTGGCGGATCCGTTCGAGGTCGTCGCGAAGCGCGAGCCGCTGCTGGTGGGTCAACTCGCGCTCCTTGCCGCCGTTCTCCTTCGCCGCGCCGTCGAGGAGCGAGTGCAGGCGCGTGTGCGCATCGCCTGCGGTGGGCGCCAGGCTCGGATCCAGGTCGAGGTAGACGCTGATCGCGTAGCCGTTCTCGGCCTCGAACCCTGCAAGGTCGCGAAGCTCGTCCCAAGTGACGGTTCGTGCCATCGGTGGCCCCCTGTAGGTTTCTCCTCCGAGCGGGAAGCTACACAATGGAACATGATCCCGACGGTCGTCGTTAATTCCTGCAGGAAGCGAAAATTGATCGAGGTGAGCCGGTGAGCACGAGCGACGTGCGCGAAGTCATCGTGATCGGCGGGGCTGCGGCGGGATATACCGCCGCTCTCTATGCCGGGCGAGCGAACATGAACCCCCTCGTGATCGAGGGTGTCACCTGGGGCGGTCAGCTCATGATCACGAGCGACGTCGAGAACTATCCGGGCTACGCGGGCGGCGTGCTCGGGCCCGAGATGATGCAGGACTTCCGCAAGCAGGCGGAGCGCTTCGGCGCGGAGTTCGTGACCGACGACGTGACGAAGGTCGACTTCTCCGAGCGGCCCTTCCGGGTCTGGGTCGGCGAGGACGAGTATCGCGCCGAGAGCGTGATCGTGGCCACCGGCGCCAACGCCCGGCAGCTCGGGCTCGAGTCCGAGCGCTCGCTCCAGGGGCGCGGCGTCTCCTACTGCGCGGTCTGCGACGCTGCCTTCTTCCGCGACAAGACTGTCGTGGTGGTCGGCGGCGGCGACTCGGCGATGGAGGAAGCGACCTTCCTCGCGAAGTTCGCCTCAAAGGTGATCCTCGTGCACCGGCGCGACATGTTCCGCGCCTCGCAGATCATGACCGACCGCGCCAGGGCCACCGAGAAGATCGAGTTTGTCGTCGACTCGGTCGTCGAAGAGGTGCGCGGCGAGGGCGTCGTCACCGGCGTGGTCGTCCGCAACGTCAAGTCGGGCGAGCTGACGGAGATCCCGGCCGACGGGCTCTTCGTCGCCATCGGGCACGACCCCAACACCGAGCTCTTCAAGGGCCAGCTCGACATGGATCCGGAGACGGGCTACCTGATCACGAACGGGAAGAGCACCGAGACGAACGTCCCCGGTGTGTTCGCGGCCGGCGACGTCCAGGACGACGTCTACCGGCAGGCGGTCACCGCCGCCGGGTCCGGCTGCATGGCGGCGCTCGACTCGGAACGCTGGCTCGCGGACCAGCATGGGCACCTGCTGGACGCTCTGGCTGCACCGCGCAGCTAGCTTTCGTCTGTGCCGTACTTCATCTGCCCGAACTGCCGGCGGCGGTCCGTCGACGACGACGGCTTCGAGGGCCTCACCGGCCGGCCGGTGGCCTGCACGAGCTGCGGCTTCGGCTTCCTCTTCGAGATCATGGACGACTACTACCCCGCGCCCGGAACGGGGTTCGTCGTCTGCAACAAGGACGGCCGGATCATCGCCACGGGCCAGGGCTTCTTCGAGCTGACCGGCTACCGCGAGGCGGACATCCTGGGTCAGGACGTGATGGAGGCGCTCTTCGAGTCCGTGGACAACGGCCCGACGCCGGCGGCGCTTGCCCTCGAGTACGGCGTCCGCCGCTTCGACCAGAAGCTCACCCTGCGCACGCGTGCCGGAGTGCGAAAGATCGTCCGCGCCGATTTCTTCCCCGCGTACGACGAGGACGGCGGCCTGCTGGTCGCCGTCGCGCCCCGCTAGGCCCTTCGGGGCCGAGCCGGCCTGGGGATCGCCGACGAGGTGCGGAACGCCTGCGCCCAAGCGGCGGCGCGCCGACGGCCATGCCCCCGACGGTCGAGGCGTAGTCCACAATCACTGTCTACTCCGGCCATGTCAGGGGTCAGACCCCGGACGTGGCCGGTTCGGACGCGGCTCGGCTCGACGGGCAGAGATCCGCCAGGACGCAGTCCTCGCAGCGGGGGCGGCGCGCGTCGCAGACGCGGCGGCCGTGCCAGATGAGGAGATGCGGGAAGCGAGCCCAGTCCGCACGCGGGACGACGCGCATGAGGTCGCGCTCGATCTTCACCGGGTCCTGGTGCCGCGTGAGCCCAAGGCGCTGGGAGAGTCGGCGCACGTGGGTGTCGACCACGATCCCCTGTGCCGCGCCGCGCTCGGCGACGACGACGTTGGCGGTCTTGCGTCCGACGCCTGGAAGCCTGACGAGCTCGTCCAGGCTTTCCGGCACGCGACCGTCGTACTCCGTGATCAGCATCGCCATCGCGCCCCGCAGGTTCTTCGCCTTCTGGCGGAACGTCCCGGTCGGGCGGATGTCGGCCTCCAGCTCTTCGAGCGGGACCGCGAGGTAGTCCTCGGGCCTGCGGTATTTGCGGAAGAGCCTCTCGGTGACGCGGTTCACGGTCACGTCGGTCGTCTGGGCCGAGAGCATCACGGAGATGAGCAGCTCGACGGGATCGCGGAAGCGGAGCGCGATCGTCGCGTCCGGATGCGCCCGCGCGAGCCGCTCGACGATCTTGCCGATCCTCTCCCGCTTCGGCGCGACCCGCCGGCGCGCCTCGCGGACGTAGTTACGCGGGGTCGAGATCGCCATCCGACGCCGGGAGTAGGTTGCGCGCGTGGCTCAGAACCGACCTCGCCGCGATCCGCTCGAACGGCGGACGATCTGGGTGCTCGCCCTCGCGGTCATCGCCTTCGTGATCCCTTCGA
>Ga0190271_10001531_pt1 | contig 13258 bp, 11 predicted proteins | sample Popmic356T_FD_133747 | JGI IMG/M metagenome (GOLD analysis project Ga0190271, IMG submission 133747) | Populus adjacent soil microbial communities from riparian zone of Weber River, Utah, USA - 356 T | ecosystem: Environmental > Terrestrial > Soil > Riparian zone | place: USA: Utah | collected...
AGACCTATCCGCCCATGCAGCTTCCCATCACACCACCTGCCCACGCAGCCCCGTTGGCTCGCGAGCTCCTCGATCCTTCACCCACCATGGCCACACGCGCCCAGCCGAACAGCAGCCGCCCTTCGGCGCGTGCCAAAGACTCGGTAGTAGTTGACGAGCCAGGCCCTCGGCGGGCGCGGTGCGTCCCTTCGAGGGCTCGGAACGGCGGAAGAGGCAGGGGACACGTCCAAGGCGCTGCGTGGGCGCTCGCACTACCCGCGCACGTGCCTGGTTCGAGATGACTGAACCTGCCCCGACGAGATCTCTGCGATTCTGCCGCACGGAATCCGCATGACTCAATGAGTCAGCCGTGGTGCTCCGGCAAAGCACCCGGCGCGGCCCACCGCTTCCTGGAGCTCCCGCAGAACTACCCGCCCTACCCCACCGAGCCGGCAGTAGTTTCCCGCGCCGCGGAGTCTGTTCGAAGTCGGCATGGGTTCGATGCGGGCTGTCATGGCAGATGCGCCGCGAGCGTCGTGTCGAGCGGATGCAGCAAGCGCCGGCATGCATCATGGCTGAACTGCACAAGCTCCGCTATTCCCGGCGGCGGAGGTGGCGTGGCGAGCAGCCCGTGGACGGCTGCGTTGATGGGGTCGTGGGCCAGCCGCGCGGAATCCCTCAACGCACGAGGCGCGCGCCGGGCATTTCCAGCTGCGGCTTGGGCTCGAGACGTTCACGGCGCGAGTACATACACGTCAACTGACAGTTGTGAGATGGTCGCCGTCGACTCGATGCGAGGAGACTGGAGCCATGACGATGTGTGTGATGACCCAAGCGTCGCCGTGGCCGTGGCTGAGACTCGCCGCGTGTGGTCTGCTCCTCGCCGCATGTGGAAGTGGTAGCGGCGAAAGCGGTGCGCCGCTCGTCCTCGCCGACGCGGGGACGATGGACGCAAGCTCCCCTGCGATCCGGCCGACCGCGGGCGGTGGCAGCGCTGGCGAGCCCGGGATGCAGTCGATGGATCGGACGGCGGACGCTGGGCCGGTAGGGCGCGACGCAGCCAGCGCAGATGGCGGGGTCGATGCCGCGGTCGCACCCGTGAACACGTCCGACGCCGCAGTTTGTCAGGGCGATCAGGCGCTGATGTTCGAGCATGCCATGCCGACGATCTGGCTCGTCATAGACGGATCCGGTGCCGGGAACCTGCTCAGCGTCGGTGGCGAAACGTGGTGGACCGCTCTGCGTGCCGCGCTGCTCGATTCCACGGCGGGGGTCATCGCGCGCCGCGCACAGCACGTGAAGTGGGGAGTGATGGTGTTCAACGGCCCATCCTTGGCCCCATCGCCGATGCCGGCTCCGGGCTTTACGGATCCGAACGATTGCCTCCACCTCATCACGGTGGCGCCGGCACGCGACAACCGCGCGGCCATCGAGGACAGGTTTCCAGCGACCGCGCCCGGCGGCACAGGGCCGGCGCATCGCGCGCTCGCGAGTTTGGCCGATACGCTCGGTGCCGCGCCGATCACCGCGCCGACCAAGGTCGTGTTGGTGACTGATTTCGGCGCCACGTCGGACGTTTGCGGCAATGTGCAGCTGTCCACGGCGGAGGTCCGACCCCAGGTCGCTGCCTCGGTGGCACGGCTCGCCGGCATGGGCGTGCAGACGCACGTGCTGACGCTGAGCATTCCGAGCGACGAGACGCCGGACACGAGCATGGTCAGTCCATCTGACTATTTGGAGTCGCTGCACTACGCGGGCGGATCGGGGACGCCGCTGCCGATCGCGTTGACGCGCGCGCAGATCGGCTCCGTGCTCGAGACGCTCAGCTCCGATCCGGAGGAAGCGTGTGATTTGCCACTGCAGGGTCGAATCACGGGCGCGCCTCCATGTCCGGGCGAGCTCGAGCTCGGCACCGCACCCATCGCTTGCGACGCTACGGACGGGGCTGCGTTTCCCGATGCGTATACGCTGCGTTTAGCAGGGCGCGCTTGCGACGCGTACCTAGGTGCCGATCCCGCTGTTCTGTCGGTCCGCATACCTTGCGCGAAATTCATCGCACTCGACGCACGTGGCGCGTGCCGCGACGCGGCGCGCTGCGGCTGTGAATCCGAGCCGGTGAGCGGTCGTTGGGGCACGAGCACCGGAGGCGAGCTGCTCGTGTTCTTCGATCGCTCCGCGAGTATGGGCGACGACTGGAAAGGCATGCCCAAAGTCGCTGCGGCGCGCGCGCTGCTCGAGGCCACACTCGATCAGCTCGCCGCGGATGTGCGGGTGGCCGGTGTGTTCTTTCCGAGCGCACCGTTGCCGGCGGCGAACGTGTGCCCGTGCGACAACAACAATCCGATGCACTGGGTGCCGGGGCCGGGCGCGTGCTGCCTGAACCCGAGCACGCTGGATTGTGTGGTGAGTCCGCTGACCAGCGACGAGCAGATCGCCTTCACTACGCGCGATGACTTTCGCGCCAAGCTCGCGACGCGCAGCGCGCTCTCCAGCATGAGTCAGGCGAGTCCCTTGGGTCTGGCGCTGGATACAGGCGCCGCGGCGCTGCTGTCTGCCTCTTCTTCGCGTCGTGCGGCGTTGCTCCTGACCGACGGTTCGCCGACCTGCAACGACACCGCGCGCGCGCTCGAGCAAACGCTGCGAGCTTGGGCTGCGCAGGACATCCCCACGTTCGTCGCGGAATTTGCCGGCGAGCACGAGCGTCTGCTGCTGCACGATCTCGCAGCCGCGGGCGGCACGCGCACAGCCTATGCGCCCGACGAGCGGACGCGACTTTCGGCGCAGTTGTCCGCGCGCCTCGCGGCGCAACCTGGCGGACGCTGCAGCTTCGAGCTGTCGGAGAGTGTGCCGGGCGAGTATCTGCACCTCGAAGGGTCGTTCGAGGGCGAGCGCTACGATCTGTCAGGCTATCCCGATGCACGCGGCTTCGCGCGTCGCGGAGCGCGTTTGGTGCTGTCTGAGCCGGTGTGTGAGGCGTTACTTACGGGGCGTGTCACAGAGCTGCGCGTGACGGTCGGCTGCACTTCGTTGCCGCGTCTCAGCGCACTTTAGTTGTCAATGCGGGCCGAACTGGACGAGGAAGGCGTCGGAGCTGCCGCGCGCTGTGACCGAGGCGCCGTCGATGCTCCAAGTGTTGACGAACGCACCGGCCACGTAGCCGATGCAGTCGTCGCGCACCGCGACGGCGCGGCCTGTGCTCGAATCCGAGGGGTTGAACGGCCTGGACTCGCGCACCCAGCTGACTTCTCCGTCGCCGCGCACGCGCCCCATGAACATGGTCCAGGCGTGTATGTTGCCGAGCCGGTGCCCGCCGAACTGCACGCCGCCTAGCGACCCACCGACCAAGTACACCGACGCATTCGGTAGCGCCGCCACGGCGTAGATCGCGCTTTGCGCGCCGAGATCCGAGCGCCCCGCGCGCACCCACAGCACGCTCCCATCGCCGGCGTACTTGGCTAGAAACACGTTGGACCCGTCGCTCGTCACCGCCGCATGCGCACCGTCATCGAAAGCCACGCTGCCCGACAGCGATCCCGCCACGTACACGGAGCCGTCCGGAATGGTGGCGACCGAATACCCTTCCGAGCTGCCGGCAGCCTCCTCGCGCGTATCCATCTTCGCCCAATGCAAACGACCATCGGCGCCGTACTTCGCGAGAAAATGTCGCGATACAGTGGTGAACGAACGCCCTTCTTCGTACGGCCCCTCACCGAGGTACGAGCCCGTGACGTAAGCCGAACCATCTGCGATTACGGCTACGCCGCGGGCTCCGTCGAACCCCAGGCCGCCCGCGCGGCGCGCCCAGTCCAAAACACCCGCAGGATTGAAGTGTGCGACGAAGATGTCTCCCGGGCCTTGGGCCGTGATGGCGTGTCCATCCCATGACCAGGCACCTTCGAATTCTCCCACCACGTACGCTGAACCATCCGCGGCGACCGCTAGACCGCGAGGCGTGATCGAGACCGCCGCGTCGTCGACCGCGCGCAGCTCTCGCATCCATTCCGAACTGCCCGCGCTCGAAAACTTGCCCAAGAACCAGCGCCGTTCGGGCGAAGGCGTGAACGCCGTGCCGTCGTAGAGCACGCGGTGATCGAACACACCCGCGACGTACACGGCACCGCCCGCGACCGCTACCGCGTACGCGGCGTCCTCGCCCGCGCCTCCCAAGCGCTTCAGCCACTGCAATGCGCCGTCGCTCGCGTATTTGGCCAGGTACGCGTCAGTCCGGCCCTCGGGGCGGATCTCGCTGCCGCCGAAGACTGCCGGGGCAGAGATATAGCCCGCGACGTAGGCCGCGCCTTCGGCATCGACTGTGACGCCTCGGGCGTCGTCTTCTCCGACGCCGCCCGCGCTGATCGCTCGCGTCTTGCTCTCGCAGCTGATAGCGGCGGGCGGGTTCGGTGCTCCCGCGACGCCCTGCGCGCCTGCTTGGGCCATGGCCCTGCGAGCTCCCGCGCCCGCCACCGGAGCAGCACCGGCGTCCGCGTCAGCGTCGCGCGCTGGGGGCGCGGCGGCGTCGCTCGCGGGCGGCTCGCCGGCATCACGTGGGGCTGCGCCTGGCGACGCATCTGAAGCCTTCGACTGTCGCACTGCACCAGCATCGACGGCTCGCGACGGCTCCGTTGTCTTCGCGGAATCGCAAGCCAAGGCGAAACACAAGCCTGCTGCCAGCGCGCACGCGCTGAGCTGCGCCGGCCGCGTCCGCGTGTGCCGGCGCGCGCGTTCGAGCGAGATGGACTGCCGGCTGGGGGTTTCCGTAGAGCTGAGCGAGTTCACACCCAGCAATCTAGCGCGAACACAGCGCTGATTGTTCGCTGAGCTGATCGAGCTGGTCGGGAAGCTGACGGGACAGATCGAAAAGCTGACCGAGCAGCTCGCTCAAAACTCGAAGAGCTCGCATCGTCCGCTATCCAGCGACGGTCCGGGGTCGAGCTCACGAAGCGGCAAGGCAGGGAAGCGACCAGGGTCTGGACTCAAGCGTGGTAGAGCAAGCCGCGCGTTCGCGTCGAGCCGCCGCGCCATAGCCTCGGCCTCGGTACCCGTCCGACCGGGCACGTGGGCGAAACGGCCTAGGTCGCTGTATGTCGCGAGCTTCGTTGCTGGTTTCGCCTTCTCGGCCATCAAAGCCACTTGCCTGTGACTCTATCTCAGCGAGTGTAAGCGTGAGATCACGTAGGATGTTTGAATGATAGTATATCGAGCAGTATTCGGCGGCGCGCAGCAGTTTCGTCAAGGTGGACGTCGCGGTCCGAAGCGCGCGAAGCAGTCGATGCTTTCACGACTGCCTTCGCGGCGCTCCGTCTGGGATGCTTAGAGCTCCGTGCTCGGGGCGCTCTGACACCTCGCGAGCTCGCCGCTCCCGACGTGGCGGCTCACCTGCGGGTTCAGATTCCCGATGACATTGCCGGCGGCGTAGCCGAGACGGCTCCACTCCTCGAGTGCAGGCCGGAAGTAGTCGCTGGTCGTCCCGTTGCCGTTGAGATCGACTGAGACCGCTCCGGCATCGATAGTCTCGTTGCCGTTGAAATCGAGGTTAGTGGAGAGATTGCCTTGGAGCCAGGCGGGGGTGAGGCAGTAATCGATATTGGGATCGAGCTGTTTGCAGATTCGCGGCTCCGAGTAGCGTGCGAGGTGCGCCTCAGTCGTGTATTCCCCGGGTGTGAACGCGCCGGACTCGCTCAGCAACGACTCGCTCACGCCGTCGACTGTGTAGCTCGAGTAGTCGAGGACGTAGGCTCCATCCCGCCAGACGCCAGTGAACTGGTAGTGGTAGTTCATGACGCTCATGTGATTCGGCTTGAAGTTGGTGTTGTCCTTGATCCCGCCGTGGCGAAGGTTGAACGTGTGACCGAGCTCGTGCATGAGCGTGCCGGCCTGGTACGCGATCCGCTCCGCTTCGTCCTTGAACGTGAAGTTGCCGAGCGTCACGAGCAGCCACGTGTCCTCGTACGGGGCGATGCCGCTGGAGCCGCTGTTGTCGTAGGAGTGCGCGAACAACGCCCAGCGATATACGAACGCTTTCAGCGGATCGAGATTCGGCTGCTTGAAGTCCGCGTCGATCTGCTCCCCCTCCCCGACGGGAATGTCGGGGTTGACGGCAATCTGTTGACCGACCTCGGCGTGCAGGTTGACGCCTGCGGCGGCGAATGCGTCGACCACCCGGAGAATCGCTGTCTGGTGCGGTCTGTAGCCCTGCACATAGTCGATCTCGAGAAACACATCGCGGCGAAGCGGATTGGCTTCGAGCGCTGCCAAGTCGAGCTTGCGGCCTTGGAATTCGATTCCGTAGACCTCCATGCCATCGCTCAGCGCGTCCCCATCCGTGTCGGGATTTTGGACGAGCGTTCCGTATTTGGCTTCGGCTGAGTCGCAGAGACCGTCGGAGTCGAAGTCGGGAGCGCCGCGCGGGCATTCCTCCGTTACGGGCACTACGGCTCGCTCGGCGGAGTCCTCCGTGGTCGGCTCCGCCGGCTGGGGTTGCTCCCACGGCCACGGCTCCGGCTGCTGGGGCTGCGCCCATGGATCGTTCGGGTCGGGTGGCGGTTCCTCGAACCGATATGCACTGACCTCGACCGGCATCTCGAATTCCTCGACTCCCCCACCGGTTCCGGGCACAGCGGTGCCGTGCTGCGCGCAACCGGCGAGCGGCAGTACGCACATCCATGTCGCTAACCGAATCGAACTGGTCCTCATGTCTTTTTCCTCCTGAGCTCGCGCATCGCGCGCAGGAGCACGCCACCGCACGCGCGTCGTGACAGACCGAGCCGCAGTTCCAGTCACCCGGACGCAAATTTTAGCCGCTGGCAATGCCACTGCCGCTGGCAGCGGCCATCAGCTTCACCCTATCTCGCACAATCGCGGACTCATTGTAGATCCTGTGTGAGGTCGTCCGACAATTGTCGAGGGTTCGCAGCGCGGCCATCTTTGAGGACCTGCTCAGGCAGTGGACGCTGCTGCAGTGTGAGCGACGAGCTCGGGATCAGCCTGCGCCAGGTCGAGCGGCTCGGGGACCGGCGGCACGACCGGCACGTTACCCTCGTTTACCTCGATAAGCAGTTTCGGCGGTGGCCTGTTGTCAGCAACCGAGGTGGGTTCGGTCGACCGCCTCATGCTGCCGAACCTCACCAACAGCCAGCCCTTTAGCTTCACACTTACACTCGCTGTCGGCTCCAGCACTGCAGCCGGTACTTTCACCTCGCACGCACAGTTCTACTTATCCAATAACACTACCGACGGTCCGACCACCGGGCCGGTGATCACCGTCACCGCATTACAGCCTGATCTCGAGATAACAATCGAGGATGTGAACACCTCGATCGTGCGTCCACCACCCAGCATAGCTCGCTGGTGGACGCGCCCGCGAGGCCTCGCTGAGGGATGCGTCGCTTCGACAGCCGCATATGAGCCGAGGTGGACGCGCCAGCGCCGAAGAGGTCGTGGAACGCACCAAGGCCGGCTCGGGTCGTGGTTCGTGCAGACCGTGGTCGAGCGGCGCGTTCAGTTGAATGCGAAGCAGAAGCTGGCTGCGACTGCCTGAGTGCTGGGTTGCGGTTCCGCGATCCTGCTTAGCTTCGCGTGGGGCGGCCTCTACGCCAACGTTCGTCCCGTGCAGCCCCTGATCCAACGAGCGCGCCATTGGGATAAGCTCGAGCCCTCGACCTAACGAGGCAGACCATGACGACGTGCAGCTGCACGCGTACGATGACTTACGAGGCGTTCCGGGAGCCGTACGACTCGTCGACGCGAGGCGCGTGATCCCCGAACGCTACTTGTTTCGGCACCAAAAGACCGGTTCCTGGGCGCTATTCGCGGACTGGTTTCGCTATTGCGTACTCTACGAGCATGGCGGCTTCTGGGCGGATACCGATGTGGTGTGCCTGCAGCCGCTCGTGTACGCGCACGACGAAGTCTACGCGTGGGAGAACGAACACTACATCAACAACGCGGTCTTGGGCTTGCCGGCCGGTCATCCATTGGCGGCGTGGATGGCGAGGTGCTGCGAGCAGCCCAACAACATTCTGCCGTACGACGACGCACGCAGCAGGCTGCGAAAGTTTCGCCGTCGATGGCTGCAGCGGGACCGGCGTGAGAATGTACGTTGGGGCGAGTTCGGTCCGATGGGGTTCACACAGGCGGCACACCATTTCGGCTTGGCGGAAAGGGCGCTGCACAGCGACGAGTTTTACCCGAATCGCTGGCAGGACTGGCGACTGGTCTTCAGCGCGGAGCCGTGCGCGTGGGACATTGCGCTGTCTCGGAGCAAAGCACTGCACCTGTGTAGCGACATGATGCGCCGCCAACCCGGCTTCGAAAAAAAACGCGCGCTTTCCCGCCGACTCATTGTTCGAGCAGCTTTGTCGGCGCGGTCTCGAAGACGACTCCGCTGCCTGACGCTGAAGCTTGATGCCGCGGTCGTCGTGCATAGTTCCCCGGCGTGAGCAGGCGCGTCGCTGCGCCCGCTCGCCTGGCGAAACACCGTGGGTCGCGCGAACCGTTTCTGGGGGCCCGACGTGCGCGCATTCCCTGCGATCGCCGTTTGGTTCGTAGGCTGCGAGCTGGTGATCCGGCCACCGGCCGACGTTCCCGTCGTCGACGACTGGACGTACGCGTGGAGCGTGCAGCATCTGCTCGACACCGGCCGTCTCACCATCTTGCCGATCAGCGCGGTGTACCCCGTCACCCAGATCCTGTGGGGCCCGCTGTCTTGTCTGCCAGCGGGCTTTTCGTTCTGCGGCCGTTCCGTGTTCTCGAGGAACGAGCGTGAGCGATGTCCGGGATGCGCTCACCGAGGCCCACCGCGAGCAGTGGGCGAGGATGGTCGCTCTGTCATCATGATCGACCACGCGTCATGTCTGATTGTCGAAAGGGCACCAAGCATGTTGTCGACGGTCGTCGAGTTTGGCGCGCACCAGGGCCGATGACCTCCAAGCGGTCCGCATAGCTCACAACCTCGACCTCGGGCACCTGAGTCCAGTCGCGATGCACGAGCGGATTGTAGTCGGGACAAACACACTCTCGTGTCGTGCTGCTCGCCGCCTTTCCCCCGCTCGCGCCCGGCACACGCCAATTTCCGCGCCGCTGAGCTTCACCACATCGCCGCCCCTCTGCGCGCTGCCCCGCGCCGTGTCGGACGGTCGGAGCATCGCATCCCGTGGTGATTCGCGGGTGTGGAAAGGGCTGCCGCTCTCGGCTGCGTTTAGGCGCGTGCAACGCACGCTCGCTCCAGGGTAGAGTGAGAAAGCTGTTTAGGGCTTCGGCCATGTTTGGCTGCTCGCACCAGAGTGAACGAGGAGGGACCCATGCGTGACGTTCTGACTCCAGAGTTGAAGAAGCTTGCGGAAACTGCAGCCTCGAGGAAATCGCCAGTCGGTACAGTGGACCCAGGCGCCTGCGTACGTAACTGCGTCGAGCGAGGACCGGCGCTGTATTCCAATACGAACGAGCGGCTCGGGATCGAATTCGGCGTCGAGAAAGTGCCATTCCCCGGCATAGAGGTGATGGACCCGCGCATCGTGAGGATCCCGCCTGGACGAAACAACGAGCGACACAAGCACGCGCACGAGTCGATCTTCGTGATCGTGGAGGGCCGAGGCGAAGTCTTGATCGGTGAACAGCGAGTGCAGGTGAAGGCTGGTGACGTCGCCTTCGTCCCGAGATGGCTCGTCCACCAAACGTCGAACACCGGCGACACAGACCTCGTCGTGTTGGCGATTACGGACTTCGGGTTCACATCGGCCGTTCTTGGTGATTACGACCGACGCACTCGCCTTCGCGAAGGCGGAGCCGACGCCCAGCAAGAGGAGGCCGCACGATGAAACAAGAACTCGTATCGACGCTCGATCCAAAGCTTGTCAACGCCGTTCGCAGCGGAGGGCGCCCGCGGCAACTCACCGACGGTGAGGCGTTGCTCCGCGCCGGCGACGTGGATGAACGGCTCTTCTTCATCGAGTCTGGCGCGTGTGAGCTCGCAAGCCCCGGCAAGGCGCCTATCAAGCTATCCGCCGGATGCATCGTGAACGAATTCGCATTCCTCGATCGCCGCCCGTGCCCGTCGACGATCAAAGCCGTCGGCGCCACGACTGTGTGCGCCCTGTCGCGAAGCGACATCGTCCGCGCGCTCTCCGACGATCCGACCGGGCTGGTGGATCTCCTATGCGCCATCTCGGCGCAGATGCACTCGCGTCTCGACGATACGGGTGGCGTCAGTGACGTGGAACGACTCCTCCAGGATCTCACCCGCGAATCCCTGAGTCATCGGGCGGTTCGGCACCGCTACTTGCGCGCGCTGCGCGACGGAACTGTTCCGGACCTCCGCTGGGCCATTGCCGACTTCGGTCGGCAGTACTTCGGCTACTCGGCGCATTTCCCTCGCTACCTGACGACGGTCATTAGCCGTCTCGAGCTCCCCGCGCACCGAGCCGCGCTGCTCGAGAATCTCACCGAGGAGAGCGGACAGTACGGGGAGGACGAGCTCAAGGAGCTCGTAAACTTCGGCATCCAACCAGAGTGGATCATCGGCATCCCGCATCCGAAGCTCTTTCAACGCTTCCGACGAGCGCTCGGTGTCGAAGATGCGTTGTTGGAGCAGGACTCAATCGAGGTCGTTTGCTGGCGCGAGATGTTCCTCAGTGTTCTGAGCAACGGATCTGCGGCCGAAGCGATCGGCGCGCTCGGGTTGGGGACGGAAGGGATCGTTCGCCACCTCTACACGCCGTTCGTGCAAGCGCTCGAGAAGATCCCGGACCTCGATCCCAAGGACACCGTTTTCTTTCCTCTCCACACCGCCGTCGACGATCACCACCAGGAGACGCTGACCGAGATCGCCCGCCACTACGCACAGACGGACGCTGGCCGGCACGATCTCGCGAAGGGCATGCGCAAGGCGCTCGCGCTGCGCGCATCGTTCTGGGATTGGATGTACGAGCGGGCCATGACGGTGGATGGACGCTTTCAGCGAGATAGCTTGCAGCCGATCGTCCTGAAGTTCTGAGCCGCGCAGGACCCGGTAGCGCGTGGGCTCGACCCTGCGGGATGCGCTTCTCGGGCGGGTGTATCAGTGCTGCCGAAGGTGGCCCAAGCTGGGCGTCATGTCGAAGTCACTGGATTGGGCGCTGAGGTTGGTTCTTTGTAGCGGCCGTTAGAGTCAAGTTCCTTCTAGACAAACGTCGAAAAACACGTGGGTCGAGTTGTGCCTTCCGCATGCTTCAATGTTCATTCGCGGAATCGCGTTCCGGAAACGAGGAGCGTGCGGCCTACCTTAGCAGTTGCGTCGTTCGGAGCGAGCTGACGTCGGGTCGGGGGGTGCTGTCACATGGAGCGTCCGCGGAAGCGGCGCTGGATAGTCTTCGTTGACCATCTGTCCCGACGCAGCGCTCTTCGAGCGCGGATATTACTACGATGGGGCTTCGGCCTGTCCACGCGTCTCGCGGGCAGGGCGCGCTTGTCCTTGGAAACCCGCGTGTTCCGGCGGCGCGGTGGTCAACTGTTTCAAGACGACCGGTCGAAGATTAAATGCGCTGTGCTTACCGGATTCGCCCCGACGCACGCCGCTTTGAAAATTGGGAGAGTTCGTCGCCGGCCGCATAGCCCTTGGTGTCGCGGTGGACTATGCGCTCGCCTGGGGCGTGACGGCGATCGAGACTCGAGTCGGCCATTTGGCGTCGCAGCTGAGGGCGGCGCTGGAGGCGCAACCTGGCGTCCGCGTCTGTGACAAGGGCAAAAATCGCTGCGGAATCGTAACCTTCGTGAAGCTCGACGCAGACAGCGAGCGCTTGCAGCTCCGCCTGCGCGCTCAGAATCGCTGCTCGCCGCGGCGCCTTGACTCAGCGCAGCATGCCGGGCAAGGGCCCGCACTGCGGCTCGATGCCGAAGCCGTTGGCTGCGAGGTGACCGAACGCGTGCAGGACGCTGGTGTGCAGCTTGTTGGCGCTCTGGTGTGTTATCGAGCATGGTGCCGTCCGCGTCCCCCTCGGGGATGGCTGCGAGGCTATGCGCGAGGTAGGCGACCTCACTCGCCCACAAACGATCGAAGCGCATCAAACCTTCGTTCGCGGTCAGGACCGCACCGTCCAGTGTAACGGGCTGCTTGCGTAGCTCGTCCGAGAGGCTCATGTGGGCGACCTCGTGCCAGCTGCGCGTGGCGCTCGAGAGTCCAAGCATGCCCGCGTGATGGCTGCCGGAGGCGCCGAAGGCGAGCTCAGCGACGCGCGTGCGATCGCAAGCCATGGCCTGGACCAGGATATCGATCTGCAGCTTGGACCAGCTGCGGACCGTGGTTTCATCGTGGTCGTTCGGCGTGAGCAGGGGCACGCTGAGAGGTTGGCACAGACTGCTTGAGGCCGCGGCGGAGGTCGCGCGCGTCAACTGCAGCTCGAGATCGCCCAGCGCCTCGACGTGTAGCTCGAGGCGCTCGCGTTCGTCGCCGCTGAGATAGGCCTGCATGCGGCGCAACTCTGCCGTGTGAACCTGGAGCGCACGCCGTCTCGAGGCGAGCCTGGGCTGTATGCTGCCGTCGAAGCTCACGCCATCGAAGATGTGCTTGATGGCGCGCTGTGGGTTCCACTCACGTTGGATGGGTAGGCCAGGACCCGCGTAGCAGCACACGTGGCGCCGGTGGCCACCGCCGCCGTCAGCGACGCACAGATGGATGTCTGAGACCGGTGTGCCACCACGAATCGGCGTGGAACGCAGCAGCACTTGCTCGATCGATGGGCCATTGGCGTAGTGTGTCGCTTGGGGATAGGAGGGATGAGCGGGAGTAGCCTTCCGCAGGTCCTCCGTCCCAGGCGACCGAATAGGTTTATTGGCAGCGGTCTGCCGCAAAACAGCCCTCCCCTACCCCGCCGAACCAGCAATGCTTTCCCTGCGCGGCCTCTCGATGGTTGCGCATGAGCGCGTGCTTACGGCGCGTCGCTAGTGTCGCCGGCTCCACGCGTGCCTGCGAAGCCGAGAGCCTGCAGCGCGCCGCGCTGCAGATTGGGAACCGCGAGCTCCTCGATCACACAGGCATGTTCGCGGCTCGCGCCCGAATACGAATACAAATGAACTACATATGGTATACAAAAGGAACTCTGACTGATGTAGTGCATGGAAGAAGCTGTACAGGCAGCGTCTGGCGTCCTGGAGAGTCCAGGAACCGATAAAAGGCATCCAACCGTCTTTGTGCCGCGCGCGCTCAAATCGATTCGACCGTCGCCATGTGTGGCGCCGCCTCCCGGATCGGGCGCAGGGCGGCACGCTGAGGTTTCGCAGCAGCTAGCCGTCAGGCTCCGCGTCGAGG
>Ga0190271_10001532_pt1 | contig 13254 bp, 9 predicted proteins | sample Popmic356T_FD_133747 | JGI IMG/M metagenome (GOLD analysis project Ga0190271, IMG submission 133747) | Populus adjacent soil microbial communities from riparian zone of Weber River, Utah, USA - 356 T | ecosystem: Environmental > Terrestrial > Soil > Riparian zone | place: USA: Utah | collected...
GATCTACTACTTCTTCCGGCACGACAAGACCAAGCACACGTTGGTGCTCGCCGACGGGCCGACCGCGCACAAGCCCGTCGCAGGCTTCGAGTCGATCGACTTCGCGCTCGACGTCGGCAGTGGCCCGGGCCTGAGCGACCGCATTGAAACGTGGCGAACCGCACAACACGTGAAGCCCGGTGCGTGTGCTCTCGACGACTACGACTTCGAGAAGCCTCAGACTGAGCTCAAGGTGCGTTTGAATGCACCCAAGAGCCACGAAAAGAACCGCTACGAGCTGTTTGACTATCCGGGCGGCTACCGCACCACTGCGGTGGGCGAGCGCTATGCGCGGGTGCGCTTGGAAGCCCAACACGCGCAATTCGAGCTCGCGCGCGGTCGGGGATTCGTGCACGGCCTCGCGGTGGGGTCGACCTTCCGGCTCGTGAAATTCCCCGTCGCGAAGGAGAACACCGAGCACCTCGTCGTGAGCGCGGACTTTCGCTTCGCGCTCGACAACTACGAGGCGTCAGCGGGCCCGGAGTCGCACGACTTCGAGTGCGACTTCACCGCGCTGAAAACGACGACACCATTTCGCCCGACCATCCGAACGCCACGGCCCATCATCGCCGGGCTGCAGACTGCCAGAGTGGTGGGACCGAAAGCCGATGAGATCTGCACCGACAAGTATGGGCGCGTGAAGGTTCAGTTTCCGTGGGACCGTGAGGGCAAGTCAGACGAGAATAGCTCGTGTTTTATCCGTGTGGCGCAGCTGTGGGCTGGCAGCGGGTGGGGCAGTCAGTATGTGCCGCGGATCGGACACGAGGTCGTCGTGAGCTTTCTCGAAGGCGACCCCGATCAGCCGCTGATCATCGGCAGTGTGTACAACGCAAAGAACGCAGCGCCGTTCGAGCTGCCCGGCAAGGCGCAAGTCAGCGGCGTGAAGACGGACAGCACGAAGAAAGCCACTGGTCACAATGAGCTCTCATTCGACGATACGGCGGGCGCCGAGCTAGTCGTGCTGCACGGTCAGCGCGACGTGCAGTCTACGGCCGGTGAGACGCTAAGTTTGCAAGCCAAGAATGTGTCAGCGACAGCGAGCGCGTCGCTCACGCTCGAGTGTGGCAAGTCCAAGATCGTCATGCATGCCGATGGGATGATCGTCATCGAGGGAACGTTCGTGACTGTGGCGGGCACGAACCTCACGCTCAACTCGACAGGTCCAGGGCTGATGAAGGGCGTCAAGGTCATCCCGATCTAGCGCGCTCGCGGTCCGTGTCGTTTGCCCGTCCGCGTCAGTGGAAGATCAGCTGCCCGTCGAGGTTCGCGACGTGGTCGTTCAAGTTGAGGCTGGTCGCTATGAAAGTACCAGGTGTCGTGGTTTCACACTCGGCGTCCAGGTATCCGTCCGATGCGACGGCGACGTTCCGGCAGACTCTGAAAAAGTCTCCGGGCGGCCGGAACACGAGCTGCCCGTTGTCATTGGCGATCGCGGTATCCAGATCGAGCATGGCCGGAACCACGGTGGTGCGATCCCTTCTCTCGCAGTCGGCGAGGAGAACACTGCCCGTGCTCGCGACGTTCGTGCAGGTTCCTCCGAAGCCACCCCGACAGATGTGCACCTCGGGCGTTGGCGCGCTCGTCACTGGGAAGCCCAGACAGGGGCCAGAACCGCAGCCCGTAGGTACGGCAGTTGGTTCGCACAGCCGGTGGCAGCTGCTGTCGTAGCAGGTGTAGCCCGCCTGGCAGTCTTCGAGGTACGTACACGGGGCTGCGTATGAGCCGCTGCCAGCGGCAATGCATGCGCTCAAGCCGTCGTTCAAGACATCGCACTTGTCGCCCGGCTGGCACCCACACTGCTGCTTCAGATCGCAGGAGCCGCTCTCGGGTGGCACGTCAGGGCAGATACATGCGCCAAACTCGGTGTCTTTCGCCGAGACTTTCTTGTCCCACGGCGAGCAGGTTTGGCCTGCGGAACAGTCGCTCGCTCCGACCCGGCAAAAGGCGTGGCAGCGATTGTCGGATGCGCAGAAGTGGCCCTCCGCGCAGTCGTCGTCCAGCATACAGCGGTAGCCGCCCCGAGAAGTCGCGTCGTGACTGCCGCTTCGGCAATCGGTGTAATACGCGCTGCCTTGCAGGTTGACATAACAGATCTGACCTTTGCCGCAGTTATGGAAGGTTTCGTCCTCTTGGGTGGGATTGAGCGGGTTGCAGGTCTGGGTGCATAGATACAGGCCCATGACCGGAAGCCCATGAGGATCGAGGCTCTGAATGCAGCGGCTACCCGCGTTCGGGCACTGTGACGTGCTGTCCTCGCAAGGGGCGCGGCACAAGCCGTCCATGCACTGGTAGCCACGTTGACAGTCTTGATCTTGCGTGTTGCAGGCTTTGTACAGCTCCTGCGTCCCCGTAGCGCGACAAGCGAGCTTGAACTGGTCGTGTATATCGTTGAAAAAAACGCAGTTTTCGCTGCTTTTGCAGCCGCACTGCGCCGTGTTGTCGCAGTTCTCACCGTCGTCGGCCGGTGGCGTGCATTCTGCTTTGGGCGGCGGTTGTGTGCTCCCGCCCGAACCTGCCGTGGGCGTCGTGCCGCCGCTACCAGCTGCGGGCGCGCCCGCTGCACCGGCGTCACTCGCGTCCGAGCCACCGCGCCCTGCATCTCTCTTCCCACCTGCACCACCCGCGCCACCGGCATAGCCGTTATCATCGGTCACGGACGGGCTTGCATCACCACTGGAAGCGTCCTTTGCGTCGGTCCTCGGGACGCGGTCGATCCGCGTGAAGTCGCCGCCGTCGTGTGCCTCACCCGCGTCGCGCTCGTTCTTTCCATCGGCCTCGAGCTCGTTCAGGCCCGACAGGACCTGGCAGCCAACCAGGAACAAGGCCGCCATGGTGCCAAGGCGGCGCGGCGCACGGACTAACAAGTTGCATTGCGATGGCGTGTGCTCTGTCATCTTGCCTGCTAACGACGCCACCGAATCACGGCGGGCGCACGTGGCGTCTTACATTTTACCGTGGAGAACTAGTCCGGTCCCTGTCACGTCTACGCGGAGGTGAGCCGAGTCTTCGCGCTGTGGCTCCGAGCTCGGCAGCGTGAAGAGCTCGAACAAGCCGTAAGCGACTCCCAGGCCGCCGACGATCAGAGTCACGTTGGAGACGTTCGCCAGCGTATTTGCAGTCGCTAGCGACGAGCGGCTCTCCAACGGGCAATGCCCTTCGGAGCAGTGATGCTCTTCGTCACGAGTCTTCAGGATGGATAGCGAGCCGGTGACGACGCCCGTCAGCAGCGCTGCTCCACCGATGCTGAGGCCCACGATGCCACGTGTCCGGCCAGCCGCGGCGGGGTCGATGGGATCGTCGTCGCGGTTGTCTTGTGCGAGCGGCGCATACGCCTGTGAGGGCGCTGTGTGGGCCGCGACGGGGACTGCATTTGCCTGCGGCGCTGTGTTCGACGTGCTTGGAGCGCTCGTGCTCGCGGACAACACCAGTGAGGTGTGTTGCTCGTCGCCGCCCGCGACGGTGAGCTTGAGCGTTCGATCGTGATGGCTCGGAGCGCTCGCCAGCAGGGTGTGCTCGCCCCTGAGCAGCCACAGGTCGCGCTCGGAGGTGAGGCTGCCGTCGACGTGCAGAGCGCTGTCGGCGGGCTCGAGCTCCAACACCACGCGACCGACGAATGGCTCGACCTGTTTGATCATGGCGGCGACCTCTCGCTGCTGGTCACTGCCTAGCGCTTTGACACCGCGCGGCTCTGTGAGCGCCGCTCGCAGCTCGATCATCGCTTGCACGTATTGCTTCAGCTGAAAGTCGCAGAAGCCGAGCGCTCGAAAGGTGGCGGCGCCGGGCTCGAGGGCGTGCGCCTTCGCAAAGAGCTCGCGTGCTCGCAGATAGTCAGCCTTGCGATAGGCGTCGGTGGCTTCCCAGAATAGATCGCGCGCTCGCTCGTAGCTCGCCGCGTGTCCAGAGTCGGGCTGCGGCGTGCTGTCCGGCGTGCTCTGCGCATGAGCGCTCGAGACAACGGCCCACGTAACAATCGACAGTAAGGCGGTCCAAGCTCCTTTCATGCGGCAAACCGATAGCACTGGAATGGACGAGCTCAACCGGTAATTCGACTGTCAGCAGACTTGTTACAACGCGTGTGCAGCAGTCATCTTGCTGCGATTCCGGCGCGGAACTAGTGGAAATCCGCGCCCCGAATCTCCGGAGCGCCATTGGTTTCGAGCGGCGCAGCTGCACGGGCAGGCGGCTTTGGAGCGGAAAGCGCACGCGGCGAGGGCGCACTACGCGTGACACGCGGTGATTGGCCAGCGTTGGTGCCGTTGGTACGTGCGTTCACGCGCGTCACCTGCCGGGGCCGATCCGTCGCAGGCTCCGCCGTGGGCGTTTGCCAGTCGGCAGTCATGGCGCGAACGGTGGCTTCGGCGGGCTTGGGAGCATCGGCCGCGCTCGCCTTCATCTCAGGCGCCTCAGGCACAGTTTGCGCCAGTGGCCGGGCGTTTGTGGCTGTGGCTGGCAGCGGCGGAGCGGCCGTCGCTGCGTGCGCGGGCAGGGGCGTTGTCTCGCGTGCTTCGTGCACTCGACTCGCGGCGTTGTAGCCGACGACTGCGAGCAGAGGTGCGACGACGCCGACCGCTGCGATGGCGAGCGCGCGGTGCACGCGCTTCGACAAGGGAGCTCCACGCAAGTGTCGGTACTCGGACTCTGCGACGAGCGGCGTTTGCTCGTTCGATAGGCCGGAGATCTTGGGAGTGCTCGACTCGAGACCGGCCTCGTCTGCGCCCGCCTGCGCCTGGCCGCGCGTTGCGTACCCGGCTTCGCGCTCGCGCTCTCCACCGGCCGCGAATGTCATGCCATCGGCAAATGGCTCTAGTGCCCGCGCGAGCGCGGCCACCGAAGCGAAGCGCTCAGCCGGGTCCGGTGACATCGCTTTGTCGATCACAGCGATGAGCTCTCGCGGCAGGCTTGGAGCGCGCTCGTTCAGAGGCGTCGCCTCGCGACCCAGGATTTGGCACACGAGGTCGGCGTGATTGGTGGACGAGAACGGCAGTGCTCCACTCAGCATGTGATAGGCGATCACGCCGAGCGCATAGACATCCGTGCGTGCGTCGACCTGCGCCGAGCGCAGCTGCTCGAGCGGCATGTAGTGTGGCGTGCCGATGATCGCGCCGCGGCGTGTTGCCGAGGAGTGCTGTTCACCCGCGTGCGAGATGATCTTCGAGATGCCGAAGTCGAGCACTTTCGGGATTTCCATACCCACGCCCATGTCCTCGCCTTCGCCGGCGTCCGCGTGCGTGGAGAGCATGATGTTCTGCGGCTTCAGATCGCGATGCACGACTCCGGCGAGGTGCGCTGCATGCAGGCCGCGCATCACGGGGATCAGCACACGGCAGGCCTCGGTCGGCTCGAAGCGACCGCGTTGCCGGAGGCGATCTGACAGTGTGACACCCTGAATCAGCTCCATCAGGATGTAGTGTGAGGCGCCTTCTTGGCCGATGTCGTAGACCTGCACGACATTGGGGTGCATGATCTTTCCCGCGGCGCGTGCCTCGCGCCAAAAGCGCTGTACGGCGTCGGGTTGTTCGGCCAGATTCGGCAGTAGCCACTTGATGGCGAACAGCCGTTGCGTGAGCTGATGCGTGACCGAGAAAACGGCGCCCATGCCGCCGCGTCCGAGCAAGGAGTTGACCCGATACTTGCCGGCGATGATCTGACCCACACGCGGCAGCGGTGGCCCTGGTCGCACGTAGCTGACGTGCGCCACCTGACGCTCAAAAGCCGCGAACTCGCTATCGGTGTCGCAGGAGCCAGTGAGGTCGTCGTGGGAGTTTTCTGGACTCATGGAGGGGCCTACGCGCCGTAGGACACTCCTCATAACCGATCTCGCCACGAAAGTCGCGCGCGGGTGCGGGCGGCCACGTAACGTGCGTCATTCGCGGACACTCCTCGATCACGCCTCTACATCTGCAGATCGGGCATTGAGCAGCCCCTCGGCTTCACCGAGGCGCCTAAGCTCACGCCGCACGCGCGTGAGCGCCTGGCGTAGCCGCACGGATTCACGCTCGATCGTCGCCTCGTCACACTCCGGATTGCCAGACATCATGATCGCAAGGTCGCGATATGACAGCTGACGATCGACCCGCAGCGTCAGCAGCATCTGATCTTCGGGATCCAACTGTTCGCGCAAGGCGAGGAAGCGGTTTTTGATGTCAGTTTTTTGATACATCTGAGTCGTGCTTCGTATCTGCTCGACTAGATTGGACAATGCGCCCGGCCACGAGAGCGGCAGGTTGCGCGCCGCTCTACGCTGCGGGCTGGTCGCGTAGCGGGTCATGGCGTTGCGCGCGAGCGTATAGGCCCAGGTCCGCATGCTGCAGCGCCAACGAAAGTTGGCCAAGCCGACCCACAGGTCCTCTGCGAACATCGAGTACACCTCGTCAGCGTCGCTCTTCTCGCGTACGCGCGAGCCGATAAAGCTGCGGATCTCGTGCCCATAAGCCGTGAGGGTGGCGGTGGCCGCGGTATCAACGTGGCCCGCTGCGTGGGCCTCACGGATGGCCTGCTCGTGCTCGGACTGTTCGGTCATGGGTCTCCGTCGATCAGCATGGTGTGCAGACAGTCAGGTGGCTTGGCGTTCGTTAGCTAGAGTGGGCTCGCTCAAACGTGACGACGAATTCGTCGATCGCTACGTGCTTTTGGACCTCAGCCGTAGACCTGACCTGAGCACGTCCGAGACAGCGCGTGGTGACACGGTCCTGACACGTCTTTGCTTCGGGCGCGTCGCGCTGACCCGTGCCGGCCGACGTTGTACGCGCGCTCGAAAAAAAAATCTCTCGGACCGCGGTCACGTTCCGGCGAGCCCGCTCTACCTCGGCAGACGTGACGAACCAAACGAGCCGAACCATGAAAGACACTGCCAGTTTGTCCACCGGTGGCCAGGACCGAGCCTCCGTCCAAAAGGGCCAGCGTGCCACGTCATCGCAGCTGGACACGCTCACGAATGCCGCCATGGAACGCTACGTCGGCGGCGACGACCGCGCATTCGACGAGCTGTATCGACTGCTCGCGCCGCGGCTGCTCGGCATGTGCTGCCGCCTGGCAGGCCCGGTCGATGCGGAGGACATTTGCCAGGAGACGTTCATCAAGATTTGCCGCGCTCGCAACACGTGTGGGCTCGAGGGCAACGTAGCCACCTGGGCGTTCACGATCGCGCGTCGCACCTTTCTCGATCGTGTGCGCCATCGTCGGCGCCGGCCTGAGTTTGCATCGCCGCACGCGGAGCTTGGGTTGCAGGCTCCCGCGAGCACGAGCTGCCCGGAGTTCGCGATCGACCGTCGTCGCTTCGAACAGGAGCTCGAGCGGCAGGTCGCAGGTCTTTCCGAGAGCCTGCGTTCGGCCTATCTGCTGGTAAAGCGCACGGGGCTCAGCTGCGCGCAAGCCGGAGCGGAGCTCGACAGCTCGGTGAACGCCGTGAAGCAGCGCGTGCATCGCGCCAGCGAAGAGCTGAGCGAAGGCATGCTGCAGTGGGCTTCGTGAGTGGGCCTTTGCGCTGGCGCGTACGCCCTCGGCTGCAGCTGATAATGCAGTCGAGGGCGTACGCTTTTGCGCCCGGCGCGGCAGATGAGTCGTCACCTCATTCGTAAGCGTGCCCGTGCCCATGCCCGCTCTCACGCTCTGCCGGGTCGCGGGGGACCGTGCGCGAGACGGGGGAAGTGCGGACAGGGGCAGGGGCACGTTTACACGGGCAGAGGGGCGGTGCATACGGCTCTTACGTCGGCCCTAGCAGGCCGTACAGGTGCACGTTGCACGAGCCAGCGTCGAGCGCTGGCGGCAACCACACGACCAGGTTGTGGTCTTTGCGCACGTGCTTCCAGTACACGTCCTGATCGGGGTGAGGAAGCTCGAAGTAACACAGGCCAGGCCGCGTCGGCAGCTCGCCAGGTGGACGCTCGCAGACATTCACGCGGATGCCGCTCACGTTCCTCGAGAGCACGAACTCCATGTCGCCGTGTGAAGCAAGCTTGGCGCGCTGCAGGATCTCCTCGAGGAGCAGCGCACGCGGCAGCGTGCTGTCGACCGCGAGGAAGAAACGCCGGCACGGGGCGACCCGCACATCATGCAAGTCTGCGTAGTAACGGCCGTTGTTTTGACGCTGCAGTTGGCAGGTCACGTAGCGCTCGGTGTCGAGTGCCTGTAGCAGACGGTCGCATAGATCGAAGACCGCACCGAAGCTCGCCTCGAGGTCGCTGAAGTCGAAGTCGAGCGGCTGGGTCATGTCGCCGTCGGGCGCGAAGGTGGCGAGCTGTCCGGCGAGCTGTGACAGCAGCAGGAAGGCGCTGCGCGGCGAGACTTCCTTGCCACGCGCGAGGTGGTAGAGCGAAGGAAACATGCCGTTCAGCGCGTGCAGCTGTAGGTAGCGCGTCACGTCGGCGGCGTTGAACTCGACTCGACCTTCGCCCGTGATGCGCCGCGCATCCGCCAGGATGCGGAAGCGGCTGACCATGCCCGTGAGCAGATGTTCGAGGCGCCGCGTGATCGCAGGCGAACAAGCGATGCGTAGGCAGGGCGGGATGTACGTGCTGGACAGCGCGAGCGCACCGCTTTCGTCGCGTACGACCTCGGCGATCGACAGGGCGCTATAGCCGTCGCGCGACTCGTCGCCGAACAAGAGCCGCAGGTTGGGCACAGCGAGCTGGACATCGGCGTGCCGATCGTCGCGCGCAGCATCCGGGAGCTTGCGGGCGCGCAGCGCGTAGCGGAGCTGGTCGCCCTCGTACGCGTAGTTGGTCACACCGGTGCGCTCGCGCGGCACGCCCAGGTAGATGCGCAGGCCGGCTTGCGCCGGGGGAAAGTGCTCGAGAATCGGTCGCGGCTTCGGTGCGACTTGGGCGCTGTGCGTGTTGAGCACTACCGGAGTGCCGTCGGGCATGATGCCTTCGAATGCCGTCAGCGAGACCACGCCCTGTTGGAGCGCGCGTTCATCGAGCTCCACGCGCAGCGCACCCCAGTTCAGCGCTTCGAGCGCGTCGAGACGTGCCGCGAGGAGCGACTCATGATAGCGGTCCAGCTGTTGGAAGTGCTGCGGTAGAAGCAACACCCCTTCGGACCAGGCAACTTTGTCGGTGACTGTCATGGACATGCTGAGCTCTCTGGTTACGCGGGCGGGTGGAAGGCAGCTTCGCGCGCGTGCTTCGAAGCTGCCACGTGAGCGCGCGAGCGAAGTGACATGCGGTGCGCGCGTTACTTCGGGTTGATGAGCCATTCCACCGCGTGAATGATGGGGATCGTGAGCAGTGGGATGGAGACCATGGCGAGCAGCGAGCCCGCATCGTGACGCTCGACGTGCAGCGAACAGGCTCGTAGCGTCTGCTGCGCGTCGCAGCTGTTGGCAGCGTACAGCGAGATCCCCGTCACGAGCACCGCCGTGCCGACGGCGGCCAGGGCGGGCGACAGCCAGCGGCGCTCGGCGGGCGGAATCGTCTCGGCCAGTGCAGCGGCTCCCAGCGTGAGTAGGCCGCTGCCGATGCCAGACACCACCAGCGTCCGATCGCGAGAGCGCAGCCAACGCTCCCGGTACTGCAGCGTGAGATGATTGGGCTGACGTAGTTTGTCGCCGCTGTCGAGATAGGCCACGAATAGACCGGTCGCGACGCCGGTGGTCGCTGCCCCGACGAATGCGAGCGTGAGGCCCGTGGGCAGCAGCCAATGGCGGCTAGCGCCGGTGTCTGTGGGCCCACTCGTCGACGAGGTCGACTCCGACGAAGCGAGCGCAGCCGTGCGCGGCGAGATGGCGAGCGCGTTTGCCTCGAAGGTCGGGCGAGGCCTTGGCGTCGTCGTCGTGCCCGTAGGGGCGGAAGCGGGCACAGCTCGCAGCCGGATCGCCCAGGTGGTCTGCTCGGCCACGCTCAGCGCATACACATGCCGCTCCGTGACGAAGCCCGGCGCCACCACTTCCAGCACATGCTCTCCCGGGTCGAGCAGGAGTGTCCGGTCGGGCTCGATGCGCTCGGCGCTCCCGTCCAAGCGCAGCTCGGCGCTCTTTGGCTCGAGCTCGACGCGGACCCGGCCCAAATAGCTGCGTGCGTGCGCTTCGAGCCGCTCGGCGTCCCGGCGCATCGGGTCATCCAGCGGTTGCGCTTTGGACGCGCGTGCACGCTCCAAGTAGTCGATGGCGGCGCGGTAGCGGCGGAGCTCGAACGAGACCTTGCCGAGGCCGCGCAGTGTGCGCGCGTTCGGCCAGACCTCGTGCGCACGTTCGAAGAGCGAGAGCGCTTTGGCGAAGTGCTGTGCGTTGTACTCGTGCAGCGCCTCGTCGATCAGCTGACGGTACGTGGGCGCTGCGTGGGAGCTGTCAGGGTCGGCGAGCGCGCGTGCGTGCGAATCGGCGTGGGTCAGGGAGCTGCTTCCCACGGCGAAGCTCAGCGCCAGGCCAAGTGCCGCGCAGGTGCGGCGAAGCGGTGCAATCATCCCCGTGACAAGGTGCGTGTTCATGGCGATTCTCTGGCCGGGGTTGCCGTCTACCTACCCGCTGCGGCGCGTCTGCTGCCAGCAACACGCCGCCTGGCCATGCGCGGTGACATCGCGCGGCCGTCCGAGTCGTTCGCCATGTCACGCACACGGTCGGCGCGACGTTGAACGCCGCGACACGCGGCCGTTGTCATGCGCGCCGCACACAGCCATCGGTTGCGAGGAGACGTCATGTCGAAATCACTGAAACGAAGGCGCGCGGCGAGGCGCGCCGAGTCCACGCGAGGGCAGTCTGCAAAAAAACAACGCGAGACGAGGGCCTCACGCGTGTTTGGAGCAGCGTGCTGGGTGCTCGGCGCGAGCGGGTGTGGGATCGAGCTACCCGACACGCCGTTCCAATGCGCTGCAACGAGTGATTGTCCGCGCGGACAGTTGTGTCACACGGACGTTGGTCTGTGCTCTGCCGAGTATGTTGACGGCGGAATGAGTGGGTCGAGCGGTGCGGCAGGCGCGGGTCGTGCAGGTGGTGCGGGTGGTAAAAGCGGCAAGCCGCAAGCCGGCGCAGGCACGGCCGGCACACACCCGGCAGGCAAGGGCGGCGCGGGAGGCGCGGGCGCACGCGCAGCTGGTGCGGGTGCCGCTGGCACCCCGACGGCAGGCAAGGGCGGTGCGGGCCGTGCAAGCGCAGCTGGCAGCGGCGGCAGCGGTGGCCGTGCCGCTGGAACCGGCGCAGCCGGTCGTGCTGGTACTGCCGGTGTTCCTGCGGCAGAGCCTGGAGGCACGGGCGGTACGCAGAGCGGGGGCGCAGGGGCGGCGCCAGAACCGGAACCAGAACCAGGGCCGTCGCCGGCAGGTCACGCGCCAGATCCAACACCCATGTGCCCGCAAGGCCGGCTCGACTGCAACGACGACCTCGCTGCTGGCATGGCCGGAGATGGCTGCGAAACCAACAGCGTCGCGGATGTCCAACACTGCGGTGCCTGCGCTGCGCGTTGCGAGGCCGCCGCCGGCGGGGTCGCGTTTTGTGAGGCGAGCCAGTGCATGCAGGGGGGCTTGCAGGCCGGCGATGTGAAGGCTGCCGGCACCGAGCACGGCGTGGGCAACGGTGGCGTGACGGACTACGACGCACGCTGCAAGGACGATCAAGTGTTGGTCGGCCTCGATGTGATCACCGACCCAACGACGAGCATTCTGTATGGTTTCAAGCTGGCGTGCGCGAGCGTGGCGTTCGCGAGTGGCGCGTCCGGCGCGGTGATAGTGGGTCACGGCGAGCCGCAGAAGTCGGATGTGATCGGCTACAACCCGAATATGGAGCCCGCCGTTTGGAGCTCACTCGACTGCGGTCCGAGCGCGCTGGTGACACAAGTGCGCGGCGTGTTTGGCACCGCGACGATCGGTGGTGGCATGTTCACGACCATCAGCCAGCTCGTGCTCACGTGTTCGACCGCCGCGCTCGACGCCGGCTTGCAGCTCGGGTGGACCGCCGGCACCAGCTTGTTTAGCGCGGCAGCGGAACAGCGCTCGACCGACTATGCCTTCACCGACACGTGCGATGCGCAGCCGGTGATCGGCTTCAGTGGGAAGTACGCAGGCGCGATCGACAAGCTGCAGACGTACTGCCGCGGGCTGGGCGTCGCTCGCGGGGCCGGCGGGGTGACGCAGCAGTAACCCGTCGCGGTCACGCGCAGTCTGTGCGGCTCACACCGCGCAACGCTCGATGGAGCGGTTGCGCGCTGTCTGCGCGTCGGGCTCAGAACTCGTTCGCCTTCATGGATCCTGCGGACGGCGGGCCGCTGTCGTCGGCGCGCGACGCTGGGACTGAGCGCGCACGGGCTTGATTGCGCGCCGGGCTCGTGGGCCGGGGCTGTTTGGCTCTGCGGCTGTCCTCCGCAGTCGAGCTCGCAGGCGCAGGCTCGGCCGGCGCCGCGGGGATCGGCTTGGTCACGGCAGCTTGGGAGGCGTCGTAGGGTGTTGCGGTCGCGTCAGTTCCGGTCGGTCCCGTCGCCCAGTCGCTCTCCTCGTGCGCGGGTCGAACGACCGGCTGCACGTTCGAAGTGGACAGTGCGGGGCCGCGCACGGGCGCTGGCGCCGGCGAGTCCGGAATGCGGCTGTCCGCTGCAGGTGCTTCCGCCAGCGTCTTGGTGGTGCCAGGCGAGCCCGGCTGCAAGAACAACGTCGCCGCGCCCAGCACTACCCGGATCCACTCGCGCCGCGCGTCGGGCGCTCGGTGGCGAAGCTCCGCTACGACGCGTACGGCGCCTGCCCCCAGGGCTTGGTTCGCGCCTCGCGTTTGTGCGGCGGGCGCAACACCCAGCTCGAACGCCTGGGTTACGGACGGCGGCTTGTTGTGCCTTGGCGCGACGGGCACGTGAGCCTCGGCGCGAGCTGCAGCGGTTCCGCGGAAGCGATGCTGGCGCGTGAAAGGCTCGAGGGCCATCGCGAACGCTTCCACAGTCGCGAAGCGCGCGGCGGGCTCCCGCGCCACTGCGCGCGCCACGACGGGTGTGAGCTCGGCGGGCAGAGCAGGGACCAAGCTCGCTAACGGCGGCGGTTCCGAGGCGTGGATTTGTAAGACCAGATCGACGGCATTGTCGGCCCGATAAGGTGGCTCGCCGGTGAGCATCTCGAACAGCATCGCTCCGAGCGCATACACATCCACGCGCTCGGTCACCTCGTCACTCGCCCGGAATTGTTCGGGCGCCATGTACTGGTACGTGCCAAGCACAGACCCCGGCATCGATAGCTTGGTCTGTCCGCTCGTCTCACTGCGCACTTTGGCGAGCCCGAAATCGAGCACCTTCGGCACGGGCTCGA
>Ga0190271_10001533_pt1 | contig 13253 bp, 10 predicted proteins | sample Popmic356T_FD_133747 | JGI IMG/M metagenome (GOLD analysis project Ga0190271, IMG submission 133747) | Populus adjacent soil microbial communities from riparian zone of Weber River, Utah, USA - 356 T | ecosystem: Environmental > Terrestrial > Soil > Riparian zone | place: USA: Utah | collected...
GTTTGGTTACGAATGCAAGAGTCTCGAGGCGTGAGATCTAAAGAATGCGCGTCAGCACGGCGGCCACGACGCTATCGCATCTCGGCCGCAGGAAGCGGAAGGTGTTCGACGCTGCAAGCCCCGCGTGCTCGAAGAGCTCGCGACGAAGGGCGCCACGCGCACGCGACAGCCGTGTCTTCACGACGGCTTCGCTGACGTTGAGTGCGCCCGCCACTTCTTCCGTGCTCATGCCTTCGACCTGTCTCAGCATGAACACTTCACGCGTGCCGTCTGGCAGCCGATCGACTGCAGATTCGACCAGCGCACCAAGCTCGCGCGAGATCGCCAGCCGCTCGGGATCCGGTGTTTCGTCGAAGGCCCCTGGTAGATCGACCACCGAAGATTCATCTCCATCCATCGTCATATATCGGCCCCGGCGTCGCGCGCGGGCGAGCGCTTCGTGCACCGCGATGCGGGTCAGCCAGGTTGAGAACTTCGAGCGGCCGTCGAACTGGCGCAGGTGGCTGTACGCGTTGACGTACGCCTGCTGCATCACGTCCTCGGCCTCGTGCTCGTCTCGAAGAATGGCGCGTGCCGCACGGTAAATGCGCTCGTTGTGCCGGCGCATGAGGACCTCGAACAATGCGGTCTGGCCCGCGAGCACGCGGGTCACTACTTGCTCGTCCGACAGCAGCGTCCACCCTTCAAGCACTGGCGCGCTCACGATATGCATCGTCCCTGATGAATAGAGTCAGGACCGCAGCAAAGGTGACACCGCTAGGGCCGCGGACCGTAATGCGGCAACGGCTGACCGGCTTCGTATGCGCCTAGATCGGGCGTTTTGCCGGTGAAATCGTCGTTGATTCCGCTCAGCCGCACGCCTGCGTCCACGGCGACTGAGCCGGCACGAAGCTGGAAGTCGAAATCCGACGGCTTGTAGAGTGTGCGTGGATCGGCGCCGGGCGCCGCGACCTTTACAAAGACGTTGTAGTCGACGAGCACGCTGTGCGCGTCGTGCCCCGTGGCCTCGCTGAACTCCTTCAGCGTCTTGAAGCGTCGCCGCTCCCGCGACGAAGCCTCGAGCTTGGTCTGCTCCTGAACGCCAAGCTTGCCGGGTTCGCCTGGAAAGTTCGCGCGCAGCGATCGCGACGGAGAGCTCCACTCGAACGAAAACTCGGCGCCCTCGTTCGGCCGGAACCCGTTGTAGTCCGAGCTCGAGTAGTTGGTGTTTGTCTCCACCGCGAATGTTTCGAGTGTCTCGCTCTTGCCGAGGATCAGATTGTTTCGGTAGTGCACGTTGGACGCGGCGAGCAGCATCGGCTTCACGGGCGCGATGAGCGTGTTATGCCACACGATGATCCCGGATGACGATGCGGTGAATTTGACGGCGCCGCCTTCGGGCGCGTGATAGACGACGTTGCGAATGAAGTAGACCGGTCCGCCAAACATCGGCTGGACGCTGAGCGCGCGATGACCGTGGTTGAAGCATCGATTGCGGAAGATGCGAATGTTGTGCGCGCCGCCGTCGGCCTCGAGACAGTTGTCCTCGACGTTGGAGATGTCGTTGCCGTAGAAGTCGATCGAAACGGGCAACCGATCGCGAATCGGATTCGGACTGCCATCCGGGTTTCCGTACGTAGCGACATCGACGCCGTCGTGGAAGTTGGCGATCGAGTTATAGGCGACGACGTGCCCGGAGCCGTAGACCTTGACCGCGTACTCGGAGACCAGCTTCGGGTTGAACTCCGGGAGGTTCTGCCACGTGCGGCCGGTGAATCCCATCAGATAGTTCGGATTGAAGCGGCCGATCATGACGTTGTCGGCGATGTAGTAGTCCTTCGATCCCGACCAGTCCGTGTAGATCGCCCGTCCCACATTCTCGAAGCGGCTGCGCTTGATGGTGAGGCCGCTCGATCCCGTGATGTTCTTCAGCCCGCCCTGAAATGCGAGGTCGGTGTTTCGAATCGTGAGGCCTTCGAAGTAGTTGTAGTTGGCGGCCATCACATTGAACAGGTTGTAAGCGCCGTCACCGTCGAAGATTGCCTCGCCGTCACCCGCGGCTTTGATCACGATCGGCCGTTCGGCGGTGCCGCTCTGCGTGAGGAAGTAGGTCCCGCTCGAGACCGTGCCGAGGCCGCCGCCGTAACGCAGGCGGTCGTCCTTGTAGAGACCGGCGTGAACCAGGATCGTGTCACCCGGCTGCACCCTCGGCGGATAGGTGTTGAAGTTGTCCGAGTGCGAGGCGCCCGTGTAGTAGGCGGCGAGCAATCCGGTGAACGCGGGTTCCTGTCGCTCGCCTTTATAGTTCGGCGGATAGACGTGATAGACCTTGCCGCCCGAAGCCGGCATCGGTTCGGCGCGCGTGCGCACGGACACGACCCGTTCTGCACGCCCGTCGACGCCGTCCGGGTCTGACAATACGAATCGCGTTTCGTAGGTCGTGGCGGGTTCGAGCTCGAACACGCTGCCCGCGAAGCCGTTCGGCGTCACGTACTGGAGGGCGTTCTCGTTGATGCGCTCGTTCCCGATGCGCAGGAGCGGCGGCCCCGTCTTCCACGCCTGCTGACCCTGCTTGCGGTAGCTCACCTCGACGCGCGCGTTGCGATTGTCATCGCCCTCGATCCGCCACTCGAACCCGAGCGAGATCAGCGTTGCAGGCTCGGTGATGACCTCGCCGGCCTTCGATTTGTCTGCGGCCGCAACCGTTCGGGCACTGAGGATCAACAGAAACAGAATCGTGGCAGTGCGCACGGTAGCGGCCTCCGCGGCGGCGACTCAGGCCGCCGCAACGACATTGTTCACGAACGATACGCTGACGCGTGGCGGCAGCGTCATCGTCAGGTCGAGCTGAACCCCTTTGAGCGGCACATCGGGGATCTCCTTCTTGATGTTATACGCGGCATAGAGACCCTTGAGCGCCATGACGAGGAGCTTCTTCTCTGCGTGCTTGTCGATCAGCTCCTGAATCTTCTTCTCGTCCATCGAGTCGGTGGTGGCCACCAGCTTCGCGCCGACTTCCGGCAGCAGTCCCATCCCGACGTGCAGATCCTTCACCACGAATCCGAGCGCGCGCATCGTCGGCAGCGCCTCGTTGAATTCATCCAGCATTTTGCCGGCCGTCGTTGTTGCGGACGCGGTTGCGGCTCCGGCCATTTCCTTTGCTTTGTCACCGAAGGACTTGAAATCCATAACCAACCCTCCTGTGGCGAGTCAACCTCGACCCCGCGGGCGCACACGTCGCCTGGACGCGCGGGGACTACTGGTGTCAACGTGGCGCCGCAGCGAGTCGAACGCGGCAAGCATCTGCTCGAAGGAGAAGTGCGCGTTTCGGCCACTGGTGTTGGGAAGCACGAATACCGCCGCCTCGCCGAGCCGCTCGTCCTGGAGTCCCATCGCAACCGGCCCCTTCCGTTCGGGAAACATCGCGCGATACACGGTGATGCCGATGAAGGCGACGACCTGGGGCTGATAGCGGCGGACCTTGACACGCAGGCGTATTCGGCCGGCCGCATACTCCTCCGGCTTCAGCTCATCGATCCCGGGCGTCGCTCGCGCGACGACGTTCGTGATGCCGTAGCCCCACTCGGGCAGCCGGTCGTCGTCCAGATACGTGAGTGGTTCGGGCACGAGGCCTGACTGGTGAAGCACCTTCCAGAATCGATTCGAGAAGCCGGCGAAGTGGTGTCCCGTCAGCGCCGAGCGCACGCCGGGATTGATTCCGACGAAGAGCACGCGGACACCCGGACGAATGCGGTCCCGCAGCGGCGGTAGCGCGCGAGTCTTACTTGCCGGCAGGCGTCATCCCTTTGAACGTGAGCTTCTGTAGGCCGTTCGTTGTCTGCGCCAGATAGAGATTGCCCTTCGAGTCGGTCGCGATCTGATGCCCCGCGTTCTTGAGTCCTGCGGGCTTGATCGTGCCGATGATGGTCAACGTCCTTCGATCGACGACGACGATGTCGTCGCCGTTGCCGACGTAGAGGAACTGCTGGTCACGATCGGGAGAGAGAGCCACGTTTCTCGCGAACGGCGTGTCGGTCTTCACGAGTTGCTTCAGGAACTTGCCGTCTGCGGTGAACGACTGGATGCGACGGTTCTCGCGATCGGCAACGTAGACCGTTCCATCGCGCGCCACGCGCAGCGCGTGGACGATGCTGAAGTTGCGCGGGCCGGGATCCTCGACTGTCTTCGGCGTGACCACGTCGCAGTGATCGTCATCCATCGGGCGATCACCGAACGCTCCCCACATCCGCTTGAACGCGCCGGTCTCCGCATCGAGCACGACGACGCGGTGATTGCCGTACCCGTCGGCGACGAATACTTCATTGGTCGGCGCATGGACCCATGCGTCGGCGGGACGATGCAGATTCTTCGTGTCGGCGTTCCCCTTGCTCTGATTGCTGCGTCCGACCTGCAAGACCAGCTTGCCGTCCGGCGTGAACTTCAACAGCTGATCGTCCGCTACGGGCTTGAGGCCGCGAATGCCGTTGGTCGGGCAATTGTTTCCGCCGAGCCAGACGAAGCCCTTCGCATCGATGTGAATGCCGTGCTCGCGCTCTGGCCACTCGTATCCATTGCCAGCACCGCCCCACGCCTTGATGAATGTGCCGGACGAGTCGAACACCATCACCGGCGGCGCCGCCATCGAGGCCTGCTCGGGCGGGAGCGTGCGCGGACGATGGAGAAGCCACACGTTGTCCTGCGCATCGATCGCAAAGCTCGAGGGGTCGCCGAGCTTCCATTTCTCTGGAACTTTTGGCCAGGCTGGATCGACTTCGAAGATCGGGAGGCGCCGCGATTGAGAGCTCTGGGCGGCCAGAGGCGATCCGATGAACCAGTGGAGTGCCGCCGCGGCGACGATCGCCAGGAACCCAACTTTTATTCTTTGACCCTTGCCCTTTGACCTTGACATAGCTCACTCCTCAGACTGGTGGAGGATACTCTCGAAGACGCTGTGGCTCGCTACTCTTTTGCTGACATCGTGGTTGACGCCGAAGCCCGGCGCGTGACGCGGGCCGGCGAACTAATCTCGATCCCCGAACGTCACCTCGGTGTCCTGCTCGAGCTGCTGGCTCGACGCGAAGCAATCGTGTCCAAGGACGCGCTCATCGAGGCTGTCTGGCAGGACGTGGCCGTGACCGACAACAGCCTCGAGCAGGCGGTGTCGGCGCTGCGCCGTGCGCTGGGAGCCGGACCCGACGGGCAGCCGTACATTCAGACCGTCCCGCGCCAGGGATATCGCTTTGCAGGCAGTGTCACCAAGGTCGCCGCGCGCGCCAGCGACAGCGCGCTCGACGAGTTGCTGGCGCCGCATCGGGCGTGGGTGGAGGGGCGCGCCGCGCTCGAGACGCTCGAACGCGATCAGATCGTGCGGGCGCGTCGCGTCTTCGAGGGCGTGCTCGAACATGCTCCGGATCATGCTCCCGCGCACATCGCGCTGGCCAACGCATGCGTCATGCAGTTCGAGATGACGCGCGCGGATGAGCAGCCGGACATTGCATCGCTCGAAGTGGCGACGCGACATTCGCGCGAGGCGTGTCGCCTGGCTCCCGACTACGGTGAGGCGTGGGCGACGCTCGGGTTCGTGCTCGATCGTACCGGCCAGTCTGTCGATGCGCTCGCGGCGTCGCGGCGCGCCGTCGCGCTCGAGCCCGACAACTGGCGGCACCACTTCCGGCTCGCGTACGTTGGTTGGGGCGAAGAGCGTCTGCGAGCCGCGCATCGCACCCTTGCTCTGCTGCCAGGCTTTCCGCTGGCGCATTGGTTGATTGCCACGGTTCACGTCGCGCGGAATGCGCCGACCGAGGCGGAGCGTCAGCTGGTGCTTGGGATCGCGAGTCAGCTCAATCAGCCGGCAGGGAAGTCGAGGTTCAGTGCCGTGGCCCTTCACTGGTTGCGAGGCCTGATCTGCCTCGCACGCGGAGACGCCGACGAGGCACTCGCGGCGTTCGAGCGCGAGCTTGCGTCCGAAAGCGCCGGGCATCTGTACGGACGCGAGTGTTGCGCGAATGCGTGGTACGCGATCGGTGCGCTGCGGATTCAACGGGGTGACCGTGACTCCGCGGCTGCGGCCTTTCGCGAAGCGCTGGCTCGTGTCGCCGTACACCCGCTGGCAAGGCTCGGGCTCGCCGCTCTCGGAACATCCGATGCTGCAGCAATGCCGTCTGAGCGCCCGACGTCGGTTGATGGAGCCCTCGGGCACGCCATCGCGCTCGCGTCTGCCGGCAAGCACTCCGATGCGGCGTCGATCGTGGACCAGGCACTTGACGCCGCGCCGCCAGGCAACGCGGGATGGCTGCTCCCCGTAGAGCCGATGCTGCAGGTCTCTTCACATCCCGACATCTGGGCGTCCGCCCTGACGCGCCTGCGAGCGCGAGCCGCGTAGCATCCGCAGTTCCACGTTCCAGGTTCCATGTTCCGGGTTCGTGTTCCAGGTTCCCGTTCTGGGTTCAGGGTTCACGGTTCTCGGTTCCCGTTCTGGGCTCAGGGTTCACGGTTCTGGGTTCCTAGAGCTGGGGAACTTCGAACTGTGAAGTTCGAACCGTGAACTCGAACAATGAACACGAACGCGGAACCAGGAACGTGGAACCAGGAACAGCAGATTGCTTCATTCAGGATTTTTCAGGCCCGCCATCAAGACATCAGCACGCCGCGACCTCCACCATGAGATTGATGGAGGTGCCTATGCGCGCTGCTGTTTTGCTGCTGCTGTTTATCACGATTGCTCTTCCCGTGGGTGCACAGACCGCGTCATCCGACGTGACGATTCCGCCGCCGCCTCTCAAGACCGTCAGCCTGTCGGGGCCGCGCTTTGGCGTCACGGCCCTCAGTGAGGGCGTCGTTGCGAAACTGCAGGAACGATCGATCGAGGTGGGTTCGACCATCAGCCAGTTTGGCTGGCAGTTCGAGAAGGAGTTCTACAGCAAGCAGGGCGGTGTGGCTGCCTTGCATGAATTCGTCTTCCTCGTCGGCGGTCTCGAGCAGGGTGAGGCCCTGCCAAGCCTGAACTGGCTGGTCGGACTTCGGACCGCCAACGGCGCAGAGTTCGGAATCGGTCCGAACATCACTCCGGCAGGCGTGGCGCTGACGCTGGCTGCCGGTGTGACGTTCCGTTCCGGCGCGCTGAATGTGCCGATGACCTTCGCTGTCGTCCCCTCGAAAGCAGGCACCCGCATCAGCATGCTGACGGGGTTCAATCTGCGGGGGCGGCGATGACACCGCTCACGCGAGGGATCCTTCTTGCAGCAGCGCTTCTCGTGACAGCCAGGAGCGCCGACGCCCAATCCCTCGAGTCACCGCCCGCATCGTGCTGGGCGGTGGCGATCAAGGGCCCAGTGCTCGTCACAAGAGCCGACGGAACCGTCGAGAAAGGAACGCTGGTGTGTCTGGGCGCCGACCAGGTCGTCCTCGCCAGTACCGGCTCGATTCCTCTCGATTCGGTTCGTCGCATCGCCAAGCCACGTGACAGCATCCTCGACGGCGTGCTGAAGGGCGCCTCGTTGGGCCTGATGTTCGTGTTCGGATGTGGTGAATGCGATGCGGGAATCGTGGTGCGCGCCACACTGACCTACGCGGCCATCGGTGGAGCGATCGATGCAGCCCAGGGCAACAACACGACGATCTACAGCCGCAACGCACGATCGCCTGCGCTTGGATGGCGAATACGATTCTGAGACGGGATGCAGCTTACGGCATCAGAGTGAGCGTGTAGATCGTCGGCCCCGGCAGAAAGGGCGTGGCGTCGCCGTTGACCCACGCCATGTGTGAGTTCGAATAGAAGGGCGAGAGCGGATGACCGCTCTGGCCCGTCGGCATGTGCATGATCCCTTCGCTCTCGCGGCCGGGCGAGACGATCATGCGCTCGGACGAGGCACTCGAATTCCAGTGCATGTTCGGCGTGTAGAGATCACCAGGCAGCGTCTGGCGCGGCATGTCGAGCCAGCGGTCCACAAGGGGCAGGCTGGATGACAGAGGATGCTGGTAGTAGGTGATGTTCCAGGTTGACCACGGTTCTGCCAGTCCGCCCTGCCGTTCCGCGCGCACGACGACATCAGTTGCCGCCTGCAGGATCAGCGCGTCCCAGGTCTCGTACTCCGGGTCGAGGAGGTGCATCGGCTTCTCCGAGACGAGTTTCCAGATCGGCCCTTCGCGCCGGCGGACGTTGCGGTAGTCGAACGTGGCGTCCGCTTCGTTGCACTCGATGAGCAGGAACGAGATGATCGTCTCGGTTACCTCCTCACGAAACATGCGCGTCAGGCGGTATCCCGCCGATCCCGGCGAGGCTTTTCCGTCCCAGTCCCGTTCGACGATCTCGCGCAGACGGATGCGCGGCTGATCGGTCACCGTCTTCAGCTCTTCGAGCAGCAGCGTGCGCCACCGCGTCAGGAACTCTGCGCTCGTGTCGAGCTGAATGCTCAGGAGGTCTGCGGCGGTGAATCGATCCTGGCTCTCGAGACGCTCGCGGATGATGCGCGCCCGCGACCCGACTTCATAGTTTCCATCGCCGATTTTCGCGAGCATGTCGCCATCGACGACGCGCGCGTTCGCCGTCCAGATGCGGCCGTTCGCCGGATTGACGATGCGTGGATACTCGTCGCGATTGAGCCAGCCGCTCCAGCCCCGTGTACCGTCCGCCCACGAGGTGGGGATGCGGCCATCGAAGCCGACCCGGCGCGCGATGGCCCCGTAGATCGTCCAGCCGATTCGCCCCTTGTCATCGGCAACAACAAAATTCTGGCCGGGTGCGCCGAGTCCGTTGACGGCATTGAAGGCGTCTTCGAGCGTGTGCGCTGATTCGAGGCCCGTGATCGAGCTGCTCAGGCGATCGACATCGTGCGCGGCCCAGCGAAACGCGCGGAAGCGTCCCTTGTGATCCGGTGGCAGGACCGGCCCCCAGATCGTCCATCGGACCGACTCTTTCTGCGGCGCTTCACCCGCGACTTCGATCGTTTCCTCGTACCGATCGAACGGGCGCCAGCCATCAGGCGTGCGATAGCGATTCGAATCGTTCGGATCGATCTCGAGCAGGACGATGTCGCTCCAGTCGCCTTGCGAGTTGGTGAAACCCCACGCGACGTGCGTGTTGCTGCCGACAACCACCGCGGGAACACCGGGAAGCGTGACGCCGATCAGGCGATGGCGCGATGCGTTGGGGCCGTCCTGCCATTCGAAGGCCGCGCGATACCACGTGTTGGGCACGCGCACGGTGAGATGCATGTCGTTGGCGAGCAGCGCGCGTCCGTCGCTGGTGAGGCGGCCGGAGATCGCCCAGTTGTTGCTCCCTATGGATCCATCTCTGTCAATTCCCAACTCCCAACTTCCAACTCCCATCAGGCGATCGATCAGGCTCGGCGATCCGTGGGCTTCCTGCTCGATCGGGCGGACGCTGGGTGTCGAGTCCTCCGGCTCTTCGTGTCTTGGAGGGCGCTTACCGGTGCGACGCGACCGCAGGTCGTAGATATCGGGACCGGGGATTGGCGGCATGTCGTGCGCGCGCCCCACGATCGGAGAGTCCCACTCCGTTCCCATCGGCGCCAGGAAGTTCGCCATCGCCGCCGGCAGCACGTCGTGCATCGTCCCGAGCGTGGCTTCGTACGAACCGTCGGGATCCTGCAGCGTGATGAACATCGAGAGGACGACGAGCACCGTGTCTTCCGGAAGCCACTGGCGCGGCTCCTGCCTCAAGACGGTGTACTCGAACGGAGACTTTCGCAGACCGGTCAAGCCGCTGTTCACGCCGGAGGTGTAGGCATCCAGGATGGCTCGCCACTCTCGATCCATCGTGGCGAGTGAGCGCTGCGCCTCGGCGCGGAAACGATGGATGCGAATCTCCCGATCGGCAGCCAGCGCACGTGGGCCGACCAGCGCGGCCAGTTCGCCCGCGGCGCGACGCCGTGCGAGATCCATCTGAAAGAAGCGATCCTGCGCGTGCAGGAAACCGGTTGCGCGAGCGACGTCCTCACGCGTGGCGCCTCTGACGGTCGGGATGCCGAGCGCGTCGCGCGTGACCATGACCGGTCCGGACAGCCCTTCCAGTCGAAGTTGGCCCGTCAGCGTCGGCAGGCTGCCTCGAAGCTCCCCCCGTGCCCACACGACGCCCGCAGCTGCGCCCATGGCCAGCAAGAGCGCGATCGCGAGCCCTACTATCCACAGTCGACGACGCATGGTGTTGATTATGGTGATTATGGGCTCAGACCGCTGTTCTAAGATGATCCAGAATCTGGCAGGGGCAAGGCCGTGCTTGCACCCCGACGCTATCTTTGCCCGGGTTTCTGCTGCACGTGCACGGTTTTTGGAGTCTCAGTGGATGACGCCTGATGCGCACACGCTACGGAATCTCGCCATGGATCGACATCTTTCCACGTTCGCGTCGCCCCGACCATCCCCGGCTTCGCGGCGAGCTCACCTCTGAAGTCGCGATTATCGGCGGCGGGCTGACCGGCTGCGCGACGGCTTACGCATGCGCCCTTGCCGGACTCAAGCCGATCCTGATCGAAGCCGATCGCATCGGGCAGGGAAGCGCGGGCCGCGGTGCGGGGTTGCTGTTGCCGGAGCCCGGGCCGTCATTCAGGGACGTCACCGAGCACCACGGCCTTCGCACGTCGCGGCGCATCTTCGAAGGCTGGCGGCGCGCGTCCCTCGACGCGGCGGCTCTCATTCGGCGGCTCCGCATCCAGTGTGGACTGGAGGCCTGCGACTATATCGAGGTCGCATCGCGCGACGATGGAAAGGCGCTGCGCCGTGAGTACGAGGCGCGCGAGGCGGCGGGACTGGACGCGCAGTGGGTCTTGCCGGCGAACGTGCGAAAGGCGACGGCCCTCGATGCGCCCGCCGCCATTCGGCGCGGTGCGTCGTTCACGTTGGATCCCTATCGAGCCTGCCTGGGCCTGGCCGCCGCCGCAAAGTCGCGTGGCGGGACCTTCTTCGAGCGATCGCGCGTCTCAAAAGTTCGTGCGGGCGCGAGGCAGGTGGAGATCGTGCTTGACGGAGGCCTCGTGCGGGCTCAAACCGTCATCGTGTGCACCGGTACCGCCACGGGCGAGTTCAAACCGTTGCGACGTCACTTCAAATCTCGCGAGCAGTATTTCGCGATGACTGAACCAGTGCCGGCCGCGATCCGGAAACAGCTCGCGGGCCCTGGCGTGACATTCAGCGACACCGCATCGCCGCGACATCAAGTGCGATGGACGCGCGACAGTCGACTGCTCGTGACTGGCGCCGCACAGGACGAAACGCCGGCGCGCAAGCGTGACGCGGTCCTCGTGCAGCGCACCGGTCAGTTGATGTACGAGTTGCTGATGATGAATCCGGCGATCTCGGGTCTGCAGCCCGAGTATGGCTGGGAGGGGGCGTACGGCGAGACCGCCGACGGCATCATGTACATCGGTCCGCATCGCAACTACCCGCGACACCTCTTTGCCCTGGGCGGCGACTCGCTGTCGGGAGCGTTTCTCGCAGCGCGCGTGCTGTCGCGTGCGGCCAGCGGCAAGCCCGACAAGCTCGACGAGGTCTTCGGCTGGACGCGATGACGAGGTCTCTTTCGCCGGTTGACCTGCTGGCCGTTGGTCCTCATCCGGACGATATCGAGATCGGCATCGGCGGTCTGGTCGCCAAGCATGTGGCGCTCGGACATCAGGTGGGCCTCTGCGACCTGACAGCAGGCGAGATGGGCAGCAACGGGACCGTGACCGAGCGGCTTGCCGAAGCCGATGCCGCGTGTGACGTCCTTGGCGCGGCATGGCGCATCAACCTTCGCCTTCCCGACCGGGCGCTTGGACGGGACGTCGATCAGATGCGCGCGATCGCGGGTCTCGTTCGTAAAGCGCAGCCGCGAGTCGTCGCGGTGCCGTACTGGTCCGATCGACATCCGGATCACGTGGCGGCGAGCAATCTGCTGACGGAGGCCATCTTCAGCGCCGGTCTCAGGAAATACGATGCTGACGGCGAGGCGTGGAAGCCCGAGTCGATTTGCTACTACTTCATCAATGATGCCGCGCCGCCGTCATTTGTCGTGGACGTCAGCGAGCACTACGACACCAAGCGTCGAGCACTGGCGTGTTTCGTCAGCCAGTTTCGTCCATCGCAGCCAGGTGCCGTGGCCACGCGTTTGACGTCGACTGGCTTCACTCAGTTGATTGAAAGCCGCGACGCGCAGTTCGGCGCGCTTGTCGGCGTTGCGTTTGCAGAAGGCATCGTCGTGAAACATCCTGTTCTTCGGCCGCACCTCCTTCCCTCGTGACTCGCCCCCTCAACGTCGGCATCGTCTGCTACGCCTCGGTCGGCGGAAGCGGGATCGTGGCAACCGAGCTGGGCAAGGCCCTGGCGCTGCGCGGGCATCAGGCGCATTTCATCAGCACGGAAACGCCATTCAGGCTCGGAGAGTTTCAGGAAGGATTGTTCTTCCACCAGGTGCTGACGCCGACGTATCCGCTGTTCCGCGAGCCGCAATATCTGCTGTCGCTGGCCAACCGGATCGTGCAGGTCGCGCGCGAGTCGAAGCTGGACATCATCCACGCGCACTACGCGGTGCCGCACGCGACAGCGGCGTTTCTGTCGAGACAGATCCTGAGCGCGGACGGGGTTGGGCCGAAGGTCGTGACGACACTGCACGGCACCGACATCACGCTCGTCGGCAGCGACCCATCCTACTCGCGCATAGTTGCCTTCTCGATCGAGCAGTCAGATGCGGTGACGGCAGTGTCGAGCAGCCTCAGGGCATCGACGTATGCCGAGCTCGGCGTGAAGCATCCGATCGCCGTCATCCCCAACTTCCTTGATTGCGCGATCCATCGGCGACGCTCGCGGCCGGATCTGAGGAGGCGTTTCTCCGGTGGAAGCGAGGCAACGAAGGTCATCGTGCACGTCTCGAATTTTCGTCCGGTCAAGCGAGTGGACTCGGTGGTGGCGATCTTCGATCGCATCCGCAAGAAGGTGCCGGCCCGGCTGCTGCTCGTCGGCGATGGTCCCGACCTGGCGTCGGCGCAGCAGGCGGCGCGAGATCTCGGCATCGGCTCCATCGTCGATGCCGTGGGTGCGCAGGAAGAGGTCGTCCCGCTCTTGTCGATCGCGGACCTCTTTCTACTGCCGTCAGCGCAGGAAAGCTTCGGCCTTGCCGCACTCGAAGCGATGGCGTGCGAGGTGCCGGTGATCGCATCGCGCGTAGGCGGGCTGCCCGAGGTCATCGAGCATGGTGTGAGCGGGTTCCTGCACCCGCTCGAGGCAATCGACGAGATGGCGGCGAGCGCCGTTGAACTGCTCACCAATCCGGTGCTGCACCA
>Ga0190271_10001534_pt1 | contig 13251 bp, 15 predicted proteins | sample Popmic356T_FD_133747 | JGI IMG/M metagenome (GOLD analysis project Ga0190271, IMG submission 133747) | Populus adjacent soil microbial communities from riparian zone of Weber River, Utah, USA - 356 T | ecosystem: Environmental > Terrestrial > Soil > Riparian zone | place: USA: Utah | collected...
CGCGGTGATGCGTCTCGCCATGGTTCACACTCCTCCCTCGGCGTTCAGGCGCGCCGGGTTGTTAACGGGGCTTGCCCCAGTCGCGTGTGATAGGAGAGAAACGTGCCGTTGGGACGAGTGACGAGCGGGGTATTGAGGGTGACGAGGCGTCTGTCAGCGGTGGTCAATGGATTTACAAATTGCAGCGTGCTACAGACATTTGGACGGAATTCAGAAAACTGAATTCACTGGGCTGTAGCTGAGCCCTCGAAATACCGCTCCGACCCCACATCACATGAGGTCGAAGACAGTCCTTCGAACTAGCAATCGCCGGGTACGCGAATGATCGTCTGGTTGTTCGCTGCGGTCGCCGCGGGGCCACCGGTCTGTTCCGCGCGAAGCGTGATGTCTACATCGAATGTCGGCGCGCTGCCAGAGAACCTGCAGCCCAGCACTGGCTTCACCGTGGCGCCGGTCATCGTGACCGTCGCATCTGGCGTCGTGAACGTCCACGTGTACGTGTACGGTCCCTGCCCGCCGCTGGGTCGTGCTTCGAAGTTGCAGGAAACAGGATCTGTCCGGGTTGCCCGGCATTCACCACCGGTCGCAGCCATCTGAATACTGAACGGGCTCGGGCTCGGTGTGTTGTTCGGTGTCGCGGTTGGCGTCGGAGCAGTCGGTGCTGCGCTCGAGGCCGGGTCACCGCCGCTGCAACCCGCGATCATGATGAGCGCCGCGGTCAATCCCGCTCCTGCGGCGGCACGCCATGCGCGCGCGTGTGTCCGTGCACGTGTCTTCATAGTGGCCTCTCGAGGGGCAGAGTGCCAATCACGTGCCCGGTTGTCCTGGACGGTTGTTGCGAGCGTTGGCGCCGTTCCGCACGCTTCTGCAGAAGCTATCGCGAAATTTGCGATCGCGAAATTCGGATCGACCAACGCTCTCGTAAGTCAGTCAGTGCTGAATCGCCGACTCACTGACTACGGCGTGGTGCGGGTTACTGCGGCCTGCGGAACAGACCGACGTAAGTGGCTTTGCCGAGGACGTGCCCCTGAAGCGCCTTCATGACGGCCGCGCGGGTGTCGAATGCGTCGGCCGTGCCCATGACATCGAGTTTCGTATCGAGCGCGATGATCTCGAACACGTAATGATGCAGCGGGCCGGTGGCCGGCGCGCCGGGACCGCGATAGACAGGGCCGCTCGCGCTGATCTGACGGCTGCCATCAGCAAGCGTCTCGCCCTTCGGTACGCCCTCGGGGAGTCCGGTTGCCGTGCCCGGGATGTTCCACACCACCCAGTGCGCCTGATCGTCGAGGGTCTTGTTACGCGCGACGTCGATGTCGTGCATGTGCAGCACGAAGCTGACGGTGCCGGCCGGTGTGTTCGTCCACGTCAGCGCCGGTGAGACCTGTTCACCAGCCTGCGTGTACTTCGCCGGTATCTGAGCACCGTCCGGAAACGCCGTTGTGGACAACGTCATCGGTCGCGGCGGGGGACCGCCGGCGGCCGGCTGTTGCTGTTGTGCGCTCGCAGCGGCGTGCAGCGACACGCCGAGCAGGAGAGTAAGAATCCACTGAGTACGTTGCATCGTCGGCAACCTCCAGGCGGAAACGATACCGCACCCGACTCGAGCTAGACAGCGTCTCTGTGAAAGACGATCGGTATGCCCGCCGGTGGCGGCGCCTGTCGCGCGGGCAGCTCGACTTCCAGGTCAGGCATCGGAGTCCCGGCAAACAAGCGCCGGCACGGGATGGCCATCCATCGAGCCCACTGCGCGGAGCGATTGACACGCGCACTGTCGGTGGCGATCCCGGTGTTCGCATACATCTGACGATAGATCTTCGAGATGAGCACGAACGCAAGCCGCGCCTTGAGAGACGTCACCGATCCGCGCGATCGCTTCCAGATGCTGCTGAACGAGTAGAAGTGATCCCAGACAGCCTGCGTCCGGCTGCGGATCTGATCGGCACTCATGACCGGATGTTCCATGTAGATCTTCGGCCGCTGTGCCTGCGGAATCAGCCAGTGACGCGTAACCGGGATATCGCCGATGCGTGGTGGTTCAGTGCCGAGTGATTTCTCCCATGCGGCAAAGTCGAGCGTGCCGGGAAACGGCGTCAGCATCACGAACTGCGCGAACGTCAGGTTGGCGCGCTCTGCGACGGAAAGCGTGGCGTCGAAGGTGGCCTCGCGATCGCTTGGCAGGCCGAAGATGAACGAGCCAAGCACATGCACGCCGTGTTTCCTGAACGACTGCAGGCGGTCGACGAGTGATTCACCGCTCTCGTTGAACGCCTTGTAGATGTCCTTGAGCCCTTCGGGGGTGACGGCTTCTACACCAACGAGCGCGCCCTTGATGTGAGCGCGGCGCATCGCGTCGAGGAACTCCGGATCCTCCGCAGCCTCCATCGTGATCTGCGTGAAGAACACCGTGTCCGACGGGAGACGCTCCAGGCCGGCCATCAACTCGAATCGCTCGGCACGAGTGGCCTGGAGCTGCTCGAGATGACTGGGATCGTTCCGGCGCGCAGCCATCCGGAGATCCTCGAGGGTCACCGGATAGAAGTTATCGTCGGCCAGCGCGATGAATCGGAATCCGCGACGACGGAGATCGACGATCTCCTCGATCACCTGGTTGACGTGCCGTTGCCGCGGCTTCTGACCGTCGGTTCTCCAGACAGAACAAAACGAGCAGTGCTTCGGACAACCGCGGACGGTTTGCACCGACGCCCACATGTAGCGTCCTTGCGGCAGCAGGCTCCAGCGTCCGGGCAGGAAGGTCTCCCCGCCAACGCGCCCGCCGTCGTACTTCTCTCTGGGTGTGCCGGCAGTGCAGTCTTGCAACGCCATCGGCCACGCCTGCTCGCCATCACCAGTCACGACGGCGTGGGCAGCACCAACGTCGCGCGCTTCATCGGGATAGAGGGTCGCGTGGATCCCTCCATACACAACGTAGGCGCCAGCCTCGCGGGCGGCTCTTCCGATCTCGTAGCCTCGGAGTGCGTTGCCCGTGTGGATGCCGATGCCGACGACGTCACCCGACTGAATCGCCGCGACGTCGAACGTCTCCAGCGTTTCGTCGATGAGTCGGGGCTCTCCGTACAGCGTAGGCGTCGCCGATGCGAGGACGTACAGCCATCGCGGCGTGATCACGCCAATGCCAAACGAAACGTGGCTCGGATTAATAAGGTAGACGGTCACGCGGCAGACGCCTGCCGCACGAGTGCAGTAGACACGAGTGCAGTAGAGATGTAGAACATGAACGGCAAGATCCTCCGGCGGAAGCCAAAATGAGGAACCCGCCCCATCGCGGTGCTGCTCATAGCCGCCCCCACTTTACACTGGAACCGCCGAGCTCACGCCTAGTTGAATGAAAACAAGAAAAGGCCAGGATCTCGACTGGCCCTTTCACTCTGGCGCAGCCCGCAGGCGGCGAGAAACGACTACCAGCGTTCGCGCCGCTGACGGTTGCCGCCACCGCCGCCATTCCCGCGGGAGAAACCGCCACCGCCGCCTTCACGCCGCTCCTGCGGCCGGGCTTCGTTCACGGTGAGGCGACGTCCCTCGAATTCCTGTTGATTCAGCGCTTCGCACGCCGCTTTCCCCTGGGTGTCGTCGTTCATTTCGACGAAGCCGAAACCGCGCGAACGCCCGGTCTCGTGATCGCGGACCAGACGAACAGACGCCACGTCACCGAGGGACGAGAAGAGCTGCTCGAGCTGCGGCTCCTCAGTGTTGAACGACAGATTTCCTACGTAGATCTTCATTGGCACATTCCAGTGAAAGGTTGGAGGCGCGAGCTTGATAACTTCTGAAGCGTGCAAGAACGACAGAGACGCAGGCAGAACAAACGGCGGGATCCAACGTGACCCTTTTAGTGTACCACACCGTCAGGCCCGCGGCGCTCCAAGGACTAGTCACGACCACCGGACCGCAGCGCTGGCAGATACGTCGCCAGCAGCAGGAGACCCGAGAGCCCGTCGTAAATGCCCATCGGGACGAATCCGTCACCCTGGCTGAAGAAAAAGAGCGAGAACACAATCCGGATCCCGATGCCGCACCAGTTCGGCCAGCGCTGCACGAGCGTATCCTTATAGCCCGGCAGATAGAGAAAATTGATCGCCCACAGCTGGAAACCCCAGTGTCGAGGCCAGGTGTCAGGAACCGCAAGCGGCTGACCAAGCAGGTCCGCGAACATGTCCGGGCGCACAGCGATGAACACGCCAACGACAAGGTTCAAGACGATGCTGATGAGCAGCACCATTCGGTATCGTTTGATCTTGGGCATAGGCGGGTGGTGATGACGGCGGCGCTTCCGGAGCGCCTGCATTGTGAGCACACGACTGCCGAGTGTCAACGAATAAAGCAGAGTCTCTAACGACTGCTCATCCGTAACGGACGTCGGCGGCGGAGAAACTATAATTGCGGCCAGGGAGCGCTCGAATTGATCGAAGTCGCGCTACGTTCGAGCCTGATGGTCGGCCTTGCCGCCGTGGTCGTTGTCGCAACCTCAGGCTGCGGGGCAGGCACGTCCCAGGATCCAGCTGCAATGGACGTCGAGGCCACAACCAGGGAAACGGACGCGTGGCGCGCGAAGCACGAGGCGGACTATCGCCGCGAGTGGGTCACCATCGCAGGTCTTCACTTTCTCGAGCCCGGATCCCATTCCGCCGGCAGCGCCGATTCAAACGACGTCGAACTGCCGGCGTCAGCGCCGGCCGTGCTCGGGACATTTGTTCTTGCTGATGACGTCGTCCGCTTCGAGCCTCAGTCGGGAGCAGTGGTCTCTCTGAACGGCAAGCCTGTGACGAGCTCGATCGATCTGGTCGATGATGGCGCCCCGAAGGCGGACGAACTCACGGCAGGGGACGTTCGTGTGGTGGTGCATCGAAGCGGCGAGCGCAAGTCGCTTCGCGTCTGGGATCCAAATGGAGAACTGGCCAGAGGGTTTCTCGGCTTCACGTGGTTTCCGATCCAGATGGACTATCGCGTCACCGGCCGATTCATTCCTGATGCAACGCCGCGCGAGATGCAGGTGATGAACACGTTCGGCGACCTCGACACCTACAAGACCGAGGGCGTTGTCGAGTTCACGCTGCGCGGACAGACGCTCAAGCTGCGTCCGTTTACGACGCGGCCGAAGCGTTTCTACTTCGTGTTTCGTGATGCGTCTGGCGGACAGGAGACCTACGCGGCCGCTCGATTCCTCTATTCAGATCTTCGCGATGATGGAACGACGGTGCTGGATTTCAATCAGGCCTACAACCCGCCGTGTGCGTTCAATCCATTCACCACGTGTCCGATTCCGCTGCCGGAGAATCGCCTGGGCGTGAAGATTCTTGCGGGTGAGCGGGCGTACCCCGTTCACCCGACGTTGCCTGCGTCTTAGCTCGCGACGAGATCGCGAGCTCCGAGCCGGCGCCTGCGTCGCAGCCAGAGAAGACCCACGACGGCACCGCGCGTTTCACACTATCTACGGACGACGTGCCACTACGGCTTCTTGAAGTAACTCTCGTAGACCAGCGGTTGGTTCGACTCCCACGGACGGTAGTCGTTGCTGAAGTCGATCCGGTCGCCAAGCGTGGGATGACTGGCGCGCCACCATGTATACAGACGGCCAGGCCGCGGCACGCCAAGGTTCTCTTGCTGCAGCGTCACGAATGCCGTGGCCGCCGCATGATTGTCGCGGGTAATCTCCAACCCGAAGCGATCCGCCTCGTGCTCGAAGTGCCGTTGCACGGCAAGGGCGACCGGCGTGACGACGAGCGTCGCGACGCTGAAGAGGACGAGGATCAGCGGCAGCGACGCGACATCTGCAAGCTGGCTGAACCCAAAGCGGTGGCCGTACCGGGCGATCAACCATCCCGACGTTCGATGCACGGCGTAGAGCGCGAGGATGATCAGTACGGACAGGCTCAGGATCAGTTTCCACACGTGCCCGAGCACGTAGTGGCCCATTTCGTGGCCCATCACGACAAGAAGTTGTTCGCGATTCAGCTTCGCGAGAATCGTGTCCCACAGCACGATGCGCTTCGTGCCGCCGAAGCCGGCGACGTACGCGTTCACGGCTTTGGTGTCCTCGCTCTTGGCGACCTCGAAGACCCTGCTGCCCTCGATCCCCGCGCGATCGGCGAGCCGGAGGATGTCGGCTTCGAGCGCCTTGTCTTTCATCGGGCCGAACGTGTTGAACAGGGGATCGATCCAGATTGGCTGCACCAGCGACACGAGGACGATGAACGGAATCGCCAGAAGGCCCGTGTACAGCCACCATCGTCGCGGGCTCTTGCTCAGCAGCAGGTACGGCACCCATATGAACAGCACACCCCCGACGATGCCGACGACGAGCCCGGTTACTTCATCGCGCGCCCACTTGTCGAAGGTCTGATTGGAGAGACCGTACGCGTGCTGACGGACGAAGCCCTGGTAGTAGGAGAGCGGGAGATCGACCAGGAAGATGATGACAGTGAAGGCGATGAAGTAGAGGCCGATCTCGAAGAACCACTTTCGGCCCGTGCGGCGGGCCCAGTCGCGAATGCGGCCGGAGACGCCGGCAAATAACAACAGTGACGGAATCAGGAGATCCCAGAGACTTCCAATGACGAAGAGGACGTTGCCGCTGCGGTAATAGCTCAGAGCTTCGGGCGTCGGCTCGGGGACGGCGACGCGTTCGGCTCGCTGATCGGTGGTCGGTGAGGCTGGAGCCGATGCAGTGGTTTGCGCCTGAATTGTGGCGCCGAACACCAGCAGGATGAGGCCGAGAAGGAGTGTGGCGCGCACAGTGCGCAAATTGTAAGGCCGAACTAGATGAGCGCGATTGCGGCCAGCACCGTCGCGTAGCCCATCGCGAAGTAGCCAGCGACGAGCAGTACGCGAAACGATTTCGCTCTCGACTGCCAGGCCGCCACCGGGTGGACGCACGCCGCGACCGATCGTCCAAGCAGGACCTCATACCATCGGCTTGATGAGCTGGGGGAATGTGATGTCATCACGTTCGGCGCACGAGCAAGAGGTCGGCCAACGGAATCACTCGGTGTAGAACGATCGACTGGCGATGCCGCGCGAAAAGGACTCCTCGCGACGAACCCTAGTCGCCGCGTTGCGGGACATCGCGATCGTTGTCTTCGCCGCAGGTTACTTCTTGTTGCTCGCCATAAATGTGATCGACTCTTTCAGATGTCAGGCGCGTTGGTCAGCGGTGAGACGTTGATATTGCACGAACAGGGAACTGCGCCATCTGACGATCATGCCGAACGCCAGGATGAAGAAGAGGCCGGCCGTTTGCTGCGGGGAGATGAGTTCGCCCACGTAACCGCGCAACGCCAGGCGGATGGCCGCCAGCACGAGGATGATCACGATGAACCACGGCGAGCGGCGCATCATCACCACGTTGCCCTCGCGGGTCAGCCGGCTCGACGCGATCACGGGCTGAGCGAAGATCGCCGCGCCCAGCACGAAGGCCGGCAGCCCCCAGATCCAGGGCACACGAAACGCCTGCATCGCGAACATCGAGAAGCCCGTACTCATGCCGAGCGGGGGAATCACGAGCCCGCGCAGGGACACCGGCCGCCGCGACTCGTGCATGCGCCACGCGAGCACGGCCAGCGCACCCAGGATGGCTGCGCCCATCGATCCGATTGGAAATTCCATTGTTTTCTGGTCCTCAGTCCGCGGTCCTCGCCTGCTCGCGAATCCCGGATCCCGGTTACTTGTCCGCCAGCAGGTACTGCCGCACGAACTGAATCGTCGAATAGAACTGGAAGTCCTGGTTGCTCTTTCGCGCGAAGCCGTGGCCTTCGTTCTTGCCGAGCAGCAGCCAGACGGGCGCCTTGTTGGCGCGTGCGGCATCGACGATCTGATGCGCTTCCGACACCGGCACTCGTGGGTCGTTCTCTCCGTGGATCACGAACATCGGCTTCGTGATGTTCTGCACGAGTGCCATCGGTGACAACTCGTTCATGTACTGACGGACCTTCGGGTCGCGCTCGTCACCGTACTCGGCGCGCCGCAGATCACGGCGATACGACTCGGTGTGCTCGAGATTCGAGACCAGGTTGCTGATCGCGGCGACCGCCACAGACGCGCGGATGCGATCGTTGTACTGCGTGGCGGCAACGAGCGTCATGTGTCCGCCGTAGCTCCCGCCGGTCACCAGGACACGATCGCTATCCAGATCGGGCCTCGTCTTGATCCAGTCGAGCAGCGTACCAAGGTCCTGATACGACCGATGTCGAGTCACTCCATCGTCGGCTTTCACGAACGTCTTGCCGAAGCCGGATGACCCACGCACGTTCGGATAGATGATGGCGACGCCGAGCTCGTTGAGAAAGTAGTTGTTGCGACCGATGAAGCCCGGACGGCTCTGGGCTTCCGGGCCGCCATGAATGTTGATGATGACCGGACGTTTGCCCGTGAACCGCTGCGCCGGCTTGTAGAGGAAGCCGCTGATCTGCGCGCCCTCGGTGCTCGGCCACTTCACGAGCTCCGGCTCCGAGAGCGTGCTGGTGTTCATGCCGCCGGTTTCGCTCTCGGTCCATCGCGTGAGCTGTCCGCTGACCACGTCGAGCGAGAAGGTATCCGCCGGCGCGCGCGCAGACATCATCGTCATGCCGAGATCGCGGTTGTTGTGATGCCAGGCGAGCGTGCCGATGACGCCCACCGGAAGCGCAGGCACCGGACGTTCCTTGCCGCTGCGTGTGTCGAGCAGATGCAGCTTGCTGATGCCGCCTTCGTTGGTCACGAACGCGATCGCGGCGCCGTCGTGTGAGATCTCGAAGCTCTCGACGTCCCATGGAATGTGCGCCGTGAGCGGCTTGAACTGGAACGTAGCGAGGTCGGAGTAACGGAGTTGTTGGAATTCGCTTCCCTGATCGGAGGTGACGTAAAGACCCTTGCCGTCTGTGCTGAACCTGGCGGCGCCGTAGGAGACCTTCTCTCCATTGCCTTTTGGCGTGATCAGCGTCTTCTCACCGGAGGACGTGTTCATCAGCCAGAGATAGCTTTCGTTGATCGATATGTATTCCATTGCGACCATGCGAGCGCCATCGGCTGACCAATCGAGCGGCTCCCAACCACCACCTTCGACTTGTGCCAGCAACCGGTCCGTTTTCGGATCGCGCGGATCCATCGCGTAGAGATCAGTGTCAGTTCCGTTTCGGCGAGTCGATACGTAGGCGATGCGATCGCCGGCTCGATTCCAGACGGGCGTGTCGTTCCTCGACTTGCCATCGGTCAGCATCGTGACGTCGCCGGTGGCAAGGTCGAGGCGATAGAGTTGATAGAACTCGTTGCCGCCGATGTCCTTCGAGAAGACAAGGAAGTCGCCACGTGTGGGCTGATACCAGCCGCCGTTTATGCGATCGGGATAAAAGGTGAGTTGACGTCGCGCGCCAGCAGGCATCGCGACCGCATGGAGTTGAGCGGCATCACCGAAGCGCGTCGAGACCAGGACTTCGCGTCGGACAGGATGCCAATCGACCAGGACAGCGGTCCGCGCCTCCGAGTATTTGCGAACGTCCTCGACGAGCGAAGCGGGAATGGGTGGCAGCCCGTCGGCAACCAGGTTCTCGTTGGGCGTCAACGCCTGCTGCGCCGATGCCGGCGACCAGAGGCACACACACGCCACCAGCCCTGCCGCCATCTGCGCCGGCAGAGCGGTCCACATCCGGCCGTTCCCCATCTTCCCTCCTGAACGGCCTTTATGTTACGCGCAACAGTCGCGTCGTGGTTGAGCTCAGTGAAGCGACGCCGATCCCTGCCGGCTCTGGCCCTGGCCTTTGCCTATGAGATGGGAGACGACCTCGACGCTCTCGCTCGCGACATCTATTCCTTGCGCTGCCACCAGGCCTGCCTTCTGGATGGTGCCGCGCAGCTGCTGAAGCGAGCCGGCGAAGTTGTCGAGTGCATCTTCCATTCGTTGTAATGACTGACGTCCGCGATCGGTGTACAGCAGGGCTGTAATCACCCCGCCCACGAGCGCCATCAGTGTGACGCTGGTCCATACGTTGTTGTGCTGCTCGTCCACGTTGACCTCCTTCTCCAGATTCTGCTCTCTGACTCGTGAGTTCAAGACAATTGCCAACGGCTCGAGACGATGAGCTCGCGTCTGGTCTGCGCTTTGCTCTCGTCCCGGTTGCGAGCCTTGAGGCTCGTTGCGGAGGTCACGTCATGTTGCATCTGGCTCACAAGATTTCCGGCGCTGCCGTTCGAGGCACTGATGGTGACATCGGCACCATCGAAGATTTCTATTTCGAAGAAGACCGATGGACGGTGCGCTATCTGCTCGTCGATACCGGCAAGTGGTTCAGCGGGAAACGGGTACTGATCTCGCCGATGTCGGTTGCGGGTGAGTGGGGAAAAACAGGCGTGCCGTTGAACCTCTCGAAGGATCAAGTCTGGAACAGCCCCGAGTTCAAGGAAGGCGATCAGCTGTCGCCAACGAGCGAGGCGCAGCTCCTCACTTACTACGGCTATCCCGACTACTGGGGATCGGCGAGCCTGTGGGGAAATTTCGACAGCCCGACCGCGCTCGTCTCGGGTGTTCCCATAGACACCGCTCCGATCGAAGAGAAGCCGGGGATCAATCCGGAGGAGCGTCATCTTCGCAGCATCAAGAAGAGCACGGGCTATCACCTGCACGCGCGCAACGGCGAGATCGGCCATGTGGACGACTTCCTGATCGGCGAAGACAGCTGGCGCATCCGCTATCTCCTCGTCGACACCAGTAACTGGATCGGCGGCCGGTCGGTGATCGTGTCGCCGGAAACGGTGGAAGGCATCGACAAGGAACGCGGCGAGTTGTATGTGGCGGCCGATCGCGAGGCGATCAAGCACGCGCCGGAGCTCGAGTCGATTCAGTCGGCGTTAGATCTCACGGAAACAGGCCCGCCGTTTACGATCATCTGAATCGAGCGGAAACGGTTGGTAGTTAGTGGTTAGTGGTCAGTGGAATCCTTTTTCCACCGACCACCCACCACCGACCACCCTCCACCCACCAGAATCAGCGAGGTGTCGCTGGACACGAGGCGCCAGCAACCTCGCGAATCGATGTGCCCTCGATGTTCGGAAGATTCGTATTCGTGCTGCGATCGGCGGGCTTTGCGTCATTGTCAGGCTTGATGGTGCCGGTGATTTCGACGCGCTTCCCTACAAGCTCCTTCAGTCGACCGTCCTCTAACTTGGTGACCTTGTACATACGGCCGCTTGCGAGTCCCGCTATGGACGGGGCAGGTGGCTGGCCCGCTTCAGCGATCGGTCGATCGGGCAGGCGATTCTGCTCCCTCGCCGGTGTCGCCTCGGCGAGGATGTAGTCTTCGAGCACACCTGCCTTCTCAGCCACGTTCTGCTTCCGCCCTGGAATCGAGCCTTCACGGTAGAGGCAGCCGTCGAGCGTTGTCACGGGCCCTGCGATCGGCTCCGGCCGTGGCTGCTGTGATCGTGGCTGCGGAGCTCGCTGTCCCTGCGGCGCGATCTGGGCCGAGCTCAGTGCGCCACTGCAGAGAATCGCGGCAACTCCCAAGAGAGTCTTCAGAGTGTTCATAGGTGCTCCTCCTGAGCCGGATAGAGTCAAAAGGAGAGGAGCAAGGCATATGCCTTTGTAATTCTTTCTCATCGAAGAGAGCGATCCGTCGGCATCAAGCTCACCTGTGATGAAGCTACTCCGTGGCAGTGCGATTGCACTTCACACGAACGGTTACGAGGAGGAATTCGCATGGCATCTCATGAAGAGTCGATTCCCGATCTCATACGCGGCACCATTCGGGACGGCATCGGTATCGTGCGCGACGAGATTCTGCTGGTACGTACCGAGATGCGCGAAGAGGCCGTGCGAATCAAGAGTGGCCTTATCACCATAGCCGCAGCGATCGGTGTCGGCGTGCTCGCCGTGATCATGCTGCTCGACACGCTCGCGTGGGGAGCGGTCTACGCGTTCGACTGGCCCGCGTGGGCGGGCTTTGCCGTTGTCGCGCTTCCGCTAGTGGTAATCGCGGTAGTGCTGGGCATGATGAGCCGCTCGATGCTGTCGCGCGAGCGCTTCATGCCGAAGAGCGTTGATACGCTGAAGGAGAATGCTGAATGGCTCCGAGCACGGACAGAGTCGTAGCGGATGTGCGTGAGAAGCGGCACTCGATCGACAGGCGGATCGACACACTGCACCAGCGGATCGAGCGCTACAACCCGAAACGCGTGCCGTGGCAGGCGCTGTCGGCACGCGCGTGGCCGTATCTCGTGATGACGTTGGCTGCCTGGGCGTGGAGACGCTACCGCTACAGCCACCGATTCATGAAGCTGCCGTAGGTCACGCTGCGGCGTGACCCTTCCGCCGCTGTTTACGCGCGCGGACTGCAGGCTTCCGCGCCTTGGTTCGCACAGTCTTCTTCGCGCGGCCGTTGCCCGATTGACCGAGGCTTTCCCGCAGCCGCTCCATGAGATCGATCACGTTGGAGTTGCGCGGGCGTTCGTCCGTCACGAGCTTCGCTTCCTTTCCTTTCATCTTGGCTTTGATCACGCGCATCAGATTCTCCTGGTAGTCGTCCTTGTATTTGTCCGGATCCCACTCGGCGGCGAGGTTCTCCACCAGCGTCTTTGCCAGAGTGAGCTCCGTCTTCTTCAGGTTCTTCGCGCTCGGGAAACTGAGCGAGCTGGTCTCCACGAGTTCATCGGCGAACCTCAGCGTCGAGAGCACGAGGGCATCACCGATGCCTTCGACTGCGGCAAGATGCTGCGTCTCGCGCATGATGAACTTCGCGATACCGATTCTGCCGGACTCGTTCATGGCTTCGCGAAGGAGCGCATACGCCACTTCGCCGCCTTTCTTCGCCGTCAGGTAGTAGGGTTTGTCGAAATAGCGATCGTCGATGGCGTCAGCCTCGACGAAATCGAGGACGTCGATGCGGCGCGTCTTCTCGAGCGCCGCCGCGGCGAAGTCCTCTTTGTCCAGCACGACGAAGTGTCCCTTCTCGTATTCGTAGCCTTTGACGATGTCGCCCCAGGCCACGGACTTGCCGTCCTTCTGGCAGATGCGCTCGAAGTTGATGGGCGAGCGGTCCTTGGCGTGCAGCATCCGGAAGTGCGGACGATGATCGCGCACAGCTGTGTGCACCTCGATCGGGATGTTGACGAGACCAAACGAGAGGGAACCGGTCCAGATCGCTCGCGGCATGAGTGTGTCCTCGGTCTGATTGTGGCAAGAGACCTGCCAGAGGACCAATATGGCGAAGAACCTGCCGCGTGCAATACCTCAGTCGGCGGCGCAGTTCGTCCCGCCGAAGCCCACGC
>Ga0190271_10001536_pt1 | contig 13244 bp, 7 predicted proteins | sample Popmic356T_FD_133747 | JGI IMG/M metagenome (GOLD analysis project Ga0190271, IMG submission 133747) | Populus adjacent soil microbial communities from riparian zone of Weber River, Utah, USA - 356 T | ecosystem: Environmental > Terrestrial > Soil > Riparian zone | place: USA: Utah | collected...
CCATCCTCGTGAGCATGAGCACGAGCATGAGCATGAGCACGGGCATGAGCATGAGCATGACCGAGACCGAGACCGAGACCGCGACCGCGACCGTGACGATGGCCGTGACGATGGCCGTGACCGTGACCGTGACCGTGATCGTGACAGCGAGCGCGAGCATCCGCATCGACACGCCGCAAATCCCGTGCATCGCGGCGGTTGCCAGTGCGTCTGCGATTACGTCACGGGATTGTCTGACGTCACCTGCGAGCGTTTGTGTGAGATCGACGAGCCCTGCGGAAAGGTTCGCGTCGATCTGCGTCATGGCGTACCGCTCGCCTGCGTGAGCCTGCGCAAAGGCGAGTGTGACGATTGGGTGTTCGACGAAAGCGTCGAGGCCTGTGGTCCGCGCCGCCTCGTGAAGCGCAACGACACATTGTTCGATCTCATCCGCGGCTGCGATCTCACCCGCATCAGCGCGATCAGCTGGAAAGACTGGCATCGCAACCCGAAGCCTATCCAGTGGCACGATTTCGAGAAATCGTTCGGGCACGAAGTACCAGGAGGCAAGATCCCGCGGAATCTCACGAAGTACTGGGTCGAGTTCTCGCGTCCGGTGCGCAAGGACACCGTGCGCGCCGATTGCTTCACAATGACCATTGTGTTGCCCGAGGATGCGGAAGGCTGGGGTGAGCCCCGCCGCGTGCCGATCGTCGACGTCGACACCGTCGACGCGCCGGCGCCGCTCAAAGGATTCATCACTCGCGCGACGCTCATGGTCGACGCCGGTTGGGTCGACGACGCCATTCAAAGCCGCAAGAAGTACTTCAACGAGAATCCCGGCTCGGTGGAAATCGAAGTCCGCGGAGATTTCATCGTCGATTGCAATGGACAGACCGTGGATGCCAACGCCGTCGGCCTTTCACCCGCACCCACCGGCAACGGAACGCCAGGCGGCACGTTCCATTCGAGTTTCCAGGTCCAGCCACGCGATCCGCGGCTGCGGAACCATGCCCACGACAATACGTATCGAGATCAAGGAGCCTAAGTCATGAACGCCAACAATCAACCTCTCGCCAGGCACAAGGGCACCTCGACGCTGGTACGCGCGAAATTCGGACCCGGCATGTTGCTGCAGCATGAAGACCTGGAGCAGTTGAACGCGTACACGCGCGATCTCAATCGGCTGATGTTCAGCTCGCTGTTCGGCTGCGGCGTCGTGTGCGGCCTCGTCGTCGGTACCGAGACCAAGTGCGGCAAGGTGGTCGTAACGCTCGGCAGCGGCCTGGCGCTCGACTGCCAGGGCGACCCTATCTACGTGCCGCAGCCGCAGAACGTCGTGCTGGACGAGAAGTGCGATCCCAATATCCCGAACCGGCTATGGGTGGTGTTGTGCGGCACCGAGAAGTGCTGCGCGCCGCGCACCGCCGAGTGTTCATCCGATGACGATGACGCAGGCTCGGTCTGCACGCGGGAGCGCATGGGATTCGAGATCCGCATCATGCGGTCCCGGCCACAGTGCGCCTGCAGTTGCCAGGAGCCCGAAGCCGAAGACAAACCGATGGCCGTGCCCGATGACGAATGCTGGTGTGTCAATCCCGAGCATCCCTGCTACGCGGATCACTACGCGGGCAAGTGCGGCTGCGATTGCGAGGATTGCGCCAACTGCGACTGCGATTGCGTGCTGCTGGCGCGGCTCGATCAGACCAGCCAGGAGGCCGATCACCCGGTGTGGAGCGTCGATCATCGTGTTCGGCGATTCATTCGCCCGATGTTGATGCGCGATCCGCAGGTGCAGATCGAGAATGAGGCGCGGAAGAATCAGCAGCTGCAGTTCATGGTGAAGCAGGAACCGGAGAAGGCGGGAGAACCGGCGGAAGGTGCCGTCAAGTCGGCTCGCAAGGCATACACCAAGCGTCGTTGACGCAAAGTCATGGAACGTGCGCGCGCTACAGTTGCCAAACCGGCCGTGATTGCGCGGCGGCCGGCGGTGGTGGCGAAGGTTCCGGCGGTGGCTGCGGTAGTGAGATCGCCGACGGGTCCCGAGCATGGCTGACAAATGCGGCTGCGCGCATGAATCCGAGGTCGCGGAAAAGCGGCCGAGTGTCATGGCCAAGGCAAGTCCTTCGGCCACGAACAGGCGCCCGCCGCTGGCCCGCTCGATGCAACAGCGCGCAGGAAACGCCGGAATGCAAACATTGGCTGCCCGCGCGGCGGCGACGACTGCGCCCCCTGAAAATCTGTCCATCAGCCATCCCCACGACGCGCATGAGCGCGAAGCGGAGATGATGGCGGACAACGTCATGCGAATGCCGGCGCCGGCATCGACGCAGCCGATCCGGCAGGACCTGACCAGGATTTCGGCTGCCTCGGCAATTCAACGCCGTTGTTCCAGGTGCGAGGAGGAATCCAAGGAGCCCAACGTTCAAAGGACCGAATCTGCCGGCGAGGCACCGCATGTCACTCCTGTGGTGGCCCAGAGTATCGGCGCGCTGCGCGGTGGAGGTAGCCCGCTGACTGCGTCGATGCGCGCATTCTTCGAGCCCCGGTTCGGCGCTGACTTCAGTCAGGTCCGATTGCATACAGACTCCCGTGCTGCCGACACTGCGAAATCGATCAATGCAAAGGCCTTCACTGTCGGGCAACACATCGCCTTTGGCGCGAACCAGTACGCGCCAGGATCGGCGGAGGGGCAGCATCTGCTGGCGCATGAACTGACCCATACCATTCAACAGTCAGCAGGTCCGATCGCAGCCAAACTACAAAGAAAGCCGGATCCGCCTCCGAAACCACCATCACCGCTCGTCATTCCCAAGGCCGATTCCGACGCGCTCCTGTTCGCCAAGGGCTTTCATTCAGAACCGATCGATTTGAGCAAGCCCGGAGCGCTTGTCGGTGAACGATTTGTCACGGAATCCAATATCGTTGAATGGGCGGCGCAATCGATCATGTCGGGCCTGACCTTGCGCGGCGGCAAGCGCGAGAAGGATCGCCTGGTGAAGTGGATACGACGCGGTGAGGAAACTGAACTCCATGCGCTGTGGCGCTCTCACGCCAGTGCCACGCTGATTCTTCTCGCGCCTGCGGGCTTCGCAGATGTGCCGGGAATCAAAGCATCAGATGCGGGTCCGAAAGTTGAAATTCTCTACAGCCCGAATAATCCATTCCGAGGTTCTGATGCGTCGCGCAGAAAGTGGGCAAAGTTCCTGTTTGCAAACTGGTCGCGCGTCGACGCCAGACTCGATGAAAAAGCGACCGATTTCTATGTCGAAAAAATCAGAGCCGCCTTGTACTCGATGCGGATTCCTCCCGGGGCGGCCCTCATAAGGAAGTCGACGCGCGTCAGACAAATTGAAGACAGCCCTGACACCTATACGGTGCCTCTCGGTCGTTGGGGCGACACAGCGAGGGTCGGCTTCGAGTGGCTGAACAAACGAATGAAGTCAGTCTCGTCGGTCGGCGTCATCTTCGAGGTGATGGGGCACGAGGGCGTCTACTTCGAAATGAGCACGCCTGCATTCCTGAAGACCGACCCGTTCACGGGAAAGGTCGCCGGAGACGTCGCGAAGAACACGAAGGGAATGATCATTGTCGGGCAGTTCATCAAAGGATTTCTCAACGCACTGGCTTCGCCGGTCCTGATCGTCCTCGACACCGCGGCGAAGGTTCTCGACATGGCGACGATGGCCGTTTCGTCACTCGGAAAATCGCGGGGATGGTACGACGTCGGCTATACCTGCCTGAGCTCGACCTGCCAGCACTATGAAGAATGTCTCAAGTCCAAGAAGGCGGGACAGTGCAAGGACGATGTGCTTCAGCGGGCGATGGAAGAGGCCACGATCATCATTCCAGTCGTCCGGCAGGGAGCTGAATGTGTCGAGGGTGATCCCGAGGCATGCGGCGGAATCGCCGCGCTGGCTTTGGGCCTCGTTGCAGGTGGAGTGAACAAGAAGATGTCGAAGAACAAGCTCGGCGAGGTCGAGGCGGGGTCAGCGAAAGGCGGAGCAAAGATGACCCCCGGCGAATTGCAGGAGGCGCTGATTCGCGACGCGATCGATCGTCCGCGCACGGGCGACCCCGGTTTTGGCAAGCTTCTGGACGAGCCTGCGGCTAAAGAAAAGCCTTCCCAGTCGCGCCTCGAAATCAAGAAGCCCACCGAACCCGTGCCCAGTTCGGCAAAGGAGCTGGCAACCGAACGCTCGGTCGATTCCAGGGCCGCACAGATTGGATCAGAAGTGAAGCTGGGTGACGGAAAGCACGGTGTTGCAACGGCGGGTGAAGGCAAGAAGGCGGGATTTCATTTCTGCAGCAGCCACTGTTCTCTGGTAGCCGACAAGCTGGAGCAGGTCGCGCAAGTGCTGCCTGAGAAATCACAGATGCGCCGCGACGTCGACTTTCTCAAGAGAAAAGTTCGAGGACTCGACAACGAAGTCAAAGCGGGTCGTCTGACGCAGGAGATGGCGGACAATGCAGCTCGAGATATTGCGAAAAATCTCAGAGAAAGCGCGGGGACCCCAATTGTCGACACTCTCCTGCAAATGAGCGTTGAAGACCTGAAAACCAATCGCGCGTCGTTGAAGAAGCAAGTCGCCCGGGCGTTCGAGCTCGGTCAGGAAATAACCCAGGAATTTATTGAGGCAGGGCAAAAAGGCGCCAAGACAGGGAAGCCGGAAGCCACACATGCTGAAGGGAGCACACTCAAGCCTCGAACTGCGGTGCTCACCGATGCGCCAATGTTGGCGGCGGAACTGACGAGAGACGTGGGGCCTCGGCCCATCGGTCACGAAGCACACCACATCATTCCAAAGCGTTCGAAATGGGCGATCGAGGCCCGACAAATTCTCCACGACGCGGGAATCGGAATCAATGAGAGTGCGAACGGCATCTGGCTGCCGAAGGACACGACAGTCGCGAACACTTTCGCTGGCGACGTCCACTCCAAGGTTCACACCAAGCGAGCCGTCGATATCATGACCGAGCAGTTGCGGGAAGGCGCCAAGCAGGGCCCTGCCGGTGTACGCAGAGCGTTGCGTCAGATTCAGTTGACTCTCTCCGATCTGAAGTTCGAACGATAGGCATGAGTTACCAACTAACTAAAGACCGTGATGCGGGATTGGCACGCCATGCCAGGTCTCGGGCGACGCTCGTTCGAGCTGCCGGACCAACCGCGCCTTCGCAGCGCGCTGTATTCACGCAGCCCTTAGGGCCGCGAACATGACAGACAAACAACGCTTGTTGGGAAAGCCAGCGCTCAAGAGCGCGCGCCGCGATATCTCCGCGGCCACGCATCGCCCTGCGCCTGCCCGACCCCAGTCCGCCGCGAAAACGCTTCGGGGCAACGTTGGAAACCAGGGGACGCAAGCGCTCGTGGCCCGAATGCAGACGGATTCGGTTCAGGCGAAGCTAACTATCGGCGGTTCCGGAGACACCCATGAGCAGGAAGCCGATCGAGTGGCAGCCATCATCGAGCGCATGCCGGCGGCCACTCGTGAACGTGGTAGTCCAATGGCCCACCAACTATCGCCATGGCCGCACGGACGGGCGACCAATGCTGGGGCGCAAGTTCAGAGGAAGTCGGATGCTGGAATAGATCACGGGTCATCAGCCGCGACACGCAGCGTACCGTCCGTGGGCGCGGGTCGACCCATGAATCCACCGAATCGCCACTGGTACGAAAGGGCGTTCGGTTGGGACTTCTCCGCAGTGCGACTCCATGCCGGCTCCGCGGCTTCAGAAGCAGCGAAGAGTGTGGGAGCGCACGCTTACACGTCGGGGCGCGACATCGTATTCGGCGGTCATGTTGGCGATCCTGAAGCTGCGGCCAACCGCGGCCTGCTCGCGCATGAACTGGCGCACGTGGTCCAGCAAAACAAGGCCACGGAAACTGCGCGGCCCGCTGTGACTGACGGTGCTGCGCCACTCGCCGCCGGCCTTTCGGCCGCGCCCAGGGGAGCAGCGCAGGCTGTGCCGCGCGTCACGGCCGTCAACACCTCGGCCGCCGAGCTGGGCGTTGGCGGTCGCGACATCACTGCCGACGCGACCATCGCCGCCGGAACCCCGCGGACACCGCCGCTGAGATGGGCGCTGAATCCGGTGATCGCCGGAATGTCGGTCATCGGCACGGGCCGGCGCGTGCGAATTCACGCCGCTCAGCCGGCCGCCGGTGCTGCCGTGGGCGGAGGGAACTTCACTGTGAGCGCCGCAGTAGCGGCAACCCCGGCGGACAACGCCGTGAGCAACCCCGTGGCATTGATTCAGGTTGTTAGCGCCGCTTACGTCAATGCGCCGGCCCTGGCCAACATTGCCTCGGCGATTCCAGGCGTGGCGCCGCTCAATACCGGTGAGCCCAACCGTACCGGCGTCGCCGGCAACACCGTGAACGTCAACGCGGTCACGCTGCCGGCCGGTCGGCCGGTCACCATCACCTTTCGCGGAGGCACGCTGGGCGCCGCGCTCGCTGGAAATGTGATTACACCGGGCAGAACCACCGGCGATATACGCCTTCGCGTGGAGGACAATGCCACCCGTGCGCGTCTCAACGAGACAATTCCACCCGCGGCCGGACCGGGAGCGACGATGGCAACACTCGTCATCAACGCCGTACCACTTCGTGTGGCCGGGCTTACTACCGTGGGTCCCGGTGGCCCTTACGGAGTCCTGAACCGCATCCGCTATTCCGCAAGCGACACTCTCCACGCGCCGCTCACCCGCGTGGTGGGTGAGTTGATTACCGGTTTGCGCGACGACTTCAATCTTCCCCCGCCGAACGGCGCCTTCAACCCTGCGCCGCTGCTCAATCTATCGGTGCCCGCCGATCAATGGGTAGATCAGTTGGTGGGTGGCGTACTCACCAACAACGTTGCCGACGGTTTGCCGGCCCGGGACGTCAACCGCTTCGTCGGCCCGGGCGTGCCACAGCTGCCGCGGCGGCAAATATTTCGCCAAGGCTTCGTCTGGTTCGCCTGGCAGGGGGCGGGAGCGGTCTTCAGCACGGAGATCGACCACGGCGTACATCGAAAATCTTTGATCCGTCAGGGCGGGAATTTTCGCTTCACGACTGAACACATCTTTCCAAACGCTACCGCACCGATCCGCAACGAGGCCTATGCCGGCCCGCCGCTCATCGTGTTCTCGGCGGTGGCAGTTGCGCCGGTCGCACCGGGTGCCACAGCCCTGGCCGCAGATGGGGCAGCCACCGCAAACGTCACCGTCAACTCAAATGTGGCGGGGCGCTCCGCGACCTGGAATGTGTTGACCGGCGACTCAGCCGTGTCAGCCGGCAGCCCTGCCGTACTGCCCGCGGCGGCGACGGTTACGGCCGGTCTGCGCGCCGGCAACTTCAGGATTCGTGCGGCCGACGCGGTATTTCCCAATCGGCGTGTTGACGCGGCGTTGCGAGTGGAAGCGGTCAGCTTGCGCAACATGCGCGCGGTACCGCAACGCGTGCCGGCCGGTGCGCTGGTGGCCAACGTCAGTATCAACGCCCGACCCGGTGGCCGCACAGTCAACTGGGTGCTGGACGCGGCAGCCACCGCCGCTGGTGTTGTGCTCAACACGCCCACCACGGGACCGGGCCCGGTGGCATCCAATGTCACAGTGACTCGTCCGGCGGGTTTCCGCGGCAGGGTGACTGTTACCGCCACCGATTCTGTACTGGCGGCGCGGCGCGCGACGGCTACCGTTCAATTCCTCTGAGGGAGTACACCATTTGGAAGCCGCGACCGATATCGTTCATGCGACGTTGAATCTGCAGGCGGGATTTCGCATCACGGATGGCGATGTCCTGGCCGGCGCACCACTGACACTGGAATTTTTTGTCCGCAACCTGAGTTCGGGAAGGCTGCATGTCGCGGTCGGCGGCGATCGGGCTCGCGGTCGGCCAGATTTCTTCAGCTTCAGTGCGAGCGTGCGCGGCTGGCAGTTAGTCGACCCGGAGGCGGGCGCGGAATACCTCGGCGGACCTGTTGGCCTTGTGTCAGTGGCACCGCGTGACACCTACAGACAGGCAGTCCTGCTCAATCAATTCCTCCGCCTCGAGGATGTCATCGCTCGCCTGCCACCCGGCGGACACGAAGAGTTGACGTTGACATGCGAGCGACTCCTGCCTTGCGGTGCCAGCGAGGATGCGGCGTTCGACCTCGCGGCGGCGCCGAAAATAAAGGCGGGACTAGCCTGCACACTGCGCCGGGACGATGCGGCGCTGTTACAGACGCTGGATGAACTGACCACCACCATCCTGTCAGGGGCAATCGAGCGTCGCGAACCGGCGCTCGCCGAGCTGTTTGCCAGCCGCGCGACCGCCCGCGAACAGTTGCAGCGCATCGCCGCACATCCGGACCGACAGGTTGCAGAACGCGCACGCAGAGTCCTGGCGACGCCTGGCGACTAACTAAACGGGTAGCGATCGATGAGCGACAAATCCGGCAAAGACGAACGAACGACCGATTTCCACCGCCGCGCGCCATTGCATGAGGATGCGCGAAAGTCCGGCGCTTCGGAGTCCTCCGCCAGTGAATTGCGAAAGCGCGTCGGCAATCTGGGCATTCAGCGATTGATAGGCGCGCAACCGGCGGTACAGACAAAGCTCACCGTCAACGCAGCGGGCGATGCACACGAGCAGGAAGCCGACCGCGTTGCAGATGCCGTGATGCGTATGCCTTCGGGTGGTGCTTCGGCACTCAATGTGCAACGACAGTGCGCGGATTGCGATGAAGAACAAAAGCAGAAGTCGGTGCCACCGCTGCGCAGAAAGGAACAGTCCGCGACCGGACCTGTCGTCACCCCGTCGATCGCCGCGAACATCAACGCACTGCGCGGCGGCGGCAGCGCACTACCCGATGCATCCCGTGCGTTCTTCGAGCCGCGATTCGGTGCGGATTTCGGTCGCGTACGTGTTCACACCGACGCGCGCGCGGACGAGGCAGCGCGATCCATCGACGCCAGGGCATTCACGGTGGGGAACGACATCGCGTTTCGCAGCGGACAATACACACCGGGTTCACATGACGGACAAAAACTGCTGGCCCACGAATTGACGCACGTGGTTCAGCAATCGGGCGTGGTGCATCGAAAGAAGGATGGCGAAGCAACGGGCTCCGCCACCGCGAGGCCCAACTGCCGCAATGACCGATTGACCAAACAGGAATTCCTCGCGGGTGTCCGGTGGCTGGAAGAGCAGGGACATATCACGACCGAACAGGCCATTGCGTTCAGGGGCAATATTCCAGAGAGCCGCCGCGATCGCTGCAAATTGATCGAGGCGCTCGCGAGGCGGGCCGATGCGGCCAGGAAATCGCCGACGGCGCACAGCAAGAAAAGCGCGAAGGCATTGATCAACAATTTCGAAGTAACGCCCAGAGCCATCAGGGTGGATGAACACGAAGCAGCCCGCATCACCTTCGATGTCTTCGCCGACAATGTCACCTCGGTCAGCTGCATGATCATCAAATACGAGTTCTCGAGCGAGCGGACCGACCACCGGCTCTTTCCCTTCCGCGCGAATCCCGGCCACAAGGTTGCCGTGTGGGATGGCACGTTCGAGGGTTCTCGAAACCGGCCCGTGGAACCCGGCACCTACCGAGTTCGAATTTCCGTGGCTGATGACGCCGGGAACCAGGAAGTGCTTTGGGAGCAGATCCGGGTGGAAAACCCGCAAGGCAACACCGTGCTGCCACGCACGGCGTCCGGATTGACGCTGAGCAAACTGGAATTCAATGGCAGGGAAGCAGTGTTGACGGATTCCGGAGGCAACAAGATTCGTGCGAAGGCCATATCGGGTCTGCGAGCCAGCAACCCGCACAACAATCCGGAACGTAAGGACTACACGGACGCGAAATATCAGTGCGAGGCTTTCAAGGGTCCTATTCCGAAGGGCAAATACTTCATCGATGGAAACTCCGCGCAGCAGCCCGAGCTCGTGAAGGACAGGATGAAATACCCGACCGGTTCGCGAGAGACAGGATGGGGGCCGTTCAGAGTTCCACTGCGGCCGGCTGACACGTCGGCCGTCTGCGGTAGGTCCGAGTTCTTTTTCCATCTGGATGTGAAGGATGACGGCACTGCGGGCTGCATCGGAATCGCCTCGAGCGAGGCGGGGAAGTTCAACCAGATGTACTCGTTGATCAACCGCATCCCGAAGGGATCGTCGCTCGAAGTGATCGTCAGCTACTGATTGCGTAATGCGTGCTGACGGCTCACGAAGCCTGAGTGCACGAGGCGCACGAACGCTGGAATGGATTTGCGCATCAAGTAGTTAGCAGAAAACGCACCAACCGCCGTCGATGAGCAGATGGCCGCTGTCGGGCCATTGCCGACGCAAGCATCGACTTCCGTCCCGTGCCTCTTTCAATGAAATGTGGGCCTGGGGTGCTTGACGGCTCCCGAAAATTGTATCAGTGTACCCATACACTTGAACTGATACGGACGAAGCCGCTTCCTTGGACATCTCCATCAACCTGACCGACGGCGTGCCGATCTATCGACAGATCGTCAACCAGGTCAAGTACTTAGTCGCATCCGGGCTGCTTCAGCCCGGCGAAGAGCTGCCGCCGATCCGGACGCTGGCGCTGCAGCTGAGGGTTACGCCCAACACCATCGTGAAGGCGTACGGCGAGCTGGAAATTGCGGGCGTTGTTCACAAGCGCCAGGGGTCGGGCACGTTCGTCTCGGAGGGGCGTCCGCAGCAGGTGGCGCTCCGGGAACGGCGCCGTTTGATCGAGCAGCGCATCGATGCGCTGTTGGCCGAGGCGCACCAGTTGAACTTCACCGCGGACGATCTTCTGCGGATGGTCAGGGAGCGCAAGGCGGAGATGGACGGATCCACCGCCGAACCGGCGGAAGTGAAGAGAGAAGTGAAGAGTTAGGCATTGGAACAGGAAAGGGAGCGATAAATATGGAACAGACAGTAGTCGACGTCAAAGACCTCTCGCGATCGTTCGGGGGCAAGACAGCCCTCGACGGCATATCGTTCCGCGCAACCGCGGGCCAGGTCTACGGTCTCGTGGGCTCCAACGGCGCGGGCAAGACCACGCTCCTCAAACATCTCCTCGGCCTGTGGCGAGCCGCAACCGGCTCGGTGCGCGTCTTCGGCCTCGACCCGGTTCGCGACCCAGTCGGCGTGCTCAGTCGCGTCGGCTATCTATCCGAGGAGCGCGATCTGCCGGAGTGGATGCGCGTCGACGAGCTGATGAGCTACACGCAGGCCTATCATCCGACCTGGGATGCGAAGTACGCGCGCGAGCTGCTCGAGACCTTCGCGCTGGATCCCGCCAAGAAGATCAAGGAGCTCTCGAAGGGCATGCGTGCCCAGGCCGGCCTGATCGCGGCGGTCGCGCATCGCCCCGAGCTGCTGATCCTGGACGAGCCATCCTCCGGCCTCGACGCCGTGGTACGTCGCGACATCCTCGACGCCGTCGTTCGCGCCGTGGCCGATGACGGGCGCACGGTGATCTTCTCGTCGCACCTGCTCGACGAGGTGGAGCGGATGTCGGATCACGTGACAATGATCCAGAACGGTCGCGTGAGCTTGAGTGGCGCACTCGATGACGTGCGCCGCGGCTATCAGCGCAGCCGCGTGCACTTCGTCGACCACTTCGACTCACCGCCCGTGCTCGATACCGCGCTGGTGATGGAAGGGGGCGGCCGCGCCTGGAGCGTCATCCACAGCGGATCACTCGAGCAGTTCCGTCACTCGGTCGTTGCGCGCGGCGGGGAGATCGTCGAATCGCGTGACGCCACGCTGGAAGAAATCTTCCTGGCGCGGGCCGGCCGCACCCGCCAGCAGGCGGAGGCTGCCTAGCCATGCGCTCGCCCATCGTCGCAATGTTGTGGGAGAACTGGCGGCTGACGCGCGTCGAGGGCGCCTTTCGGTTGGCCCTCGGGATCGTCGCGGGCTCGGCTGCGCTGACCTTTTTCGACGACGGCGCGACCATTGCGTTCTGGATCCTGACGTTCTTCCACGGCATGGTCTGGATGTCGATTGCGAAACTCAACGGCGGCCGGTTCCTGGACGGGTACAAGCCCGGCTTTCCATTCTATCTACTCTATGCGCGGCCTGTTTCGACGGCCTTGTTCGTCGGCGTCGCCATGGCGTACGACGCGATCTCCTGCCTGGCGATGTACCTCGTATCCGCGGCTCTCCTGGGTCTCGCCTTCGGTCAGCCGCTGCCGTTGTTCTCGGTGGCCGCATGGTTCGTGGCCGCCCATGTTTGTTACGCCTGCATCCAATGGTCGACCACGAACAGAATCGGCCAGTATGTCGGATCGCTCGCTTCTCTCGTGCCGTTGTTCTTTCTGCTCAAAAATCGTGTGGCGGCGCCATTGCAGGTGGAGTTCTCGCTCGTCGAGAACGCAGTGATGGTCTTGATTGGCATCGTGGCGTTCGGTCTCACGGTTGCCGGGGTAGCTCGGCAGCGCAGCGGCGGCGCCGTCGTAAGCGTAGCCAAGACAGCGGTATCGGGCGAATACCCGGACTGGCTCGTCACCCTGTTCCGGTTTCCATGTCCCACTTCGTCAGCGACGAGGGCTCAGGTGTGGTTCGAGCTGAAGTCCAGTGGCCTTCCCGTGCTGGCGATCGGATTGACGCTCTCGATACTGACCCTTCTGGTGTTCTCGATCAGCATCCCCGTCCACCTCATCCGCCCCGTCGCTGCTGCATTCGCGGTGCTTTCGGTGCCCATCGTGCTGTTCCTCGTAGGCAATGCCTTCGGCATTCGCAAGAAACAAGGACGCACGTACGCCAGCACGTTCGAGGCGACCCAGCCGTACGGTACCGCGCAGCTGGCCGGCCTCAAGGTACTCGTCAGGTCGAGCTGCCTGCTGGCTGCGCTGATCATGGTAAGCGTGAGTGTGTGGACATCCACTGCACTCGTGAGCGAATGGGGGACATGGCAAATGCCGCAGGGCCCGACGGTGGAAGGCGCTCCGGGATTGACGATTCCGCGAAATGCGATCGGACAAGCCATCGGGGCGATGACCGGGTACACACGCGCCGCGCTGGCGGTCGTCGCGTCCATCGCCATCGTACTCATGGTCGCGTCGTTCGCGGCGTTCAGCGCGCTCCGGGCGCGTTACCCCCGTCGCGTAATCGTCGCGGCGTCGCTGCTGCTGCTTGCTTATCTCGCGGTCGTCCTGGTGGACCTCGCGGGACAATATGGAATCGTATCGACGTCCCACGTGGACGCGATTCTGTCGGCGACGGGCTGGATCGCCACGGCGGCGATGTTAGTCGCGACCGTCTATCTAATCTGGAACAGCTTCGCGGAGCG
>Ga0190271_10001537_pt1 | contig 13243 bp, 14 predicted proteins | sample Popmic356T_FD_133747 | JGI IMG/M metagenome (GOLD analysis project Ga0190271, IMG submission 133747) | Populus adjacent soil microbial communities from riparian zone of Weber River, Utah, USA - 356 T | ecosystem: Environmental > Terrestrial > Soil > Riparian zone | place: USA: Utah | collected...
GCCCGAACCGGCCGTGGTTGACCCTCGCAACGATCCGATAACGATCGGCAAGGTCACAGTCCCTCCGGGGCGGAAGATGAGGGTCGAGCTCCCGTTCGCCCACCTGCCCGCCGGCACGGAAGCCTCGCTCCCAATCGCGGTGGTCAACGGGCGCACGTCCGGGCCCAACGTTTGGGTATCGGGTGGCATACACGGCGACGAGATCAACGGAGTCGAAGTCGTCCGCAAGGTGATGAGGGCCCTCGACGCCAAGACCTTGCGCGGCGCCGTCATCGCGGTGCCGATCGTGAACCCGCTCGGATTCATGGTCCGCTCCCGATATGTCCCTGATCGCCGCGACCTCAATCGCGTCTTCCCCGGCTCCGCCCGCGGCTCGACCGCGTCGCGTTTGGCCCACCTCTTCATGACGGAGGTCGTGGCGCATTGTTCGGTCGGGATCGATTGCCACACCGCCTCGAACCATCGGACCAATCTTCCGCAGCTTCGAGCTGACATCGATGACCCGGAGACCCTCGACCTGGCGCGGGCATTCGGCGCCCCGTTCACGATCAAGGCCCGGGTGCGTGATGGCTCACTTCGGCAGGCAGCCACCGAACAGGGAATCAAGATGCTCCTCTACGAAGCGGGCCAGGCGGATCGAACCGACGAGGATTCGATCTCGATGGGCTTCGAGGGAGTCATGCGCACACTTCGCTCGATGGGGATGGTCGATATGAGACTTCCCAGGCCCGGCGTGACCACGTTGGTGCGGAGGACCCGATGGATGAGGGCACGACGTGGCGGGCTAGTCGAGATCTCGCCAAAGCTCGGTGACCGTGTCGAAGCGGGTGATGAGGTCGCCCGGATCTCGGACGCATTCGGCGTCAGGCCGACTCGGGTCAAGACGACGACTTCGGGTTGGGTGATCGCCCGCAACCTCAACCCATTGGTCAACCCGGGCGACCCGCTGCTCCATGTCGCAGCTGAGCACGGGCCCGACGTCGACGAGCCGGCGGAGAGGCGTAGGAAGTAGACCCCCTCCGGCCTTGTTTCTCCCCCCGTAGGGGGGAGTACCGCCGAAAGGCGGGGAGGGGGGATGGCCACCTCCCCCAAGACCCCCTCCGGCCTTCGGGACACCTCCCCCAAGACCCCCTCCGGCCCTCGGGCCACCTCCCCCAAGAATCCCCCTCCGTCGCCAAGGGCGACACCTCCCCCTACGGGGGAGGAAATGTCGCTTCGCTCCTGGGGGAGGAAATGTCGCTTCGCTCCTGGGGGAGGAAATGTCGCTTCGCTCCTGGGGGAGGAAACTAGGAGGCTTGTTCGATCTCTTCGATCCAGCGGCGGCGGATCGAGCGGCGCTCCTTGGGGGTGTGACCTCCCCACACGCCTTCGCTCTGATTGGTCTCGATGGCCCAGGTCAGGCATTCAGACGCGACCGGGCAGGTGGCACAGACCGCCTTGGCCCGGCCGATGGCGGACAGGTCCTCGGCATCGGGGAAGAACGACACCTCATCGATGACGTCGAGACATGCCGCCTCCTCCCGCCACGTCGAGAACCTCACATCGAAGGTCACAGGGCTAACCATCTCTGAACTCCCGTAAACGCAACATCAAGGCTTTTAGTTCCCGTTGGGACCGCTATGTCAAACAGGGTTCGGAGCCGGACCGGTTGCGGATTGGAGCGGATTCAGTCGAACGGATAGGGCTCGGGGACGGCGCCCGGACCGAGGCGCCCCAATTCAGCCCGGGCAACCGACCTGCGGTGGACCTCGTCTGGCCCGTCGGCGATCTGGAGCCAGCGTCCCATCGAATAGAACCGTGCCAAGGGAAAGTCTCCGGTGAAGCCGGCGGCCCCGAAGAGCTGGATGGCACGATCGGCGATTTCGGTGAGAAGGGCCGGCGTCACCACCTTGATCGCGGCGATCTCGGTGCGCGCCGCCTTGGCTCCCACTTCATCGATCATCCACGCCGTCTTGAGGACGAGCAGACGGGCCTGCTCGATCCGGATCCGGGCGTCGGCGATCCACTCCTGGATCACCCCTTGCTCGGACAGGGGGCGCCCAAATGCGGTGCGAGCCTGGGATCGCTGCACCATCAGGTCGAGGCACCGCTCAGCGGCGCCAATGGCCCGCATGCAGTGGTGGATCCGTCCCGGTCCGAGCCTGGCCTGGGCGATAGCGAACCCGCCACCCTGCTCGCCGAGGAGGTTGGCGACCGGGACCCTCACGTCATCGAATCGGATCTGCGGGTGCCCTCCCCGATCCTGATAGCCGAAGACCGTCGGCTCGCGCTCCACCTCCACGCCGGGACTGTCCATCGGGACGAGCACCATCGACTGCCGACGGTGCGGCTCGGCATCGGGGTCGGTGACTCCCATCACGATCGACACCTTGCACCGGGTCGAGGCAGCGCCCGAACTGAACCACTTCCGACCCGTGATCCGGTACACGTCATCGTCGCGGACGATCCGGGTGCGGATGTTGGTGGCGTCCGAGCTGGCGACATCGGGCTCGGTCATCGAGAAGCAGGACCTGAGGTCGCCATCGAGCAACGGGGCAAGCCAGGTCTCCTTCTGCTCAGGGGTGCCGAACAGGTGGAGGATCTCCATGTTCCCCGTGTCAGGTGCGGAGCAGTTGATGGCCTCGGGTGCGATCTCCGGGCTCCGACCGGTGATCTCGGCCAGCGGGGCGTACTCCAGAACACTGAGACCGGCTCCAAGCTCGGAATCGGGGAGGAATAGATTCCACAGCCCGCGGCTGCGTGCCTCGGCCTTCAGCTCCTCGATCACAGCCGGGTGATGATGGGGGTTGCCCGACTCCTCCATCTCCCTCTGGTACACGTCCTCAGCCGGGTAGACCGCCTCCTCCATGAACGTCAGCAGACGCGTCCGCAGCTCTTCGACCCGCGTGCTGTAGGCGAACTCCATCGTGGCGGAAAACTACTTGCCGGCTAGCGCTCGGGCTCGGCCTGTGGCTCAGGCCCCGGCTTTGGCTGGGGCTCGAGATCGGCGTCGGGCACCGGTGCCTGGTCGGGCGGAGCATCGGCGTTGTCGGGTGGGTGATCGAAGGTCATCTGCGGGATAGGAGCGGGAGGCCGCCTTTCACCACCTCTACCGCGGGTCAGCTCCCCCATCAACAGCCATCCTGCGAGGAGAGCCAGGAAGATCCGCTGGTTCCAGAGCGCCCATGCCAAAGCGCCTACAGCCGTTATGAAGAACACGACATTGGCTATGAGCTCCGCCCTGGTGGGAATGACCTTCTGGAGGAGAGACGTAAAGAGATGGCCGCCGTCCAGGGGTCGGATGGGGAGCCAGTTGAGCAATCCCCAGAGGACGTTCACGACGATCAAGTTGCGGACGACGAATCCGGCCACCTCGAAGTAAGGCCCGGTGAAGCGGTCGAACAACCACACCAGGCCGCCGAAGACGACCCCTACTCCCGAGCCTGCCGCCGCCACGAGGGCTCGCTGCCCCGGGCCCAGCTCCTTGTCGGGCACCGACCAGCTGGTGAGCCCGCCAATGCCATTGAGCTCGATTTCGACTTCGGCGCCGTAGGAGCGTGCAGTGAGCGCATGACCGAGCTCGTGGATGAGGATCGAGACGAACACGATGGCCACCCAGGCAACCAGGTAGATGATCGGGCTCCTGCTGGTGAACCCGATCAAGGCTGCGATGACGAGAAAGGAGGGGCGAATCGTCACCGGGATCCCGAACAGCCGAAAGGTTGGCATGGCCCCATGATGGCCCACCTTGCGAGTCTTCGGGACAAAGAGCCTGGTTACGCTCGGCTGATGAACGACGATCTACGAGCCAAGGTGGCCACCGACCTACCTCGACTCACCGAGCTACTCGGCGACCTGGTCAGACTTCCGTCGGTCAGCGCCCTCGGATACGACCAGAACAAGGTGCACGAGGCGGCCGAGACGATCGTCGGGCTGCTCGAGCGCGCCGGGTTCGAGGACGCCCAGCTACTGGAGGCGGACGGAGGCAACCCGGCAGTGTTCGCCCAGATCCCCGCGCCAGAGGGTGCTCCCACACTTCTTCTCTACGCCCATTACGACGTCCAGCCCCCAGGGCCACCCGACGAATGGTCCACCGATCCGTTCGAGCCTGTCGAGCACGAGGGCCGGCTATACGGAAGAGGCGCCGCCGATGACAAGGGTGGGATTGTGATGCACCTCGGAGCGATTGCAGCCCACGACGGCCGACCCCCGGTTGGCGTCCAGATCTTCTTCGAGGGAGAGGAGGAGGCGGGCTCATCAAGCCTCGCCGGCATCCTGGAGCGGCACTCGGGTCTTCTCGCCCCGGACATAATCGTCATCGGCGACGGCGGGAACTGGTTGGTCGGGGTGCCCGCATTCGTCACTTCTCTGCGAGGGATCGCCGGCGTCTCGTTCGAGCTGCGCACCCTGAAGAAGGCGGTCCATTCGGGATCGTTCGGCGGCGTGTTCCCCGATGCGCTGACCGCCATGATCCGTTTGCTGGCAACTCTCCACGACGACAAGGGCAATGTGGCGATCCCCGGTCTCGTCAGCGAGGAGGTCGGAGGCATCGACGTGCCCGAGCAGATGGCCCGTGAGCTGGCAGGGACAGTGGACGGTCTGGAACAAATCGGCACCGGCACGATCCCTTCCCGGATTTGGACCCGGCCCGCCGTGTCGGTCCTGGCCCTCGACGCGCCTCCCGTGTCGGAGGCCATCAATCAACTGGTCCCCGTGGCACGGGCAAAGGTCAGTCTGCGAACAGCTCCCGGTCAGGACACCAATTCCGCACTGGAAGCGCTGAAGAAACACCTCGAGGAGCACGCCCCATGGGGGACCAAGGTGGACTTCTTCCACGAGGAGGTGGGCGACGCCACCAGCCTCGACATGGACACCTTCGCGGTCGAGGCCTGGTCTGCTGCCTTCAAGGAGGCGTTCGGGAACGAGCCGGTCCACATGGGGGCCGGGGGCTCCATTCCTTTCATCTCCACCTTCTCCGAGATCTACTCGGGCGTCCCGATCCTGGTCATCGGGACCAGTGACCCCACCAGCGCCTACCACGCCCCCAACGAGAGCCAGGACATCGGCGATCTGGGCAAGGCGGTTCTCGCCGAGGCGATTGCCTTCAGGTTGATTGCACAAGCATCAACGTGACCCGCCGAATCCGTTCTGCCGCCATGCCTCGTAGACCACCACCGCTGTCGAGTTGGAGAGGTTGAGCGAGCGGACGCCGGGTCGCATCGGGAGACGAAGGCGCTCGGTCACCCACTCCAGCTCCTTGACCTCGTCGGGAAGGCCGACCGACTCCGGGCCAAACATGAGGCAATCACCCGGGCGGTAGTCGACTTCGGTGAAGAGCACGTCGGCATCGACGGTGTAGGCAAAGACCCGCTCCGGCCCTCGGACATCTCGCCAGGTCTCCAGGTCGTCGTGGACGCTGACACTCGCCTTCTCCCGATAATCCATGCCCGCCCGGCGCAGTTTGGCGTCGTCCATGTCGAAGCCGAGTGGGGAGATGAGATGGAGATGACATCCGGTGACGGCGGCGAGACGCATGGCGTTGCCCGTGTTGGGAGGTATCTCCGGCCGGTAGAAGACTATGTCAAACATTTGGGTCCAACACGTCAGCGCAGATCGAAGAGGCGCAGCTCGGTGTCTTCGATGTCGCGCAGACCGTCGTAGTCGACCTCGAGCGCGACGATTCCCCGTGACTCGGCCAGCACACGAGCCTGCGGGGTGATCAGCTGGGCGACGAACATGCCGCGCACCGGCCCCAGCCGCGGGTCCTGAGACAATCGCTCCAGGTAGCGGGTGAGTTGCTCCACCCCATCGATCTCGCCCCTCCGCTTCACCTCGACGGCCACCACTCGCCCTTCGACGTCGGCGCAGAGGAGGTCGACCGGTCCGATGTCGGTGGGGTACTCGCGACGGATCAGGCTGAGCCCATCTCCCAGCACCCACGGCCGAGCGGCAAGCAGCTCCTGGAGGTGGGCCTCGACGCCGTCTTTCTGCAACCCGGGGTCGTCGCCCAGGGCATGGATCACGTCCTCCAGGACCTCGGAGATGAGGATCACCAGCTTCTCCCCCTTGCCATTTGTCACCTCCCAGCGGTCCTCGTAGGTCTCGACGACGTTGGGAGAGACCATCCAGTTGAGCGGTTTGGAGGCGTTCCCGTCGGAGTGGATGGCGAGCGTTCCATCTGCCTTGATCATGATCAACCGCACCGCCTCGGGAAGATGGGCAGTGACTCGGCCGGAGTAGTCGACCGTGCAGCGGGCGATGACCAGTCTCAAACGTGAGCGAGGGTACCGGTGCGATGGATTCTGCCGGCGACGACCGCGCACAGGAAGAAGAGGCTGGTCAGGACCACCCAGCCCGGCGTGTAGCTCCCGAGCCGATCGACGGAGAGACCCATCAGCGGTGCGCCAATACCGATTCCGGTCAAGAAACCGAGCATCGCCAGACCCGTCCCGCGACCCACCAATTCAGGCAGCGAAAAGTCCATGACGGCCAGCATCCCGACCGCGTTCCAGGCGACGGCTCCAGATCCAATCAGCAACGCCGCCGGTATCAGAACCCACGAGGGCAGGGTCCCCGCCGAAGCCAAGGCGAGAAGGAGCGCGGCGACGGCCGACTGTGCCGCCAACAGGCGAAGCGTCCGACCGTGTCCCAGCCATCGCTCCGAGGCCGATCCCCATGTGATCCGGGCGATGACGCCGACCAATCCGACACCGGCGATCAAGAGGCCCGCTTGAGTCACGGACCAACCCTGACTCTCCTCAGCGAACAGCGGGAGGAATGTCGTCGTGGCCGAGACTCCCAAGCCGATGAGGGTGCCATAGACCGCAATCCATTTGACCGCCGTAGGGATGGGCGAAACGGGAGCCCCCTCGATCTTGGGCGCTCTCTCGACCTCCGGGCGTCGCCACATACCTACCAGTCCGACGGCCGGGAAGACCAGGAAGGAGGCAAAGGCCAAACGCCAGTTGGCGGCGGCAGAGAGGGCAGGTAGTAGAAGGCCCCCGAGAAAGGCCGCCATCTGCACCCCGGATTGCTTGATTCCGGTGATCACGCCCCTGGCACCGGCAGCGATGTTGTCGACGATCAGGGCGTTGGTAGCGGGGTTGGTCCATCCGTTGGGGACACCGCTCAGCAGTGCACCGCAGACAAGGACGAAGTAGTTGGGGGCGACCGCGACCACAACCATGGCGATCATCCCCAGGATCAAGACCCCGATCACGGACCTGACGCTGCCAATGCGGTCGGTGAATCGGCCGAAGATCGGAGAGAGCAGGGCTCCTGTGAATCCACTCGCCGAGACCAGGATCCCGATCTGCCATCTCTCCACCTGGAACTCGTCGATCAGGTTGGAAGCGAGGACGCCGAACGCGCTCTGGCCAAATGTGGCCACGCCCATCGCGATCGCGGCTACCGCGGCCAGGGAGAATCTGCTGAACGGTCTAGTCGAGGGCTTGGTGATCGACAATTAGTGTCCGATTGTCGATTGGAGGATGCTCATGATGCGAATCCTGGTGGGGACCGAGAAGGGGGCCTATCTGCTCACCGAGTCTGGCCCAGAGTGGCACGTCGAGGGCCCGATGTTCCCCGGATGGAAGGTGACCGCCTTCGGCCAGACGACCGGCGGGGCACATGTCGCCGCGACCGGCAGCAACTGGTTTGGCATCGGTGTCCACCACAGCGAGAACCTGCTCGATTGGAAGCCGAGCGACTCCCCTCCTACCTGGCCCGAGGGATCGGATCGAAAGATGGAGCAGATCTGGACCTTTCACAACGAGGGCGACCGTCTCCTGGCCGGTGTCGCCCAGGCCGGCCTCTTCTCATCCGACGACGGGGGCATGAGCTGGGATCCGGTGACGAGCCTCAACGAGCATCGGACCCGGGATCAGTGGACTCCTGGAGCGGGTGGTCTCTGTGCACATCGCATCCTCTCCGGGAACGGGAGCATGTGGGTCGGAATCTCAGCGGTCGGTGTGTTCAGGTCAGACGACGATGGGGTTACCTGGGTGCCCAAGAACGACGGGATTCCCTCGGTTGACACCGCAGAGGGCGGGGAGCGACCTGAGGTGGGGTACTGCGTGCATGGTCTGGCCCATGATCCGGCCGAGCCGAGCCACATGTGGCGCCAGGACCATCAGGGGGTGTTCCGTTCCACCGACGGCGGCGACAACTGGGAACGGATCGAGGACGGGCTACCGGCTGGGTTCGGATTCGTCATGTGGCGGCACCCTGACACGAGGCGTCTCCTGACCATCCCACTGGAGTCATCGGAGAACAGGGTCCCCGTAGACGGGAAGCTCAGCGCATACGCCTCGGATGACGACGGTTCCTCGTGGAGGATCGCCGGCAGTGGCTGGTCGGACGCCCCTCAGTTCACAGGTGTGTTGCGACGGGCTTTCGACGGCGACGGCAATGGTGCCTTCTGCTTCGGGACGTCGGGAGGGAAGTTGTGGCTCACCCGTGACCTCGGTGACACCTGGCAGGAACTGAACGCATCCTTCCCCCGGATCGCGGCGGTCAGCATCGTGGCATGAGTGTCACCGTCCGGATCCCTCGCGTCCTTTCCCAGGCGGTCACCTCCGGGGTGCGACACCAAGCCGAGGGGGAGACACTGGCCGCGGTGCTAGTGGACCTGTTCTCGCGGGAGCCGGGACTGGAGAATCACCTGCTCGACGAAGGCGGCCGGATCAGACCGCATGTCCTGATCTTCGTCGACGCCTCCCGGGCGGATCTGGACACCCCGGTAGGGCCGTCCTCTGAGATCCAGGTGCTTCAGGCGGTCAGCGGAGGCCAGGAATCCCCCCTCCCCGCCTTTGGCAGTACTCCCCCCTTCAGGGGGAGAAATCCGGTGGTGGATCGGTCTTGGTGGGACGGCTGAAGACGAACCAGAGGGCAAACACCCCGACTGCAACGAGGATGATCCTCAGGACCATGTTGTCGATGAGGACGAAGGCCGAGAAGGAGAGACTGGCGGTGATGGCGATGGCCGCCACCCATTTCATCCTCATCGTGAGGCCACCGCTTCTGTAGCCCTTGATGATCTTCCCGTAGACCGGATGGTTGACGAGCCAATCGTGAACCTTCTCCGATGACATCGAGAAGAAAAATGCGGCGAGGATCACGAAGTCGAAGGTGGGGATGCCGGGCAACACGCTCAGGTAGACGAATCCGAGACAGATGACACCGAGCACGAAGTAGACCCCGCGCAACAGACGGCTTCGCGGTCTCCTGGGCGCGACCGACCGGTCGACACTCTGTGTCACCCCGTCAACATATTGCTGAGGGTTTCTGACGGCGAGTCGGGAAAGGGTCGTAAGTCATAGGTGGTAGGTGGTAGGTGGAAAGCAGGCCGGTGGTAGGCAACTACGCTCGGACTTACCACCTACGACTTAGGACCTACCACCCAAAATGCCTATCGCCACGCCTGAGAAGTACCGGGAAATGCTCGATGCCGCCCGCAAGGGGGGATTCGCTCTTCCGGCCATCAACGTCACCTCCTCGACCACCATCGTGGCCGCTCTCGAAGGTCTGAGTCAGGCCGGCTCCGATGGGATCCTTCAGGTCTCCTACGGCGGCGGCGAGTTCGCCTCCGGGCAATCGAACAAGAGCATGGCGGTCGGAGCCATCGCCCTCGCCGAATTCGCCGGTGTCGCCGCCGACCAGTACCCGGTCAATGTTGCCTTGCACACCGACCATTGCCCCCCCGACCGCGTGGATGGGTTCATCCGTCCGATTCTCGAGGAGAGTCGGCGGCGAAAGGATCAAGGCCGAGACCCAGTGTTTCAGTCACACATGCTCGACGCGTCCGAGTTGCCGATGGAAGAGAATCTGGCGCTGGCCAGGGAGCTCCTCGATCTCTGTGCCGAACTCGACGTCATCCTCGAGCTGGAGATCGGGATCGTGGGCGGGGTCGAAGATGCCACCGATAACGAGGACATCGATCGGGCCAAGTTGTACACCTCTCCCGACGACATGGTCCGGGTCTCGGAAGTACTGGGGACCTTCGACAAGGGCCTGTACTTGCTTGCGGCCGTCTTCGGCAACGTGCACGGCGTATACAAACCCGGATCGGTCAAACTCGATCCCACCATCCTTCGCGAGGGTCAGGGGGCCGTGGCGGGCCGATTCGGCGACGGCGCCCGGCACTATCTGGTGTTCCATGGCGGGTCGGGCTCGAGCGTCGAGGAGATCCACGAGACACTGGGATACGGCGTGATCAAGATGAACATCGACACCGACTGCCAGTACGCCTACACCCGGCCCATTGCGGACCACATGTTGAAGAGCTACGACGGTGTGCTCAAGGTCGATGGTGAGGTCGGGGACAAGAAGACATACGACCCCCGCTCCTATATGAAGAAGGCGGAGGTTGGCATGGCCGCCCGTGTGGTCGAAGCCGCCGAGCAGCTCCTCTCGGCGGGCAAATCCATCGGTTGATGGATCGCAGGCACCAGACCTGGGCCACATCCGAACGGTTCGTCCCGCAGCGATTCGTCGGCCCGTTCGTCCGCTTCACACGGATCGAGGCAGCATCCGGCCTGGTCCTCCTGGCCGCTGCGATAGTCGCAATGGTCTGGGCCAACTCCCGCTGGTCGGCCACGTACTTCCAGATCCTCGAGACCCCGCTGATCATCGATTTCGGGCCGTTTCACTTCGACGAGGACGTCCAGCATGTGATCAACGACGGCCTGATGGCGATCTTCTTCTTCGTCGTCGGGCTCGAGATCAAGCGTCAGGTCGTCCACGGTGACCTGAGCGATCCCAAGACGGCTGCGCTTCCCGTCATGGCTGCCCTGGGCGGCATGATCTTCCCGGCTCTCATCTACGTATGGATCAATCTCGATGCCGGTGAGGCGGCGATCCGGGGCTGGGGTATCCCCATGGCGACCGACATCGCCTTCGCGGTTGGTGTGGTGGCACTTCTCGGATCCAGGATCCCGAGCGGGGCGCGGTTGTTCCTGCTCACGTTGGCCATAGCCGACGACATCGGGGCCATAACTGTCATCGCGATCTTCTACACCGAGGATCTGGACCTGGGCTACCTCGCCCTGGCTATCGGCGGGCTGTTCTTGGCCGTGGTGGCGACCCGGGTTGGCATTCGATCGCTCGCCTTCTATGTGCCGCTCGGGGTGATCGTGTGGTACTTCACATTCGAGTCCGGGGTTCACGCCACGCTGGCCGGCGTCGCCCTGGGCTTCCTCACCCCGGCCCGGCCGATGTATCCGTCAGACGAGTTCGACCGGCGTGCCCGCGCCATCCTCGACACCTTCCCGAACGAGCCCGACACCCCAGAGGATCAGGAGCATGCCGATCACGAGGCCCTTCTCTTGAGCGATATCTCGTCGGAAGCAGTCGCTCCCCTCAGCCGGCTCGAGTACCGACTCGTGGTTTGGAGCTCGTTCGTTGTGATCCCGCTGTTTGCCCTGGCCAATGCCGGTGTCGACTTCCGCGGCATCGACATCGTCGACGCCCTGACCTCGCCTATCGCTCTGGGTGTCACCGCCGGTCTGGTGCTTGGCAAGACGATCGGGATCAGCCTCCTCAGCTTCGTCACGGTCAAGACCGGGCTGGGACGGCTCCCCGAGGGGACCAGTTGGCTGCACATCGTGGGTCTCGCCGCGGTCAGCGGGATCGGGTTCACGGTCGCGTTGTTCATCGCGGGTCTCGCTTTCAACGACGTCGTTCTAAACGACCTGGCCAAGGTGGGCATCTTCGCCGGCTCTCTCCTGGCTGGAGCGATCGGCTCCGCTGTCCTTCTCCGGGCCCGGCCGGTTGAGCAAGAGTGAGCCGGCCCCCGGAGTCGTTCACCTGTGTGGATTGTGGCGGGATGGCGCATCTCATCTCCTTTCTCCCTGAGGACACCGATCCAGAGCCCGGGTCGTCACTGGCCTACCGCTGCGCCGACTGCATGGAGCGTTTCGACGTGGTCTGGGAAGAGGACTTCGAGGACGAACCCGAGACGATTTGACCCGTATCCGGGCCGGGGAACCTGAGGTTCGCTACTAATCAACTTGTGAGTGAGCGCTCACTCATTTAGAATCCGGGGCGTGAGTCACAGACTTCGGGCCGTGCCCCTTGCCCCCGACGACCGGCGCAGGGCCATCGTCGAGGCGGTCATCCCCCTCCTCGTCGAGCGCGGGGCGACGGTCACCACCCGTCAGATGGCCGAGGCGGCCGGCATCGCGGAGGGCACCATCTTCCGCGTCTTCCCGGATAAGGCCGCTCTGATCCACGAGGCGGTCCGGGTGAGCATCGACCCCGGTCCGGTTCAGAAGAGCCTGTCCGAGATCTACGCCGATGCTCCGCTCGAGACGCAGTTGGCCGAGGCGGCGCGGATCCTCCTCGAACGATTCGACATCGTCATCACGCTGCTCGGCGTCCTTCGCACCCTCCCCCATTTCGGTATCGAGGGTAAGGCGCCAGGGACACCGGCCTTCGTAACGGTCGCCAATGGCGCCATCAATCAGTCCCTCGCCCAGATCTTCGATCGACACCAGGATCAGCTGAGGATCGATCCGGCGCGGGCCGCTTCCGCCTTTCGGGGCCTCCTGCTGGCCAACGCCCACCCGACGATGGAGCTCACCGAACGTCTGACGATCGATGAGATCGTCAGCGTCCTGCTCACCGGCATCGTCACTCCGTCGCTGGAGAAAGTGACCTGATGCTGATTCGTATCGTCAAGGAGTACCTGCGCCCGTACAAGAAGTGGCTGGGGATCATCGTCGTGATGCAACTGGTCGCCACTATCGCGACCTTGTATCTGCCCAGCCTCAACGCGGACATCATCGACAGAGGTGTGGTGACCGGGGACACCGACTACATCGTCCGGGTTGGAGGCGTGATGCTCGGGATCTCCCTCCTCCAGATCGTCTGCACCATCGTCGCCGTCTACTTCGGGGCGAGGACCGCGATGGGCTTCGGACGGGACCTCCGCTCGAAGATCTTCCACCGGGTCGGTGAGTTCTCGAGCCGCGAGATGGCCAAGTTCGGCGCACCTTCGCTCATCACCCGCAACACCAACGACGTCATGCAGGTGCAGACCCTCGTCTTCATGAGCCTGACCATGATGTTGATGGCCCCGATCATGATGGTGGGCGGGATCGTCATGGCGCTGCGCGAGGATGTCGGCCTCTCGTGGCTCGTGGCGGTGGCAGTGCCGGTCCTGGGTGCGGCGATCGGCTTCATCGTCTCCCACATGGTGCCCGGATACCGCTTGATGCAGGCTCGCATCGACACGGTGAACCGGGTCCTCCGTGAGCAGACCTCC
>Ga0190271_10001538_pt1 | contig 13232 bp, 12 predicted proteins | sample Popmic356T_FD_133747 | JGI IMG/M metagenome (GOLD analysis project Ga0190271, IMG submission 133747) | Populus adjacent soil microbial communities from riparian zone of Weber River, Utah, USA - 356 T | ecosystem: Environmental > Terrestrial > Soil > Riparian zone | place: USA: Utah | collected...
CGCTTCGATGAGGCGGATCGTGCCGTAGATGAAATCGACGCCGTTCAGGCGGAAGTCGTGGCGTACGTCGTTCATGAACGAGAGCAGCGCGGAGCGCGGCACGTAGAGCTCCGTGATCATCTCGCTGCCGCGCACGGCGGAGCCGAGACGATGATCGAGCGCGCCGTGATAATCCTCGAGGTACAGATTGAGCTGGTGCGTGTCGCTCCAGTAGAGCTGGCCGTGCGTGGCGAGGTAGAACTCCGAAAACTTCTCGAAGGCCGCGCGTTTGTCGTTGTGCGCGAGGGTCAGCAGCTGGTTCCAGTCCTGCTGCGACAGGCGCCGCTGGTCTTTCGGTATCTCGCGGTCGTCGGCCACCGGCCGGTAGGTGGACAACACTCCCGTGCGCAGGAACTCCGGGCTGTCGGGGGCCGTTGCAAACTGGAAGTCGCCATAGAAGTGGCCCGCCGCGATGCGTTCGTCGAAGGCGTCGATGAGTGCATCGATTTCCAGGCGCTGCACGCAGCGCTGCACTTTTGCGCGTGGCACCAGCCGCAGCGTCACGGCCGTGACCACGCCGAAGAGACCGTATCCACCCACCACGTGGCGAAACAGTTCGGCGTCCTGCGTGCGGCTGCAGCGCACGACATCGCCGGTCGCCGTCACCACCTCGAGTGCTTCGACGTCCGCGATGAACGGCTGGCAGCGCAGGCCGCGGCCATGAATATTCGCTGACACCGCACCACCGAGCGTCAGACGATCGGCTCCGGTCTGCTTCTGGCGGATACCGAACGCCGGGCCCGCGCCGCGCTGCAGTGCCAGGTAGCCGCGAATCACATCCGGCCAGGTGATGCCGGCTTCCACTTCCATGAGTGCCTGCCCGCGGTCGAACCAGCGCACGTGATTGAGACGCCGCATGTCGAGCAGAGCGCCGCCGGTGAGGAACTGCTGACCGCCCATCGCGTGCCGCGCGCCGCTGATCGCGAGTGGCTCACCGAGGCTGTATGCCCTGGCCACCATCTCCGCGACGTCGCCTACCCAGGAGGGTTCGGCGACACGACTGACCTCGGTGTGGTTGAGCGCCGAGTGCGTGTCGTTCACCCAGACGGGCCCGGAGACCTTGCGAACCTTGGCGACGCTATGCATGGGGACCGAAGCTCACCCATGACCGCGCTCGAATCAATACCGCAAAACAGGGTATCGGATCACGATACTGGCGGTGCCGGCGCCAAACGGCGACATTTCCGGCAGAATCGCCCGCCATGGGAGACACAACACGAATCATCATTGCGCTGAAGCGCTCGTTGCGGTCGCGCGGCATCACCTACGCCATGCTCGCGAAGCGCATCTCGCTCAGCGAACCATCGGTCAAGCGAATCCTCTCGCGCGGTTCGCTGTCGCTGCCCCGGCTCGAGCGCATCTGCGAAGCCACCGGCATCTCGCTGGAAGAGCTGTTCCGGCCGGTATCGTCAGGACCGGCGGAGACTTCCAGCACGCTGACTGCGGTGCAGGAATCCGCGCTGGCCGCCGAGCCACAGTTGTTAGCCTGCTTCTACCTCATGACCAACGGGCACACGCCCCGCGAAGTGGCGGAGACGCTCGGCGCCGACGAGAAGCAGCTGCGGCGCTGGCTGGTGAGGCTCGACAACCTGCACCTCGTCGAATTGCGGGCACGCCTGGGCGCGCGCCTGCGCGTGCACGTGCCGATTTCCTGGCGCGAGGACGGGCCCATCCGCCGCACGTACGAAAAGCAGGTGCGCGAGGAATTCATGCGCTCGAGTTTCGGCGCACAGGACGAGGTCCTGCATTTCCGCTCAGCGGAGATGTCAGAGGCTTCGCGCATGGTGCTGCAGCGCAAGCTGGCGCGGCTGGTCGCCGACTTCAACGAGCTGGCCGAGCTCGACCGTCACTTGTCGAGCCGCGAAAAACGCAGCGTCGCGCTCATGATGGCGTGTCGTCCCTGGGTGTTTTCGATGTTCGACGGCCTGCGTAAGCGATGAGCGACGCCGCTGCCAGCAGCAGCGCGAACGCAGCGACCCACACGTAGTAGCCGATCAGCAGGTCGTTGAGGGCATGCTCGCGCCGCGCTCGCTCGAACCAGTAGAGGTTCAGGATGAAGCAGGCGATGCCGATGCGCACGAAAAGCCCGGGTCGCACGCTCTGATTCGACACCCACAGCGCGAACAGCACGACGAACACCACGTTGGTGAGCGAGCTCAAGACCTGCGGCGCGGAGTCATCCCAGGTAATGCCCCCTGCATCGCGGAAGGGCACGAGCGGCGCCAGTGCGTACCGAAACGCCATCCACCCGGGGACGCCTTCGAGAACCGGCAGGAACCACGAGGCGGCAAACGCCGCCGCCGCGGTCCACGCCAGGATCTTCGTCAGCTTCGTCAGATGCTCGGCCACTCCTGGCGGAGCGTATCAAGACTGGCGCGGAAACTCCGCGTTGATTTCCCGTCCTGAGTCGGAGAGCTGACAGCGGCCTTCACCACCGCCTTTCATGCCGCGGTCGGGACTGATCAACGTGAACCGGCAGCGCATGTATTCGCCTTTCTCGTCGTGCAGATTGGCGAGCACGCGACCGCTGTTTTCCCGCACGAACTCCGAACGCGAATCGGCATTCCAGTAACGCCAGGCGTTCTTGCTGCGCGGCCGGTCCCAGCCGTCCCAGAGCGGATCGAGATTGTCGCTGTCGATGTTCTTCGAAATCTGGACGTATTCGCCGGTGAACACCCGGCCCGAGCCGAATGTCGCCGTGATGTCGCCGGAATTGCTGTCGTCGCTTTCCCAGGTGAATGCCACGGGTTTTTGCGTGCCGCGCACATTGCCGGAACCCGTTCCTGCGCCGTTGGGAGTCTCGCAAGCGGCCAGCGCCAGCACCGAAATTGCGATGAATATTGATTTGTTCATGACGGCAGTGTCGCGCGCCGCAGCATGCCTAACTGCCAGACAAACAACTCAAGGTTTGTCGGTGTTGTCAGAGGATTCCGTAGGACGATCGAGCAAGGTCCGCACAGGCATCAGTCACCCGTGGGCGAAAGCCGGAATTCGAGCACTGTCGGATTTTCCTTGAGTGTATGCGCCAGCCGCGAGGCCGCGCTGCGGTCGGTGGTCCGCAGCGTCATGCTGTGCCGGAGCACGCGTCCTTCGGCATCCAGCCGGTAGCTGAAGTTGGCGATGCTGAACTTGTGCCGTTGAATGAGCGCGCGCATCTCGTCTTCGGAGATATTGCCGTCGCGCTCGTATTTCACGTCGAAGTTGAAATACGCCTGCGTGGGGACCTGCGTTTCGATCCAGCGGAACACCGACAGCACTGCGAGCGTGAGGATCGTCGACGCGACCATCGGCAGGTACAGGCCGACTCCGGCCAGGACACCGATGGCGGCGGTGATCCAGATGGACGCGGCGGTGGTGAGGCCGCGCACGTTGAGGCCTTCCTTGACGATGACCCCTGCACCGAGAAAGCCGATGCCCGTCATGATGCCCTGGGCCATGCGCGTGGGGTCGAGGCGCGCCTCGCCCGCGGTGCGCACCCAGTGATCTTCGTACACGGTCACCAGCATCAGCAACGCCGACGCCAGGCACACGAGCACGTGCGTGCGCAGCCCCGCGGGCCGTCCATGAAACGAACGTTCATAGCCGATCAACGCTCCGGCACCGAGCGCGGCCATCAGCCGCACGATCATCTCGATGTCGTCTTCGCGTAGTTCCGGCATAGGGTTGGCGTCAGCTCATGGGTTTCGGGAATTGGTCGTTGCCAATGCGGCGGTAGTAGGTGGAGATGTCGAAGAAGATGCTCTGCGCAGTATTGCTGGGCCCGATGATGGTGATCATGTTGTAGGCCTTGTCGCGCTGTTCGATGAGCTCCTGCTGCTGGATGGTGTAACCGGGATAACGCTGCTTGATCCAGTCACGGATCATGACGCCGCCATCCGTTTCGCTGCGCGTGCGGATCTGCACCGCGGTCGACATGGTTTGCCCATCGCCAAGCCCGTACTTGAAGTTCTTCTTGCCCGGTGACGTCGACGTGGGCGTGGTGGTGGCGGACTGACAGCCCGCTAACAAGACGAACGCGACTGCCATCGAGGCGGCAAAAGTGATCTTTTTCATGGGTGTGCTCCCGTATCTCCGGCGGGTCTATTGCCCCCGCAGAGAGTCGCGCTAGACGGGATCGCCGTCAATGTATCCCGGGCCGCCGCAGGCGTTGCTGCGCTTTCCGGCCGAGACTGAGCCAGTTCGACAGGGTCAGCGGGCACAGGCACACCAGCATGTCGCCCTCCGCGTGTCCCGGATTGGCGCGCGCGAAGAACTCCAGTTCCGGATCGGTGCCGGGGCCCAGGATCAGCGGCGCGGCGGAGATTCGCAGGCGTTTCTGACCGGACCGTGCCACCACCCCGGACGCCGCGTGCCAGGCCGGCCCGTACAACCCGGTCGCGAGACGGTCGATGAGCGCGGCGCGCGGTTCCGGCGTGGGGGCGTCGAAGCGTGGCCAGAACTCGCGGAAATTGCGCGGCAACAGCAGGTAGCTCTTGTAGCTGAAGGTGTCGAAGAACCAGTAGATAGGGCGCAGCGGATGGCGCAGGCGCGTGGCGAGGAAGGTGCGGGCACCGAGCTTCTGCAGGAGGTTGCGCCCGCGCCAGGCTTCGCGGATCAGCACGTGCGCGGTGTAGATCACGATCAGTGCGGACCCGCGGAATTCCTGCTGGTAGACGTCGATCGCCGCCATGCCGAGCAGCGCGCCGTTCATGCGGAACATCGCGATGCGCTGCCGCCGCCGCAGCTCCGCCTCGGCGTACGCCCGCTCGACGTCGAAGAACTCATCGGTGAGCGTCCAGATTTCGTCCCACTGCGCCGGCGACAGGTCGGCGGTGGCATGTACGGTGGTAGTTATTCGATCGGCATCGGCCATGTCAGAGTGTGCCACGGCAGCAAGCCGGCGAGAGCCGGGGGAGGTCCTTGCTACCCATGAACCCGAGCACACGGCGACGGCCTACGGCCGGTATGAAGCGTTCATGCTTCAATAGCTTTCATGAACGAACAGCCCGTGCATGCAAGCATGCTCATCCGGCGGCCGCCGGGAGAGGTTTTCTCCGCCTTCGTGAACCCGCAGACGCTGCGCAAGTTCTGGCTGAGCAACGCCAGCGGTCCGCTGGCGCCAGGTGCCCGGGTACAGTGGGAATTCATGGTTCCGGGCGCCACCGCGAAGGTCGCGGTGACCCATTTCGAAGCGCCGCGCCGCCTGGCCTTCAAGTGGGACGATGGCGTTCACGTCGACATGAACTTCGAGCTGTTCGGCGACGGCGGCACTCGGGTGACGGTGGCGGTTCGCGGATTCGAAGGCGCGGATGTGCTGGTCCAGGCAACGGACACGGTGGAGGGGTTTGCCATCGTCCTGAGCGACCTCAAGACGCTGCTCGAAACCGGGGAATCCGCCAACCTCGTGCGCGACAAGGCGGAGCTGATCATCAGCGATATCTCCGCAAGGGGCGCCTGAGGTTTTTGGCGGCGACATGTAGTTAGAGCTGCCCGCGCGCCGAATACAGCAGCGCCAACTCCGCCTCGTCCGCCCGGGCCAGCCGGCTGTTTCAACGGCCGATCAGGCGCTATCTGCTGGTTTTTGCTCGATTTCCTACGCCATCCCGGCTCCATACAGGGCTGCGGACGGCCGGATGCTGGATGGAATGGCCTGGCGTCCGTATATAAAGTGCCCCCATGCCACTTCCGCAGTTTCACCCCGCCGTACAGGCGTGGTTCGCCAGTACATTTCCCAAGGGCGCGACGCCGGCCCAGCTCGACGCGTGGCCGGCCATTGCGAGCGGTAATCACGCGCTGATCGCTGCGCCCACGGGCTCGGGCAAGACGCTGGCCGCGTTTCTCGCCGCCATCGATTCGCTGGCGCGCGAGGGCGCCGAAGGGCGCCTGCGCGACGTGACCCGCGTGGTGTACGTCTCGCCGCTGAAGGCGCTGTCCAATGACATCCAGCGGAATCTCGAGCAGCCGCTCGCGGGCATCTCGGCGCAGATGCTCGAGCGGGGCTCGTGCGCGCCGGAAATTCGCGCAGCGGTCCGCACCGGCGACACCTCGCAGACCGAGCGCGCGGCGATGCGGCGTACGCCGCCGCATATTCTCGTGACCACGCCCGAGTCGCTCTATCTACTGCTGACGAGCGCTTCCGGCCGCGAGATGCTCACGACCGTCCGCACCGTCATCGTCGACGAAATTCATGCCGTGGCGCAGACCAAGCGCGGCGCGCACCTGGCGCTCACGCTGGCGCGGCTCAGCGCCAATGCGGCGCAGCCGGTGCAGCGCATAGGCCTCTCCGCGACGCAGAAGCCCATCGAGGAAGTGGCGCAGTTCCTGGTGGGCGGGCAGACCCCATTGCCCCGCACGGGGCAAAAGGGCCCGGAACTGCACGATGTGCAACTTTCCTGGGAGTTCGAACGGGAGGTCCGGCCCCTTTTGCTAGGAAATGGGGAGTGTCCCCATATCCGCGTCGTGAACACGGGGCACGTGCGGGACCGCGACATCAACCTGGTGATACCGGCAGCGCCGCTCGAGGCGGTGATGTCGGGTGAAGTCTGGGCCACGGTCTACGATCAGCTCGCAAAGCTCATCGAAGAGCACCACACCACGCTGGTGTTCGCGAACACGCGCCGCATGGTGGAGCGCGTCTCGCGCCACCTGGCCGAGCGGCTGGGCGATGAGAAGGTGGCGGCCCACCATGGCAGCCTTTCCAAGGAAACCCGGTTCGACGCCGAACAGCGGCTCAAGGCGGGCACGCTCAAGGTGATGGTGGCCACGGCCTCGCTCGAGCTGGGCATCGACATCGGCGACGTGGAGCTGGTGTGCCAGCTCGGCACGCCGCGCAGCATCTCGGTGTTCCTGCAGCGCGTGGGCCGCGCCAATCACTCCGTCAGTGGTGTGCCCAAGGGGCGCCTCTTCCCGAGCAGTCGCGACGAGCTCATCGACTGCGTGGCGTTGCTCGATTCCGTGCGCCGCGGCGAGCTCGACCGCCTGCGCATCCCCGAGCATCCGCTCGACGTGCTCTCGCAGCAGATCGTCGCGGAGGTCGCCGCGCGCGAGTACGGCGAGGACGAGCTCTTTGTGCTCATGCGCAGCGCGTACCCCTATCGCAATCTCCAGCGTAAAGATTTTGACGCCGTGGTGCGCATGCTCGCCGAAGGCATCGACACCAAGCGCGGCCGCCGCGGCACGTACCTGCATCGCGACGCCGTCAATCACGTGCTGCGCGCGCGCAAGGGTGCACGCCTGACCGCCATCACCTGCGGCGGCGCCATACCCGACAATGCCGACTACCAGGTGATCCTCGAGCCGGCCGGCATCTTCGTCGGCACGCTCAATGAAGATTTCGCCATCGAGAGTCTCGCGGGCGACGTATTCCAGCTCGGCAACACTTCCTATCGCATCCTGCGAGTCGAAGCGGGCCGCGTGCGCGTGGAAGACGCGAAGGGCCAGCCACCCAGCATTCCGTTCTGGCTCGGCGAAGCACCCGCGCGCACCGACGAACTGTCGGAATCGGTCTCCCGCCTGCGCGCCGACATCGAAGCGCTGCTGCCGGAAGTCACCGCGGATTCCCTGGCGCGGGCGATCGACATCGTCATCGACCGTTACCACTTGCCACGCCCGGCGGCGCACCAGATGGTCGAGTACCTCGCGGCAGCCAAGGCCGTGCTCGGCGAACTGCCGAAGCGCGACACGCTGGTGTTCGAGCGGTTCTTCGACGAATCCGGCGGGCAGCAACTCATCATCCACGCGCCGTTCGGTGCCCGCGTCAATCGCGCCTTCGGCCTTTCGCTTCGCAAGAAATTCTGCCGCACGTTCAACTTCGAGTTGCAGGCGGCGGCCACGGAAGACGCCATCGTGCTGTCGCTCGGCGAAACCCACAGCTTCGAGCTTTCGAGTGTGGCGCGCTTCCTCGGCAGCAAGACCGTCGAAGACACCCTGATCCAGGCCATGCTTGATTCACCGATGTTCACCGCGCGCTGGCGCTGGAACGCCAGCATCTCGCTGGCCATCCGCCGGAACATGGGCGGCAAGCGAACGCCGCCGCAGATACAGCGCATGGCGTCCGAAGATCTGATCGCGGTGCTGTTCCCAGACCAGATTGCCTGCGCGGAGAACCTGTCTGGACCGCGCGAGATTCCGGATCACCCTCTGGTCAAGCAGACGCTGCAGGATTGTCTGCATGACGCCATGGACATCGATGGCCTGCGCAACCTGCTCATCGGTCTGGAGACCGGGACGATCAAGGTCGTCGCGAAGGATCTGATCGAGCCATCGCCCCTCGCTGCGGAGATCCTCACGGCGCGGCCGTACGCCTACCTCGACGATGCGCCACTCGAGGAGCGGCGAACCCTCGCGGTCTCGCAGCGTCGCTGGCTCGACCCGGAAAGCGCGGCGGACATCGGCAAGCTCGATCCCGCCGCCATCGCAGCGGTGCGCGAACAGGCGTGGCCGGATGTCACGAACCCTGATGAATTGCACGACGCCATGCACGCCACCGGCGTCATCACGGAGCAGGAAGGCGCGAGCGCGGGCTGGGTCCGCCATCTGGACGAACTCATTGGCGCGCGACGCGCGACTCGCCTCCACGCCGCTGCACAGGTCTTCTGGGTGTGCGCGGAATGTCTGCCGCTGGTGCAGGCGGTTTATCCCGAAGCCCGGCTCGATCCGCACGTGACACCGCCCGCCGAGAAAGCTGAAAAAATCTGGCAGCGCGAGGCAGCGATCACCGATCTCGTGCGCGGCCGGCTGCAGAGCGTGGGGCCCATCACCGCGCGCGACATGGCCGCGACGCTCGGCCTCGCCCTTGCTGAAATCAGCACCGCGCTCATCGAACTGGAGAGCGAAGGCTTCGTGATGCGCGGCAGGTTTACGGAAGAGGCCAGTACGCCGGACGCCGTGCAGCAGGGCGATGCCACGCTCGAGTGGTGCGAACGCAGGCTGCTCGCGCGCATCCACCGCTACACCATCAAGACATTGCGCGCCGAGATCGAGCCGGTATCGGGCGCGGATTTCATGCGCTTCCTGCTCGAATGGCAGGGGGTCACGCGCCTGCCGAAACCCGAAGGCGTCGAAAGCCTCGCGGCGGTCATTTCGCAGCTCGAGGGCTACGAAATTCCTGCGGCGGCCTGGGAGAGCGATGTGCTTGCCGCGCGGCTCAACGAATACGATCCGCACTGGCTCGACAGCCTGTGCCTGTCGGGCCGCGCTTTGTGGGCGCGCCTCACGCCCACGAAATCCGTCGGCGCCGCGCCGGTGCGCACCACGCCCATCGCGCTGGTCACGCGCAAGAACTGGTCATTGTGGCATTCACTGGCTGCCGCTCCCCACGAAGAGATGCAGCTCTCGCACGGCGCCCGCGCGTTGTTCGACTACTTCAGCGCGCACGGCGCGTCGTTCTTCGACGACCTGGTCAGCGGCACGAACCTGTTGCGTTCGCAGGCGGAAACCGCGCTGGGTGAACTGGTGTCCGCGGGGCTGGTCAACGCCGACAGCTACTCCGGCCTCCGCGCGCTGCTGATCCCGAGTGACAAGAAGCGCCAGCTCGTGGCACGCCGGCGTCGCGTGGCGTTGTTCGGCCTGGAAGACGCCGGGCGCTGGAGCCTCATTCGCAAGGGTGCCACGCGCAACGATGCCGAGGCGCTCGAGCAAGTGGCCGAGATCCTGCTGCGCCGCTACGGCGTGGTGTTTCGCAAGTTGCTGGAGCGTGAGGCCGACTGGCTGCCACCCTGGCATGCGCTGCTGCGCGTGTTCCGCCGGCTCGAAGCGCAGGGGAAGATCCGCGGCGGACGCTTCGTGGCGGGTATCAGTGGCGAGCAATACGCGCTGGCCGATGCCGTGTCCTCCATGCGCGCCATCCGCAGGCAGGAAACGAAAGGCGACTTCGTGTCGCTGAGCGCCGCCGATCCGCTGAATCTCACCGGCCTCATCACGCCGGGCGCGCGCGTGCCGGCGCTCGCCAGGAATCGTGTGCTGTATCGCGACGGGGTGCCGGTGGCCACGCACGCCGGCGGCCAGTCCGAATTCATCGTGAAGATGGAGCCGGAGAAAGAGTGGGAGGCGCGCCAGGCGCTGGTGCGCCGGAACCTGCAGCCGGGAGGAGCGCGCTCAGCCGCGGCGCGTGGCGAGCGACCGGCGCACTAAGGCACCGATTCGCGCACGGCCATGGCCACCATGCGCTGCGCCGCCGCGGCGCGAAACTTCGTCCGTAGCCGCGGGTCAGAGGGCAGTCGCGGGTAATATCCCGCGACAGTGCCGCAAGGAGCCGCCGTGGGTGTGTCGGGTCGCCATTTTCGCAGGGTGCTGTTAGGAGCGATGCTGGCCGGGCCGGCGAATCCGGCGCTGACCGCGGATCTCGTGGTTCACGAGTGGGGAACCATCACCACCATCCATGCCGCGGATGGCACTCCGGCGGGCGGTCTCAACAACATCGACCCCTCGGATGTCTTGCCGGATTTCGTGCACCGCTACGAACCGGAGACCACGCGCTACAAGCCGGAGCGCTTTGTCGGAAAGCGGCCGAACGTGCCCGGGCGTCCCGACATCACCATGCGTCTCGAGACCCCGGTGATCTATTTCCACCCACCGCCAAACAAACAGTACACGGCGCCGATCGACATCAAGGTCCGGTTTCGCGGTGGCGTGATCAACGAGTTCTACCCCGACGCCAGCGCTTCAGTGTCGGTCGACAATACCCGTGTGATGGACAAGATGAGCGAGGGCGTCCTCACCGAGTGGAACGGCGACGTGCTCAACAACTATGTGCTCGGCACGCTGCAATGGAAGGGACTGCGCCTTCACGACACCGTGGTTGCGCCGCTCACGAAAAGCGAAATCTGGCTCGCGCCGCGCCACGTGAGCTCCGTCGCCGTATTCAATCCCACGGCGGGCGAAGGTGAGCAATACCTGTTCTATCGTGGCGTCGCGCACCTCGATGCGCTGCTTGCGACGAAAACCACGCGCGGCTCGGTTGATCTTGCGACGCCTGCCAATCTCGCCTGGCTCGAGGCCGCGGCGGTGGTGCCGAACATCTGGCTCGCCGATGTGCGCGCGGATGGTGTCATCGCGTTCCGTTCCCACGCCAGCGTCAGCCTGAAGAAGGAAAATGCCGGCAAGGACCTGGTGCGGGTAAAGCGGTTTTCCGGCAGCGACTACACCGCGGACGCGGCCGCGCAGTTGCGTACGTCCATGAAAAAGGCCCTGATCGCCCAAGGCCTGTTTGCCGACGAAGCGGAGGCGATGTTGAAGACCTGGAAGGTGAGTTACTTCCAGAAGCCCGGACTGCGCGTGTTCTACATCGTGCCGCGCGAATGGACCGACTACTTCCTGCCGCTCGAGCTTTCCGTGCCGGCGCGCGTCACGCGCGTCATCGTCGGGCGCATCGACCTGTAGCAGCTCAGCTGAGCGTGATGCCGAGCTGGCCGAGGAGCTGATCGCCCTTGGCCTTCACTTCACGCGCCTTGCGCACGGCCTCACCGGCCTGGCCGGACGCGAATTGCGTGGTGGCATCGGTCCATTCGGTCTTCAAGGTTTCGAAGTCCGTCTTGACGGTTTCCCACGTGGCCTTGTCCATGTCCTTGGGCAGCTTGCGTGACTTGTTGAGCGAATCGACTTTGGTCTGAATGGCTTCGACCATCTGCGGTACCTTCGCGGAAAACTCGGTCCACTCCGCTTCGGCGGCGGCCATCATGGCTTCTGCGTCCGCCTTCTTGGTCGCGACGGTTTCCTTCAGGGAGGCAATCGTCGAATTCAGCGCCGGGGCGGCTTTCACGACGGCTGAGTAGTCTTTGTTGGCGACGCTGCTCTTGAGCCGGGCAACCGACGCCTCGACGCTCTGCAATTCCTCGGCGGCGTACTTTTCGGCGTCTGCGCGAAACTCGGCGAGCGCCGACTCGACCTGGGCCAGGGCCTTCTCGGCGGGTTCCTTCTGGCTGGCGCAGCCGACGAGCATCAGCGAGGTGGCCGCGAGAGCCACGAACAGATTGGCGATACGCATCGGAGTCTCCTGGAAATACACGGCACTGGGTCAGCGCGCGGATTATGACCCGCGGCGTCTGACCTAGCTATCAGATTGCGCCGACGTTTGCCGATTGCAACGCAGCAAGGTCGTCAGAGCGGCGGGAAGCCCGTGCTGGCGTCTTCGTTCTGCGTCTTCTGAATCCGGAAGTAGACCCTGCGTCCCGGGTTGTTCGCCGAGGTGATGTACACCACGGCGTAGCGGTCGGGGCCTATCTCCATGAACTCGTGCGGGTCGGCGTCCCAGCCCGGGTAGTGGGTCCGCAGCCAGCGCTTGATGAAGCGGTCCACCATCATCTCGTTGGTGGCGACGACGCGGACCGCGCTGTCGGGAGTGCCGCCGGGCGCCGCCGGGTTTGGCAGGTTGACCTGGGCCAGGGCGATCGGTGCCAGGCCTAACAACGTGATGACGGCGAGCTGCTGGAGCGTTTTCATGGGTCCCCCTTGCGCAGCCAATAAATCATAGCCGCGGAAGGATCGTCAATTGCGCCGTGATTCGAACGCCAGCCGCACCGCGAGACCGGCCAGCACAAAACCCATGACCCACCGCTGTACGGCGAGCCACAGCGGATTTCTCGCGAACCAGGCCGCCAGGCGCGCTGCGGACAGGATCAGGAGCAGGTTCACGCTGAAGCTGATGGCAATCTGGACCAGCCCGAGCTGCACGCTCTGCGCGAGCAGCGACCCGTGCTCGGGGCGTACGAACTGTGGAAAGACCGCGAGATAGAACACCGCGATCTTGGGATTCAGTGCATTGGTGAGGAACCCCATGACGAAAAGGCGCAGCGGCGAATCGGCGGGCAGCGCGCGCGGATCGAACGGCGAACCCGCCGCACCCGGCCTCACGGCCTGCCAGGCGAGCCACAGCAGGTACGCCGCACCTAACCACTTGAGGATTTCGTAGGCCAGCGGAATCGCCATGAACATCGCGGTGAGTCCCGCCGCCGCCGCCAGCATGTGCAGGAGGAAGCCGGTGGCGACGCCGAACAGGGAAACGACCGCCGCCTTTCTTCCCTGGCACAGGGAACGCGACACCAGGTAGATCATGTTCGGCCCCGGGGTGAGCACCATGATGAAGGCGGCGAGCGCGAACAACAGCAATTCGTTGGCAGGCATCATCATTGGGGCCTCAGGTTATTCCGACTCTCTTCCCGGCCTTCTTGAACATCGCCTCCGCCTCCGGCGAGAAACGAAACGCCGCCAGGAAATCC
>Ga0190271_10001539_pt1 | contig 13227 bp, 8 predicted proteins | sample Popmic356T_FD_133747 | JGI IMG/M metagenome (GOLD analysis project Ga0190271, IMG submission 133747) | Populus adjacent soil microbial communities from riparian zone of Weber River, Utah, USA - 356 T | ecosystem: Environmental > Terrestrial > Soil > Riparian zone | place: USA: Utah | collected...
CCATGCGTGAGATCCTCAAATATCCCGAGGTCGAGCACGTCACGCTCGTCGACCTCGATCCCAGCATGACAGAGCTAGGCTCGCACTTTCCGCCGCTGCGGGAGCTCAACGGCGCGGCGTTCGACGACGCGCGGGTGCAAGTGGTTCACGACGATGCGCTGCGCTGGCTCGCGGCCGACGCAGCCCAGCGCTACGACGTGGTGATCGTCGACTTTCCGGATCCCAACAACTTCTCGCTCGGCAAGCTGTACACGACGCGCTTCTACCGCTTGCTGCGGGCCCACCTGGCGCCAGACGGTGCCGCAGTCGTGCAGAGCACTTCGCCGCTTTTCGCGCGGCGCAGCTACTGGTGCATCACCGAGACCATGCGCTCTGCAGGCCTCAGCGTGCGCCCGTACCACGCCAACGTGCCGAGCTTTGGCGAATGGGGTTTTGTGCTGGCCAAGCACGACCCTTTCGAGACACCCGCGATCACACCGCCCGCGTCACACTACCTGGACGCTACGGTGATGACCTCGCTATTCGTGTTTTCGCCCGACATGCAGCCGCTCGCCGTCGAGGTGAATCGCTTGGACAATCAGACGCTCGTTCACTACTACGAGGACGAATGGAAGCACTGGAACTGAGCGCGCAGGTCGCGCGTGCATGTTGAGCTGCACGCGCCGCGAGCTCATCGCGACCTTCCTTGGGGTGGGGGCGCCGCTGACAGCTGCAGCGCTGAGCCAGTGCGGGGTAACGAGCGCAGGCTCGGTCGCGAGACCAAGCCAGTTCGACGGCGCGCTGCTCGGACAGAATGTTGAGCTTGGGCATCGCCTGCGCGACGGGCGCGTGCCGCCGCCCAGTCACACCCGCAGCGTGCCGATCGTGATCGTCGGCGCCGGCATCGCAGGTCTGAGCGCGGCTTGGCGCCTAGCGCGCGCCCGCCAGCTCGACTACGAGGTCCTCGAGCTCGAGCCTGCGCCCGGTGGCACGGCGCGCTCAGGCAAGAACTCGGTGAGCGCCTTTCCGCTCGGCGCGCACTACCTGCCCTGCCCACTGCCGCACGCGCGCGCCGTGCGCACCCTCCTGTGTGAGATGGGCATCGCCGAGGAACGCAGCGACGGCGACCTCGACTACGACGAAACCCAGCTGGTACGTGCTCCTCAGGAGCGCGTGTTCATCGCCGATCGCTGGTACGAGGGCGAGTACCCGCACGCCGGCGCGACGCGCGAAGATCAAGCTCAGCTCGCGCGCTTCGAGCGCGAGCTCGCGCACTTGGGCACACTTCGCGATGCACGCGGCCGACCCGCGTTCGCCGTGCCGCTGGCCTACAGCGGCGACGCGCCCGAGCTGCACGCGCTCGACCGCGTCAGCTTTGCCGCATGGCTCGACGAGCGCGGCCTGACGAGCCACAGGTTGCGCTGGTGGCTCGAGTACGGCACGCGCGACGACATGGGTGCAACACTCCAGCAGACGAGCGCCTTCGCGGGACTCCACTATCACGCGGCGCGTCTGACCCCGAGCGGGCCGAGCCCCTTTCTCACCTGGCCCGAGGGCAACGGCCGGCTGGTTGCGCACCTCGCGCAGGTAGCGGGCCCGCGGCTGCACACCGACCAGGCGTTGACCCGTGTGCGCAGACTGCCAGACCAACGCTACGAGCTGCACGTGCTGTCGCCCGCCACCAACCGCTGCGAGGCGCTGATCGCCGAGCACGTCGTCTTCGCGGTGCCCGCCGCCGTGACCGCACGCGTGCTCGAACAACCGCAACCCGCGCTGCTCGAGGCAGCGCACACGTTTCGCTCGGGCGCCTGGCTGGTCGCCAATCTCACGCTACACAGGCAGCCCTCGTCACGCGGCTTCCCGCTCTGCTGGGATAACGTGTTGTACGGCAGTCGCAGTGTCGGCTACGTCGTGAACACGCATCAAACCGACGCGCCCGATCGCGCTCGCAGCGTCTGGACTTGGTACTTACCGCTCACGAGCGACGACCCTGGCGAAGATCGGCGGCGCTTGCTCGGGCTCAGCTTCCAAGAATGCGCCGAGCTCGCAGTCGCCGACTTGGCGCGCGCGCACCGCGACATCGCGCAGTGCATCGAGCGCATCGACGTGTTTCGTTGGGGCCACGCGATGGTTCGCCCTACCCCCGGCTTGTACACCGGTTCCCTCGCCCACTTGCGCCACGCAGCGCAACAGCCCGATGGCGGACTGCACTTCGCACACAGCGAGCTCTCCGGGCTCGCGCTGTTCGAAGAGGCCCAGTGGCACGGAGTTCGAGCCGCTGAAGAGATTCTCGCGGCGCGCGGCATCCACACGGACAGCTTGTCGTGAGCGACGGTTCAGCGCGAGCGAGCGCACCCGACGAGGCGCCTGAGTCGGCACCGACAGCACGCAGCGAGGGCTCGGCCTGGCTCGTCTCGCCGCGCTTCGATCTCGGCGTGTTCGTCGCCCCTGCGCTCGGCTCGCTCTTGCTCGCGTGCTTCGGGTCGAGACTTGCTGACACGGACGGTCGCACACCCACCTGGGCATGGCTCTTGTTCGTCGTCGGCATCGACGTCGCACACGTGCACGGCACGACGTTGCGTGTTTATCTGACAGCTCGCGAGCTGTTGCGGCGGCCCGCATTGTATCTAGGCGTGCCCGCGCTCGCGCTGCTCGTGTCGAGCGTCGCGTACGCCCACGCTCCGCAGTTGTTTTGGCGGCTGCTGGCTTATCTCGCAGTGTTTCACTTCATCCGGCAGCAGGTCGGCTGGGCACGCCTGTATCGCAAGCGCGCTCACGAACGATCCCTGCTGGATGCGCGCCTCGACGAAGCCACCCTCTACGTGTCGATGTTGTATCCGCTGCTCGTCTGGCACGCGCGCCTGCCCACGGACTTCGAGTGGTTCGTGCCAGGAGACTTCGTGCAGTGGAGTGACGTGCTACGTGACCTCGCGCCGGCGTCACGCTGGCGAGCACTGCCACAGCAGCTCGCAAGCACGGCGAGCATCCTCTGGGCCGGCTTGCTCGGCAGCTTTTGCCTGCGACAGCTGCAGCTGAGGCACCGCGGCATCCCGTTTCGTACTGGTAAGCTGCTGTTGGTCGCCACCACCGCCAGCACGTGGTTTTGCGGCATCGTGCTCTTCGCCAACGACTTCGCATTCACGGTCACGAACGTAGTCGCCCACGGCGTGCCGTACATGGCCATGTCGTATCGCGTGACGCGCAGCGCTCCGTTCACATGGGGCCCGCTCGCGCGCTCCAGTCTGATCTACGTGTGCGCGCTGCTCTCTCTCGCGCTCGCGGAGGAATGGCTGTGGGATGCGAGCGTATGGCACGAGCACACAGCCATCTTCCCCGCATTTCGCGGCCTCAGTGCGCACGCGCTCGAACAGATCCTCGTGCCGCTGCTCGCGCTCCCGCAGATCGTTCACTACATCTTGGATGCGTACCTGTGGCGACTCGACGGCAGCAATCCAGGGCTCAAGCACACCTTGCTCGTTGACCGCGTGGACGTGGGTGCTGGAGTGGGTCGGTCCCTTGTCAGTCGATCATCTTCTTCTTGACGGTCCACATCGATGGTGACTTACACAGCTCACAGTCCGCGCCAAGCCCGTGCTCGCGCCCGCGCCGCGACGCGTGTGCGGAGCAGCTGGCCGCGGCCGCCGAGAACCGCGCAGCGGCGGGGGTGTCTCAGTCAGGCAACGCCGACAAAGACCGGTGAGCTGCGTAGTTCAAAAGCTCGCGGCCACGACCTCTGCCCCCGTGGGAGCAGAATGCCGGTGGCCGCGTTAACTATCCCGCGTCCCACGGCACGCTGAGCGACAGCTCCGCACCTCGACGGTTGGTGCCAGTTCACTGGATTTCTGGAATGAACGCGCAGAAGCCTGCGATGCACGAGTTCGCAGTTTCGCCCGGCATGGGGGGGCAGCAGTCGGAATCGCCCAGGCAGCGCTCATCGCGCTTGGCGCACTGGTTCTTCTTCGGCGTGCAGCTACCGACCGGCTCAACCAGCTCTGCGGGACCTTCGATGTAGCAAACGCCGCCGCAGCAATCGATGCCGCTCGTGCACTTGTCGCCATCTTTCTTGCACGGATCCAGCGCGGCAAACGCGCGATGATTGCCTGTGCCGAGCTCTTGGCCGGGCAGATAAAACGCGGGGTGGCTCGGGTCGAGCTTGTACGAACCGTCGGCTTGGATGTCTATCGCAGCGCCCCACAGCTGACGCTGCGAACCGAGCACGCCGTAGTGGCGAATCGAGTCGAAGAACACCCAGAAATAGCCGCCCGCAGCGACCGGTGAGACCGTCGGAAAATAGCTATGATGCAGCTCCGCGCTGCCGAACGGCAGATACGTGGTGCCGCTCGCAGCGTCGGCCGGCGTCGCGTAGCCCATCGCTTTGGCGAGCAGCGTGGTCGTACCCGTGGCGACGTCGACGATCGACAGCTCGGAGAATGGCGCCTCCACCGCGGCCGCACCGCCTCCGAAAAAGCCGCCAGGCGCAGCTCCCGCCATCGTGACGCCGGCGCCGTTGCCGGAGAAATCGCTGCCGTCGGTCCGCACGAACACCGCAGCGCCGTTGTCCGGAAGGATGAACGGCCAGCCCGGCCGAATCATGCCGGCGGGCTCTTGCATGAGCAGCTTGTAGTCGCTGGCGGTGTGATTGGCGACGTTGTAATGCATGATCGCCAGCCCGTGCGCCGTGTCGATCGCGTAGTCGTTGAACGCGAGCAAGCTGCCATCAGGTGAGAACATCGGCATCAACGCGCCGGCAGGGATGCCGGTGTTCGCGACCACCTGTCCAGTCGCCGCCGCGTAGAGCGTCGCATCTCTCGGCGCCCCCTGCCCTTGTGTCATCAACGTTCGCGCCACGTCGATGACTGAAGACATGGAAAGATACGTAGAGCCGTCGGGATAGAACGCGCCAAACCCCGCGCGCGGCCCTGCTGACACGGGCGCGGGCGTCATCCCCCCAGATGTCAGCTCGTACGACGAGCCCATGCCCGGGACGAACTGTGAGAGCAAGCGCGAGCCATCCGCCGAGACCGAGTGACAGCCGTTGCAATCGGTCGAACCGAACACCTCGGCACGACCGCCCGCAGGAATACGCAGCACGAGGCCGCCCATCGGCGCACCACCGCCTCCAAACACGCCCGCGGGTGCAGTCATGGCATTCGTGGCGAGCTGTGAACTATAGCTGTTGTAATAGATCGAGCCTTTTATCGTGGCTTGTGCGATCTCGAACTTCGAGACTACGGGCCCCGTGGCGGTGCCGCCGCTCCAAGCCGTTAGCTCCAACGCATACACATCGCCTTTGCCGAAGGTGCGTTGCCCGGCCTGGTCCCACACATCCTGCGGCAGCTCCAGCTGGCCCTGCGCCGAAGGCTTCAAACACCCGGCGTAGTCGAATGCTTTGGAGTGAATATGAACGTAGACTGCGCTGGCGACGGGACCGTCCCACATCAACAACGGAGCGAGCATGCCGCGCGGGAACACCGTGTCCGCGTATGGATAGAGCCACTTCAGTGCGCCTGGGCCACCGCTACCCGCCCGCAGCTTCTGCACGTCGGCGCTCGACAGCCCGGCTGGATTCTGGGCGTCGCAAGCGTCGATCGCGATTGGGTCGCGCGTCGACGTGCTCATGACCGGAGCCGCGGCACCGCCTCCCATAGCGGCGGGGACGGACATGGCGATGGGCATCGGCCCGACGACGGGATTGCTCGACCAGCCCGGGCTCGCCGATGCGCCAGCGGTGCCGACCAGCGAAGCCGGCCCTTGCCCCGCCGCGGACGGCGTCGGCTTGACGCCTCGCCGTGCACTTACGGTCGGCGAGCCGGCCGAACAGCCGTACAGCGCCGCGCTCATGCCTGCGAGGCCCACGACCACACTGAGTTTCCGCCACGTGCTCGAGAGGTGATAGACCTTGGTCATACACACACGCTTTCTTTGATTCTGCCACTCTGATGGGAAAGCGACTAGCGAACTGCGCGCAGTGGCACGTCCGGCCCCAATTGCCAGTCGTAACAAAGCGGCTTGTCTACACGTTGCAGCGGCTCATCCACACTGCGCGGCAGATAGTCGACGAACGCACCGTAGCGCTGCTCTGCGCCGTGCCGGAACAGTCGAGGCTCAACCAGACTCCAGCGATACAACGCGTACAACTGACACTCGGTGAGCACGCTGCTCGGGTCCAAGTATCTCAAGTCCCCAAATACGATGCCGTTCCAGCCCAGCGTCCACGCTTGCCAGGCAAACTCAGCGCGAGCGCCCGCGTACTCGCAGTCGCGAGACAATACATCGAACAATGCCGACAGCGCGCCCGTCGAGCCGTGAATCGGTTCTTTGCGCGCCGCCAGGCAAAGCTCGGGCAGAAACCCTCGCAAAGCCTGCCGCCAAAAGATCTTGGTCTCCATCCGCAGCGACGCGACCGTGAGGCCATCACCTTCCTCGTATACATGTTGCTTCTGGGCCGGGCTGATCCGCGTGGCGAGCTCGATCAGCTCGGCCAGAGGCACGCGGTTCTCCACCCCGTGCTCTCCGAACACCAGACCTGCACGCACACCTTCCGACGAAGCGAACTGTTCCGCCAGGCGATGCCAGGCGAGCTCTTCGTCTAGACCACGGTGCAAGAACGTCCAGCGGTCGTAGCTGCGACCGGCTTCATCCGGCCCGCCCGCGGTCATGATCGTGCGACCACCCAAACGCGCCACCGTCTCGGCGACCCGATCTTCCGCGAGCCCACATGCGATGTGGAACAGATCGGGGCCCAACAGCTTGAGCAGGCGATCGAGACAGCGCTCCACGTGAGCGGGTGTCAGCACTGCGACGTGATGAGCGACGCGGACGCCTTCCTGTTCGAGCAACGCCAGAGTCGCCTTCGCGTAGGGATAGTCGCCGCCGTGTTCAGTCGACTCGGGCACGGACCACGGCCCACACCACGGCACCACGCTGACTGCGCCGCCGAACGCCCCTCCCAGCGCGCGCGCTACGCTCGCGGTGACGAACTGACTGTCGATCCCGCCGAGCGTCGTGTACAGCTGGCTCGGCTGCTCGGGAATGCGGCTGCGCACGCGCGCCAGCGCGAGCTCCCGCACGGTGTTCGGATCGATGTCCTCGCAAGCGGCAGCGCACCTGCGCGGTAGCCGATACCACGGCTGAAGCGTGAGCTCTGTCCCGAGCACACTACCCAGTGTGCCTGCGGGCACCGTTTTGACCACCTCGACACCGGCCGCTTGCACGACCTCGCACGTGCTGCCGATCACCAGCCAGCCTTCGGGAGTGAGCCCAAACACCAGAGGACAAATCCCCCACTTGTCCCGGCCCACCAGCGTCTGACTGTGCGGCGTTCCCATCGCCAGCTGTGCGACGAAACTGAACTGCCCGTCGAGCTCGCTCAAGAACGCTGCACCGCGCGCTCGCAGACCCGACAATAGCGTCTGCGTGTCGTTGCGCGCCCCGAAGTCGTACATGGCGTTGAGCTCGGCCCAGTTGTAGAGCTCACCGTTCCAAACGATGCACGAGCCGTCTGTGTCCATGTGCGGTTGCTCGTTGAACGACACGTCGACGAAGCGCAGGGCGGCGTGACCGAGCAAGCCACCCTGCACAGCGCGCATGCTCATACCGTCGGGGCCGCGGCGAGCGGCCACCTCCAGCATGCGAGTCAGGCTCGCGGGTGCGACGCAGGCACCGAACAATGCCGCAATGCCGCACATACTACTGGGCGGTGATCACGCCATACAGCGTGTCGTCGATGCGATCTTTGACACTGAACTGCGTAAACCCTGCGTTCTTCAGCAGCGTTTGATACTGCGCGATCGACTTGTAGGTGCCGGCGCCGAAGTCGTCGTAGAACGTGTAGCGAAACTCCCATGAGACCGCGAGATCGCGGTTGGTGTCGTCGAACGGCTCGCTGATCACGAGCGAGCCGCCGGGGTTGAGTGCAGCCCGTGCTCTCTTGAGCAGCATCTGACACACGGCCGGGCTCCAATCGGCGAGCACCCGTGAAAACATCACGCGATCGAAGCCGCCGGGCAGTGCCTCTTCGAGGAAGTCACCTTCCACCACCTTGACGCGCGACTCGAGCTTCGCCTGCTCGATGCGCGCGCGGGCCAGATCGGCGGACGCGCGCAGGTTGAAGACCGTGGGCCGCAGGTGGTCGTACTTGCGGACGAGCGCGCACGCGATCCCGCCATCACCACCACCGACATCGAGCACCGTCCTGGTCGTGTTCCATTCCGTGCCGTGGTGGAGCGCGGTGATCGCCTCGTTAGCCGTGATCGACATCCACAGCTCGAGATGCTGCGCAGCTTCCTTGGTCCGCGGCGGCCAGCGGACCGCCTCGGGCAGCGGCATGCCGCGCAGCACCTCGTTGAAGTCGAGCGCGTTGACGCGCCGGCAGTACTCCAGCTGATCACGCATGAAGAAGTTCTCGCGGCCGTCTTTGTCCCAAAACAGACCCGTCGCGCGCTCGGTGTTCTGGTAGCCAGCGTCGAGCTTGCGCAGCAAGCCGATGCGCTCGAGCAGGACCAGCCACTTTGCCGCCCGCGTGAGATTCAGCCCCAGCGCGTCGGCGACTTCGGCCGCCGTCAGCGGCCCGCGCTCCGCAAGCAAATGCGGCAAGCGCAGGTCGTAGCACGACTCCAGCAGGCGCGTGTGCGGCGCGCCCGCGAGCAACTGATAGTACAGGTCGTCGCGCTCGCGCGGGGTCACGTCGTCGCGCGGCCCCGAACGGGTGGGGAGCTCGTGGCTGTTGATGCTCGTCGTCACTTCCAATGTCATGTTCATCCCTTTGCTAGTTCAGATGTTGCGGCGCGCTGCCGTGAGATCAGCAGCACCGCGAAGATGCTGAAGTTGAACGGCAAGCTCGCGGGCGTGAAGCCGAGTCGACCGAGCGGCGCAGCCAGCGCGAGCGTGCATAGCCAGCTGAGCAACACGCCAAAAGCCGCCCGAACGTACGAGCGCAGCGAAGGCGCGTACCAGCCGGTGCCGAGGACGATCGCAGCGAATATGCCGTTGATGGCTGCACCCAAGATGAGCCCGCTCGCTTGCGGCGCCAAGGCTGCGCCGCACAGCAACGTGAGCGCAAACGCGAAGCAAGCGAGCTGCAACGCTTGCCCACCGCGCACGCACAGGCTCGCTAGCACGACGAGCCCCGCGTCCCAGCGCGGAGTGAACAAGAGCGCTCCGAGCGCCTCGAGAAACAGCTGCAGGATCGCGGGCCAGTGCGCCGTCGACACGCCGCCTGCTCGCAGCGGCTCCGCCCAAGTGGCACCCACCGCGCTGCCAAAGGAGATGGCGCAAAAGTAGACGAGCACGAACGGCAACGAGAGTGCCGGCAAGCCCACGCGCTGCAACCAGCCGCCGAGCGCTGCAGTCGCGATGACGCACGCCGCGGCGCCCATGGTCGCGAGCGCGAGCGCCGCCCCCGGCCAAGCGAAGGTGTGGCTCGCGCCCAGCCCGAGAAACAGCGCGTTGTATGCGAACGTGGTCGGTGGCGCAGTCTCCGAGGAAAGCCCGAGCAGGCGCGCCGTCGTCGCCGCAGTCGCGACCGCGAGCAGACCCAAGAGGCCAGAGGCCGGCACGAGCGCGGTCGCAAGCAAGAGCAGCGCGCCCACCGCGGGTGAGCTGGACAGGAACACGCCGGCGTACATGCGCAGCAGCGCAGTGGTGCGGCGCTTCAGCTCACGCCAGCTCGGCGCGGTGCGGCTCACGGCCGGTGCGAACCAAGCGGCAGCGTTCATGAGCACTCCCCCGCCACGGGCAAGCGACACACGCCGCCGACACAGCGCGCAGGGCTGAGACAACTGGGTCCACCGGGACCCTCTGCACAGCTGCCGCCGTCAGCGGCGTGGCTCTCGCAGATCCCCATGGGCGCACCCGCCGCCATGCGGCAGCTGCCGGCGGCGCCGCATTCGGCCCACCCGGCCAGCGTAGCGCCGCACGGCTCCCCCGCCGACGCCACCAACCAGCGGTTGCAGGTCGAGGAAGCCAGCCCTCCACACGCGAGTCCGGCGTAGCGATCGCAGCGGTCGTCGACCGGGTCGCACGCGGCTCCGGCGGCGAGGGCCCCTGCGCAGCGCGCGTTCGAGCATGTCCAAGGAAACGCGCACGGCTGTCGTTCATCACACGCGGCATCGCGCGCGCCGGGCGCTCGGCAGACGAGCTCGGACGTACACACGAGCCCCGTCGCGCAGTCGCTTGCCGCGCGGCAAGCCTCTCCCGCCGCTGCCAGTGGCGAGCACGTCCCGCAGGCTGCTCCGACGGCCCGGGCGCAGCGTGTGCTCTCGCATTGCGCGTCGTCGCCGCAGGCCTGGCCGATCGCCCGCGCACCCGGCGCGAACCGACAGGCAGGCGGCAACGCGTTGTCGAGCAGCGCGCCGCACTCGACGCTGGCGAGCAGGCTCGAGCACGCGTCGAGTCCTGCAGCCGAGCTCACGACATCGGGGTTCACTTGTCGGGGCAGGCATGCGGCCGTGTTGCGCGCGCTGCAGGTCGCGAGGTCGCCGTAAGCCTGCGCTACGACCGCGCTGGCGCAGGCCGCGAGTCGCGTGCACAGCGCCGTAGCGAACGCCTGGCACGCATCAGCCGCGGCCGACGTCGAAGCTTGACAGTCGAGCGCACTGCACGCCTCGCCGCCTGGCGGGTCACAGCGGCCCGCGACGCATTGCCACGGAGCGCGACACGGCACGCGCTCGCTGCAGCCTTCACCGGGCGCAGCGAGCGCTGCGCACAGGCCATCGCGCGCGCACACGAGTCCGGCAGCGCAGTCGGCGAGGCTCGCGCACGCCTCGTCACGCTGGGCGAGCTCGCGGCATTCGCCCCACTCCCCTTGCGCGCCCGCGCCAACACAGCGCCCGCCCGCGCATTGCGCGCCTACCCGGCAGGCTGCGCCGTCGCGACGCTTGCCGCGCGCAGCGCCGCATTCGGCCGGCAACGCGCCATTGGCGAGATCCGTGCAGCTGACGTTCGCCATGCTCAGACCACACAGGCGTATGCCTTGCACGGTCGACAACACATCCACCGCGAGCCCATTCGCTTGGCAGCTGCCGTGAAGCTGCGCGCGGCAGCCTGCGTCCGACCCGTAAGGCGCGAGCCAGACTTCACCGCAGCGCTGCAGCGTGTCACACGTATGCGCCGCGTATGCGCTGCATGCAGCGCTCACGTCGACCGCGAGGTCCGGGTAGCTGCAGGCGTGCCCGGCCAGCGCAGCCCATACGCGCAGGCAAAACGGAGTCGAGCGTGGCGCAGAAGCCCTCATGATCTCAGCGTTGTGCTTTCTGTCCTTGCGCGGCTCGCAAACCCTGCGTCGCGCTGAGGTGAGAGCCGACCACGTCGAGTACTTCGCTGAAGAGCGCCGCGGCTTGCGCCTGTTTGCCCATGCGTAGGACGGTCCAACCGAGGCCCGCCCGCATCTCGATGTCGCTCGGATACAGCACCAGGATACGGCGATACAGCGCCTCCGCCTCCGCGAACCGCTGGCTGCTGAACTTCGCCAACGCCAAGCGCTGCAGCGCTAGATAGTTTTCCGGATCGATCTTCAGCACGCCCTCGCAGACCTGCGCCACCTCGTGCCACTTGGTGAGCGCGATCAGCGGCAGGAGCAGCGCGACGCGCGCTTCGACCGCGGCCGGCTCTTTGCCTACCGCACTACGATATGCCGTCACCGACTCCGCATAGCGACCCAGTCGGTAGAGCAGCCAACCGCGGCGATAGTCGGCGAGGTAACCAGTGCGCTGCTGGCTGGGGAGCTCCGAAAGCGCGCTGAGCGCGGCTTCGAGCTTGCCCGCTGCTTCAGCGTTGTACGAGGCCTCCCACGCAGAGGCATCCTGACGACCGAGTGCGTGAGCCGGACTGGTCAGGAAGGCGCCTATGCAAGCCAGCGCCGCGATGAGTGACAGTTTGTTCATGACAAATCTCCTAGACCGAGCGCGCCGGGTAGCGCCGTGTGCGCGACCGCGTCGTTCGCGAACGCGCGCGACCGCGAGATCACCAGCTCTGCGCGTTGCACGCGGCCGGCGACGTTGACCTCGACGAGCGTTGGCCCCACGCCGCGCGTCAGCACCACGCGCGTCTCCAGCTGCGGCACGCCGCGCGCATCCCGCCGCTGGGAGCTGCCGTGTACGGTCAGCTGATCGCCGCTCCGCTCGAGTGTTGCGTGCAAAATCACGCCCGGCACACGCCGCCATGCGGCGGTGAAATCCCACGCCCAGCGACGCAGAGTCCCGCCGAACCAGCGCTGCGGGATCACGCGCTGAAACGCCAAGCCCGGCTCGCGATCGAACGGCACGCGCATCAGGCACAAGCGCAGCCAGGCGAGCACCGAACGCTCGGAGCCGCGCAGCTCGCCGCACGCGAAGTAGCCCTCGCCGCGCGAGAGCACCAGCTCGCTGCCGCGCTCGATCGAGCGCAAGACCACCTGGCCCCACGCGTCGACCTCCGCTTCGAGCTGCTCGAGTTGGTCGAGTTGTTTGCCAAGGCGGTAGGTGAAGCGCGCTCCAGCGGGCAGCTCGAAGTACGCGGACAGCGTGTGATCCGGCTCGACCGCGCGCAACGCTTCACCCTCGCGCGGCACATGCGCCAGCTCGTAGTGCGGCGCGCGATCACCCCTGCGCACGATCACATCGACGAAGCGGCAAGGAACCGTGGCCGAGCCCAGCGCGACGGCAGACTGCAGCTGGAAATGCAAGTGCGGACGCGGCGCACGGCCCGAGTTGCCGAGATAGCCGAGCAGGCTGCCGCGGCGCACGAACTGGCCCGGATACACCGCGATCGTACCCGGAGCGAGATGCGCTACGACCGAGTAGAGACCGACCGCGTGCTGCAGCGTGACTTGGTTGCCCCACGGTTTGTCGAGTGACACTTCCCCGATCTCGTTGTTAGGCACGTCGTTCTCGATCGCCATCACCGTGCCGTCCGCAGCCGCGAGCACCGGCAGGCCGAAGCAGCGATAGTCCGCCGCGCGCGTGCCGTCGCCGCTGCAAAGTCCGCCATCGAGCTCGCCGTAGACCTCGAAGTCGAACGCGTGGCGCCACGTGCCCCGATGCGTGTAGGCGCCGTCGATGCCTTGGGTGCAGCTCCAACGCCCGATGAACGGCAGGTGCAACCGCATCGCGGTGGGCTCGCCTGCCAGCGCGCGCTCGGGCACGTCGGCGAGCAGCAGCTGTTCGGGAGACGCAGCAGCAATCGCCGCGAGGCGCAGGCCAGCGCGCTCGCTCACGCGCTGGCGCAGCGCGGCCAGGATCGAGATCACCGCCAGATTCCAGGGCACGAAGC
>Ga0190271_10001540_pt1 | contig 13227 bp, 10 predicted proteins | sample Popmic356T_FD_133747 | JGI IMG/M metagenome (GOLD analysis project Ga0190271, IMG submission 133747) | Populus adjacent soil microbial communities from riparian zone of Weber River, Utah, USA - 356 T | ecosystem: Environmental > Terrestrial > Soil > Riparian zone | place: USA: Utah | collected...
CCGCGGTCATCCGTTCGCCGCCCGACCACCTCACCACAGGAATCCACCCGTGCCCGAGCAGAATCCAGACCCGCAGCAGCCGGAACCGGACCAACCGCCCCAGCAGTACGGGTACATGTACGCGGAGCCTGCGCCAAAGAAGAAGCGGACCGCGACCACCACGGTCCTGCTGGCCATCCTGATCGCCACGCTCCTGGTCGGCGTCTGCGCGGCCGCCGTGACCGCGGGCAGCGAGGACGACTCGAAGAAGCGCGGCCGCAGCGCGGTCGTGACAGACACCGCCGACCCCACCCCCAGGTGAGGGCGGACAGGCCCCGTGGGGGCGGGCCTGTCCGCCCCAGCCGTTCCTTCACCAAGACCGATCCACGACCCAGGGCGAAAGCACCATCCGTCGCGAACGAGCCTGCCTGTGGCAGGTAGGAGGCTGGCTGACGAATCAGACCCGGCCGCGTGAACCCGCGCCGCAACTATGCTGAGTTCATCGAGACGCTCGCCTTCTACACGTCGTTCGTGGGCCGCAGGGCACTGCTGGCCGAGGTTCGCATGCACCTGGCGTCGTCCCGGGTGGTTACGCTTGTCGGGTCTGGTGGGGTGGGCAAGACTCGGGTCGCCCTGCGACTCGCCGAGGTGGAGCGGCGCAGTTACCGCGACGGGTGTTGGGTGGTGCCGCTCGCGGAGGTTGCGGAGCCCGAGCTGTTGAGCGTCTCCGTCGCCGAGACACTCGGACTACAGGCCGCCGACCGTCCGTGGGATGTCGTGACGCTGGCCGACTACATTGCCCACCGCACGAGCCTGATGGTGCTCGACAACTGCGAACATCTCGTGTCCGCGGTCGGCGATCTCGTGACGGGGCTCCGCGCGACCTGTCCGAACCTCAGGTTCCTGCTGACCAGCAGGCAGCCACTCACGTTGAGCGGCGAGGACGTGATCGTGGTGCCACCACTCACCGTCCCCGACGAGATGACCGTGGCCGCACCGGAAGCTGTTACCCACTACGAAGCGGTCAACCTGTTCGTGGACCGCGCGACCTCGGCACGTTCCGACTTCCGGGTGACACCGGACAATGCGACAGCCGTCGCGGGCTTGTGCCGCGACCTGGAGGGCATGCCGCTGGCGATCGAGCTGGCCGCTGCCCGGGTCCGTGCGATGTCCCCGGAGGAGATCCGCGACAGCCTCACCGAACGCCTCCAGGTGCTGACCACCGGCTACCGGGACGCTGCCGACCGGCACGGGTCTCTGCGCGCATGCGTCGAGTGGTCCTACCAACTGTGCACCGACCTCGAGCAGAGGTTCTGGGCACGGTCGTCGGTGTTCAGGGGCGGGTACGACCTGAAGGCTGCCGCGGCTGTCTGTGTGGCCGACGACCTTCCTGCTGGGGAGATTCTCGACCTGATCAGCGGACTGGTCGACCAGTCGATCATCACCGCCGAGGACTCCGGCACCGGCCACACGCGGTACCGGATGCTCTCCGACATCCGGCAGTTCGGCCAGGATCGGGCAGAGAAGGACGGCGAGCTACGCGGCATGCAGGAGCGGCACGCAACCTGGTGCGCGGAGCTGGTCTCCCAGTTCTACACCGAGGCAGGCGGGCCAAACCAGCCGGACTGGCTGCGGCTGCTTCGCCTGGAGGACGCGAATCTGCGGGCCGCCCTCGGCTACATCGGGGGGTCAGACGAGGGTGCCGCGGCCGCCTTGGTCATGGCGAGGAAGCTCGACCTGTACTGGTCCGCCTGCGGGCTGCTGGACGAGGCCCGGCACTGGCTGGAGCTCGCCCTCGCCACCGGAGCTGGGACGCCAGCTGAGCGAGCCCGCGGGATAGCCGTGGCCGCGCGCTTCGCGGTGCTCCAGAACGACCGCGTCCGGGCCAGGGAGATGGTCGACGAGGGGACTGCGGTGGCCACATCCGTCGAGGACTCCCAAGCGCTTGGTCTGCTCCTGCTTCCGGCCGCCATGCTCGCGGTTTGGGACGCCACCCTGGCGACTGCTGCCGATCAGGCCGACACCGCAGTGACGCTCCTGAGCAACGCGCCCGACGTGCGAGACGAGTTGATGGCCCTCTTCGTGGCCGGGGTCTGCCACGGCTTCGCCGGAAACAGTGTCGAGGCGGCCGCCCGGCATCACCAATGCATCGCCCGCGCCGACAAGGTCGGCGAGCGCCACATGAAGGCGCTGGCAGTGGCCGGGCTGGGTCAGCACGAACTGGCTGGCGGCCGGCTCCCCGAGGCCACCGCGCTGTTCCGGGAGACCATCGTGTTGAAACGCGAGCTCGGTGATCGGATGGGCATCGCAGTCGGCCTGGACTGCCTCGGGCGAGTCGCGATCGCAGAGGGCCGAGGAGAACGAGCAGCCGTGTTGCTGGGTGCAGCCGAGGGCATCTGGGATGCCGTGGGGATGTCGGAGACCGGCAACCCCTTCGCCTTCGCGCCGTCGCGCTCAGACGGCCTGCAGCAGGCACGCAAGCTCCTCGGCAAGCAGCGGTTTCGTGAGCTGTTCCGCCGAGGCTCCCAGCTCAGCCTCGATGAGACCGTCCCGTTCGCCCTGGAAGCCAAGGACGACGCGGATCCACCACCTCCCGCGCCCGCCGAACCGTCCCCACTGACCAGGCGGGAGCTGGAAGTCGCCGACCTGGTCGCCGACGGACTGTCCAACCCCGACATCGCCGCACGGCTGGTCATCTCCGTACGGACCGCTCAGGGACACGTGGAGAACATCCTGCGCAAGCTCGGGTTCAACTCCCGGTCCCTGATCGCTGCCTGGGTCACCCAACGCCGGCTCGCCGCGGAAACGCTTGAGGTCGAGCAGGCTCCCTTGCCGTAGCGGGTAGCGCAGACCCGGCCTCGAGAGCGTGGCCGCCCACGGCCCTCGGCGGACAGGCCCGCGACGGCGTCGAAGCATGCTCGGGGATGGATCGCCAAGGTCCCGGATAGTCGCCCGCTGCAGAGGGAAGCAGGCATCCGAACCCGTAGGTCGGCGGATGTCCCTAGGAACCATCTCGGCAAAAGTTGAGGTCGGACACCTCCATCCGCGTCCTGTCAGCAACCGCTGGCGAAACGACGCACATACGAAAGAGACACATCACATGCGTACTCGCAACATCCTGATCACCTCCAGCGCGGCTGTGATCGCTGCCATCGCAATCGGCGCTGGCGGGGCCTCCGCCGCGGGCGTCAACCTGTTCGGCTCCGAGCAGATCCGCGACGACTCGGTACGCAGTATCGACGTGAAGGACGGCACCCTCCAGGCCGAGGACTTGCGTCCCGGCACCCTCAAGTCGCTTAAGGGCGAGCCCGGCACGCCCGGCACGCCCGGCACGCCCGGCAAGACCGGCCCCGCCGGCACCGCCGGCACCGCTGGCGCCTACTGGGCCACCGCGTTCTATGACGTCGGCGACACCAACGCGGGCGCGATCGCCACCGTTGCGTGCAAGCACACCACCGACTCCGCGATCGCTGGCGGCGTACAGGTGCTCGGCCTCGACGCCGGTGCCAACAGCCGCAACACCCCGGTGTCGTCCTCGTTCCCCGGTCGCATGGACTGGGAGACGAACGCGCCCAAGGTGAACCGCATCGACGGCTGGATTGTCCAGTTCGGCGGCAACGCCGGAGCGACCGCCGACGTGGCGCCCGAGAAGGTCAAGGTCTGGGCACTCTGCCTGCCGACCGAGGTCAAGACCGTGCAGACCTACCAGCAGTCGTCCTGATCCACGCCGCTTCACCAGGCAGCCCGTCCCCTTCGGGGCGGGCTGCCGTCATGTGACGACCCCCAGCCGCACCGAGGTCGGAGCAGCTGGCCGGGAGCGCCTCTTGTCGCGCACTGTGGCGGGCTCACCCTGGAAACCACCCGCGACACCACCCGCGGTGGCGGGCCCAACATCCCGCATCCGGCGGTCCCTGATCGCCAGAATGCGAGGTGGTTCGGCCGTTCGGGCCGCGGACTCCAGGAGGCATGTCTTGGCAACCACGCCTAGCAGCAGCAAGAAGCTCACGGCCGAGTTTCTCGGCACCTTCGTTCTCGTCTTCGGCGGTTGCGGCACGGCCGTCCTGGCGACCACCAACTCCGAGGTCGGGGTCGGCTGGCTCGGCGTCGCCCTTGCCTTCGGACTGACGGTCGTCGTGATGGCATACGCGGTCGGCCACATCTCCGGCGGCCACTTCAACCCCGCGGTCACCCTCGGCGCGGCGGCGAGCGGGAGGATCTCGTGGAAGGAGACGCCCGGGTACATCATCACTCAGATCGTCGCCGGCATCGCCGCCGGCGCCGTCCTGCTCGTCGTCGCGAACGGCCTCGACGGCTTCTCCGCCAAGGAGAGCGGTTTCGCGTCAAACGGCTATGGCGACCGCTCACCCATGGGCTACGACCTGCTCGCCTGCGTGGTCATCGAGGTTCTGCTCACCGCTGTGTTCCTGTGGGTGATCCTCGGGGCGACCGACAGTCGGGCACCCAAAGGCCTCGCGCCTCTGGCGATCGGCTTGTCGCTGACCCTGATCCACTTGATCAGCATCCCGGTGACCAACACGTCGGTGAACCCGGCTCGCTCGATCGGTGTCGGGCTGTTCGCCGGCGCGGACGCGATCGAACAGCTCTGGCTGTTCATCCTCGCTCCGGCCATCGGCGGCCTCATCGCCGGGTTCACCTATCTGATCTTGTTGGGCGAGGACGAACCGGTCGGTCTGCCGGAGGCCATGGAGACCTGAGCCGACACCACCGCCGGTCGTCGGGGTTGTCCAGGAACAGGTAACTGAATGCGTATCTCGGCGGATGTCCCAGCCGTCTTGGTCGGCGACTCTTGGTACGGGTCAGGGAAACGGGGGCGTAGAGGTGGTCGCCCGCCTCGTTCGCGCAGTTCCTGAACCCCCCCCGGCCCCGGGCGTTGGCGTTTCGCACCCACCCCGGGGCTGGGGTCTCCCTCACCAGATCGCGGAGACGGAGGGATCTCAGCACCGCCACCGTGCTGGCAACGCAACGGCAGGGCCAGGCCCGGGGCCGTAGGCACGCGGCTTGTGCGCGGTCTGCCAGATGCCTCCCCCCGCTGTGACGCGTTGCCTGGTTCGTCGACGAGGTCCGAAGCCGTCAGAACCGCACACCGTCGACAAGTCGGGAGCTGGGTCAGCGGAGGCCGTCGATCTGGACCGCTTCCTTTGGTACGCCGCGTGCAAGCACGACGAACAGCTTGTCCAGCGCTTGCCCGTGGCCGGTGAGGCGCTCGCCGATCTCGAACGTGTGGTCACGCTCGGCGTCCGAGTCGGTGGAACGGAGCTCGATGCTGTCGTCGTCGAGCCGAGTGATCGTGTCGAGGCGTAGGACCCGGTGGCCGGGTCCGACGATCAGGTCGCCCACCTTGAGCTCGTCAGTGCGGAGAACCTCTGTCATGCCCTCGAGCCTAGACCGGCGTCCTTGACCGGACGCGATCAGGCGTTGTCGCCGTACTCGCCGTTCCCATGAACGGGGGACCCGTTCTGCAGTCCCAGAAGAAGGGCCCACCCGGCGCGCTCAGAGGCGTAAAGTTGGGCGACTCGAAGGAGATGGTCGTCATGTGGGCTGGCATTGCTGTGATCGGTCTCGTGATTGTGCTGTTGCTCGTGGTGCGGACGCTGAACGCAGGCGGCCGACCTGGGCGTCTCGGGAGCCACGACAGGCCGAGTGACCCTCCGATCTCGCAGGGCGGCGGGGGCGGCCCGTAGGCCTGACCAGCATCGTTAAGGACCCGCCTCTGACCTGCGGAATCGCAGGTCAGAGACGGCTCACAAGCCCCGTGCCGACGGATGCTTACGCGTTGTCGCCGTAATCGCCGTTCCCGTGGTCGTGGCCGGGCCCGCCGTAGACGTGGTCATACCCCGGTCCGCCGTACCCGTAGTCATGGCCAGGTCCGCCGTACCAGTGGTCGTGGCCCCTCCCGCCGTACCAGTGGTCGTGGCCCCTCCCGCCGTACCCGTGGTCGTCGCCGTGCCCGCCGTACAAGTGGTCGTGGCCCCATCCGCCACGGAAGACGTCGTCGCCGATGCCCCCGCAGAGGATGTCGTGACCGCCGTGACCCAGGAGCCGGTCGTTGCCGGCGAGCCCGAAGACCAAGTCGTCGCCGGTTGTCCCGTGGAGGGTGTCGTCGCCGGCAGTACCGACGATCGTGGGTTGGATGCCGGCGCAACTCTCAGCCGCCTGCGCGGGGCCGGCGGTCAGGGCGAATGCGCCGAGAAAGACCCCTGCGCCACCGGTGGCGGCGGCCGTCCTACGAAAGGATCGCTTGTTTCTGATGATGTGCCTCCCTGTGGGGTGTTTGCTGCACGACCGGGGATCGGACAGCTGCTGAGGAGCTGGGCGCCCTCGGAGCATCGAAAGTAGGCGCGTGCCAGCCGAAATTCGCCGTGACCAACGCCCAACCGCAGCTACCTGCTGGCTGGTAGCCACCTGCCTCCCGGGTTCACCCGTCACGGGTGAGCCGCCCTGGCTGTGCGGTCAGCAGAGTGCCCTCATGGCAAGCGGCGAACGAGACGTAGAACGCTTCTACGCAACGGATCAGGTGGTGGCGAAGCTTCGTCGGCTGGCGGACGCCCTGGAGCAGGACAAGCCCTTCAGGATCCAGATCGCAGGCGAACGCATCCGGGTTCCGCAGCGCGCCGAGTTCTCGATCGAGCACGAACGCGGCGAGGACGAGGAGGAGATCGAGTTCCAGCTGAAGTGGCCCACCCTCTCCAGCTCGGACGATGAGTATGAAGAGGACACAGTCGTCTAGCACCCGACCCGCAGGGCGAGTGTTCAGCCAGGCGGGATGAGGCTCGGATCGAGGGTGGCGGCCACGATCTGTCCGAGACGGCCGCCCTCAGCGTCTGTGGCGGCGAACCATCGGGGATCCGCCCCACTTGCACCCTGATGTCCGCCCGGCTACCCGGGAGGTTCGGGGGTGGACGGCTCGGAGGCGAAGAGGTTGAGCCCGAGCCGCTCGGAGAGGTACTTCGTGACCAGCTGACCGCGCACGCTGTTGCCGGCGGCGTCCAGGCGCGGTGAGAACGTCGCCAGGCCTCCCTTGCCGGGCGACACGGTGACGACGCCGCCGCTCACGCCGCTCTTGCCGGGTATGCCGATCTCGTACAGCCAGTCACCCGACAGCTCGTAGAGGCCGGCGGTCGCCATCACGGCGAGCACGCGCCGGCACACGCCGGGCGGGATGACGCGTTGACGCGTCTGGGGGTTGACCCCGCCGTTGGCCAGAGTGCTGGCCATGACCGCCAGGTCATGGACGGTCACGTCGAGCGAGCACTGGCGGGTGTAGACGTCGGTGGCCTCGTCGGGGTCGAAGTACAGGCGGCCGTAGCTCTCCAGGAGATGCGCGATGCCCTGGTTGCGCATGTTCGTCGCCGCCTCGGAGGCGTATACGTCCTCGCTCATGCTCAGCTCGCGGCCGGCGAACCCGGAGAGACCGTTGCGGATGTGCGCGAACTTCTCCTCCGCCGTGGATCCCGGCACCAGGCTCGTCGTCGCGATGGCACCGGCGTTGACCAGCGGGTTCATCGTGCGGTCGTCGTTCAGCTCCACCGCCATCAGTGAGTTGAACGGGAACCCGGTGGAGTTCACGCCGAGCTGGTGTCGGGCGGACTCGTAGCCCACCTCCGCGCAGACGAGGGCGAACACGAACGGTTTGGAGACGCTCTGGATCGAGAAGTGCGTCTCGACGTCGCCGATCTCGAAAGACCGACCCCGGGCACCGACCACGCAGATGCCGAACAGGTCCGGCGCCACGTTCGCCAGGGCTGGGATGTAGTCGGCGACCACACCGTCCGTGTTCGGTTGATAGCGCTCGTAGGCTTCGGTAACGACGCGCTGCACGTCCCCGGGCCGGGGGAGCTCGCCGGTGGAAACGCGAGGCGGCGTCGTCGCCTCGTCGAACGGGAGACGCTCATGCATGGACAGGTTCTTCATGGAATCCCGCTCTGTATCGGTCTCCCCGGAGCCTACTGCCGCGGAACCGCATGTTCTTGCGTTTCGCACCCCGGCCCTATTCGCGGGCCGCTACGCTACTGGTTGATCAACGCTACGAATGGCCGGAGCCCATGCGCTCCGGGATACCCAAGAGCGGGGATGAGTCGGCTGCGACGCATCCGTATCCTCGCTGGGTGACGTCCCGTGGGGGGACAGTTCGGGCGTATGCCGAGCACGATCGTGGGGGATCGATGCACCAGTTCATCCGTACGACATCACTTCTGTCTGCCCTGGCCGTGGCAGTGTCAGGCTTGGCCGCGCTGCCAAGCGCGCCAGCCACCGCCGCCCCGCCACCCGTGGTGTCCGAGAGCCCCAAGGTGGGGACGCCCGATGTGATGAACGGCGCCGTGCTGGGCATCACCCAGGTCGGCCGCAAGATCATCGCGGTGGGCACGTTCACCTCGGTCAGCCCGGCCGGCACCTTCGGGGACAAGAGTGACGACCTTGCCCGCAAGCGGATCTTCGCGTTCGACTCCGTCACCGGCGAGATCGACCGCGCGTTCCACCCCGTCCTGTCGGGCCCGGCCTACACGGTCGACACCAACGGGAGAACCATCTACGTCGGCGGATCCTTCACCGCGGTCAATGGCAGCGGGCGGTACCGCCGCCTGGTCCAGCTGACGACCGCTGGCAGGATCGTCGCCGGTTTCCGGGCCATGCCCAACAACCAGGTCAACGAGGTGGTCGTCCGCGGTTCACGCGTCTTCGTGGGTGGCCACTTCACCCGGATCACGACCCCCCGAGGTGCGATCACACGACGCTCGCTCGCGGCGGTCCAGGCACGGACCGGCGCCGTACTGGGCTCCGTCAACGTCCCGTTCACCGGTGTCTACAACTCCAGGAAAGCCAACTCCGGGGGGACCAACATCAAGGGCTTGGACGTGAGTCCCAGCGGCGCCAGGCTGGTCGCGGTCGGGAACTTCTCGAAGGTGGGCGGGAAGCCGCGGTCCCAGATAGCCGTCCTCAGCACGACCGGCCGGAAAGCACGGGTGACCCCGTGGACGTCGGCGCGCTTCGACCCATCGCGCAACCACTGCGCCAGGAAGTTCGACGTCTTCGTCCGTGACGTCGAGTTCTCCACCGACGGTAGGTGGTTCGTCGTCTCCTCGTCGGGTGGGTTCGGCGGCGGAGCCGCGACGGGCACGCTCTGCGACAGCATCTCTCGCTGGTCGACCACCGACGGCCGGCGCGGACCGGCCTGGGTCAGCTACACCGGCGGCGACTCGATGTCCGGTATCGAGATCACCCGCAGCGCTGTGTACGTCGGCGGGCACATGCGCTGGCTGAACAACCCCCTGACGCGCGGCCGAGCCGGCGCCGGCGCCGTGCCCCGGGAGGGCATCGCCGCCCTGGACCCGGTCAACGGACTGCCGCTGTCCTGGAACCCCGGGCGGAGCAGAGGCGTGGGCGCACAGGCGCTGTTCGCCACCGCCCAGGGCCTCTGGGTCGGCAGTGACACCAACCTCATCGGCGGCGCCCGTCGCGCGAAGATCGCCCTGATGCCCGCGGCCGGAGGCACTCCGGTCCCTTATGTGCCGGCGGCAAACCTCCCGAACGACCTGTTCGTGGCCCCGCTGTCGACCGGAGTCTTGAGGCAGCGCCGCCTCAACGGGGCGGGTGTCCCCGTGGGGAGCGCCACCACCGCCAACAACGCCCTGAACTGGTCGCGAGTGCGGGGAGCCTTCCAGATCAACCGCAGGCTCTACTACGGCCACGTGAACGGCAACCTCTACTGGCGCACCTTCGACCCCGACACCGGACAGACCGGCCCGCAGAACCAGGTGAACCTGTACCCCGACGCCCACAAGCGCCGGATCCCGTTCCCGATCTCGCGCGTGACCGGGATGTTCTACGACCCGGGCACTCACCGCCTCTACTACACGGTCGTCGGCGACAAGCGGCTCCTGTACCGCTCCTTCACGCCGGAGAGCCAGATCGTCGGGGTGACGGCCTTCGTCGCCCCGAACACCAGCGTGGACTTCCGCACGGTCGCCGGTATGACCCTCGCCCGCGGGAAGATCTACTTCGGGGGCCGGGACAGCGCACTGCGATCTGTCAGGTTCGCCGGAGGCCGGGTCATCGGCAAGGCGACCGTCGTGAAGACCGGGAGGAACTGGCGCTACCGGGCGATCTTTGTGCCCAACGGCTGATCCCGCGGCTCGGCGAGCCTCGGTCAGCACCACCGCAAGCGCTCTCCCCTCACAGAGGTGAGTGCACGAACGGCAGGAACTTGGTGACCCAGTCGATCCTGTCGTCGAGCCACCCGAGCAGTCCCAGCGTGTTGCTGACTGAGGCGGGAGGGGCGCTGAGGAGGGTGTCCGCCTTCAGCAGCCGCTCGAAGTCGACCTGCACCGGTCCCTGACGGGGCGTGCCGTCGCGCGTCAGGAACTCGACGCCGGCCAGCTCCATCACCTTGATGACCTCCTGGGCGAGGACGCCGTACGCGACCGTCGTCGGGTGCACGCCGTCCAGCGAGAACAGACCGCCATCCGTGCGTCCGCCCGGTCCGGACCGGAAGAAGCGGGTGTTCGGGACCGGGTTCAGCGTCTGCAGGGTCGGAAGAAGCTCGTACGGCGTCCACCAAGAGGGCTGGGCCCACGGAGTGGAGATGTAGCGCCGCGTCGCCAACCGGTCGAGAAGGGAGCCCATGTCGAACAGGTACCAGTCGAGCCCGTCGCGGCGGGCGGCCTTCACCGAGGCGATGATCGTCGCGTTGTACGCGTCGATGGCTGAGTCGATCGCGCGGACCTCGTTCGCTGTCAGGTGCGGGTCCCGCTTGGGGTCGAAGTCGTCGTCGGTGATCCAGGGCCGCGTGTAGTAGGGGAAGTAGCGCGACGTCGGGTCGATCTTCTTGAAGACGCCGCGCGCGATCGGAGCGATGGTGACCGAGGGGATGGTCGCGAGGATCACGTGCTGGGCATGGACGGTCCGGAGCTTCGCCACCAGCGGCTCCCAGTCGGCGGCGAACGCGCTGGGTCGCCACAGGTTGCAGCCCACCCGGGCCTTCAGACGCTTCTCCAGCGGGAGGTCGGCGTAGTTCGCAGGCGTCCAGGCGGGCTCGAGCGAGATCACGGAGCCGAGTGCGTTGTTGGCGCCCAGGACGACGACGAGTGTCTCCACTCCCTCGCCGTCAGCGCTCATGTCGGCCACGGTGTCGAGCACGGTCTGATCTGCGCCGCCGGACCGGTGGAGGATCGGCCACGCTGCGCGGGCCGCGTGGTGCTCCACCAGCTGGGACACCAGGTCGTCCTTCGGCTTCTCCGCCAGCTTGGACTCGATCCTTGCCGCGGTGATCAGCTGCGGGTCGAGTGGGTCCCAGCCGTAGACCGCCGTGTTGTGGAACGACGGGCCGTCGGACGGGGGAGTGGAGCCGTCACCGCGCTCCCAGAAGTCCTCGATCTCGTCCATGTACCTGCGCACCCACAGGCCGGCGCTCACGATCTCCCAGAAGTCGAGATGGGCCCCGAACCGTTGCTCGAACGATCGTGCAAACCGCTCGAGGTCGAGCGGGAGCCCGCCCGGACCGGTCGGCCACTCGTACGTCGGGTAGGTGAACTGCTCGGCGGTCAGGCCGAGCTCGAACGCGGTGATCGCCGGCCAGGACAGGTCCGTGCGGTGGATCGCGCCGCTCATGAAGCCGTGGGTCAGGGAGTCCCCGACTGTCACCAGCCGGTGCTTGGCCGGTTTCCCCTCCGCTGGGGTGACCTCGATGCCGAGCCTCGGGTCCGTCTCCGGTTCCCGGGGGCTCCTCCGGATCTCGACCTCATCGGGCGTGGTCCGCTTGTTCGCCATCGCTGCTTCACCTCCGCCTGGCCCCGTTGGGCACGCTACGCCCGACGGGGGACGGTCGGCACCGCCCGAATGTGCCATTGCCTCACCGTGTGGAGGGGGCGGTCACCTCATCTCCGCCTTCATCCGGCCGAGCAGGAGCTTGGCGCCCACCGGCGGCGTCACCTGACGCTCGGTCTGGAGTGACGACTGACGACCGCTCTCCGGCACTGCGGGCTTGGCGGGTGTGTAGAGCCAGTCCTGGAACAGCTGGTCCAGGTCCGCACCGGAGATCCGCTCGGCCAGCCGGATGAACTCACTGGTCTTCACGTTGTCGCCGGCCCGTGACTGGGCCCAGGTCCGGAGGATCCGGAAGAAGTCGTCGTCACCGACCGTGAGCCGGAGCTGATGGAGGGTCATGGCGCCCCGGAAGTACACCGGGAACTCGAACAGCAGGTCGGGACCCGGGTCGCCAATCGTGATCTGCCACCACGGGTCGTCGTCCGGGATGAAGTCGTTGTAGAAGAAGTCGAAAGTTTCCTGCGCGGTGCCGAGTCCCTCGCGCTCCGACCAGAGCCACTCGGCGTACGTCGCGAACCCCTCATTGAGCCAGATCTCGCGCCACCTCTGCACGGCCAGGCTGTCGCCGTACCACTGGTGGGCGAGCTCGTGCACCACGACGCCGTCCCCGGAGACGGGATCGGTGAAGAAGCCCTTGGAGTAGACGGGGCGGGTCTGGTTCTCGAGCGCGAACCCGAGGCCCTCCACATCGTCGACAATCCCGCCGGCCGAGCGCCACGGGTAGCGACCGAAGACACTGGCGAGGAACCCGATGATCTCCGGCTCGCGCGCGAATGAGTTCGCGGCGACCACTCCGGGTGCGTCCGGTACGTCGGCGAGGGTGCCCGTGATCCAGTCGTTCTCGTTTCCGGGGCTGCCTGCGGGAGGTCCGGGGACGGTCCAGCCGTCGAGCCCGGCCTCGAACGAGGTGGAGCCCTCGCCGGTGGAGACCTCGATGTCGTCCACGAACAGCCCAGGCGGCTGAACGCTCTGGTCGCTCGCGTAGCTGATCGACAGCTCGACGGTGCTACCGGCGAACGGGGTCAGATCGACCTCCCACTGCTCCGGGCCGTCGCTGTCGCCCGAGGCACCCCACCAATCGCCCGTGTCACCCGAGGGCGTGCAGGTCTCGGCCGCCTGATCCACGGTCTGGTAGTGCGTGGTGATGAACGGATGCAGGTCGGGCCAGACCAGGCACGAGAAGCCGGTGTCCTGACTGGTGTGGCCGTTCTCGTCGGGCAGCGTCGTCCAGTCGTCGGAGCCGACCGTGTGCGCCTCGACGAACGCGAAGTCCCAGTTGGCCTCGGTGTCGCGCGTGATCGTGAATCCGACCGTCGCGCCACCGGCCGGGACGTCGATCGTGTGCATGAGCCGCTTGTAGGAGCTGTCGGCGGCCTGCGACACCGCGAACCGGGTCCCCGTCGACGG
>Ga0190271_10001541_pt1 | contig 13225 bp, 10 predicted proteins | sample Popmic356T_FD_133747 | JGI IMG/M metagenome (GOLD analysis project Ga0190271, IMG submission 133747) | Populus adjacent soil microbial communities from riparian zone of Weber River, Utah, USA - 356 T | ecosystem: Environmental > Terrestrial > Soil > Riparian zone | place: USA: Utah | collected...
CACCTTGAGCCGGGAAGAAAAGCGGCGTCTCTCCACGCTGGGGGCCTACGAGCTCGACGACATCGACGACTGACCTGTGAACATCGGCGGCGTCCTGAACCTGATCCTCCAGATCTACTTCTATGCCGTCCTGGCCTGGGTGATCCTGTCCTGGATCCCCACGTCTTCGGAGCACCCGCTCGGCAAGGTCAATGTGTTCCTCGATCGGATCATCTATCCCGTGATTCTCCCGCTTCGCCGTGTCATTCCTCCGGTTCGTCTCGGTGGGGGGATGCTCGATCTATCCCCGATCGTGCTCCTCATCGGGCTCCAGTTGTTGATGGGCTTGGTGCGGGGAATCTTCTGATCCTTGGAGCCGGGCGGCTTCGTTCGTATCCTCACTCCAGAACCAAGGGGTAAATAGCTATGGCGATAACACCTGCCGACATCGAGAAGAAGACCTTCTCCACCGCGTTGCGGGGTTACGACCTCGACGAGGTCGATGATTTCCTGGACGAGATGGTGGTTGCCGTCCGTGAGCTCGAGGAGGAGCTGGCTCGGTCCAAGGAGCGAGTCGCTCAGCTCGAGAACGACCCGGAGGCAATGGCGGCTGTGGCTGCTGCGCCGCCTCCACCCGGGCCTGACGAGTCAGCGGTCGGACGCGCCCTCATTGCTGCCCAGGCGGCAGCCGACAGATTGCTCGAAGAAGCCCAAAGCGAAGCGGACAAGATCGTCGGGGACGCCAGATCGGAAGCCGACACCTTCGCCCAGGAGCGTGATAAGAAAAAGGCTGAGGTCGACGCCGAGATGGCCGAGATGACGGGTCTGGTCGCGGGTGTCCGCAACCAGCTAGCGGTTCTCGCCACCACTGTGGCCGACAAGCTCGACGAGATGGATGCGGTGGTGTCCGGGGCCCACAGCCAGGGCCCGATCGAACCAGAGACCGACACGGGGACGGCCGACTCCGGGGACGACCTCGCCGACGAGGCTCCGGAGGATGTCGCGATAGACGACACCCAGGACGGGGAACAGGATGTCGAGGAGGGCGATGATTCGGGGCTGGATGAGGAAGCCGGCCTCGAGGTGGATCTTGCGGAAGTCGAGTCCGCCGAGAGCGACGACGATGCCGGCTCGTCAGAGATCGAAGGTGGGGACGGCGAGGAGAACCAGGAGATCTGATCGAGGGCCCGGTCCGCGACCTCGGCTTCTCCTATCGGGCGTATCGCACCGACGAGGTCGTGATATCACGACATGGGGTCCCCGTGACGACCCTTCGCGGAAATGCAGCCGAGAAATTCATCAGCCGCCTCGGCCAAGGCGACCCCCAGCTGCTCATGGCCCAGGTAACAGGGAATTACAAGCGAGGCAACCAGCGTCGCTAGCCGGTCGTGGCCGGATCGACCACCAACGAGACGGTTCTCCGATCGATCTCGTACGTCTCTCCACGGTCGTCGTCGGACTCGCTGATCGAGATCGCGAGCACCTCGGCACCGATTTCGTCCGCATGGGTGGAGATGGCGGAGCGAATCAGCGGGTCCTCGCTCTTCCATAGGAGAACCACTCGGTCGGTCACGTCCAGGCCCGCTTCCCGTCGCAACCGCTGCACCCGGCTGATCACTTCCCTGGCAATGCCCTCGAGAAGCAACTCGTCGGACACATGAGTGTCGAGAGCTACCGCGAAGACGGCACCCGCCTCCACGACGGTCTCTTCCCGCGGCGTTCGCTCGATGAGCAAATCCGACATCCCGAGGTCACGCCCGCCGATGGAGACTGTGCCGCCCTCGAGGACCGCTTCGAGATCCTCGGGCTGTAGAGCGGCGATGGAAGCGGCTGCCTCGGGCATCGCCGACCCGAACAGCGGCCCGAGGGTGCGGAAGTTTGCCTTGGCCGACAGGTGGACAAGCCCCCCCTCGTCAGATGAGCTGACCACCTCCTTTACGTTGAGCTCATCTGCAATGACCTCGGAGTGCCCCTCCACTGCCCGGGCAATGACGGGATCACGGGCGAGCACGGTCAGCCGCATCAAGGGCTGCCGGACGCGGAGACCCTCTCGCTTGCGAAGGTTGCGGCCTAGGCGAACCACCTCCCTGACCACCCCCATCGCCGATTCCAGCTCCCGGTCGATGAGGGCGGTCCCTGCTTCGGGGAAATCGCGGTGATGGACGCTTGTCACCGCATCGGGGTGATGGCGGGCGACCAGGTCCTGATAGAGGTGCTCGGTGATGAACGGCAGCACCGGGGCGAGCACCTCAATGAAGGTGGTCAGCACTTCGTACAGGGTGGCGAAGGCAGCCAACTTGTCGGCATCGCTTTCACCCGACTCGCCCCGGGCCCGCCAAAACCGACGTCGGGAGCGGCGGACGTACCAGTTGGTCAGGTGATCGATGAACCCCAGAGTGGGTGGCACGACGTTGTAGAGGTAATAGCCCTCCATTTGGGTGTTGACCTCGGAGACGAGGCTTTGCAGGACGGACAGGATCCATCGATCCAGCTCAGGCCGGTCACCGGGAGGCGGAGCCATCTCGAGGTCGGCCACGGTGATGCCGTCGGCCTCGGCGTAGGTTGTGAAGAAGCTGTAGGTGTTCCACATTGGCAGCAGGACCGTGCGGACCACCTCGGCGACCCCGTCGCTGCTGAAGCGGAGGGGCTCGGCTCGAAGCACCGGCGAATTGATGAGGAAGGCGCGCAACGCATCGGCGCCCATGTGATCGAAGATCCCCGATGGGTCCGGATAGTTCCTCAGGCTCTTGGACATCTTTCGCCCGTCCTCGGCCAGGATCAGCCCGTTGACCACGCAGTTCTCGAACGCGGGCGTGTCGAAGAGGGCGGTGGATAGGACGATGAGCGTGTAGAACCAGCCCCGGGTCTGGTCGAGCCCCTCTGCGATGAATTTGGCGGGGAAGGCGGCCTCGAACCGCTCGGCATTCTCAAACGGGTAGTGGAGCATCCCATAGGGCATCGAGCCCGATTCGAACCAGCCGTCGAGGACCTCGGGGACCCTGATCATCGAACCTCCACACGACGAGCACGCCCACCCAATCTCGTCGACGATGTGTTTGTGGAGGTCGGTGGGCCGGTGGCCGGAGAGACTCTCCAGCTCGTCGAGGGATCCGACGGCAACCGCTTCGTCACACCCGGTGCATTCCCAAACCGGGATGCATGAGCCCCAGTACCGGTTGCGGCTCACCGCCCAATCACGTGCATTCGCCAGCCAGTTCCCGAAGCGACGGCTGCCCACGTAGTCCGGGACCCAGTGGATGGTGTCGTTGATCTCCACCATGCGGTCCCTGATCTCCTCGACCCGGACGAACCAGGTGGGGATCGCCTTGTAGATCAATGGGGTGCCGGTCCGCTCACAGAAGGGATACGAGTGAGTTATCCGGTCGGAATGGACCAGGTTGCCCGATTCCCGCAAGAGCTCGATGAGGGTGTCATCGGCCACCTTCACGTTCAGACCGGCGACCTGGGGAACCTGCTCGGTGAAGTTCCCCTCGGCGTCGACCGGGTCGACCAGGGATTCGATCCCGGCCGTCTTGAGCGCGTAGAAGTCGGCCTCGCCGTAGGCAGGGGCCATGTGAACAAGCCCCGTCCCCTCCTCGACCGTCACCTCCGGTGAGGAAATGATGCGGAATGCCCCCGACTCACGCTCAGCGATGAAGTGATCAAATGGCGGCCGATAGGGGACACCGAGCATCTCGGACCCCTTGGCCTCGCCGACCACATTGGGGTCGTCGCCGAACACGGTCGCGGCTCGCGCTGCGGCGATCCAATAGTGCCCGTCGCCCCCATTTTGTGCATCGCCTCTGATGCGGGAATAGGCGATGTCCTCGCCGACCGCTACCGCCAGGTTGCCGGGAAGGGTCCACGGCGTGGTCGTCCAAATGAGGAGGAAGTCGCCGGCCTTCACCGGGCCGCCGTCTTGGAGCACCTCGAGTCTCACGGTGATGGACGGATCCTCCACATCGCGATAGTCCTTGTTCGCCTCGAAATTGGAGAGCGGCGTGGCCGCCCCCCAGGAGTAGGGGAGGACCTTGAAGTCCTTGTAGACCAAACCCTTGTCCCATAGCTGTTTGAACACCCACCAGACGGTTTCCATGTACTCGGGGTCCAGGGTCTTGTAGTCGTTCTCGAAGTCGACCCAACGGCCGATCCGCTCGGTGAGAACCTCCCAGTTCTCAGTATTTGCCTGGACCACGCTCCGAGCCGCTTCATTGAATCGGTCGACGCCGTACTCGGCGATCGCCTTGGGACCGGAGATTCCCAGGCGCTTCTCGACCTCCATCTCGATCGGAAGCCCGTGGGTGTCCCAGCCGAACCGCCTCTCGACGCGATAGCCGCGCATGGTCCAGTATCGGGGCACCATGTCCTTGATCACGCCGGCCAAGAGGTTGCCGTAATGCGGGCTCCCGGTGGGGAAAGGCGGCCCGTCGTAGAAGATGTACTCCTTGTCGGCGGGGCGTCGCAGGACCGATTCCTCGAAGGCCCTGGTCCTGCGCCACAGTTCGAGGATGCCCTTTTCCATGGCGGGTATGTCCACCGCAGGCTCGACCCGAGTGAAGCCGGTGCCGGCTCGCTTGTCCTGCGCGTCAGTCGTCATGGGAGTCGGAGATGCTAGGGCGCGGCCTCGAGTTGCACCCTTCGGCGAAACCCGCCCGATAGCGGTCGGGCGTTGGTATTGTTTCCGCCCTTTAGCAGGGGATTCTCGTGGCCAGACAGCTCGCCAAGTCAACCGTCGACAAATTCCGGTCGAGACTGGAAGAGGAGCAGGCGCGTCTTCAGGGGCTCGTCGACGATTACGAGCAAGATCTGGAAGAGGCGCGACTCTCCGAAAGCTCGTCCGACCGCAGTCCCGACCCAGGAAATGCCGAGGCCAGCTCGACCAAGTTGGAGTACGCCAAGGAGCTGTCGATCGAGCACAACACACTCGATCTCCTCAGCAAAGTCGAGCGGGCCTTGGAGAAGATTGAACAAGGCACATACGGCATATGCGAGAGCTGCGGCAAGTCGATTCCCCTGGCCAGACTCGACGTCCTTCCCTACGTGACGCTCTGCGTCGACTGCGCACGCAAGGCTTGATTCGCCGGTACGCCCTCGGGGTCGGATTGGCCGCGTTCGTCGTCCTCGTCGACGTGATCACCAAGCGATGGGCATCGATCGAGCTCGTCGACAGCGACATCGTGATCATCCCCAACTTCCTGGTGCTCACCTACACCGAGAACCCTGGCGCTGCCTTTTCCATGTTCGAGAACGCCGGCCCGTTCTTCGGCATCGCGGCCATCACAGTCAGCGCGGCGCTCCTTTGGTCTCTTCGACTCGAGCGCCCCTGGATGGAGACGGCCGCCTACGGCCTGATCGTCGGTGGTGCGCTGGGGAATCTCGTCGACAGGGTGTTCCGCGGGCCTGGTCTGCTCGATGGGAGGGTCATCGACTGGATCGATCTCTGGTGGATCCCGACTTTCAACGTGGCCGACATGTCGATCACGATCGCGGTCGGGCTGCTACTGATACACGCGTGGCTGACACGCTCGACCTAGAGGTACCCGAACGCCTCGAAGGGCAACGGGTCGACAAGGTACTGGCCGACCTGCTCCATTTGAGTCGTGCCCAGGCCCGAGCGCTGATCGACGCGGGCGTTCTGCTCGACGGCGCGGCGGCCCGGCCCAGCGACCGGGTTCGCACCGGGGCGGTCGTCGTGTCCCCAGCGCCTGAGGTCGCCATTGGGCTCGTGGCCGAGCCGGTCGATTTCGGGGTGATCCACGAGGATCCAGACATGATCGTGGTCGACAAGCCCGCCGGCTTGGTGGTCCACCCGGGCTCCGGTCACGAGCGCTCCACCCTGGCGGCCGGCTTGCTTTATCGATACCCGGAGCTCGCGGGGGTGGGACAGGCTGGGCGCTGGGGCTTGGTCCACCGGCTTGACCGGGACACCTCAGGTATCTTGCTCGTAGGTCGAACGGCTGCGTCCTTCGAGCGGCTCAACTCCGACATGGCCCGGCGACGGATTCGACGGCTCTACACCACGCTCGTTCATGGCACCTTTGCCACCCCCACCGGGACCATCGACGCCCCGATCGGCCGTGATCCGGACCGGCCGACGAGGCGAGCTGTCGTCCCTGGCGGAAAACCCGCAGTTACTCATTACGAGGTCGTCGAGGAGTTCACGCCTGCGGATGTGTCTTTGCTCGAGGTGGCATTGGCGACGGGCCGCACCCACCAGATCAGGGTCCACATGACCGCCATCGATCACCCGATCGTCGGCGACAAGGCCTACTCGAGTGCGAACAAGGCGGTCGAAAGCCCACGAATCTTCCTCCATGCCCAGCGGGTGAGTCTGCATCATCCCGTCACCGAAGAGGAGCTCACCTTCACGTCGCAACTGCCATCCGATCTGACCGAAGTCCTCGATTTCGTCCGTTCCGCGGAGGAGGGGTAAGCCCATGACGGCGATACCGTTCCGGCCGTGACCCAGGATCACACCACCACGCCGGTCTGTTATCGGCACCCGGATCGGAGCACCCTGCTCAGCTGCAGTCATTGTGGCCGGCCCATCTGTTCTTCGTGCTCGACGGATGCCTCGGTCGGGCAGCGCTGCCCGGAGTGCATGAGACAAGAGGGGACGCAAAAGGTGATCCCCACCGGATCCCGAAGCCGAACGACTGCGACGTCGGGCGCACCGGCCACCGTGACTTTCATCGCCGTGGCGGTGATCTTCTACTTGCTCGACGCCTTCGGCATCGTGGAAGGATTGGTGCCCCGCTTTGCCCAGATAAACGCCCTCGTCGAGGAAGGTGACTGGTGGCGGATCTTCACCGTGGTGCTGCTCCACGGGTCTATTACCCACATCCTGTTCAACATGTGGGCGCTGTGGGCGCTCGGTCCCCAAATCGAGCGTGGGGTGGGCACCTGGCCCTTTGTCAGTCTCTTTCTCGCCTCGGCCGGGGTTGGCGGGGTCTTTGCCTATTACTTGGGAGATATCAACGACGTTGCTATCGGTGCCTCCGGCGCCATCTTTGGTCTGTTCGGCATCTGGCTGAGCTGGGCGCTGCACCGGAGAAACACCATGCAGGGGAGGGCCCTGCTCAGCCAGCTGATCTTCCTCCTTGTCATCAATGCGGCCATCCCTTTCGTATTCAGGAACATCTCGTGGCAGGCCCACCTCGGCGGGCTCATCGCCGGGTTCGTCATAGGTGAGATCTGGAGCCGGATCAGGGGTCCGAATGCGGAGGCTATGCGGGCCTGGGTCGGGTTCGCCATCGCTGCCCTGGCCGCACTGGCCGTCGCCATCTGAGGGAATCCAAGCTGTCCCGGTCGAGGTGCCATCCTGGGGCAGGCAATGACGGTCCCCAGGTCGATCCTCTCCCGTGAGCTGTTGCCGGCGTCGGTCGCCATCTTCACGACCGTTGCGATCGTGGCCTTCGAGGGTCTGGCGGTCACGGCCGCCCTGCCCGACCTCACCGCCGAGCTCGGCCAGGTGCATCTCCTGCCTTGGGTGATCACCGCCTTCCTGCTGGCCTCGGGTGTGATGACCGCAATCGCCGGGTCGTTCATCGACTCCATCGGGACGTCCACCGTGTTCAGGTGGGCGACATTCGCCTTCGCCGCCTCCTCGCTCGCCGCCGCCGCTGCGGGGTCGATGCCGATGTTGGTGGCCACGCGTGTACTGCAGGGCGCCGCGGGCGGGGCAATCATCTCAGTCGGCGTGGGCGCTGTGGCCCTGGTCTATCCGAGCCATCTCGTCGGAAGAGCCTTTGCCGCCAATTCGAATGTATGGGGGGTACTGGGCATCGCCGGCCCGGCTATCGCGGCTGCCCTGCTCCAGGTCGGCTCGTGGCGATGGATCTTCTTGCTGATGGTGCCGATCTCTGCCGTGGCGCTGATCGCGGGCTGGCGAACCCTGCCCGGCCCGGTCGATCCCACTCCCCTTCGAGTCGACTGGGTGGCGGTCGGGTTGTTGGTGGTGACCTTCGGAGCCCTGTTGGCGGCAGTGTCGAACTTCTCGATGTTCTCGGTCATCTTCGCCATGGTCGCGGTGCTGGCGGGGGTCGTGTTGTGGCGAAGGATGGCTCGGGGCCGATCGAGTTTGCTCGACCCCCGGTTTGTAGGGGCGTACCCCTATCGCCAGCTCGCGCTGACGGTCTCGCTGACACTGGTAGCCATGATCGGGCTGTCTTCGTATCTGCCCGTCTATGTCCGCGGCGCCCGAGGCGGCACGGCGGCCGCGGCAGCCTGGTCGGTCTTGTGGCTGACCCTTGGATGGACGACGGCCGCCAACATCTCCGGTCGCATCACCGATCGGGTTAGTGAGCGTGTTGTGCTCCGGGCGGCAGCGATCGGGGGAGTTCCCGCCATCGCCGCTGCTTGGGCCGCTGTCTCCTTCTCGGCCCCGCTACCGGTCGTATATGCCTGTTACTTCGCGATGGGAATGTCGGTGGGTGCAGTGACCAACTCCGCGTTTCAGATGGTGCGTCTTGCGGTAGCCGACAACCTGGCAGGCCGGGCGACGTCGGCTCATGCCTTTCTCCGTACCGTCGGGATGTCGGTTGGGGCAGGCCTGGCCGGGGGAGTGATCCTGGCAACGGTGGCGGCCTCGGTCGGCGACATCTCCACGGTTCGGGAGGCTTTGGCGGGCGCCGAGACGGATCTGGCCGGTCCAACGGCGACCGCCCTGGCGCACGGCTTCTCGATCGCCCATGGGGTGAGTCTGTTGATCATGCTGACCGCAGTCATGATTTCGAGACGTCTGGGGGGACCGAGGTAGAACCAAGAACCTGGAACCTGGAACAGCACGAGGCAGCGACCCAGAGGGTCGTCGCCTTGTGCTACCTTGAATGACAGCCGTGTCATTCGCACACCTCCACGTCCACACCGAGTATTCGATGCTCGACGGTGCGGCCCGGATCAAGGATGTGGTGGCGGCCGCGGCAGCCGATGGCCAACCGGCGATTGCGATCACAGATCATGGCGTCCTCTACGGAGTCGTCGACTTCGTGAAGGAGGCGAAGGCTGCCGGCATCAAGCCCATCATTGGCATCGAGGCGTACCTGACCGAGGGCTCCAGATTCGACCGGCCGGTGGGCAACGCGAATCGGCGCTTTCACATGAACCTGCTGGCCGAGAGCGAAGTCGGGTATCGCAACCTCCTCCAGCTCTCCTCGCGGGCGTTTCTCGAGGGCTATTACTACAAGCCGCGGATGGACTTCGAGCTGCTGGCCGAGCACGCTGAAGGGATCATCGCCACCTCAGGCTGTCTCGGCGGGATGGTGGCACAGCTCCTCGCTCCCGATTCGATGAGCGAGGAGGGGAACAAAGGCCAGATGCGGGACTTCGACGCCGCCATGGCCTCCGCGGGGAGGTTCCAGGACATCTTCGGGAAGGACAATTTCTTCATCGAGGTCCAGGACCATGGGCTGGCCGCCCAGCGGGCGATCATGCCCGACCTCATCGAGATCTCATCCCGGACCGGAGCGCCCCTACTCGCCACCAACGACGCTCATTACACCCATCGCGCCGAGCACGACGCCCATGATGTGCTGCTGTGCATTCAGACCGGCTCACTCCGGGCCGAGACGAGCCGGCTGCGATTCGATGGCAATGAGCATTATCTGAAGACAGCGGAGGAGATGCAGCGCCTCTTCCCCGCCGACACCTTTCTCGGGGCTTGTGACAACACCCTCTCGATCGCGGAACGGGTCGATGTCGACCTCGACTTCGGCAGGATCCTCCTCCCCAGCTTCCCTGTTCCGTCGGATGAGACCGAGGTGAGTTATCTCCGGAAGCTGGTCGACCAGGGGGCCCGAGACCGCTACGGCCACGATGCCGCCTCCGAAGTCTGGGACCGCGTCGAGCACGAGTTGAAGATCATCGAGGAGATGGGCTTCCCCGCCTACTTCCTCATCGTGTGGGACTTGATCCGCCATGCCCGAGAGAGCGGCATCCGGGTAGGCCCCGGTCGGGGCTCAGCGGCAGGCTCGATCGTCTCGTATTGCCTGCGCATCACCGACCTCGACCCACTCGCCTACGGACTCATCTTCGAGCGCTTCCTCAACCCCGGTCGCCGGCAGATGCCCGATATCGACATGGACTTCGACGAGCGCTACCGGGCGGAGATGATCAAATACGCCGCCCAGAAGTACGGTCCTGATCGGGTCGCCCAGATCGTCACCTTCTCGACGATCAAGGGCAAGCAGGCGCTGCGGGATGCGGCCCGGGTTCTCGGCCATCCGTACGGGGTGGGCGATCGGGTCGCAAAGGCGATGCCGGCCTCCATTCTCGGCCGCGAGGCAACGCTCGCGCAGGTGATGACACCACCTCCATCCGATGCCGATTCGACGGCCAAGGACTGGTACGCCAACGCTCAGGGTCTAAGGGACCTGTATGAGGCCGACCCGGCGGTCCGGGAGACGGTCGATGCAGCCCGCGGGCTGGAGGGGTTGCGCCGGCAGGACTCGATCCACGCCGCCGCCGTGGTCATCGCACCGGAGCCGTTGATCAACGTGGTCCCGATTCAGCAGAAGGGCGAGGGCGCCGAGGTGGTGACCCAGTACGAGATGTATGGCGTCGAGTCACTGGGCTTGCTCAAGATGGACTTCCTCGGGTTGCGCAACCTGTCGATCATCGAGCGTTGTCTGGAGCTCGTCGAGGATGGCACAGGGGAGCGGGTCGACATCGACGGTGTCCCGCTCGACGACGCCAAGACCTTCGAGCTGCTCCAGTCGGGCAACACCGTCGGGGTCTTCCAGCTCGAGGGCAACGCCATGCGATCGCTGATCCGGTCGCTCAATCCGGATTCGTTCGACGATGTCATCGCCCTGGTCGCCCTGTATCGCCCCGGCCCGATGGGCGCCAACATGCACAACCTCTACGCCGATCGAAAGAACGGCCGGGCGCCGATCGAGGTGCTGCATCCAGCCCTCGCCGACAAGCTGGCCGACACCTACCAGATCATGGTGTACCAGGAGCAGGTCATGTCGGTGGCCCAGGAGATGGCCGGGTACACGATGGTCGAAGCCGACAACCTCCGCCGGGCCATGGGTAAGAAGATCAAGTCGGTGATGAAGGCCGAGGAGGAGAAGTTCGTCGCCGGCTGTGTCGCCCAGGGCTACGAGGAGAAAGTCGGGCGGGAGATCTTCGGGCTCATCGATCACTTCTCCGGGTACGGGTTCAATCGCAGTCACTCGGCCGCCTACGGCCTCGTCGCCTATCAAACCGCATTTCTGAAGGCGCACCACCCCGCCGAATACCTCGCCGCCCTGCTCACGGCCACCAAGAAGGACAAGGACCGGACCGCGATCTATCTCAATGAGTGCAGGCAAATGCGGATCGAGGTGCTGGTTCCCGATGTCAATGAGTCCGACTCCGACTTCACGGTGAAGGAGAGCCGGATCCGCTTCGGGCTCTCGGCGGTCCGGAACGTGGGTGAGGGCGTGGTGGAGAAGATCGTCGAGGCGAGGGCCGACGGCCCATTCGACTCCTTCCATGACTTCGTCGATCGGGTCGATGTGTCGGCCCTCAACAAGCGCACCGTGGAGTCCCTGATCAAGGCGGGCGCATTCGATGCCATGGGGTACCCGAGAAAGGGCCTGACCGTGGTTTTCGAGCAGATCCTCGATGCAACCCTGGAGCGCCGGCGCAACGAGGACATGGGCCAGTTCAGCCTGTTCGCGGGCGAGCCGGGGGAGGTATCACAGGGTCGGATCGAGGTGCCCGACCTGATCTGGCCGCAGAAGATCAAACTGGCCTTCGAGAAGGAGATGCTCGGCCTGTACGTCTCAGATCATCCACTTCTCTCGGTCGGCCAGTCCCTGGCGGCAGCGACGACCACGACGATCAGTCAGCTCGACGAGCTAGCAGACAAGACGAGCGTGACAGTCGGAGGGCTGGTGGCCGGTATCACCCGCCGATGGACCAGGAACGGGGATCCGATGATCTTCTTCCAACTCGAGGACCTCGAGGGATCGGTCGAAGTCGTCGCCTTCCCCCGCACCGTCAACGATTACGGGCACGCTGTCATCGCGGATGCGGTGGTAATAGTCAACGGGCATCTCGATCACCGCGGCGACGAAGTGAAGGTCATGGCCCGGGAGATCAAGGAGCTCGAGATCCGTGATGACGCGACGGTGCGTCTCAAGACGCCGGCATCGAGTCTCACCCCCGAGATGGTGGCGCGGCTCAAGACAATCCTCTCCAATCACCCGGGCCCCGCCCCGGTGTATCTCAATATGACTAGCGAACAAGGGGTGAAAGTGCTCAAGCTGAGCGATGCGCACCGGGTCGAGCCACGGACAGCGCTGTTCGCCGAGTTGAAGGAACTGTTGGGGCCGAGTGCGATTCTCTAGGACTGCAGGCGCCAGATCTCCCGCTGGGCTACCTGGGCCAGGGCAGACGACCGTCCATGCTTTCGTCCCAGGGCATAGGCGCCAACCGCCGCCGCCACACCGAGACTTCCCAGAGCGCTGAGCGCTATTGCCCTCTTCGTCTTGCGGGCGAAGATCACGACCGGCCAGCCTCGCTCATGGGAGACCGAGTCGAGCTCGGAGTCAGGATTGACCGCCACCGGGTGGCCTACCAACTCCATCATGGGCAGATCGGAAATCGAGTCGGAGTAGGCGTAGCTGCGCTCCAGGTCGTAGCCGAAGTCGGCTGCGATCTTCTCGATGGCGTCGACTTTGCCTGCGCCGTACACAAATGGCCCATCGAGCTCTCCGGTGTAGTGGCCGGCGACCACCTTTCCCCTCGTCCCGATGGCTCCGGTCATCCCCAACGAACGGGCCAGGGGCTCGACGATCTCGTGAGGGGCGGCCGAGACGATCCAGGTGTCTCTTCCCGCCTCGTGATGCAGGTTGATGAGTTTTCGGGACTCGGGGCGTACCCGGGCGACCAGTTTGGGCAGGACGGCGGCGCCGACCATCTCGAGTGCCTGAACCGACGCCCCGGCGATCCCACTCAAGAAGTCGCCCTTGACGTCGTCGGTGGCGTCACCCTTGTCGCCCAGCAGACGGAAACTCAACGCCGATACCGCCCAGCGGCCGATGTCGGGGTTGGAGGCGATGCCCTGGCGCCATGCTTCCACGCCGAGGGGGAATGCCGATGCGCCGGAGATCAGGGTCCGGTCGAGGTCGAAGAATGCGGCTGAGTTAGCCATGCCTTCAGGATATGCCCACCTCGGCCCATGGCAACTCACTCGATTCGTCGAGCAGCCGTGCAAGCCCGTCCAGATCGGTCGGGGGGGTCGATGACCAGGGAATGG
>Ga0190271_10001542_pt1 | contig 13224 bp, 14 predicted proteins | sample Popmic356T_FD_133747 | JGI IMG/M metagenome (GOLD analysis project Ga0190271, IMG submission 133747) | Populus adjacent soil microbial communities from riparian zone of Weber River, Utah, USA - 356 T | ecosystem: Environmental > Terrestrial > Soil > Riparian zone | place: USA: Utah | collected...
CAGTTTCGCGAGCGTCCAGGAGGTTCCATACGGGGAGTCGGGCCGTCGCACCGTTCTCAACCTCGTTCACACCTTCGCATATGCGGTCGAACCTGCCACAGCCGGCGAGTGGAATCACGGCGAGGCGGTGGCCGTTGGGCTTGTGGCCTCGGCCCGTCTGTCTGAGTTGACCGGCCATGCCGCCTCGGGTCTGGCCGACCTCGTCGAATCGTTCGTCGCACACGTGGGGTTGTCGACGCGTATTCCCGATGGGATTCCGCCGCGAGCCCTGATCGAGGCCATGCATAAGGACAAGAAGAGGCTCGGCGGGCAACTCAGATTCGTGCTGCTCCGCGACGTCGGAGACCCATTCGTGGCCGACGACATCAGCGAGTCGCAGGTGCTCGAAGTGCTGGAGGGTATGTACCGGAGCGGCTCGGCAGGGAGTCCCGGCATCACCGGTGAAATCGCTGCCCACACGGCGTAGAGGTCGGTCAACGGGCGCCATTTCCTTGACCTGGAGCGAGGTCACGGCCCGGCGGATGGCCCGGCACCACCTGTCCGAACCGGCCACCGACCTCGGACCGGCCGACATCGCCGGCGTGATGTGCGGAGCGCATGCCCAGGTCCTCAGCGCAGCCGAGCTCTCAATAGCGCGGCGCATCGCCGGAGCCACTCGCCGCGACGTTCAGCGCGCTCTGTGGGAGGACCGAACACTGGTCAAGACCTTCGGTCCCCGTGGCACCGTGCACCTGCTGCCGACTGCCGAACTGCCCATGTGGACGGGGGCGCTATCGGCTCTGCCGTCGTCTGCGCCCATGCACCCTGAGCCGGTTCGTTTCTCCCCAGAGGAGGCCGACGAGGTCATCGCCGCCATCGGCGACTCCCTGGCAGACGCTGAGCTGACCGCCGACGAGCTGACCGAGGCGATCGTGAACCGGACAGGCCCGTGGGCCGGTGAGCGCAGGATGGATGCGTTCCAGGACAAGTGGCCTCGGTGGCGTCAATTGACGAGCACGGCGGCGCACCGTGGCGTGCTCTGCTTCGGACCGAACAAGGGCCGGAACGTGACATACACCAACCCGCACCGTTGGCTGCCCGGTTTCCAACCCGACGAAGGCGCGGTGGCCCTGCGCACCCTCGTGGCGCGCTACCTGCACGCCTACGGCCCGGCCACGCCACAACATTTCGCCAGATGGCTCAACGTCCCGCCACGGAGCGCAGTCGATCTCTTCGAGAATCTCGCCGACGAGGTCGAGCCCATGGACCTGGCCGACGAGCAGGCTTGGGTGGCCGCCGGCGACGTCGAAATGTCGGATCGGCCCCACCGCGGGGTCACCCTGCTTCCCTACTTCGACGCCTTCGTCGTCGCCGGTCAGCCTCGAGATCTGCTCTACCCGGGCGCAGCGGCCGAGCGCGCCCTGGCCCCGTCAGGCCAGGCGGGCAACTACCCGGTCATGCTGGTCGATGGCCTGGTCGGCGGGGTCTGGCACCTATTGCGCTCCGGTCGAAAGGTCGCCGTCACCGTCGAACCGCTGCACGAGCTGACTGCAAAGCAACGACGTCAGCTCGACGACGAGGTCGAGCTCGTCGGCATGGTCGTCGAGGCCGTCCCGACCCTGACCATTGGCACCGTGACGGTCGGGGCTCACGCCTGAGGGTCAGCTGCGGCTGGCGTATGCAAAGCTCTCGAAGGGCCAACTTTCCGCCAGCCACGCGCTAACGGAGCGCCACACGACCCGATCCATCTCGGCCCGGCTCGCCGTCACCCACGAGCGAACCTCGGCGTCGTGACCCTCGCCCTCAGCAGGGTCGATGTACAGGCACCCGATCACCTCGTCGCCGTCTAGGACCGAGTAGGCAAAGGCGTTCCGGTCGGTGAACTCGCGAGCGTGACCCTCCAGGTCCGCCAGGTTCTGCTCGATCGTCATCGGTGTCGGCCAGGTGCCTCCCTCCATGCCGGGCGTTGCGCGGATGTGCTCGATGCTCGACGCCCATGCTTCGTGGTCACGCTCGTTGTGGACCGGCCCTAATGGCTCGAGACGGAACCCAGGCCCTTCAAATCCCGCCGGCACCTCGAAGTCGTCCGGAACGAGCATTGGCGACCAGCTAGGCCCGGTCCTCGGCCTCGGCGTCGATGATCTCGTACTGCAGGACTTCCTGCGACTCCCAATCCGGGCGAACACGCCGGTTCGAGGTCAGGACATTGACCCGGCCGGAGAGCCGTTTGCTGATGTTGCGGTAGATCACGTCTCGCACGGCGGGGATCAAGAGCAGAAAGCCAAGAGTGTCGGTGATGAATCCCGGTGAGATCAAGAAGGCGCCCGATACGAGGATGGCGGCCCCGTCGCTCAGCTCACGCCCCGGGAGCACACCCTGATTGACCTTTCCCCGGAACCGGCCCCACACCGAAACCCCGGCTCGTCGGACCAGGATGGATCCCAGCACCGCGGTGACCAGGGCGATGCCGAGAGCCCAGCCGAACCCGATCAACGACCCGACCCAGATGAACGCCGCCATTTCGGCCAGGGCCACGACGGTGAAGAGAAAGATCAATCGCATCGAGGCCAACGGTACCGGAGGTGCCCGATTAAGACCCTCAACCACCCCAAAGGACAGGCGGATTCATGATTCCGTCCGGATCGAGGGCGTCCTTGGCACGTCGCTGGAATTCCAGGAGCGCCGGCTCCGTCGTACGGCGCCACCAGTCGGCCTTGACCACCCCGATCCCATGTTCGCTGGCGATGACTCCGCCGAGACCGAGGACGAGCTCCAGCACCCGGTCGACCGCGCCCTCTGGATCACGATTGCCCACGATGTTGACATGGAAGTTCCCCTCCGCCAGATGTCCGAACAGATAGGTGTCTCCGTCGAGATCGAGGTCTGTCACGGCGCCGGCAAAGTCGTCGACCCGATCGAGCGGAACCGCCACATCCAGCTTGATCGGCACTCCGAGACCATTGATCGTCTCGGTGATCGACTCGCGGTAGGCCCACAGCGAGCGATCCACAACCGCGAGGGCATCCTCCGGAATAGATGGCGTGCCATCGGATTCGATCAACAAGTAGAACGGAGGCTCGACCGGGAATGGTCTGGGCAGGCCGCGATGATCGATGACCGCTTCCATGCAGGCCCTGTCGAAGAACTCGAAGGCACGGACATCGGGACCAAGGAAGCCGAGCCCCTCGCCAAGGGTTTGGAGGCCCAACAGGATCACCATCTGCCGTCCCCCGTCTGCGGGTAGGAGCCTGACCTGCGCCGCCGTGATCACCCCAAGGGTCCCCTCGCTCCCGATCATCAGCTGGTACGGATCGGGGCCGAGGCTCTCTTTGGGCATCCGGTCGAGTCGTGAGAGACGAGTCCCGTCGGCCAGGACCACCTCCAGCCCCAACACCTGGCGACGTGTGTCCCCATCGGACACGACATGGGTGCCCCCGGCGTTGGTGGCGATCGTGCCCCCGATGGTGGCCGAGTCACGGGAGGCGAGATCGACCCCGTAGCGGAGCCCGGCACCACGAGCATGTTCTTGCAGCGCGCCAAGCGTGACACCTGCCCCAACCGTCACGGAGGGCCACGCTGGGTCGATCGGACCTACGCGATCGAGACGTCTCAACGAGAGCACGACCTCCCCGCCGTGTGGCACTGATCCCCCGACCAGACCGGTGTTACCGCCTTGAGGGACCACACCCTTCCGGGCACGATGACAGAGGCGGACCACCTCCTGGACCTCCTCGACCGAACCGGGTCTGACCACCGCCGTCGTGCGCCCCGTCCATCGGCCGGTCCAGTCACAAACGTAGCCGGCCACCACATCCGGCTCGGTGAGGACATGCGGCGGACCTACGACGTCCCGGAGCGCGGCGACGAAGGCCTCTTCGCTCCTGGAGGACATCGACCGACTCTATGCGGCCCCACTTCGCCGGCTCCCCAAATGTGCGTTCGCATTAGGTTGGAGACTCAACAGCATGCCGATAACCGAGTTTCACTACGAGCCGCTGTCTTATCTCGATGCGTCATTCCTGGCACTCGAGACAAAGACGAGCCACATGCACGTCGCCGGGGTGGCACTCCTCGATGCCGCCCCATTGAAAGGCGACGACGGTGGCATCGACATCGCCCGCATTCGCGCCCACGTCGAGTCGAAATTGCGGTATATCCCGCGTTACCGGCAACGTCTCGAGTGGGTGCCATTCGACCGGCGACCGGTCTGGGTCGACGACGAGCATTTCTCCATCGACTACCACCTCCGTCACAGCTCGCTCCCCCGACCAGGCAGCGAGACCCAGCTCAAGCAGCTCGCCGGGCGAATCGTGTCCACCCCCCTCGACCGGAGCAAGCCGCTGTGGGAGCTCTGGGTCGTGGAGGGCCTCGACGATGATCGCTTCGCTCTCATCGCCAAGATCCACCACTGCATGATCGACGGCATCTCGGGAGTCGATCTGACCACCATCCTCCTCAACGTCGTTCCCAGCTCCGAGGTCGAAGAGCCAGAAGTATGGGTGCCCCGTCCGGCCCCCACCCCGACCCAGCTCTCGGTGGCCGAGGTGGCCCGTCTCACCGGACGTCTGGTCGATCGGCTCACCCACATGTCAGAGGCGGTGCGTGACGGCGTTGTCCTCACCGATCGCACCCTCGACAAATCGGCAGCGGCGTTCTCGTCGCTTCGCTCCGGCTGGCTGCGTGCCGCCGACCGGACGCCTCTCAACCCCGACATCGGTCCCAACCGGAGGTTCGACTGGACGGATACGCCTCTCGAGGCGATCAAAGATCTCAAGAACAAGCTCGGTGGGTCGGTCAACGACGTCGTGCTCGCGATCACCGCGGGCGCCGTGCGACGCTTCCTCATCGACGAGCGTGACTACGACGTCAGCGGCGCCGAGTTCAGGGTGATGAACCCGGTCTCGACCCGCACCCCCAACCAGCGTGGCGCCCTCGGCAACCAGGTGGCGATGTGGCTCCTCGACCTTCCGATTCAGGAACCCGACCCACGAGTTCGGTTCGAGAAGGTCAAAGAGGCAACGAGCAACCTCAAGAAGACGAACCAGGCGCTCGGGGCGGCGACACTCGTCGAGATCAGCTCGGGCACCCCGATCACCCTGCTCTCATTGGCGAACCGGGTCGTTGGTCAGAGGATCCGACCGTTCAACATGACGGTGACCAACATCCCCGGCCCGCAGTTCCCGATGTATCTGCTGGAGTCGGAGATGATCGCCAACTACCCGATGGTTCCGTTGTGGGCACAGCACGGGATCGGGATCGCTCTCTTCTCCTACAACGGGCGCCTGCTCTGGGGCATTCACGCCGACTACGACACGTTGCCCGACTCCGACCGCTTCCTTGCTGCCATCCAGGACTCGCTCCGGGAGCTTCAGAACCTGCCGTCGTGAGCGATCTCGATCTCGCCGACGGGCTGCGGATCATGCAGCAGGCGGGCGAGGGTGGGTATTTCGGACACGAGGCACATCTCCGCTTCGCCTGGACCGTGCTCGACGAGGCCGATGATGTAGAGGATGCCGAGCGCGTCGCCTGCCTGACGATCCGGCATGCCGCCGACATCGGGGGTAATCCCGCCAAGTACCACGCCACTGTCACGATGTTCTGGATCCGGCTGCTCGCGCATTTGCGAGAAGCCCATCCCGCCGTAACGTCCGTCGGGCAAATGCTCGATGTGCACCCGCCCCTCGCTGACCCCTCACTGCCCGAAAGACACTGGTCCAACCTCGACACCGTTGAGTCGAGGACATCCTGGGTTGAACCGGATCTGATCCCGCTTCCGTGACGCTGCTTGCCGCGCTGGCTGGCGCAGTGGCCATCTCCTTCTCCGCGATCCTCTACGCCCTCGCCGGGGTGTCGCCCATCACCGGAGCCTTCTTCCGCGTCTTCTACGCCCTCCCGATCCTCTTTGTGCTGTGGTGGTTGCGGCGCCGGGAGGACGACCGCACCCGAAACAAGAGGTTGGTCGCAATCGTCGCTGGTCTCTTTCTCGGTTTCGACATCCTGGTCTGGCACATCTCGATCGAGTACATCGGAGCGGGCCTATCGACACTCATCGCCAACTCGCAGGTGATCGTGGTCGCAGTGATCGCCTGGATCTTCCTCGGTGAGCGACCCAGTCGAGAGGTGGCGATCGCGGTGCCCGTGGTCCTGCTCGGAGTGAGCCTGGTGAGCGGTCTCGGCCGGGGAGACTCCTTCGGCTCCAATCCGCTGCTCGGCACGATCCTGGCCCTGGCGTCGGCGCTGCTCTACGCCGGATTCATCCTCGGCTTCCGGATTTCAAACGACATCCAGGCTCCTTCGGCCGGGCCGCTCCTCGAGTCGACAGCCGGTGCCGGTATCGCCATCCTCCTGGCAGGGTCCCTGACCGGCGGTATCGAGCTCGCTCCGACCTGGCCGGCTCACGGGTGGCTGCTGGTCCTCGCCCTGACCTCTCAGGTGGCCGGGTGGCTGCTGATCGGATATGCATTGCCCAGACTGCCCGCGGTCGAGACCGCAACGATCATCCTCCTCCAGCCGGTACTGACCATGATCTGGGCCGTCCTCATCTTCTCGGAGAGCCCCTCCACAATCCAATGGATCGGCGCCGCCCTCGTTCTGTCCGGCGTCGGCTTCGTCGCCGTCTCCCGCGCCCGCCGCACCCCGGAGATCGCACCGGCCCAACCCTGAGCGTGCCACCGCGAACCTGAGGTTGCACGTAACGAACATGCGACGAACGGCCTCCGGTTGGCTTGACCTCTCGATGACCTGGCCGAACTCGAGGCTCTTCGCAACGGATGCGTGACGCAGAACCTCAGGTACGCGGTTTCACCCGCCCATCACGATCACCACCAGACGGCCGGTGGGGCCGTCGACGACGGAGATGCCGGTGCGGTCATAGGCGGAGATAGCGAATTGGGAGAGAGCGGTCGGCGACCCGAGCATGGCGTCGACAGCGGCTCGAGTGCTGCTCGCCAACGCCAGGTTCTCGCCGACCACGGCGAGGCGGATCCCTGCTGCAGCGACATCGGTGGCCACGCTGCCCCCCGGCGGGTAGTCGCGAGAGAGCCGACCGCTGGTGTACATCCCCGCCGCCCTCGACTCGGCGATCCCGTCCAGGCCGGCGCTGCGGCCCATCGCAGAAAGACCGAGACCCGTCCGATGCTCGTTGACCTGCTCCAAGACGCCGGCGGTCTCATCCCGCACCTGCCGCACCTCATCGGGCGCCGCGGGAGGGATAGCCAGGGCGTCGTTGCCCTCGGGGACGACCCGGTTCACACCGAACAACCCCTGTATCGCGGCAAGCGAGCCGAGCACGCCATCAGGCGCCATCGTCTCGAAGACCTGCTGAGGCGGGGAATCCGGCCCGGCGATGGCCTGGGCGACCGAGGAGCCCTCGAATCGTGCATCCCATCCACCGGGAACAACGCGAGCCAGATTGATCACCACGAGGATGATGGCGATCCCCCACAACGCGGCAACCGCGGCACCACCCAGGCGGTTGATCAGGTTGAGGCCCGGAAGGGACATCACCCGCGATAAGTAATGGGCGGCGATGCTCATCGCCACACCAAAGAGGAGGAAGAGGACCACACCCGCCCCGATTGTCGCCACCTCAGGGGAGACAGAGAATCGATCGGTGAGGAACTCACCCAGTGGGCCGCTCAGACGAAAGGCGATCCAGAGGCCGATGAAGAGGGCCACTAGATCGAGGGTCTCTCGCACGAACCCACGAAGCCAGCCTCGAACCAGTAGTCCGGCGATGAACAGCCCGAGGATGAAGTCGACCATTGCGTCGTACGTTGTACGTTCTACGTGGGACGTATCGCGGTATTGCCGGTTACACCCGGATGGTGAGCACGGGGCAGGGGGCGCTCATCAGGATGTCGTGGGCGTTCGAGCCGAGAAGGAACTTGCCGGCAGATGTCCGTTGCCGGAGCCCGATCACGATCAGCTCGCCGCCCAGATCCTTGGCGGCCTGGACGATGTCCTCGGCCGGCTCGTTGCCCCGGACGAAGTTGTGGATCGAGTAAACGATGCCTTCCTTCGACAACTCCTCGTCGATGATCTCGAGGTCGCGATCGCTGGCGACCACATCCTCATCGTCGTCCACACCCGCACCGTGAAGGGAATGGACCACGACCAGATCGGTGCTCCGCAGCTTCGCCTCAGAGATGCCCAGCTCCAATGCCGCCCTGCCCCTCTCGGCGGACATGTACCCGACGATCACGCTCATGGTTGCCTTTCGCCACTTGGTAGGCAGAAATTAGCTACCGGAGAGCTCGATCCGCATCCTCTTGTTGGCCTTGCCCTTCGACTCTGTCTTGACCACCTGCACCTGTCCCACCTCGAGCGTGGAGGCCACATGGGTGCCCCCGTCGGCCTGTCTGTCGAGACCGACTATGTCGATGACCCTGATCTCATCCACCCACTCCGGGATGAGATTCACTTTGGTTCGGATCAGGTCCGGGTCTTTCAGCGCTTCCTTGCGGGCCATGAAGACGATCTCGGTCGGATACCCCCGGACCAACTCCTCGTTGAGTCGTCGTTCGACGTCCTGGCCGAATTCGACTGAGATCCCCTCCAATTCGAAGTCCATTCGGGCGACGCCGGGCTCCATGTTCCCTCCGGTGACCTTGGCCCCGAAGTCTCGGAAGATCACGCCCGAGAGAGCGTGGAGAGCGGTGTGGGTCCTCATCGTCCGATAGCGGCGCTCCCAGTCGATCAGTCCCTGCACCGGCGTTCCCGGGTCGGGGAGCATGGCGCCGGGGGAGACAACATGAAAGGGCATGCTGTCCTTGCGGATGGTGTCGGCCACATCGACCTGGCCACCGTCCCAGCGTATGACCCCGATGTCACCTGGCTGACCGCCGCCCCGTGCATAGAAGACGGTGCGGTCGAGGAAGATCCCCTCATCGGAGACGCTCAGGACCGATCCCTCGGCCTCGGCTAGATAGGCGTCCGTCGACGCCAGCTCTTCGGTGGGTCCTGACCCGGCCATCGTGGGACGAGACTAAGCGTGTGTGCAATAAGGTACGTCAGACGTGCCCGTCGGCACACGCGACAAGCGCCTTAGGCCGTCTCGCTGGAAGCCGAACCGCCGGAGAGACGCCAGACCCTCGACTCCCACAGGAACCTGGAGCCCTTCGGCACCAAATGGACAATGCCGTCGGCGATCAGGTTCTTCAGGGTCTCGCTATCGGCGATCAGAGAGGGCAGGGGGATCCTTTTCTCGGCGAGGGCTGCCACCTTGCCATAGAGGCTGCGGGCCGCCTCGAGGATGGCTGACTCGTCCTGAAGACTCCCCGTGGGTAAGAAGACACGTCCCCCTGGTCGCAACCGACGGACCGCCTCTCGCAACATCCGGATCGGCAACTCGCTGCCGCGCGGCCCACCCCCGACGCCGTCGGGGAACCAGCCGCTCACCTCGGCCAGGGAATCCGGCACCCCGGAGACGTCGCCGATGATCACGTCGGCTTCGACGTCCTCACCGAGGGGATCGAACAGATCACCATGGTGGAATTCGATCCGGTCGGCGACGCCATGAGCCTCGGCGTTGGCCCTGCCCACCTCCTCGACCTCGGGGCTGCTGTCGGTGGCCAGCACTCGTGACGCTCCCAACTTGGCGGCGATGATGGCGAGTACACCCGTACCGGTCCCGACATCGATGACCACGTCGCCTTCCTTGACATCCATGGCGTCGGCAACCAGGGTCGAGATCGTGGTGGGGGCAAACGTGTGCTCCCCGAGAATCAGGTCGAGCGGGCCCAGACGGCCTTTCCATTGAAAATTTCCAGCTGCCATCAGGGATCCTGTCTGTTCGTTGACATCAATCTACCCGTTTTTACCCCGCTGATCACTAGCGGGATGTCGAATCATCCGGAACAAACGGCGCACCGTGCCCGGGAACAATCAGAGTGGCCACCTCCAACACCCGCTCACGGTGTGTGTGAAGCCCGTCCGGATCGGTGCAGAGCGGGTCGTGAAAGGGCGCCTCGCGGTACCACCAGAGGTGGCTGAGGGCGATTTTCTCCTTGCCGTCACTGACAATCGTGGTGATGTCCTGAGCAGTGTGACCCGGCGTCTCCCACAACTCGACGCCTTCGGCCACCTCGAACCCCTCGGCCGGTCGGGATGTCCAGATGTCGTCCTTGTAGATCGCCCAGTGGTCGTGGATCCTCGCGTTGGGAAACAAGGCGATGTTGATGGTGTGATCGGGATGATGGTGGGACAGGATCACATCGGTCACCTCCTCGGGCGACCGGCCCAAACCGGCGATCGGATCGAGGATCACCGATGTCGAAGACACCATCCCGGGGTCGATGACGATCAGAGCCGAGCCGGCGTCGACGAGGGAGATGGTGGATGCGACGCGGTCTCTTTCATATCCGACGTTCAGGAGGTGAAAGCTGGGCATCGCTCAGGAATCATCCAAGGGGAGCATCTCCAAACCGGTGAAGGTCCTGTTGGCCAGGATCTCCTCGGTGTTCCCAGTGGCAGTATCGAGCACCCAGATGCCCCGCGATCCCGGATAGGCGACGAAGCGACCGTCCGAGCTCCAGGCGAGCTGCGGGACGCCGGGCCGGCCGTCGGATGCCACCGGTGTGGCGCCGTCCTCGACATGCACCACCTGGACCTCCTCGCTGCTGAGCAGCGCCAGCCACTGCCCATCATCGGAGAATCGACCAGCCAGGAGCTGACCTTCGAGACCTTCCATCTGGAGACCCCTGACCCCCCCGCCCGAACTGAGCAGACTCACCCCTTGGTTGTCGATGGCGAGCCAGCCGGTGCCGTCGGAGTCGAGGATCCGCCCGATGTTGGTGTCCTTGATCTCCCCGGTGTCGGTGAAGAGGACGATGTTGTCCCGGGCATCGTCCTGGATGGCGAAGCCCCAATCCCCCCACGCCTCGACGTGTCCGTCGATCCCAACAGCCCGCGTAACGAGACCGGGCTCGCCGTTGCCCTGATGGACTGCCCACAGCTGCAGCTCGTCGTCGACGAACGTGGTGTAGGCGAGCTGGGAAGCATCGCTGTCATGCCAGGCATACCCGGTGACATCGGTGGCGATGATGGCTGCGTCCTGTGGGACGCCGGCATAGAGGACGCCGTCGGCGTGGTCGGGCACGGGTAACAAGGTGGCGATGCGGCGCCCGGAGACATCGAAGTCGACCGCATCGGGGGGACGGGAGACACCGACCGGGATTGTCCTCTCAATGGGCTCGCCGCGGATCGGCCAGATGAGCAATTCCAGGCTCTGACCGTCCCCACGGGTCACCGCAACCAGGCCGTCGGGAAACCCGTCGATCGTCTCTGCTATGCCGCCCAGGACCACACCCGCTTCAGCGCCGGCAGTTGTGCTCGTGACGGCGTCCTCCGGTGCGCCTGGTCTCAACACAAGCACGGCGAGACCGGCGCCGATCACCAGCCCTGTCGCCAACCAACCCCAGTGAGGGAGGGATCCCCGCGGTTCGGGGCTCTCACGGGCATCCACGACGACTTTCGGTGCTGACACCACGTCGCAACGGTACGCGCGAAAGAGATATCTGAGGGCCGTTCCCGGTGACTGAGTGCGAAATTGAGTCTAAAGTCGCGCCGCGGCGTGGCTCCCTGTCTCGCCGCGCGTTTCCACATGGAGGAAAGAAATATGAAAATGAAGAGAGGCCTCAAGCTTCTCGCGCTTGTGGCTGTCCTTTCGCTACTCATCGCTGCTTGTGGCGGTGGGGAAGGCGGGGACACCACGACCACGGCCGGTGAGGCCGAGGAGACGACCACCAGCGCCGCCGGTGAGGAGACCACAACCTCAGCTGCAGGCGAGACGACGACGGCGCCGGCCGAAGGCCTGGGCACGATCGAGGTCGCAGCAGGCGACCCCATCAAGATCGCGTCGTTGCAGTCGATCAGCGGCGAGACGGCAAGCCTCGGTACCGATCAGGTGCGTGCGATCGAGATCGCCATCACCGACAAGGCCGAGATCCTGGGCCATCCCATCGAGCTCGCCTTCAACGAGGACGACCTCTGCAGCTCGGAAGGCGGGCAAACGGGTTCCACCCGGATCATCGCCGATCCGCAGGTAGTGGCCGTAATCGGCACCAGCTGTTCGGGTGCAGGCGTCCCGGCATCCAACGTCATCACCTCGGCAGGAAGGGTCCTGATCTCAGGGTCCAACACGTCGCCGGTGCTGACCTCGGACCTGGCGGGCAACGCGTCCCCTGAGTACCACGAGGGCTATTACCGGACGGCTCACAACGACGCCATCCAGGGAGCCGCCGCCGCAAAGTTCGTGTTCGAAGAGCTCGGGCTGACCCAGGTTGCGACCATCAACGATGGTGACCCCTACACCCAGGGCCTCACCGGCGCTTTCGAAGCCCCCTTCGAGGAGCTCGGCGGGACGATCGTGCTCAGTACAGCTGTGACGCCCGACCAGACCGACATGCGTTCGGTGTTGACCGAAGTCGCAGCCGCAGGTGCGGAGTTGATCTTCTTCCCGATCTTCCAGCCCGCTGGCGACTTCATCGCCGAGCAGGCCCTGGAAGTGGCCGGCCTGGAAGAGACCGTCCTGATGGGCGCCGATGGTCTGCTGTCCGACACCTACGTGGTGTTGCCGCAGACGGAGAACATGTACTTCTCCGGTCCGCAGACTCCGACCACTGATGCCTATGCCGAGTTCGTCACCAAGTACACCGAGGCATATGGTGAGGCTCCGATCCAGTCGTTCCACGCTCACTCCTACGACGCGACCAACATGGTGTTCACCGCCATCGAGACCGCATCGACGGATGACGGTGGGACATTGACCATCGACCTGCAGGCGTTCCGGGATGCCTTGAACGAAATGACCCACGAGGGTCTGACCGGCACGTTGGAGTGCGATGACTTCGGCGACTGCGCGTCCCCGAACATCGACATAGTCCAGAACACCGCCGATACCGCTGACATCGAAGGCGTTCGCGGCAACGTTCTCATCAGCTACTCGAGGGAGGACCTGGGTCTCTGACCTGGGGCTCGCCCTATTGCCCGGCGCCGTGCACCCGCACGGCGCCGGGCCTCTAACCAACGGGGAGGCCGCCCGCTAGATGACAGAAGCCGCCACTGTCGAAGCTCGCCCGGCACGGCGCGCCTCAAGGATCACCTTTGTAGGTGTCTTTCTCTGGGCTGCTCGGATCGCGATCCTCGCGGTAATCCTCTACGGGTCGTATCTCAGTATCTCGTCGGGAAGGCTCAGCGCATCACAGTGGCGAGATCTCTTCGTCTTCGGGATCTCCACCGGCTCGA
>Ga0190271_10001543_pt1 | contig 13222 bp, 18 predicted proteins | sample Popmic356T_FD_133747 | JGI IMG/M metagenome (GOLD analysis project Ga0190271, IMG submission 133747) | Populus adjacent soil microbial communities from riparian zone of Weber River, Utah, USA - 356 T | ecosystem: Environmental > Terrestrial > Soil > Riparian zone | place: USA: Utah | collected...
AATAGTGTGGGCAGAATGGAACTGCGGCTCAACCGAAGCCAGCGCGCCTGGTTAAGATAGCGGTTCAGGAGGCCGCTGCACAACGCACGTACCTAAGGCGCCACACAACAAAGGCACAGCGGTTCGATCTACGAAGTGGGTGGGCGATTTCAGTCGTGTAGAATCAACGACTTGGAGCTGGTGGACCAGATTTAACCCAGATGGAACCGCCTGCAGCACTGGTTCGAACTCGCTGAAGCGTTTCGGAGCGCCGCATAGCTAGTCGGCTCAATGATTTACATAGTCATGGTACTGGCCCCAGACGCGTCGATGGAATCCGGCGAGCGGGGTGACGGAGAGCCTTGCGGCTGAGTTGGTCAAGTTCGCGTCGGCGCAGCTGAACGACTTTCTGCGGCAGGTCAACGCGACTGGCGGCGTCTATGGCGTTCTCCTGCCGTGGCGCGAGGCGCTGACGATCAAAGGCTGGTCCTGACGCTGCCGATAGTTCGACTGAGCGCCCATGACGGATGAGGTTCGCAGGCCACCACAGCAACCGCACTCGGATCAGGCGCGTTCGCCGCATCCCCAAGATGTCTGGGATCGATTCATTGATGAACTCGATCGGCGCGGACAAGCGGGATCGGCGGCTGACGTGCTCACACCCACGGCCCTGCATGCCCATGCGCCGAGTGGAAAACGCTTCGCCGATCTGAGCCGAGAGGAGATCGACAACTTGGCGAGTATCGGCAGCTACTTGGGGCGCCGTGGGGATGTCGTCAAAACGATCTGGGAACAGACACAACGGCAGATCAAACCGCGGAAAAGTAGGAAGCGGTAGCCAGAGCTGGCCCGGGTACCACGTCGAGCGACGAAAGGTGGCTCTAGAGAGGTAGTGGGTCAGTTTGATTTAGGAGTCCAGACGACGTAGCCGAACCACGAGAGCCCGACGAGCATCAAGACGAGCCGGTATGCCGGATGGTCCCAGACTCCGACACTCGCCAGCCAGAGCAATGCCCCCAAGGAACGGCGTCCAAAAGACTGGGCCTCTTCGCATCTTCTCCCGCCTTTCGTTAGCTCCGCGATTTACGCGAACTGAACGAACGGTTCAGGTGACCGTTGACGGGGCTTAGGAGCCGGCTCCGCTCGTCCGGTCTCCGGTCCTGGCGTCACCAGCACTGGCCTCGACCGGCAGGGTGAAACAGAAGGTGCTGCCCCCGCCGATCCTGTTCTCCACCCACATTCGTCCGCCATGCCCCTTGACGATGCACTTGGAAATGAACAGACCAAGTCCTACGCCCCGGCGGTCATTTTTTGTCAACTGGACGAAGCGGTCAAACACTGCTTCCAACTTATCGTCGGGAATGCCTAGGCCTGTGTCACTGACGCAACAGACAACGTCGTTGTCGACGTGCTCGAGGCGTACGACGATGGAGCCCTGGGCGGGGGTAAACTTGAGTGCGTTGCTGAGAAGATTGCAGAGCACCTGAAGGATCCGCGCAGCATCAAACGCAACCGATGGCAACCGTGGCACGATCTCGGCCGTCAGCGAGATCCCGCTTCCCGACGCCTCGGCCTGAAACGTCTCCACGGCCTCGGTCACCACGTCTGCCGGGTCGCCAACCGCACGCGCCACCGCGAGCATCCCCGCTTCGATGCTCGCCACGTCAACGAGGTCTCCGACGAGTCGACGCATCCGCGCACCGGAGCGCTGCACGCGCCGCGCATGCGCCACGACGCGCTCGACATGGTTCTCCTGCGCAACTTCCTTCTCGATGAGCGACGAAATGCCGACCATCGCATTCAACAGATTCAGCAGGTCGTGGCTGACGATGCCCATGAAATCATCCCGCATCGCCAGCGCTTTGTCGGATCGCGCACGTTCGTGAGACAAGTCGTGGTCCGTCGCCTGACGTTCCTGGGACAGTAACGTCACGTGCTCCGAGCGCTCGCGATCGAGTACGTGGTCAGCCGTCACGCGTTCACGGTGCAGGATGTGATCCTCCATCGCTCTTGATGTCTTCAGCGCGTCCGTTGGCTGATCGCCGATCGAAGATTGGTCGGTCTTCGTACGGGCGGCGGCCAGCAGCGCATCGGCACGTGCTCGCGCCCGGCTGATAACCGCATCCGCCGTTTCATCAGCCTGGGAGACTTCGTCGTCAAGCTCACGATCGGCTCTGTCGCGTTCGAGACGCAGGCTTTCGTCGGTCTGTTCGCGCTCAGAACGCGGCACCAGCGGATCCGTCATTGGGCACCGTTCGGAAATAGTCGTTTCGTTCGGCCGAAGTTGGTCGATCCGTCAACGAAGCTTCTGCTGCATGCTACCCCCTCCCCGCCCGACGTGCCCACAGCGCGAGCTTTTCACTAGAGTTCCGATTGAGCGGGCAGAGAGAACACGACATGTGACGGCCATGAGCTGGCGCCGGTCGAGACGGCGGCCGGTCCTAAGACCCGGCCCAGCAGACGTCCGTCGCTCCTTCGACGGCTTTCAGGACTCGACGCAGGTCCGAATCGCGCTCGCCGATCTCCATGGTGAACGTGGACCCCACTGCTTGAATCGAATTTTCGCACGCGCACGAAACGCAAACGGTGAGGAGACCGCTGTACGTGGGACGTTCAACAGCTGGCGGTTCGATAAATTTAGTGGGTTCGCGATTTCAGTCGTTTAAAATCAACGACTTGGAGATGGTGGCCCAGATTTGTCCCAGATGGAACCGGCTGGCCGATTGGTTGAGGGCGGCCGAGGGCTATGCCGCGGCAGCGTGAGCGCGACAGGACTGCCAATTACTCGTTTCGAATCAATTATTTGCGGTCGTACTCGATTCGTGGGACCGGCCGTTCTCCTGGTCAGGTCGCCAACTCGCAGTACTCTGCGGGGATGACCTTTACCGAATCGCTGGGCATTGCCGACGCGACGAACCGGGAGATGTGGGAAACGATCTACCGTGCGCCGTTCGACGGCTCGATCGTCACGCACAAGACTCTCTACCTGATCGGCCTGATCGACCTCGCTCTTGAGCACCAGGCGGCCATCAATCTTTTGATCCGCCAAAAGCATCCAGGCTCCGCCATGGCGTTGGTGCGTTCGGTGATAGAGGCCATGTACAAAGGCGCATGGGTGATCGCCAAAGCCTCGGAGAGGGATGCGGAGAAGATTCGGCAAGACAAGTTCGACTTTCCAGGCACCGGAACAATGGTGAGTGAGGCTGACGCGGCCTTTCAGACAGGCGGGTTCTTCGCGGAGGCCAAGAAGGGCAACTGGAAAACACTGAACAGCTTCACCCATTCGGGCGGCATGCAGCTCGGTCGCCGGTTCACCCAGAACGACCTCGCCATCAATTATCCAGACCACGAACTGCAGTACGCGGTGACCTCGACCCTTACTGCTATCGGAGTTCTCGCGCTACCGTTCCTCGCTTCGGTTGGCCGTACCGACGACGTGCAAAAGCTGACCGCCATCCTGGAGCGAATCAGCACGTGGCCACAGTAGGTGGTTGAGCTCGTCACCCCTCCTTGGCCTCCTGAAAGCACGCCTGGCACGGACCTCCGTTAGGGATCGCGAAGGAGCCGCAATAGTCGCACCCGCGTAAGTTCTCCTCGCCGTGCTCGGCGGCTGCCAGCTGCTCCGCGACCTTGTGCCAAGATTCGTGGTCCCGCCAGCCGATGTGCTCGAGGATGTCCTGTTCAACGGGCGGGTCTTGGTCAAAGAACTCCTTGGTGGGCAGGCCGGTCCTCCGCCTGACGATGTGCAGCAAGGCCAGCAATGCCCTCGCCGCGTCAGTCACCACCGGAAATTCCGGCGCCGGCATGTGCATGAGGGTGTTGCGCTGGGCGGCAACGTTCTCGAACACGTCTTGGAAGACCAAGCTCTCGGCCCTCGTGAGGTGCTGGTGATTCTCGAGCAGCTTCCGAACGCCGTCCAGAGACGGGTAGTGCCCATCCGCCCTCTCCGGGTGCTTCGGATTGAACGCGCACAGCAGCAGGTTCCCGTAAACCTCGGCGGCGTGAGCGACGCTCAGAAGCGCCCACTTGTGATGGTGGAACGCGTCGTGCTCGTACGCTCCGGCGCTGAAGTGCGTGAGCGCGTGCCTGATCGAATCTTCGCAGTTCCTCCAGAGCCCCTCCTGCTTTTCCTCGCTGGTCATGACCGTAGCGTAGCCGAGGTGGCTTATGAAGTGTCGAAGCGCCCGTGCGTTCACGCGAAGAGTAAGCGTTTAGCCGCGTGACCCTTGTGGCGTGACGGACGATCTGCCGCACGGCCCGACCCCGACGCTGGCTCAGTACTTGAAACGCTTCGCGGCGCTGAAACTGGAGATGGAAGCCTTTATGGGCGCAGATGGAATCGGATTGCCGCCGGCCCCGAGAGCACCGGTCCTCAAAGCAAAGTCGGGAGGCCAAACAGAACAATCGCAAGCACGAGCGCGACGGGAGCGGACAAGAACAACTAATCGTCTCCCGGACCAGTCGCCTTCCACTCAGACATCCGCTGCGTCGATCTCGCCACAGCCTCGGCGCTGAACACCTCCGGGTGCCGCAGCACCACCGCTTCGAACAGCATCTCCTGCATGCCCTCGCCGACCAGCGCGTGATACCCAGCCGTTTCATGACCTTTGCTCACGGCGTTATCCACTGCCTTGATTATGCCGTTCTTATTGATCGCTCTTCGTAGGTGCGCCGCCTTGAGCCAGCGCCCGTGCTTCTTGAACAACGTCCACTCGTAGGCGTACATGGCCTCGAGGCACTCTTGCTCCACGACGGACTCCGCGCCATCGAGTTTTGCCTGAAGCTTCACGGCCAAGATGAGGGCCTTGCACGCCCTGTCCGGGTGCCTCGCCTCGACGTTCTTCGCGTACTGGCGGTATTTCTGCGGTTGGTCGAACTTCGGGATGTCGTCGCTGTCGAGTTCGAGCATCATGTCTTGCTTGGGTGACGTTTATCGTTGCGCGCCATTGACGCTTGTCGGTGGCGAGCTGGTCCCTCAGTATTGCGTGCTGTGCGCGCCGCCCACCACCCCGCCGTCAGCGCCGCGGACACCGTGCGCCGATCCGCCTTGGCCTTGGCGCATTTTCCCTGCGACAAAGTCGCGCCGGACGCCCTTGACATGGAACGGGATGAACGTGACCGCGTCTGGAAATTCCCACTGCCAGTCGGCACAGAGCTGCTCGTCGGTGAGCTTGCGACCGGTTCGGACATCGCGGTCGTCGTTGATATAGAGCGTGTAGTCCTGATACTGCTCGATCCCCATGCGCGTCGTCCGGCCGACGTGCTTGCTTGGCTTGCGACTTCCTGCCGAGGTCCTCGCCTCGAAGCCTCCTGCAGGGTAGAAGCCCCACTCTGCCATCTCGATCTCCGTTCCCGAACACGCCCCCTGTGGCGTCCCTGCCGTTCCCGGTACCGACTCGCCCACCCCGACCGAGCGCTGGGCCGTGGTTTAGAAGTTTTCGATTGCCGACGCGAGAGCGGCGTTGCTGGCAATGATCCGCCGCTTCACGTATGCGATGTAGTCCGCAGGCGCATCGTGCTCTCGTAGTCCGAGCAGGATGTGCGTGGCGTACTCCAAAGAGGTGGGCTCTGTGTCCCCTGGCTCGATAACGGTGTACGTCACTACGGGCTTCTCGATAGGCGTCCCGTCCGACTTTTCAACGACAATGTGTCGTCGCTCGTAGCGCGCGCCCTCGATCGCATCGAGCGATTTCCGTCCGCGCGCCTTCGCTGATTCGCGGTCGATCAGAGACGCCGGGACCTCATACAGAACGCCCCAAATCTGACGGCCGCCGCCGGGCCGGATGTCTGAAGCGAAGCATTTGTTCTTTTCGCTCCACACGTCGAATTCGAGCTCAAATGGGTCTCGCGTCCGTACAAGACCGAGATCCTGGGCATCACCGTTCAGACGACTTGGGTCATTCAGACGAGCGCTAGACGTGTTTGAGCCGTACTGAAACACCAGCACGGTTGGCTCTCCATTGCTCTCCCGAGGGTTCTCGACGGCGGCAAATTTGTCTTGATAAGCGCGGATGTAATCCGGATCTTCGCAAATACACAATCCAGTGTTGGCCTTGAGGGTCGGCTGCGTGAGAAAATCACCGAGGGGTCTGGCCACATCGATGCGCGTCGTCATCGTGGTCTCGGTGGGCTTCCCGACAGCACGCCGCATGAGCGCGGCCGCGAGGAGGACACCAGCAAGCGCCGACTGATGTGGCAGTGGAACGTGTAGCTCTTGCCGCGGGAGACCGATCATTCCAAGCGGAATCAGGCCCCCACCGCACACGCCCTCAACGTACAGCTCGCGGATCGTTCTGCCCTCATACTGAACCACATCTTCAAGTGGCCGTTGAAGGCCCTGCGCTACGGCTTCCAACAGCGCCCTACCAACGCCCGCACCGGTATGTAGCAGTGTCCGCACATCGGCCACAAGTTGAGGAATCGCAAGTGCAGCGGCGACAAGTTGGTCCTCGTTCGGAGCCGTGCCACTCGGAAGATAGAGACATGCTAGACATGCTCCTCGTGCGCCGAAACGGCCGTGCACGGAAACGCCGAGATCCCCCGGCTGCGTCCAAGCGTTTGCAATCCATTGGGGCAAGGCCGCCTGAACCGACCGGCGATCCGCGGCGCTGTCCAAGGCAACTAGCACCTGCTGCCAGTCATAACCGTTCTCTTCGACGAAGTCCGCCCACCTCATTCGATGGGGTACGCAGTTCAAGCTGCCGCCGAAGAATGACGCGGCGATCTCCACTTTCGGCCGGCCATCGTCAACCCGAGCGGCCAACACGTAACGCTGCAGGTTGCTGAGTTCGAGTGCTTCATGATCGACGAGATGAATGCTGCCTATTGCGGGGGACCTTCCCAAGCTCCAGACGGCGGCGTTTCCCACGGCGCCGGCCCCGACCAACACCGCATCGTTCGCCAGGTTCCAGTTGTCGTTCGGGACAGTTCTTGGCGTCTGTCCCTTCTCGCATAGGAATGTGGACAAGCGAACGTTGGGCATTGCCGACTGTCCCTCGTTCAGAGACAGAACATGATTGAACACATTACTTACAGCCAGACAGGCAGCCGCTCCGGCCCCAAACGGATTCGCCGAGGATCCCGTTCCCAGTGGTTCAGCAGTTGACAGCAGGCCGTCCCAACCGTGGCTGCCTGCGAAGTACGTCGTCTCAAAAGTCGGAGATCGGGTACCGATCGCAATTCCGATCGACGCACCACGCTTGAACTCGATCTCCGGGTTGATCGTTCGAGCGAGATTCTCGAGGCGCTCGCCTTCTGAAGAGAGCTCCGCCTTCACCTCCAAACACGGGTACAAGCGAGCTAGTAACCGGATCGACAGATCAGCCAGGGCCCTGCCCTCATTCGAGATGGCTGCCTCTCGATCAATCGCCAAGCCGATATTCGCGTCTTGAAGCGCTCTTCGAAAAAGATCCGGGGTAAAGCCAGCAACGACTTGCGAGGCTGCAAGGGCTGCGCGTTCGTAGTAATCAGCGAATGCCACTACGTCACCTGAACGAGGTCGGCAGGCTGTTCAATCCAACCATCCGAACATAGGCGGTATATGGCCGTTGAAGATGTCAAGAGACCCGCGCGACAAAACTCCGCGGCCACGATCGAAAGGCCACCCAGCGTCGCCACGATCGGATACGTGTCGTCCGTTTCGGAGTGATATGCGGTATCCGGGTGCGCATGAACTTGCACGGCGAGGATTTCTCGGGCCTCATAAAGCCACACGTTCAGACGATGGAGCTCATCGCCATCGACGCGCACGCACAGGCCGCTATCCAAGCGATAGGAATCTTGTCTAGGAACGTGAATGGTCCGAACATTGAACAATCGTCCATCCTGGCAACCGCTCCACAGGACGAAGGCCTCGTACCCCTCAGCGCCCGCGCTGCGTAGCGTCTCCTCAGTTTGCTGCACGATAGCCGCGGGTACCCGAAACCGTTCGACATCGGCCAGCATCATGACGGCACGTCGCGTTGAATAAACCCTGAGATGCGCGGCTGTAGTGAGATCTGGTAATCAGCGATCGGCTGCACCCCGTACTTCGTAATCGTCTCAAGGAGCCGGACAAAACGGCCCGCACCAGAGCGGCGGTGGAGCTCCCAGGCGTCACCGGAATGGCCAGGATGATCGTGGTACTCCCGCACACCAGCGATGCACAGAAATGGCGTGTCGTCCGGTCCGTACCACTGCATAAGCGGCTGCTGGGCAACGAATCGCGCCTCCGCGCCGAGAGGAAGCTGCAGGCCCGGTATAGGCGGGCCGGCTGACTCGACGGACCGCTTGAGATGAGTGGGGAGCTCTTTCGCCTTGTAAGGGTTCCCGGTGAAGGGATCGACCAAACGGACCGACGGAGGTCGCATATCGTAGTTCGTGTAATCGAACGCGACGCCCGTCACGATCGCTGGAGGCTTTAGTTGCGGCGCGGCGAGCACGACAAGAATCCAAGGAAACTCAGCCCTGACTAGCAGCCATCCCCGACGACGATAGTCGGAACCGAGGTCATGGTACTCCGCGATTTCCCGGTCAAACTTCGCCCTCGACACCCGCGGGTCAACAAACTGCGACTGACTCACTACGAAACTCCACCGACTCCAGCCTTGAGGTTCAGGAACAGGCGTACGTCCGCGGGAAAGGCAAAGTCACCGATCTTTTGTTCGATTGAGAGCGGGGCACCCGCAGCGTCTCTCAATTCCCAGTTTTCCGGCGGCTGTCCTGCATTCCCCGTTTGCTCCAGCGCCCGAGGAATCACTGTGCGCAAGGGTGCGTTCTTGTTCGCGCGCACCACAGTCGGTTGGCCATTCACGACGATGGCGAGGTCGAGTTCGTTATCGGGCATCATGCCCTCCTAGTCTTGCCAGAGCATATCACACGTGATACAGTGTGTAAAGTGTGATATCCCAAACAGCCCGTACCAACGCCTCGCGGCCATTCGCTGCTATGCTGCCCGGCATGAGCGTTTTGGAAAAACCGGTTGAATATCGGAAGTCGCGGCCGCCGACAGCGGTCTACCCTGACCGGCACCAAATGGCGCAATATCGGGAGCGAGAGTTCCCTCCTACTGCCACGGATTGGGAGCGCGTCTTCTGCATCAACCTGGAGGGAGGATTCTTCTCGCCTGGCGCACTGATGGAGATGATTGTTCCAATTGGGCAAGCAATCCGGGGCGGAGTGTACGGATCCGCGGCCTTAGTGGTCGTCTCATCGGACGACGGGACCGTGGCGTTTTTGGAAGCGTTGGCTCAGAAACACGAGCTTCCGATCTTTCTTTCGCGCTCCGCGGATTCGCCGCTGAGCGACGCGCGACCGGTCGGGGCGCTGACGACTGCCGAAATGGAGACGTACGGCCTGATCCGCAGCGCTGGTGGCGAGGTCACGAGCTCCGGAGTCGCAGATCTCGCCGGGATCGAAGTGAACGCCGCCGTCAATCGTCTCAGCGCGCTGGCGAGAAAGGGGTATGTCCATCGAGTCGCCAGATCCCGGCGTGAGGGCGACGCGTACGTAGACCTCCTCTCGGCCGCAGAGCAGAGCGTCGCCGCGTCGATAACTGATACCCAGCCGGTGTCCACCTCAACCGAAGAGTTCACGATACCGCAGGACATTCGCGAGGCCATTCGAACAGTTGCGACCGTCCAGGGCTCTAACCCGGGCGAAGTTCTGCTGCGAGCTTGGCAGGAATTTCTGGACCGACATCGCGATGTCCTTGACGTGGACTCGAAGGAGGTCCGACGCATGCTCAAAGAGAACGATCAGGAAGGACTGGCGGCCTACGCGAATCGCCACAACCGGGAGCGCGCCAAACAGGCGGCTTCGCGAATCAAGCGCTAGTACATGGACGTGAGGTCACGCCGAGCGCGCTGTGAACAGTCGATTGCCTCATCGATGCCATCGTGGTTCGTGCATTTGCGAAAAGTACGACCTCAGAATCACGCGGCGGTGTCTAGTTTCCGATCTCGGATTCGAGGCGAGCGCGCCGTTCGATCAATGCCGTTCCCACCCGATCGTTCGAGCATTCGAAAATCAGCGTGCCGATGAGCCTATTGGAACTCGCACCGTCGGTCCTGCCGCCGGGGAACTGACAGCGTACCGTCTGGGTCATGGGCATGATCACCGGGGTGCGACGTGGCACGACCAGACGGAGCGAGTGGTATGGTTGTGCGCCTACGAGTTGCATCGCTCGGGTGAAGACGACGATGCGTTCCCGTACTTCCATGAACTGATCGGGACCGGCTCTCTCTTACCGACCGAGGATGATTACACCGCACTGTTCGATGATCGCGGTCGTCGGTTCACAGAGACGCTTTACGAAGACGCGCAGCAACTTCTCGCTCGCGCTCGGGCCACTCCTGGGGTCGAACAGTCTGGGCTGCTTGGTGGCGAAGAAACGGCGGCGATAGTAGTCGAAGTCGTCGACACCTTACAGGAAACCTACGTCGCGTTCTCGGTCCTAGGAATGAATGCTACGCGGGTCGTGATGATCCTCGGAGCCTTCGACGTTGAGGCTGCCTTCAGCCACTGGGAGTTGGTGACGACGCTCCCGACGCGGCCTCTCCGCGTCGATCGCGGCGAGATCTGCTACCGAATCCTGCGCGGCTGACCACGCATCGTCTTCGTCGTGCGCGCGGGGCGAGTCACATGCGACGAAATCCATCAACAAGCGTTCTGCAACCAGCCGTCGGTGACTCGTACCATTTTGATGTTCGGCTCGTCTCAGCCAAACGCCACACATGCTGGTGGCTGGCGGTTCGGATTACGGGTGTGGGTCCTCCATTTAAGCTCTTTATAATCAACGACTTGTAGATTGTGGCCCAGATTTCCCCAGATGGAACCCACTGACCAGCTGGATGCGCCAAATCGACGACTTCCAGAGAGCTGCGTAGGGCGGTTTTGCTAAACGGAAATCCGCCTCTCGTCCAACCTTGATTTCCTCGTAACTCCTTCGCTATTTTCTACTTCCACGATCGAGGGAGTTGGCTGCCGTTGGCTCTGGAAGCGCTGTTTGGCGCGTCACAGGGACAGTCGTGGGGACAATCGGCGGAGTGAAACGCTCGAGCCCTTGAGCGGCTTAGGCGATTTCGCCGCAAAGCTAATGATCACAGGTCCGACGCGATGGGCGCGCCGGTGGCTTCCGTAAGCGTCGGTCGCTGGCCCTCCAAGCAGTAACCAAACTCATCCGATGCCGCGATATAGATCCCGCCGTACGCCGCCGTATGCTCAACCGGCGAACGCCGAATCAGTGCGGGTGAGCGCGATGGCAAATCCAAGTAAGCTCGCGACTACCAGCACGGCGACATACGGTGCTGCTCTCCGCCGAAGCCACAACCAGAACGCGAAACAGCCGGCGATCTCAAAGACGGCTGCAAGCGCAAACACGTGGACGTTCGAGCTCATGCGTCAAGCAGCGCCGAGAATGAACGCTCCGGCTCCTGGCGAGCCCCGTGAGCTCTAAAGAAACCGATCTGCCATCCGGTTCACCGTGCTGCTAGCCCGGGACGCGATAGGGCTTGACTCTGGAGTGCACTCCAGGCTGGATACTTGTGGCATGAGCTCCTGTTGCGGATCTCCCGACCGCGTCCTTTCGGCCGTAACGGCGCGATGTCCTCAGAGCGGCGCGAAGGGCGTCGCGGTCGAACTGCTCACCGTCAAGGCCTTGCTGTGCGAGTCCGCACTCCGAGCCGTTGGCGAGGGGCCTTATCGATTCTGCGCCGACCCCACGTGCGCGGTCGTGTACTTCGACGACGAAGGTCACGTCTACAACACGGCGGACCTCCGAGTGCCTGTCTGGCAGAAGCAGCCCGCCGGCGCGCGCAGGATCTGTTATTGCTTCGACGAGAATGAGGCGTCGATGGCTCGGGAGTTCGTAACGACAGGTCGGTGCGACGCTCCGCAGCGGGTCCGAGACCATATCGCGGCCGGCCGCTGCGCCTGTGAAGTGCGGAACCCGCGCGGCGCGTGCTGCCTGGGCGATGTGATGAAGGCCGTCGCACGGATCGAGGCCGAATGTGGTTCGGTCGTTCAGAAGTAAGCCCGTGGCCACCATGTATCGGATCAGTGAAGTTGCAGACAAAGCGGGCGTTACGCCTGACGCCCTGCGTTACTACGAGCGGCTCGGCGTGTTGCCCCGCGCGCCGCGCACGGCTGGTGGCCTACGGGCGTACGGCGACGACGTGCTGCCACGCGTGCGTTTCATTCAACAGGCCCAGGCAATGGGGCTGACCTTGAAGGACGTGAAGGAGCTCGTTTCCAACGAGGGACGTGGCGGGCATCAGCGATGCCGTCGAGTGCGTGACCTCCTGAAGAATCGGCTTGCTGACGTGGACGCCAGGCTCAAGGAGATGCAGGCGTTTCGACGGACGCTCCGTACCCACCTCCACGATTGCGAGCACGCCCTCGAGCAGGAGAGACCCGTGTGCCCGGTGATGGTTGAATTGGGAGGGGCACGCCAGTGAAGGCAGCCCTCGCCTCGGTGCTCGCGGCCGGTGTGGCATCGGCGTGCTGTATCGGACCCGTGGCGTTCGTACTCCTTGGCGCCGGTGCGTTCGGCGCGTCCCTCGCCGCCTTGGAGCCGTACCGTCCAGTCTTGCTTATGGCGACCGCGCTGCTGCTTGGCGGCGCCTTTTACGTCGCATACCGCCCGCCGTCCGACTGCGACACGTGCTCCCCGGCGTCGCGGAAACGCACCCGTCTCGCCGTGTGGTTCGCGGCGGCACTCGCCACAGCCCTCGTCACTTTTCCGTACTACGTTGACTATCTGTTCTGAAGGAGGACATATGCGAAAGATTCTGGTACTGGCAGCAGCGGTTCTGGTTGGCGGCGTCGGAGCGGTCACGGCGGCACGCGCACAGTCCGGGCAGACGAAGCCGGCCGAAGCCACGAAAGTCTGCACGATGAAAGTCACAGGCATGACGTGCTCCGGCTGTGAAGCGGCGGTGAAAATCGCCGCGAAACAGATTGACGGGGTCAAAGACGCGAAGGCCAGCTACGCGAAAGGGACGGCTGAGATCACCTACGATTCCGCCAAGACATCGCCGGACGCGATCGCGAAGGCCATCGCCCAGAAGACCGGCTACAAGACCGAAGTCGCGAAGTAGCGCGCCGACCACTCGGCGTCGGAATGACGGCTGAATTCTTTGAAACATGGAAGAAACCTTCGATCTGTTAATCCTGGGCTCGGGCTCCACGGCCTTCGCAGCCGCGCTCACGGCCCAGGAGATGAAAAAGACGGCCGTCATGACGGAGGAGCGGCCCATTGGCGGCA
>Ga0190271_10001544_pt1 | contig 13217 bp, 8 predicted proteins | sample Popmic356T_FD_133747 | JGI IMG/M metagenome (GOLD analysis project Ga0190271, IMG submission 133747) | Populus adjacent soil microbial communities from riparian zone of Weber River, Utah, USA - 356 T | ecosystem: Environmental > Terrestrial > Soil > Riparian zone | place: USA: Utah | collected...
GTCGTGGTGCACGAGCTGCTGATGCCACAGCCGCTTGCCCGTGCGCCCGTCGATCGCGACGAGCGAGTTCGCATAGAGGTTGTTGCCGGCGCGATTGCCGCCGAAGAAGTCATAGCGCGCAGTCCCGAACGGCACGAACGCGATGTTGTTCTCCTCGTCGACGGTCATCTCGCTCCAGTTGTGCACGCCGCCGGCCGCCAGCGTCGAATCCTTCGGCCATGAGTCGGAGCCGAACTCGCCGGGATGCGGGATGCTGTGGAACACCCACGCGAGCTTGCCGGTCACGACGTCGTAGGCTTGCACGTCTCCCGGCGTCGACGCGTAGCCCGCGCCTTGCGCCGGCAGCGAGACGATCATGAGGTTGCGGAGCACTCGGCCCGGATTGCTCGTGTGCAGCGGCCGAACGCTCGTGATGTCGCGGCCGTCGGCCGCGAGGGCCGTGCGCAGGTCGACGCGCCCTTTGTCGCCGAAGCTCTGGATGACGGTGCCGGTGCGCGCGTCGATCGCGGTCAGGAACCCCGCGTTCAGATAGAGCAAGCGGCGATCGCGGCCGTCGGCGCTTTGCCAGAAGTTGACGCCGCGCGCCGTGACGGGCCCTTCGTGCGGCCGCGCCCACAGCTCGCGGCCCGTAGCCGCGTCGAGCGCGACGATCTCGTTGTCGCGCGCGAGCACGTACATGACGTTATCGACGACTACGGGATTGAAGACGAAGCTGCGCTCGCCGACGGGGAAGCTCCACGCGACTTCGAGCTGCGCGACGTTCGACTTGTCGATCTGGTGGAGCGCGGAGTACTGGGACGAGTCGCCGTCGCCGCCGTAAGTGCGCCACGTCGTGTAAGGCTCTTGAGACCAGGCGGCGCTGATTGCAACGGCTGCGGCGGTGCCGATAACGAGCCAACGAATCGGCCGCGGCCGCAAATTGCTCCCTGCATTTGCGGCACTTCCGCCATCCATGGCGGTCGCTCTCGTGCGCGGAGCAGCTTGTAGGTCCATGACGAGCCCCCCTGATCGTTACAGGGAAGTCTACCCGTGTTTCGGCGCCCACCGCGCGTCCGGCTAAATCGGCCGATGTGTCAGGTAGCTGACAGACCGGCCGGGACGTTTGCGGTATAAAGCAATTGCACCGATAACAACCAATCGCGCCGAGGTGCTTTCGATGGCCGACCACAGCGATACATCCTCGCAAGGCGCGGGCCGTCCCGGTGTCGTCGATCCCTACGAGCGGTCCTGCTTCAAGTTTCAGGACGTGCTGCAGCACGAGCTCACGATCGTCGCGGCGCGCCGCGCGCGGCTCCGCACCGAGCGCGGCGATCTCGACGGCACCGGACCTCCGCCCGGCGAGGATCCCGCGCTGACGGCCTGGCAGGCGCGGTTGCTCGGAGTCTCCTTCTCGGGCGGCGGCATTCGCTCGGCGACGTTCAACCTCGGTGTGCTGCAAGCGCTGGCCCGTTGCGGCGTGCTGCGCTACGTCGACTATCTATCCACGGTATCGGGCGGGGGCTACATCGGCTCGTGGCTCACCGCGCTCTGCCAGCGGCGCTTCGCGCGCCGGCGCGAGGACGCGCAGGCCGCCGGTGTCGAGACCGGCTCGCTGCTCGAGCTCGACGCCGCGGGCTTCAAATCGTTCGAGGAAGGGCTCGCGTGGTCCGCAGGCGATCGCGTCGACAAGGGGCCGAAGGCCGAGGATCGCGCGATCCGCTTCCTGCGCGAGTTCAGCAACTATCTGACCCCGAAGCTCGGTATGTTCTCGGGCGACACGTGGGCGCTGATCGCGATCTACGTGCGCAATGCGTTGTTGAACCAGCTCGTGCTGCTGTTGGCCTTGGTCGGCGTGTTGCTGATCCCGCGCCTGCTGTCACCGCTGCTCGCGCGTGCGGAGGCCGGCGATCGCGCCGAGTTCCTGCTGTGGATGCTGGCCGCGCTCGTCGTGCACGTCTTCATCTGCTGGAACCTCGGCAAGAATCTCGCGGGCATCACGCTGTTGAGCGGCGGCGAGGCCGAGCCCGCGCCGCGCGTCATCCAACGAATCGGCGTACCGCTGCTGCTGATCGGAATCTCGGGCGCGAGCTGGCTTGGGTTTGTCGGCACGTGGCCGTTGCCGGTAGCGGCCGTCGTCGGCGCGCTCGTCAGCCTGTTCACGTGGACGTTGGCGCGCGCCTCCGCGCGCCGCCACGCAGGCGCTGCCTGGGGCGAGATCGAGAAGGGATTCTGGACGCGAATGGTGTGGTACTCACTGCCGGCCGGCGCCGTATTTGGCCTGCTGCTGCACGCAGTCGGCGCCTGGCTTTTCACCGGCGGGACTTACTCGGGCTTCAAGCTCGTCGCGGCGCCGCCCGCGCTCGCGCTGGCGCTTCTGCTCGCAGGCGTGCTGCACATCGGCTTGGCCGGCAAGAGCTTCAGCGCGCAGTACGCGGAGTGGCTCTCTCGCTTCGGCGGATTGGTGCTGATCGGCAGCATTGGGTGGATCGCCTTCAACGGCCTCGTGTTCCTGGGACCGCTGCTCGTCGCTTGGCTCCACGGGCTCTGGGAAGCGGCCATTTCCTCGGGGTGGATCCTCACGACGCTCGTCTCCGTCGTCTTCGGCAAGAACGTGGCCGAGTCGTCGGGAAGAATGGCGCGCATCTTCATGACGGTCGCGCCCTACGTCTTCATCGTCGGCCTCGGCGTCGGGTCGGCGGCCTTGCTGCAAGCGGGCCTGCACGAGGGTGCGGCGCGCTTCGGTGACGCCGCGTCGATCGACACCGCAAGGGAGGTCGTCTATCGGCGGTTCGAGGCGACCGGCGGCGCGACCGCGGAGGCCGCGGGCGATCTGATGGCCGACTACGGCGCGTGGCTCGCGGCGACCGAGCAGGCGTGGATCGTGCTCGCGGCAATCACCGTTGCGATGCTCCTCACTTGGCTCGTGTCGCTGCGCATCGACATCAATGTGTTCTCTCTGAACGGCATGTACGCAAACCGACTCGTGCGCTGCTATCTCGGCGCGACGGTGCAGGAGCGCACGCCGAACCGCTTCTCGGGACTGTCGTCGCGGGACGATCTCCAGCTCAAAACCGAAGTGCGCTCGATCGGCGGCGTCAACATGCTCGTGCATCCGCTGGCCGACGGCGCGCAGGCCGGCGGCGCGCTCGTCACGCAAGACACCGCTGTCTATCCCGGCCCCTATCACCTCATCAACACGGCGATCAATCTCGTCGCCGGCGGCAATCTCGCGTATCAGGAGCGCAAGGCCGGCGCGTTCTTGTTGTCGCCGCTCTATTGCGGCTTTCAGCTCACCTCCTCGAGCAGCGAAGGGGCGCAGGGCCAGGAAATCGACGCTTATCGGCGAACGGCGAAGTTCTCGTCGGAGCCGCGGCAGCTCACGCTGGGCGAAGCCGTCGCGACTTCCGGCGCCGCGGCGAGCCCGAACATGGGGTATCACAGCACGCCTGCGTTCGCGCTCCTGATGGGCGTCTTCAACATCCGGCTCGGCCGCTGGGTCGGCAATCCGCATTCGAGCGCCGGCAACGAGAAGACCTGGCTGAAGACGGGTCCGAAGATCGCGCTGTTTCACCTACTGCGCGAGGTTTTCGGCCTGACCGACAAGAAGAGCGGTTTCGTCTACCTGTCCGACGGCGGGCACTTCGAGAACCTCGGTATCTACGAGCTCGTGCGCCGGCGTTGCCGCTACATCATCGCGTGCGATGCCGGTGCCGACCCGCGCTACGGATTCGAGGATCTCGGCAATGCGATTCGCAAGTGCCGCACGGATCTCGGCGTGGAGATCGATCTCGACGTTCGGCAGATCGCCGCGGTCGACGCGCTGCATTACAACGGCGCGCCGTGCGCCGTGGGGTCGGTGCGCTATTCGGAAGAGCAGGTCGGCACGATTCTGTACATCAAGGCGTCGCGGCGCGCGGGTGTGCCGGCGGACGTCATGCACTACGCGACCGAGAATGCGGCGTTTCCGCACGAATCGACGTCCGATCAGTTCTTCTCCGAGTCGCAGTTCGAGAGTTACCGGCGCCTCGGGCATTTCCTTGCCGGCGAGATACTCGGTGCGAGCCGCGCGACGGTGGCGGACGACGTCGACATGGACCGGCTGTTCCGCGACCTGTCCGAACGCTGGTGCCGCCCGAGTCTAGGCGTAGCGACGAGCTTTGGCCGCTTGGCCCAAGCCGTCGACGCGCTCTTCGAACGGCTGCGTGCGAAGGAGCTGGGGTTCCTCAGCAGGCAGTTCTATCCGGAGTGGCGCAACTTGCTCGGCGCGAGCGTCGTCGACGCCACGAAGCAGACGGAAGATCTGCTGTTCGTGCCCGAGCAGGAGGACGAGCTGCGGCAAGGGTTCTACTTCTGCAATTCGCTGATCCAGCTCATGGAGAGTGCCTACGTCGCGCTGAACCTCGAAACGGACTGGCAGCACCCCGACAACAGCGGCTGGCTCAACGTGTTCAATCACTGGGCCTGGTCGGGCATGTTCCGTGTGACCTGGGCCGTGTCGGCGGCCACCTACGGCGGGCGGTTCCGCGCGTTCTGCGAGCAGCGCTTGAACCTCACGCTGGGCGACGTGGCCGCGACCCCGGTGCTTTCGGGGATACCCACCGAAAGCGCCCTCACGACGGCCGGCTTGAACGGCCATGAGCAGCACCAAGTCGCCTACGCCGGCGGCGGTAAGGACGTCACCGTTTATCGCTTGGAGGTGCTCGTGCGCCACCCGATCGTCGCCAAGGAGAAGCCGCCGCTGATGACGTTCGGGTTTGGGTATGCCGTCATGCGCGGCGACGAGCTCGTGATGTACCGCGTGCAGGATCACCTGCGCGGCATGGGGCTCGGGCGTCGAGGGCTCGTGGCGCTCGTGGCGAAGTGCAAGGGTGGGAAGCTCGCGCTCGGTCCCCCGGACTTCGACGGGCTGCTCGAGTTCTTCGCGAACTTCAACGAGCAAACCGATCGCGCGAAGCTCGCCGATTTCCGAGCAATGGTCGTCTCGGTCAACGAGGAAGCAGCGGGGTGACGTATGAGTAACGAAGCATCGACGGCTGATCCCTGGAAAACGCTGGCCAAGTCGCTCGACGTCGAGGCGGCAGTCCTGCGAGCCGTTGCCACCGTCGAGGCCGCAGGCTCCGGTTTTCTGCCGAACGACCCGACGCGGCCGAAGATCCTGTTCGAAGGGCATGCATTCCATCGTCTGACGGGCGGCCGGTTCGCGGCGCAACGGCCGGATCTCAGCTATCCGAAATGGGACAAGACGAAGTACTCGGGCAGCTTGAAAGGCGAGTGGGCTCGCCTCGACGCAGCCTGCAACCTCGACCGGGCCGCGGCGCTCCAGTCGGCGAGCTGGGGCATGTTCCAGATCATGGGCTTCAACTACGCGTACTGCGGCTGTCCCGACGTCGAGGCGTTCGTGGCGTTGCAGCACGCGGGCACCGACCCGCAGATGGAATGTTTCGCGCGCTTCGTCGCCCGGCCGCCGTACTTGGCGGCGCTGCAAGCGAAGGACTGGGTCGCGTTCGCCAAGGCGTACAACGGGCCGCAGCATGCGAAGAACAACTACGCGCCGAAGATGGCGGCCGCGTACGCGACGTTGTCCGCGGCGCCGCGGGCGGCGCGCAAACGCAAGCACACGGCAGCCGCGAACGGCAGTGAGTTGCCGCCGGGCCGCGCGACGTTCGTGCCCGTGGCCGCTTCGCGCAAGCGCACCGTGCGCAAGCGCAACGTGCGGCCCGATTCCGTCGACCTGCGCGACTGGGAGTATCGGCCGGCGATCGCGTTCGCGCCGCCCGACGAGCTCTGGTCGAAAGCGCGCAAGGTCAAGCACCAAGGCGAGACGAACGCGTGCACGGGCTTCTCGCTGGCGACGGTGCTCGAGTACCTGCTCGAGCGGCGCGCGCCGGGGAAGCGGGCCGAGGACATCTCGGGATTCATGCTCTACAGCATGGCCCGCCGCTACGACGAGTGGGCCGAGGAGGACGAGGACGAAGACAGCGGCTCGTCGCTGCGCGGCGCACTGAAGGGATGGGCCAAGCACGGCGCCAGCAGGGAAGCCCTTTGGGACGAGCTGCCGATGCCCGCGGCGCCGAAGAACCCCGCCGACGACTGGTGGCTCGACGGCGTCAGGCGCCCGCTCGGCGCGTACTACCGCATCGGGCCCGAGAACGTGCGCGACATGCACGTCGCGCTGAAGGAAGTCGGCGCCGTCTACGCGAGCGCGCTCACGCACGAGGGCTGGGACGACGTGCTGCGCGATAGAAAGAAGGCGCGGCCGAAAGATGCGAAGCAGTTGCCCGTCATCAAGGCGGCGCGCGGCGATGCCGACCAAGGCCATGCGTTCGCGATCGTCGGCTACACGCGCGACGGGTTCATCGTCCACAACTCGTGGGGCGAAGAGTGGGGATCGGGCGGCTTCGCCGTGCTGCCGTACGAGGATTGGCTCCGCAACGCGATGGACTGTTGGGTCGTGCAGCTCGGCGTCGCGACCGTCGAGCACGACGAGGTTGCCAAGGCCAAGTCGCTGCGCGTCGAGCGCAGCGGCCGCGCCGTCGTCTCGAGCAACGAGACCTTGGCCGACCACGAGATCTCGCCCTTCGTCATCAACATGGAGAACGAGGGGTTGCTGAGCCAGCGCGGGCGGTTCCGTACCAACGTCGGCGATCTCGAGGCACTGCTCGCGAACCATATCCCCGTCGCGCAGGAGCGTTGGGGCATCGGCAAGAACGACACGATGGACGTCGCGATCTATGCGCACGGCGGCCTCACCGACGAGAACGCGGCGGCCGACACGGCGCGCGCCTGGGTGCCGCACCTCTATACGCACAAGATCTTTCCGATCTTCATGATGTGGGAGACCGGCGCCATCGACACGCTGCGCAACATCTTCCACGACGTGATCCGCGGCGAGGCCGAGCTCACGGCGGCGGGCGGGCGCTGGGAGCGATTCAAGCAGCGGTTTTCGGAGTGGAAGGACGCGAGGCTCGAAGGCGTCGGGCGTTTGCCGGGCGGAAAAATATGGGGAGAGATGAAGCAGAACGCGGGGGCGCTCACGGGGCACAAGGACGCGGGTGCCGTACAGCTATTCGAGCTGTTCAAGACCATGCGCGCGAAGCTGCCGCGCATTCGCCTGCACCTCGTCGGCCACTCGGCCGGCGCGATCGCGCACAGCCACCTCGGCGCGCGAGCCATCAGGCAGGGCTTGGACGTTGCGTCGATCTCGTTCCTTGCGCCGGCCGTGCGCATCGACGAGTTCGACAAGCTGCTCGGCGGGCACATCGCGCAGCGCAAGATTCGCGTCTTCATCGCGAACCTCACCGATGCCGCCGAGCTCAGCGACGACACGTGCAAGCCCTACGGGCACTCGCTGCTCTACCTCGTCTCGCGCTCGTTCGAGCAAAACGAGGAGACGCCGCTGCTCGGAATGGAGCGGCACCTCGTGCCGGCGCTCGTGTCGCATCGCTGGAGCCTGAACGTGCAGCAGCTTCGCTGCCCCGGCGGCATGTGGGCCGGCGGCTCGCTCGTGACACGCGCGACGACGCATGGCGGCGTCGATGACGATCAAGCGGTGCGCGACGCCGTCGCGGCGTTCATTCGCGGCTGACAATCTGCGATGCTTCGTCCGTGCCTTTGCCCGTTACACGCCGTGAGTTTCTAGCGTTCGCTTCGGCCGCGGCATTCGCCGCGCGCTGCGCCGTTGCGCAGAGCCGCTCGATGCCCGCGCGTGCGATTCCGGCGACGGGCGAAACGCTGCCGATCGTCGGGCTGGGCTCGACGCGGCCCGTCACGGCGATCGCCGAGCGCGGCCCAGGTCCCGTCGAAGCCGTCGTGCGCGCGCTCGTCGAGCACGGCGGCCGCGTCGTCGATACGTGGCCGCGCAGCGACGCGAACGACGGCGCGTTCGGCGAGATCATCAGCGCGCCGGACGTGCGCGAACGCTTGTTCGTCACGATCAACCTCGAGCAGCAGGGTGCCGACGCAGGCCGCGCGCATTTCGAGCGCACGCTGCGGCTGTACCGGCGCGAGCGCATCGACCTCGCCAACGTCGGCAGCCTCATCGATCTCGAGGCGCAGTGGCCGAACCTGCGCTCGTTCAAAGACGACGGGCGCGCGCGCTACATCGGCGTCACGGCGGCGCAAGCGGCGCTCTACGACGAGCTCGAGGCGTTCATCGCGCGCGAGCGGCCCGACTTCGTCGAGATCAACTACTCCGTAACGGAGCGCGACGCGGAGCGGCGATTGCTGCCGCTCTGCGCCGATCGCGGCATCGCCGTGCTCGTCAGCCGGCCGTTCATGAACGGCGCCTACTTCGAGCGGCTAGCCAACGTGCCGCTACCGGACTGGGCCGCGGAGCTCGAGTGCACGAGCTGGGCGCAGTTCTCGCTGCAATACATCCTCGCGAACCCGGCCGTGACCTGTGTGCTGACCGAAACCACGAGCGCGGAGCACATGGCCGAGAACGCGCTCGTGGCCTTTGCACCCGTGCCGGGTAAACGGGCGCGCCGGCGCATGCGATCGTTCATCGACGCCGCCTGAGAGCGACGCCCCGCCTTTCTGAGACCCGCCTCACAGAACGCCGGCCGGCCGCCGGCCTATACTGATATGTCGAAAATCAAGTAGTTTTTCGACATATTTCGGGGTCATGTCGATCGAATCGACGACATTACGTAAATATGTCGAAAATCATATGAAATTTCGACATATTAGGCCGACCTGTCGAGGTCATCGACAACGGCGACTGATATGTCGAAAAACGTCTAAATTTTCGACAGATAATGCCGATCTGTCGATGGCCCGGACGCGTCCTGCCGATATGTCGAGAAACACGGAGGTTTCGTACACATGCCGTTCGACCCGTCGATTCCCTATAACGATCTCCCGCCACTGCCGCCGCCGATCGATAGCATCGAAACGGCCGCGATCCTCAAGAAATGCATCAGCGCGCGAGTCGCGCTGGCCGAGCTGAAGCAGGCCGCGGAGCTGATTCCGAACGCGGCCGTGCTCGTGAACGCACTGCCGTTGCTCGAGGCGCAGGCGAGCTCGGAGATCGAGAACATCGTCACGACGACCGACAAGCTGCTCGAGTACGTCGACGCAACGGAGACCCGCGCTGCGGATCCCGCGACCAAAGAGGCGTTGCGCTACCGGCGCGCGCTATTCGACGGCGTGCGCAAGGTGCAGCAGGGCAACCTCACGGTCGACGTTGCGATCGACGTGTGCCGCACGATCAAGGACGAGAAGTTCGATCTCCGCTCGAAGGCCGGCACGACGCTACGCAGCTCGGCGACAGGCACCGTCATCTACACGCCGCCCGTCGGCAAGGACGTCATTCGCGACAAGCTCGCGAACTGGCAGCAGTTCCTCACGGCGCACGGCGACCTCGATCCGTTGATCCGCTGCGCCGTGCAGCACTACCAGTTCGAGGCGATCCATCCGTTCCCGGACGGCAACGGCCGCACGGGCCGCGTCCTCAATATTCTCTATCTCGTGCAGCAAGGGCTCCTCGATACGCCGATTCTCTACCTGAGCCGCTACATCATTCGCAACAAGGCCGACTACTACCGGTTGCTGCTCGAGGTCACGACGAAGCAAGCGTGGGGGCCGTGGATCGTGTACATGCTCGACAGCATCGAGCACACGTGCGGCTGGACGACGGACAAGATCAAGGCTATCCGCGATCTCATGCGGCACACGGGCCAGTTCATCCAGCGCCGCTTGCCGAAGATCTACACGTGGGAGCTCGTCGAGCTCCTGTTCAAGCAGCCGTATTGCCGCATCGCGAACGTCGTCGACGCGGGGCTCGCGAAACGGCAGACGGCGTCCGTCTACTTGAAGTCGCTCGTCGAGATCGGTGTCCTCAAAGAGCTGAACGCCGGGCGCGAATCGCTGTTCGTGCACCCGAAGTACATCGAGCTCCTGACCGGTGACGAGAACGTCTGGGTGTTCTACGCCGGCGTCGAGACGGATACCGTTCTCGAGGACGACGGGTCGTAAGCCGAGGTCGCCGTCGCGCTAGTCGTCGTCGGCGATCAGGATCTCGATCTGTGCGACGGGCTCGGGCTCGGCCCCTTCGCCGACGGCGATTTGCACGTAGAAATTCTCCGGGCCCTCGACGTTGCGGTCGCCGATGATCGGAATGAGCAGCGTGCGATTCTGCTCGCCGACGCCGAAGCGCACCGTGCCCGGCTCGAGCCTCGCGAAATCGGTGCCGGCGGTGGCTATTCCGTCCGTCGTCCACCACCTTACCAACGTGACGCCCCTTCGGCCGCCGTCGCGCAGGACGAGCACGCGCGCGCTCGCATCGGCCTCGGAAACATTCATGACTTCCAAGCCGAAGCCGAACGTCTCGGGGCCCGCGGGCACCTCCGGCTCCGGCGGCGGCCGCGGGGCCGGCTCCGGCTCGGGCCTTGCTTCGGCCACGGGCGGGGCAGCATTCGCTGCCGTCGGTTGCTCCGGGGCGGGGCTGTCGACGGGCGCCGCGGCGGCCGGCGCCTCGGTCTCGGGCGCCTCGCCGTCGATGCTCGTCGGCATCTTGACGCCCGCGATGCTCGTGTCGCCGACGACTTCGGTGCCGGGCTCGCCGCCGCCGCTGCCGCGGGTCTCCGGCGTAGGGTCGGAGAAAATGCTCGTCAGCCTCGAGAAGTCGAAGCGCATCTCGCGCAGCGTCTCGAAATTCACATAGACGGCGATCGCGACCGCGACCAGCAAGGCCACCGCGGCGACCCGGAAGGCCTTGCCGAGCGGGCCGACGGCTCTCGCCTCGCGCATCCGCCGCGCGTAGCGCCGTACGTCCTGCGGATCGAGGCCCCAATGCTCGCCGCCCCCGTCGTTCGGCTCGCTTTTCCTTGGTTGGCGCTTGTTCATTGGGCCGAGAATACTGGTCGAGACCCGGCCGTGTCGATTCGCCGCCCCGTCGTTCGACGTAGGGATGAGTCACACACAAACCCAGGAGGGTAGACATGCGCTTCATCAGCATTTTCACGCACGAGCCCGTCAACCGCGCCCCGACGCAGGCCGAGATGGCTGCGATGGGCAAGCTAGTCGAGGACGCAATGAAGGAGGGCTGGCTCTTGTCGACGGAAGGCGTGAGCTTCGGCACCAAGGGCGTCCGCGTGCACAAGAGCGCTGGCGGCAAGGCCACCGTCACCGACGGGCCGTTCAGCGAGGCCAAAGAGGTCATCGGCGGCTATGCGTTGCTCAAGGCGAGCTCCAAGGAGGAGATCGTCAAGCACACGAAGCGGTTCCTCGAGGTCGCCGGGCAGGGAACCTGCGAGATCTACCAGCTCTACGAGATGCCGGAAGGAAACTGAAGCAAAAAAAGGGCGCTCGCATCAGCGAGCGCCCTTGGGGCGCGCAGGCGGCCGAGAAGGGGGGAGAGTGGCCGCCGCGCGTTCCCCGAAACCTACGGGATCAGGCCGCGACGCCGTTCTGATTCAGGCTCGCTTGTTCCTCGAGATCGATCGCGTGATACAGCGACGCAAAGGCGGCGCCTGCCCACATCAACACCAAGAGACCGGGGATGATGAAAAGGACGAGGCCGCAGAAGAACATCAGGAGCGTGAGCACGTACATGCCGAAGATGCGCCAGCCGTGGCCGCGCGTCATGAACCAGCTCTTCTCGATGGCCGCGACGGGGTCGAGGCCCTTGTCCATGACGAGGTAGCGCACGAACGCCAAGCGGCACGCGAAGATGATCCCCGGAACGATCAAGAGGATGAAGCCGATGCCGACGATTGCGGCCACGAGCAGGTTTGCCAGCACGATGTTCAGGTAGCCCTTCTTGAACCCCTGGAAGATGTCGCCGATGTTCGCGCTTTCGTCGCGCATGAACCGCAGGTACATCCAATCACCGCCGAAGGAGATGACGGGAAGCACGAGCAGCCAGTAGACGGCGGCGATCATGTTCAGGACGGCGAAACCTGCGCTGTTCCAGGCACCGTGCTCGCCGCCCCACGGACCCCACGCGGGGACGCTGGCGACGCCGACGACGATGCCGATCAGGAACAGGTGCAGAAAGTACTTCCAGAGCTGTTGCCAGCCGTAGCCGAAGCTGCCGAATGCCGTTGCTTTTGGGGTTCTCATGACTCAGGTCCTCCGACCACATTGCTGATTCGAACGGAGGCCAATCTAGGCTCGGAGCAGCGCGGAAGCGTCCAACTTCCGTAGTGTTTTTCTAGAACGCTACCAAAACACTACTCACCCACTACCAAAGTAGTGTTCTGATTCCCTTCAGTTTATTGTCCCATCCCGCCATGTTCGTCCAGGTCCTCATCGGCACGTTCATTCTCTGCCTCGGCCTGACCGCGGCGAGCGTGCTGGTCAGTCGCCAACTGCTCTCGACCTACGCTTCCGAGTTCCTGCGCCACCACTTCTATTACCTGGCTGCGTTCCACGCCTTTGCGTTCTACGGCCTCTGGGGCCAGATCCTGACGCGCTCGCTGCTGGTCGCGATCGACGCGGATACGGCCGTTGTCGACCGGGTGGCGGGCATCTTGCCCGTGCTCGGCGTGCCGTTCCTGTTCGTGTCCTGGATCATGCTGCTCAACATGGCCTGCTCGATGTTCGGCAAGACCTTCAAGCCGGCATGGCATTCAGTGCATGCCGTGGCGTTGCTGGCTTTGCTCGCGGTCTCGTGGCTCGCCGTCACCTTGTTGCAGGCGGAGTCGCCGGCCACGAGTCTCGGGGTCATCGAGGCCGCCGCGATGGTCGGTATCGAGCTGTTCTATTTTTCGGTGTTTTTCGTCCTCGCCTGGCGCTTTCGTGCCACGGCCGAGCCCGACAAGCGCCGCGTTCTGCTGACCTTCACGGTGCTGCTCGTCGGCGCCTACGCGGCGCGCTCGCTGCTCGCGGGGTTGGTCTTTTTCGATATTCGCTTGGGCGCAGTCGCGTTGCTGGCCGTGCACGCCTCGAATCTGCCGCCGCTGCTCTATCTACGTGCGAAGGCCGACCGCGTGTTTGCGCCCGTCAAAGCCGAGCAGGCGACGAAGCTCGGCGTGGAGCATGCGCTCGATCGCTACGGCGTCACGAAACGCGAGCGGCAGATCGTCGAGAAGGTCTGCCTCGGCAAGACGAACAAGCAGATCGCCGACGAGCTATTCATAAGCCTGCAAACCGTCAAAGATCACACGCACCGCATCTACTCGAAGATGGGTATCAACAGCCGGACACAGCTCGTGCAGATGATGAACGTAGCGAAATAAGCGGCACGGCTGGCGCCCGCTGCTGTGCGGCGGGCCAATACGCGTACCCCGTCACAC
>Ga0190271_10001545_pt1 | contig 13210 bp, 12 predicted proteins | sample Popmic356T_FD_133747 | JGI IMG/M metagenome (GOLD analysis project Ga0190271, IMG submission 133747) | Populus adjacent soil microbial communities from riparian zone of Weber River, Utah, USA - 356 T | ecosystem: Environmental > Terrestrial > Soil > Riparian zone | place: USA: Utah | collected...
AGGAAGAGGAGCTGACGGCTCATTCGGCGCGAAGTCTATGCTCGGCCCCGCATGCTGACCGACTACCACCTGCACCTGCGCCCGGACGAGGACGGGACCACATTCGAGCGCTATTTCACCGCCGATAACGTCGATCGCTACCTCGCCGCCGCCGAGGCCGCGGGGATCGAGGAGCTGGGCGTCTCCGAGCACGTCTACCGCTTCCGCCAGGCGCTCGACCTCTGGACCCACCCGCTCTGGATCGAAAACGCCGTCGATGACGTCGATGCCTACTGCGAGTTCGTCCGCGGCACGCCGCTGCGGCTGGGGATCGAGTGCGATTACGTGCCCGGCGCGGAGGAGCGGATCGCCGCCCTGCTCGAGCCACGGGACTTCGACTACGTCGTCGGCTCGGTCCACTTCGTCGGCGAGGGCGACGCCGCCGTCGACCACGACGGCTTCGACGTCTGGGAGGGCGACGGCGACGCCGATGAGATCTGGCGCCGCTACTTCGAGGCGCTCGCCGATTGCGCCCGCTCCGGCCTCTACGACATCCTCGCCCACCCGGACCTGGTCAAGGTCTGGGGCCGGGCCCGGCCGCTCCCCGACCGCGACCTGCGCGCCTTCTACGAGCCCGCGGTCGAGGCGATCGCCGAGAGCGGGATCGCGGTCGAGGTCTCCACCGCCGGCCTGCGCAAGCCGGTCGGCGAGATGTACCCGTCGCGGGAGTTCGCCGAGATGTGCGTCGAGGCGGGCGCCGTCTTCGCGCTCTCCTCGGACGCCCATCTGCCCGAGCAGGTCGGCTTCGAATACGACCGCGCTGTCGAGTTCCTCGACGAGCTGGGTATCTCCGAGATATGCGTCTTCGAGCAGCGCCAACGGAGCCTCGCTCCCCTGGGCAGCCGCGTCCCCTGAACATGGTCGGGATCGGCTACGACAGCCACCGCTTCGTGCCCGGCCGGCGCCTGGTTCTCGGCGGCGTCGAGATCGAGCACGACCAGGGCCTGAGCGGCCACTCCGACGCCGACGTCCTCATCCACGCGGTGATCGACGCCCTGCTCGGCGCCTGTGGCGGCGGCGACATCGGTTCGATGTTCCCGGACGACGATCCGGCCTGGAAGGACGCCGACTCGATCGACCTGCTGCGCACCGTGGTCGGGACGATCGCCGGCCCGATCGTCAACATCGACGCGACTCTGATCTGCGAGCAGCCCCGCCTCGCTCCCTATAGGGCGGAGATGGAGCGGACAATCGCCGAGGCAACTTCGGCCCGGGTCAGCGTCAAGGCGACCAGCAACGAGGGCATGGGCTTCGTCGGGCGGGGCGAGGGGATCGCCTGCATCGCCGTGGCCGGTGTCCAGAGCGAATAATCTTCCCGGCGAGATGGCGAACTCCAAGCTGAGCGCGGCCGGTATCCGCGCCTCGATCTCGGACTCGATCTTCGAGGTCAAGGTCCTGCACGAGGCAGGGATCGTGGCGCCGATGCGCCCCGACAAGGCGGCGAAGATCGGCAGCACCTTCCTGCGCTGGGGCGCCTCACCGGCGACCGGCGTTACCACCGCCGCGATCCACCACCCGCACGAGCTGGCGATCGTCGACGAGCGCGGCGCCCTCAGCTGGGAGCGGCTGCACCGCCGCTCCAACGCGCTCGCCCATTCCTTCGCGGCGATGGGGATCGGCCCCGGCGACGGGGTCGGGATCATGTGCCGCAACCACCGCGGCTTCGTCGAGGCGACGCTCGCCGCCGCGAAGATCGGCGCCAGCGCGCTCTACCTGAACACGATGTTCGCCGGGCCGCAGCTGGTCGAGGTGACCCGCCGCGAGGGCCCGAAGGCGCTGGTCTACGACGAGGAGTTCGGCGAGCTGCTCTCCGGGGTCGACGACTCGGTCGAGCGGATCGTCGCCTGGTGCGACGGCGAGGTCGACGCGCCGACCCTCGAGGGGCTGATCGAAGCCGGCGACGAGTCCGACCACAAGCCGCCGCCGGACAAGCCCAAATTCGTGATCCTCACCTCGGGCACGACCGGCACGCCGAAGGGCGCTCAGCGCTCCAGCCCCGACGGGCTGATGGCGATCGCCTCGCTGCTCGACAAGATCCCCTTCCGCCGCGGGATGACGATGATGATCGCCGCGCCCCTGTTCCACTCCTGGGGCTTCTTCCACTTCGTGATGAGCCTGCCGACCGCCTCGACGATGGTCCTGCGCCGGCGCTTCGACCCTGAGGGAACCCTGGAAGCCGCCGAACAGAGCCGCGCCGACGTCATCGCCGCGGTGCCGGTGATGATCCAGCGGATCCTCACGCTGCCGGACGAGGTGCTTGATCGCTACAGCCTGCCCAACCTGAAAATCACCTCGCTCTCGGGCTCGGCGCTGCCCGGCGAGCTGGCGCTCGAGTGGATGGACCGCTTCGGCGACAACGTCTACAACCTCTACGGCTCGACCGAGGTAGCCTACGCGACGGTTGCCACCCCGGAGGACCTGCGCGCCGCCCCCGGCACCGCCGGCAAGCCGCCGCGCGGGACCAAGATCTGCCTCTACGACGAGGCCGGCAAGGAGGTGCCGCCGGGCGAGGTCGGCCGCATCTTCGTCGGCAACGAGATGGCCTTTGAGGGCTACACCGGCGGCGGCGGCAAGGAGATCATCGACGGCCTCTACTCCAGCGGTGACGTCGGCCACTTCGACTCCGCCGGGCGCCTCTTCATCGACGGCCGCGACGACGAGATGATCGTCTCCGGCGGCGAGAACGTCTTCCCGCGCGAGGTCGAGGACCTGCTCGCCGACCACGACGCGGTGGTCGAGGTGGCGGTGATCGGCGTCGAGGACGCCGAGTTCGGGCAGCGCCTGAAGGCCTTCGTCGTCGTCCAGTCGGACACCGAGGTCTCGGCCGGGGACCTGACCGCCCACGTCAAGGCCAACCTAGCCTCGTACAAGAGCCCGCGGGAGATCGAGTTCCTCGACGAGCTGCCGCGCAACGCCACCGGCAAGGTCCTGAAGAAGGACCTCCGCGCTCGCGAGTCCGAGAAGTCGGCTTAGGCCCAAATTGCGGTCTTTGCCGGGCGAACCCCTCCGGCGGGGGTAGTAGTTTGCGCTGGGATGAGCGACCCAGCCAGGCAGCTGCAGCAGGTCGGGGATGCGACGCGCGCGATGCGCGGCGTCGCCGACCAGGCGCTCGAGTGGGTCAAGGTCTCCGAGAAGCGGGTCGCGGCGGCCGAAGAGCGCGCTGACGCGGTCAAGGACAAGGTCAAAGAGGCCGCGATGCTGACCCTGCGCAAGATCAGCGCCGAGGCGCGCGAGCAGATCGCCGCCGAGCGCAAAGCCAGGTCGGAGGCCGAGGGTCGCGCGAAGGCCGCCGAGGCGGCGCGCGACCGGGCCGAGACCGGCTTCGAGGAGCTGCAGCAGCGCTCGCAGAAGGAGCGCGAAGAGATCGTCGCCCAGACCACCAAGGCGCGCGAGGCCGCCGAGCGGATCGCCGCGGAGGCCAAAGCCGAAGCCGAGAGCGAGGTGGCGGAGGCGCGGCTGATCGCCGACAACGCCGTCGCCGAGGCCCAGGGCGCGGCGGAGGAAGATTTCAAGGCCAAGCTTGAGGACACGCGCCGGCAGATCCAGGCCGAGGCCGATAAACGGATCGCCGCCGCCGAGCAGCGCGCCGCCGAAGCCGAGGCGGCCGCGGCCGAGTCGCACGAGGCCGCGGTCCGACTCGAGACCGAGATCGAGCGCCGGGTGATGGAGGGGACCGAGGAGGTCCGCCGCGAAGCCGAGGACAGCGTGCGGCAGCTGCTGGAGAAAGTCGAGCGCGAGGCTGAGGAGGCCGCCCGCGCCCGGGCCGAGGAGCAGGTGCGGCAGGAGTCGGACCGGATCCGGATTCAGGCGCAGAAGCGCGAGGAGCGGGTGCGCGAGGCGACCGAGGATGAGATCAAGGCCAGCGTCAGCAAGGCCCGGCGCGAGGCCCAGGCGAAGGCCGAGGAGGTCGCGCCGAGCTGGTTGCGGGGTGGCGAGTCGAAAGCTTCGACCGCCGGCTACCGCACTTTTTGATCTAACCTCCCGGCGCAATGCGGGAGGTGAGGATCAAGGACACCCTGACGGGCGAGCTGCGCAGCCTGGATTCCGAGAAAGTCGGGATCTACGCCTGCGGGCCCACCGTCTATAGCCGCATCCACATCGGCAACGCCCGGCCATTCGTCGTCTTCTCGCTTTTCGCCCGCTTCCTGCGCTCTGAGGGCTACGAGCCGAAGCTGGTGGTCAATGTCACGGACATCAACGACAAGATCTACGTCGCCGCGCGCGAGGCAGGGAAGGAGTCGGCCGAGTTCGCGGCTGAGATGACCGCCGCCTACTTCGGCGACACCGACCGGCTCGGCATCGGCCGGCCCGATTCCGAGCCGCTGGCGAGCGAAACCGTCGAGGGGATCGTCTCGTTGATCGCCGAGCTGGTCGAGGGCGGGCACGCCTACGAGGCCGGCGGCGACGTCTACTTCCGGGTGCGGAGCTTTGACCAGTACGGCAAGCTTTCCAACCGCCGGCCCGAGGACATGGACCAGGGTGAGGACGCCGGCTCGGCCTCGCTGAAGGAGGATCGGCTCGACTTCGCCCTCTGGAAGGCGCACAAGCCCGACGAGGACACCAGCTGGGACTCGCCCTGGGGACCGGGGCGCCCCGCCTGGCACATCGAGTGCTCGGTGATGGCCGAGCAGGAGCTGGGAGGGAGCTTCGCGGTCCACGGCGGCGGCTCCGACCTCGTCTTTCCCCACCACGAGAACGAGATCGCCCAGTCCGAGGCGGCCGGCCGTCCTTTCGCCCGGGCCTGGATGCACAACGGGATGATCGAGACCGACGCGGCGAAGATGTCGAAATCGGACGGCAACATCTTCCAGCTGTCGCAGGCGCTCGACACCTACGGGCGCGAGGCCGTTGTCGCTTATCTCATCTCGGGTCATTACCGCCAGCCTTTGGCCTTCGGTCCCGAGCAGATGGAGGAAGCCGTCGCCAGGGTCGAGCGCCTGAGGAATTTCTTCCGAGAAAACCCCGTCGCAGCAGTTGGCCAAGCCCCCGAGGCGTTCAAAGCGGCCTTGGCAGACGACTTCAATACGCCGAGAGCGCTTGCCGTCATATTCGACTTGGTAGGAGCCGCAAACCGCGGAGAGGTGGATGCAAGCACTGCTGCTGGCGAAATCGCCGCGATGCTCGAGATCGTCGGCCTCAGCACCCTTACTCAGCCAGGCGAGGGCGCTGAGGCCGACGATCGGGCGCAGGAGCTGATGCGGGAGCGCGAGGAGGCTCGGGCGGCCAAGGACTTCGGGCGGGCGGACTCGATCCGCAATGAGCTGGCGGAGCTGGGTTGGGAAGTGCGGGATTCGGCTGAGGGGCCGAGCCTCGTTCCCAGGTCCTGATGGCGAACCAGTTCATCTACGGGCGCAACCCGGTCGCCGAGGCGGAGCGGGGGAGGCGGCGGGTTCACCGTGTCTGGCGGGCGCCCGAGGCCTCGGCGGAGGAGCTGGAGCGGCTCTGCGGGTCGCCCGACCACCAGGGCGTCGTCGCCGAGGTCGATCCCTACCCCTACGGCGACCCGACGGGGCTGCTGCGGAAGGAGGGGGCGCTGCTGGTGGCGCTCGACCAGGTGCAGGACCCGCGCAACCTCGGCGCCGTCTGCCGCTCGGCCGAGTTCGCCGGTGCGGCCGGGGTCATCGTCCCCGAGCGCCGTTCGGCCGCGGTCACCGCCGTCACCTGCAAGACCTCGGCCGGAGCGGTGGAGCACCTCGAGGTCGCCCACGTCCGCAATCTTGCCGACTGGCTGGCGGAAGCGAAGGAGGCCGGCTTCTGGATCTGGGGCGCCGACGCCGAGGCCAAACAAACCCCCTGGCAGACCGACCTGACCGGCCCCACCGTGATCGTTCTCGGCGGGGAGGGCAAGGGCCTCCGGCCCCGGGTGGCAGCGGCCTGCGACGGCCTGATCGCTCTGCCCCAAAAGGGCCGAATCGAGTCCCTCAATGTCTCCGCAGCTGCCACGGCCCTGCTCTTCGAGGCCCTCCGCCAGCGCAGCTGAGCTCTCCTGCAACTGCAACCCGATTTGCATTTCTCGCAATTTGGGGTTGACAGAACACCGCATGCACGTAAACTAGCGGCGCAATAAGGGTGAACCTCAGGTTGAGGTAAGCCCTGATGAATAGGGCGCCTCGGGGGAGGTAAGTGGCGCCACGACCCTTCAGCAAGGAGAAGGATCTGTGGCACTATCGTCGCCTACGCAGGAAATGCCGGTTCCGGTGGCTCAGGCAACCGGTCGCACCTCCAACCCTAACCCTCAAGTTGAACTTGATGATCACTACCTGGTCGCCCTCGCCAAGGAGGGACGGGCCGATGCCTACGACACGATCGTCAAGCGCTATCGCGGCTTCGTCCGCCTCAAGGCCTCGTCCTACTTCCTCCTCGGCGGCGAGTCGGACGACCTGATCCAGGAGGGCCTGCTCGGCCTCTACAAGGCGATCCGCGACTACCGGACCGACCGCGAGTCGAGCTTCCGCAACTTCGCCGAGCTCTGCATCACCCGCCAGATCATCACCGCGGTGAAGACGGCGACCCGGAACAAGCACACCCCCCTCAACCAGTACGTCTCCTTCAGCCAGACCCCGGCCGCCGTGGGGGACTCGGAAACCACCCTGGACGAGATCCTGCCCGGGCCGAGCGTCCACGACCCGGTCAACCAGGTGATCGCGACCGAAGAGCTGGAGAGCCTCGTCTCCTGCCTCTCCGGGGTCTCCGGCGTCCTCTCCGACCTCGAGAGCCGGGTGCTCTCGCTCTACCTCGACGGTTACTCCTACGAGGTGATCGCCGAGCGTCTGGAGTGCGACACCAAGACGGTCGACAACGCCCTGCAGCGGGTCAAGCGCAAGGTGGGAACCCATCTCGCGTCCCGCGAGGTGGTGCTCTAACCCGCCTGCGGTAGGTCCGCCAGGACGTAATCGAGCAGCTCGCGCCCGTGGTCCGAGGCGACGGCAACGTCGTCGGCCTTGACTCGGACCCGGTGCAGCGACTGCATGCGGAGCACGTCGCCGTCGGTGCGCGGGTTGGGGAACACGCCGGCGTAGGAGACGCCGAGCCGCTCGAGGTGGTCGGCGACCAGGGCGGTGGCCGGCTTCTCCAGCGGCAGGTCGATGTAGACGGCGTCGACGTTCTCGCGGTGGAAGAGGTGGTGGCGGACGCCGCCGATCTCCGCCTCCAGGTCCGCTCCCGGCTCGTGCACGGTCAGCAGCGCCAGGTTGTGGTCGCTGTCGGTGGCGACGTGCAGCTCGGTCCGCGCCGCCAGGTCGCACCCGGCGGGTGGGTCGGCGAGCGTGCCGCGCAACCGGCAGAGCTCCAGCGTCTGGCCGACGATCTCGCGGTGCCGGCCGGGGGCGTAGACCTCACGCTCGTGGCCGTCGTTCAGCTTCAGGTACAGCAGCGCCGCCGACTGGCGGCCCCGCCGGTCGCCGGCGGCGTCGTTCGACACGCTGGCGGGAATCCAGCCGAGTAGGAAACCGGTCTCGTGCGCACCCAGCTCGATGTTGGCCTTCTGGCTGTAAGGGTGGGCTGCGGTTGCCTCGCTGTACATACCGGCCAATCCGCGTCCCTGCGCCCAATCCATCAGGTAACGCTTGGTACGGGTGAATAGGTGGTGACCGCGCGCCGCCGGCAGCGTCACCGCCTGTCCCGAATGCCCGACCGCGTCGCCCGCCGCTCCCAGGCTCATCCCGATGTGGCAAAGAAGGTCACCTGCAGGGGCTTCTGCGATGCAGGAGACGTAGGTGCCGGAGCCGATCCGGCTGCCCACCTCGGCCGGGTCGTAGACCCACCGCACGTCATAAGTCTGACCATAAGCGGCTTCGATCGCGCTCGTCAGCACGGTACCCTCGTCGGGCCCCAAGAATCTGAACGTCACGTCCATTGCGGACATCATTGCCACCCCGCCCGCCTAGCTCAACCTGGGAGAGCGCCTCATTTGTAATGAGGAGGTTGCCGGTTCGATTCCGGCGGCGGGCTTTTTCGAGCCGCTGATCAGCACAGACACGGAGGTTCCTCTCTCCCTTCCCGCAACTTTTCTCAACCTTCTCGTTTAGCGCAATCGGTGTCCAACGCCGAAGTGCAATCAACCAGAAGGGAACAAAAAATGCGGCAACAGCAGGGGAGAACTGTTCGACGTAGCGGAGGGAGCCGAACCCGTCGTCTGGCGATCGCGGTCGCGTGCGTGGCAAGCGCGATGGCGCTGATGTCGGCCTCGGCCCAGGCGGCCCAGATCAGGATCGGCAGCGTCCTGCCGGAAAAATTCACGCCGACTGCATTCGAACGGGTGCAGACGTTCTTCAACACCGCTCTGCCCGAGTCGGGGGCGAGCATCGCCTCGCCGGTGGACGGCGCGATCGTGCGCTGGCAGATTCAGGGAGCCAGCGGCGGTCCCTTCTACCTCCGGGTTCTGCACCCGAACGGCAAAGGTGCCTACGAAGCGGCCGGGACGAGTCTGCCCGCGACGCCCCTCAACGAAGGCCTGCAGACCTTTTCGACCAACCTGAAAGTCAAGGCCGGCGACCTGATCGGGATCGATCCGACGAACGCCTCGGACAAAATCGGTGTCGCCGAGATGTCGGGTGCCAGCTACGCGACGATCTTCCCGACGCCGTTCGACGGCTCGGTCGTGCCGCCGAGTCAGACGGTCGACGGCAAAGAGATCGAGCTGGCTGCCGAAGTCGTGCCGGTGCCGGAAGTCGTCTCGGTCACGCCCTCGTTCGGCCCCGTCACCGGTGGGACCGTGCTGACGATCTCCGGCAGGTACTTCTCCAACGCCTCGGCGGTGAAATTCGGCTCGACGCCGGCCGCCAGTTTCACCGTCGATTCCGACACCGAGATCACGGTGACCGCCCCCGGCGTACTGCGTCCGGGCAAGGTCGACGTCTCGATCACGACCGTGGCGGGCGACAACGCCAACACCCGGTTCGACGACTACGTCTACCGGGCCTGCGTGGTGCCGGCGGTCAAAGGCAAGTCGCTGAAGAAGGCGAAAACGCTGCTGCGCCGTGCCGGCTGCAAGCTCGGCCACGTGAAGAAGGTCGAGGCACCGGCGAAAAAAGAGGGCAAGATCCTCAAGCAGACGCCGCGCCCGGGCAAAGTCCTGGCGCCGGGAGCACGCGTCCGGGTCAACCTGGGCGAGTAGTCAGCCCTGGGGAGAGTCGCCGCCGAGAAGCCGCGCCTTCTCGGCGGCGAACTCCTCATCGGTGAGGATGCCCTTGTCGCGCAGCGAGCCGAGCCGCTCGAGGCGCGCGAGGCGGGCGTCCTCTTCACTGGTCGGCAGCGCCGCGGTCGGCGCCTCGGCCGCCGTGTCCTCCGAGTCCTTGTCGGGACGGCGCTTCTCCGGCAGGCGCAGCTTCGACGCCTGCTCGCCGACCTTCTCGCCGATGTTCGCGTCTTTCACCGCGCCGACGACCTTGTCGCGGGTGCCGCCGAAGATCTCGTCGTAGGTCGTGTCGGGGAACTCCTCTTCGGTCTGTTTGCGCAGCTCGTGGATGCCGAAGGCGGCCATGCCGGCGAGGATCAGGGTGGTGAGGAAGGAGCGCAGGCCCTGGGTCGGGCCGGTGAGGAAGTAGAAGCAGACGAGGAGCCCCAGCCCGGTGTAGACGTAGACGGGGTACTGGCGCAGGGCCGGCGCCAGGATGCGGCGGACGGAGCGGGCGCCGTTGGTCGGCGAGGCGAGCCAGCCGGCGATCAGGAAGAAGATGCCGACGACGATCACCGTGGTCGCGATGCTGGTCATCAGCGAGGTTCCGATCGACCAGGCGGCTTCGCCCGCAGGCTTCGCGTTTTCTTCGGTGACCAGCTGGTCGACGACGATGCCGCCGGCGATCTGGCGGACGACGACGACGCCGAAGCCGGCCGCGACCAGACCCCCGCCGCTGAGCAGGACGGTGACCCAGCGTTCGTCGCGGGAGAGGTAGATCGCCAGGCCGAAGCAGACGAAGGTGAGGATCGAGAGGACCAGCGCCAGACCTTTGATCGCGACCGCGATGTCCTGCGCCGTCTTCAGCTGGTCGGACTTGAGGATCTCGACCTGGGCGGCGTCGGGCGGCAGTTTCTCCGCCAGGCTTTCGCCGATCCCGACCTCCTCGGCGAGGTTGGTGAGCAGGTCGCCGAGGTTGAGCCTGACGTTGCCTTCGTCGGTTTCGACCGCTTCTTTCTTGTTTTCGAGCACGGCCAGGAGCTGTTCGTGCGCGGTCCTGTTCGCCTGCTTCCACAGTTCCTGGGCGGTCGAGGTTTCCAGCACTTTTTCGGCGCCCTGGCCGGCGACCTGGCGCAGCCCGCCGGCTGCCGGGCCGGCGAGGTCCTTGGTGTCGCCGGGGAGGATTTCCTCGAGTTCTTTACGGACGTCGACGTTTTCGTAGAGCTGGTCGACCAGGTAGTCGCTCAGGGTCGAACGGATCGTCTCGTTCTCCAGGAAGCGGCCGCTGGTGTCGACCCAGTCGTCGGTGTTGAGCGCCTGGCGCTCGGTCCAGATCGCGAAGACGCTGAGGAACGCGAGGAGCGAACCGAAGATGACAAGGCCTCTGACCAGGCGACGGCGTCCGCGGCTCATCGACGGATGGTATACGTGACCAATGAAGCTAGAGGGCATTCACCACATCACCGCGATCACCGAGGACGCCCAGCGCAACGTCGACTTCTACGCCGGCGTGATGGGTCTGAGGCTGGTCAAGAAAACCGTCAACCAGGACAACCCGACCGTCTACCACCTCTTTTTCGCTGACGAGGCGGGGGACGCGGGCTCCGATCTGACCTTCTTCGAGTACCCGGGCGCGGCCCCGGGACGGCCCGGCGCGGGCATGGTGCACCGGATCGTCTGGCGCGTCGCCTCCGCCGCGGCGCTGGACTTCTGGGCCGAGCGGCTGCGCGCCAACGGCACCGAGTCCGAGCGCAACGGCGACGGCCTCGTCTTCTCCGACCCCGAGGGGCTCGACCACGAGCTGCTCGTCGTCGAGGTGTCCGACCAGCCGCTGATCGCCGACCACCCGGAGGTGCCGGCCGAGGTGGCGCTGCAGGGCTTCCACGCGGTGCGCGCCTACAACGCGGCGCCGGGTGCGAGCGAGGGTCTGCTCGAGGCACTCGAGTTCGAGCGGACGGGCGACGCCTGGGAAGCGCGCGGCGAGCAGCGCGGCGGTCTCTACATCTACGACGAGGCGCCGGCCGAGCGCGGCCTGCAGGGCGCCGGGAGCGTCCACCACGTGGCCTGGGCCTCGCCCCCCGAGCAGCTGCTGGACTGGCGCGAGAAAGCGGTCGGCGGCGGCGCCCAGCCGACTCCGGAGATCGACCGCTTCTACTTCCGCTCGATCTACTTCCGTGAGCCGAGCGGCGTCCTCTTCGAGATCGCCACCCTCGGCCCGGGCTTCACCGTCGACGAGCCGGTCGAGCACCTCGGCGAGAAGCTCTCGCTGCCGCCCGCCTTCGAGCACCTGCGCGGCGAGGTCGAACCGAACCTGCGGCCGGTTGTCAACCCGCGGGTCAAAGCCCAGGGTTGACGGGCGACTTCACCTGGCGCGATGCCGGGCGCACGGTGGTGTTCCGGCGCGGCGGGGTGGCGCAGGCGGTTGAGGTTCTCCGCGAGCACGGCGTCGAGGAGTTCGAGCTGCTGAGTACCCAGCGGGCGCTGGTTGGTGCGGAGGCATTGGCGAGCGCGGCGATAGAGGTTCACGGGGTGGCGTCTGGACAGGTGCCGGACGCCGCCGCGGCGTTGACGGGCGCACTCGCACCCCCTCCTCAGCATGTAGAGGGGGTGCGAGTGCGCCCGCTCGTGGCGCTGGGCGGCGGACGGGTCGTTGACGTGGCGAAGGCGCTGGGTGCGGTGAGTAGGGCGGAGGTGGTGGCGATCCCCACGACGCTTTCGGGGGCGCCGATGACCGCAATCCACCGGCTGCCGACCGGGGAAGAGGGGCGGGCGAGGGGGCTGGTGCGGCCGTCGCTGGTGATCGCCGACCCCGAGGCGATGACTGGGCAGGAAGAGGCGGAGATGCGGGCGAGCGCGATGAACGCGCTGGCGCACGGGGCCGACACGCTTTACGTGCCGGGATCGAACCCGGTCTCTGAGATGACGGCGCTGCGGGGTGTGGAGCTGATCGCAGGCGCGCTCGACGAGGCACGGGAGGGACGCGACCGCGCCGCGCTGGCTCTTGGCGCCCTGCTCTGCGGATACGCAATCGACTCGGCCGGGTTCGCCCTTCACCACCTCATCTGCCAGACCCTGGTCCGCGTTTGTGAAACGCCGCACGCCGAGACCAACGCTGCGGTCCTGCCACATTCCGTGGCGTTCCTGTCCGAACGGGCGCCGGAGCCATATGAGCGGCTGGCGGAGGCGCTGGGGACCGAGCGGAGTGGACTGCGGGCTCGGATCGAAGAGCTGGGTCAACCGCGCCCGCTGAGTGGGGTCGGGGGCGACGAGTCGAAGCTGGACGAGGCGATCGACGCGATGCTCCAGCGGCCGGAGTTGGCGCGCGCTCCCGGTTCTCCCGTTACCCGTGAGGACTTGGAAGAGCTGATTTCTCTATCCCAGGAGCAATGACCGAAGGTCAGAGGCAACGGTCTCGGCTTCGTCCTCCAGCTGGTTCCAGGTGATGCGGGTGACCCGGTAGCCCGCGGCGGCGAGGCGCCGGTCGCGGGCGCGGTCCTCGCGAAAGGCGGTGCGGGTCGAATGACCGTCCCAACCGTCCAGCTCGACGACCTGGCGCAGGTCGGGCCAGTGGCAATCGACCAGGTAGCGCTTGTCGCCCAGGAGAATCCAGTCGTTGAAGCGGGGTAAGGGCAGGCGGTTCCGGCGCAGGAAGGGTGCGAAGCGCTCCTCGAGCCTGGAGCGCCTGCGGCCGACGGGGTCTTCCCTCAGGCGTGAGTTGGGGCGGATCATCCAGAGAGCAGCCGCGGACCAGTGGCTCAGAACCGCTTCCGGACCCGAGGCGAGGACAGCTGCCATCCATTTGCCTTCGCGGGGGATCAGCCGGTGACCTACGGCATAGACGCCAGACTGGAGAGGATTCAGGCGTCCAGCCTTGATCCGAGCCTCGATCTCCCGCCGGGAGAACCCGAGACCTAGGAGTTGTCGCCGCGAGACGACCCCGTACTGGCGCTCCGCCAGCCTCGCAATCCGGTTCTCCTTCTCGCGAGTCCGCGTGAGTACACCTATATGGGGCACTGGCGCGGACTCGGTGGACATCCACCCAGGCTGGCGGGAAAC
>Ga0190271_10001546_pt1 | contig 13209 bp, 11 predicted proteins | sample Popmic356T_FD_133747 | JGI IMG/M metagenome (GOLD analysis project Ga0190271, IMG submission 133747) | Populus adjacent soil microbial communities from riparian zone of Weber River, Utah, USA - 356 T | ecosystem: Environmental > Terrestrial > Soil > Riparian zone | place: USA: Utah | collected...
CACGCATGGCGGCGCTGCAGTCGCTGCTGGTCTTGGGCTTGCTCGGCCGCTTTGCACGCCATCCCGAGAGCGGCACGCTACAGCGCTGGGGCACCTTCCTCCACGACCGCTTCATGCTGCCGTACATCCTCTGGGAGGACCTGCGAAGCGTCGTGAGCGACCTCGAGGCCGCGGGCTATCCGTTTCAGCTCGAGTGGTTCGAGTCGCTCAAAGCGCTGCGCTTTCCGGTGCTCGGGCAAGTTCCGATCGGAACCATCACGCTCGAGCTCCAGACCGCACACGAGCCGTGGCCGCTGCTCTCCGAGGAGATGACGCTCGACGGCATGACGCGTTTCATCGACGCGGCCAACGAACGCATCCAGGTTCGGTTATCCGGTCTGACACCTAGCCGTTATGTCCTGGCGTGCAATGGACACTACGTGCCGCTACAGCCGACGGCTGTGCACGGCGAATTCGTAGCCGGCGTCCGCTATAAGATCGCCAATCCACCAGCGACGTTGCATCCGACGTTGCCGCCTGTTGCGTCGCTCGTGTTTGATCTCATCGACCTTTGGACAGGCCGATCCGTCGGTGGTGCCACGTATCTGCCGCCACAACCGCAGCTCTGGGGCCCGGTCGGCAGTCCTGTTTCGTCAGTTCCGCCGACGACAGGTGATGAGCCGGCACCACCACGCCTGGCTCCAGTTCCCTACCTGTCACTCTCACCGTTGGGTGCGAGGGGTCGTTTCCTGCCTCACGGAAGTGGCTTGGGATTCATGCCACCACCGCCGGCCTATCACGACCCGGAGTATCCGTTCTTGTTAGATTTGACACAACGCACGTAGACAAATCTGCCAACTGCTCTTCGACGTTTGACACCGTGCTCACGTAAGTCCATAGGGCTAGCTTCAAACACTACGGAGCAAACACCATGTCGACTAGTCGAGCCTCGGCACGTTGGGAAGGCACCCTTAAAGACGGCCGTGGGAACATGAAGCCGGCACACGCGGCCGAAGTTCCTTTCACACTCAATACCCGTTTCGCTGGGGAGAAGGGCAGCAACCCCGAAGAGCTGGTCGGCGCCGCCTTGGCCGGCTGTTTCTCGATGGCCCTCAGCGCCGCATTCAGCAAAGAAGGCCTCGCGCCGAAGTCGATCCAGACCGAAGCGACGGTGCAGCTGGACAAGGAAGGCGATGCCTTTCGCATCAGCAGCATCGCGCTCAAGACCGAGGTCAGCGTGACCGGCGTCAGCACGACGCAGCTCGAGAATCTCGCCCAGGAGACCAAGCGCAACTGTCCGGTGTCGAAGGCGCTGGCGGGCACGCAGATCACGTTGCAGGCGACGCTGCTGTAGCTCGCCTGCTTTCCGTAAGCGTGCCCGTGCCCGTGCCGGCTCTCGCCCTTCGTTGGTCAACAGCGTCGAGAGCCAGCACGGGCACGGGCACGCGTGTGAGAGCGACGCAGCTCACGCCCCTGGCTCAACCCGAACGAAGGCCGCTGGGGCTGGCTTTGCCGGCAGTAACTGCCGTACGGCGGATCCTGCTACGCTGCGCCGCATGACGACCCTCCGTATTATCGACCACACCAGTGCCGACTACGCCCGGCAGGTCGCCGAGCTGCTCACAGTGCTGCGCAGCGGGGGCCTAGTCGCCAGTGACGAGAAAAGCTCGCTCGACGTCGCCGGCATCGTCCGCGATATCCTCGCCCAGGTCGAGCGCGACGGCGACCAAGCCGCCGCAGCCCTCACGACCAAGCTGGACCGCGCTGTCATCACAGCTGACACACTGCGCGTGTCCGAAGCCGAGATCGCACGAGCGCATCGCGAGGCGGAGCCTGAGTTCCTGGCATTGATCCGTAAGGTCATCGCTAACATCCGCGCGTATCAAGAGCACATTCGGATCCAGGCCCCTGCTCCACTCGTGCGCGAGGGTCGCAAGCTCGGCGTGCGCTACACGCCGATCGAGCGTGTGGGTGTCTATGTGCCAGGCGGACGCGCGCTCTACCCGTCGACAGTGCTGATGACGATCGTACCCGCGCAAGTCGCGGGTGTGCGCGAGATCGTCATGGCCTCGCCGCCGACCGGTGGTCGCATCAGCGACCTGGCACTGGCGCTCGCCGCAGAGCTCGGGATCCGCGAGGTGCTGCAGCTCGGTGGCGCAGTGGCCGTCGCTGCGATGGCCTACGGGACCGCCTCGATTCGGCCGGTTCAGAAGATCGTCGGCCCAGGCAATGCCTTCGTGGCCGAGGCCAAGCGCCAGCTGTTCGGCCGCGTCGGCATCGACTCGGTGGCGGGTCCGAGCGAAGTCGTGATCGTCGCCGACGATCAGGCAAACCCTGCGTGGGTAGCAGCAGACCTATTGGCACAAGCGGAGCACGATCCCGGCTCGGCGGTGCTCGTGACGCCTTCCCAAACCTTGGCCCACGCGGTCGCCGCCGAGCTCGACGCGCAGCTCCTGAAGCTCGAGCGCGGAGCCGCAGCGCGCAGCGCGATCGAGCGCTACAGCGCCGCGATCATCACGCCGACGCTCGCTGCGGCGTGCGACTTGGCCAACGACATCGCGGCCGAGCACCTGCAGATCATCACGCGCGACGATGCATACTGTTCGCAGCGCATCCAGCACGCCGGCGCCATTTTCGTCGGATCGCACACGCCTGTACCGCTCGGAGACTACATGGCGGGCCCGTCGCATGTGCTGCCCACCGGTGGCACGGCCAAGTTCTTCGGTCCGCTCTCGGTCAACGACTTCCTCAAGGCCAGCAGCCTGATCGAATACGACAGCGCGGCGCTTGCTGCTGATGGCGGCAGTGTGATGGACTTCGCGAATCGCGAGGGGCTCACCGCCCATGCGGCGGCCGTACGCATTCGTCACAAGGCGTAAGGCGCGCCAGGGGCTGCCTCGCCCCGGCTGACGTAGCGCTACACACCGTGAGCGCTACGCCCTCCCCATCCTGAGACAAACAGGATTCAGACTGTGGGAGCAGCCATATCCCGACAAGCCTCGGTCGACTGCTTTGGCTGCGCCGGCTAAATGCAGAGCCGTTTCTGCACCGAGCATACACATCGGACCGACGACCGAACCGAATCCGATGCGGGTATCCCTCAGCCAAGCCAAGCGCACGCAGAAAACTCAGCCAGTGGCCCCGCTGGCGCGTGTTGGTTTGGCAGCGACCGGCCTCTTGGTGCTGGTCGCGTCCGGCTGCGACTTTTACGGACACGCCTACGGAACGCAGCCGAGCGAACCCGGCCTCGTCGAAGACACGAACAGCAACCGACCCGCTGGCAACGCCGGCGCGCAAGCATCCGCCGGAACGTCTGGTGCTCCACAAGGCCTGCCGCCCGCCCTTGGCGCGACGGTGACGTCCCCGCCGGTCGCCTGCGGCGACAACCTCTGCACGCCTCCGCTCGACGGGCTCAGCATGTTTCTGGGTGGCCTCCGCAGCGCGGGCCTCATCAGCACCACGCCTCCAACGCCGGCGGCATGCTGCCTCGATGCTAGAGCAGGAGTTTGCGGCGTGAAGCCGCAAGCGGGCGGACGATGCGAGGCGCTGCCCGTGCCCGACGATCGCTGCGCCGCCACAGATTTGCGTCGGCTCGGCCGTTCCGCCTCCAGTCTCAATCGCCCCGCCTGTTGCATCGACGGAATGTGCGGTCAGGACCAGACGGTCATCGGCCGCGGCTGCGTAGAGAACAGCCAAGTCACACTGCTGCTCAAGTCGGTGCCGTTTCTCGGCAGCTTGGCCAAAGTACCGCCTCCACAGCGCTGCGACGCGCCACCGCCTCCCGATGCCGGCGTCTTGGAAGACGCCGGCATGCTCGAGGACGGCGGCGTACCTGACGCCTCCGGTGTGATGACCGACGTTCCGATGTGACCATCTGAGCTGTGGCGCGTGTTGCGCGCGGGTGGATCCACTGTTTCACCCACCGCGCACTCGCAGCCACGAGCTGCAGGTCGCTCAGCGCTTGGGCGCCAGCTCCCGCGTTTCGATCCAACGGCTCGGCGAGACGGGGTACAGCATCTCATCGACAAAGCCGAACGGCTCCGGCGTCTGCTCGATGGACGGAGGATTCACAGCGTCGTGACGCGAGCTCGGCCACTTGATCGTGAACAGCACGAAATCCCAGATCGTAAGCGTGCTGCCGAAGTTGAGGCGTTCGCCGGCGTGATGCTGGCGATGGTACGCGGGGTTGACGATGAGCTTGTCGAGCCACCCGAGCGAATGCGGCAGCGCGGAGTGCTGGTACAGGTTCACGACCGAATAGAACAGCAGGTACACATCGAGCGCGAGCTTCGAGAACCCGCAGCCGAGCACCGTCGCAGCGATCAGCGTGCCTGACAGCACCACCTCCGGCGCGTAGGTGTGTGTAACAAGCCACACGCTGTACTGGTCTTCCTTGTGATGCTGGCAATGGAAGCGCCAGAGATAGCCATTCTCGTGCTTGGCCCAGTGCAGCAGCCAGTTCATCCATTCCGCTAGCAAAAACACGAGCGGAATCTGCACCCACAGCGGCGCCGCCCACGTTGAGCTCGGCAGCACGTTAGGGAGATAGCCCGCGATCCGGTGCAAGAGCAGGCCCGCACCCAAGCTCGCCACCAGATACGCGAGGTTGCGCCGCATGCGGCGCTGGTCGCGCAAGACTTTTCGGAACACTGGAGCGCGCAACTCGAAGAGCAAGAGAATCGCGATGCCTACGAAGTTGAGCGTATTGAAAACCGTCGAATCCACCCGCTGCTCGTCTCCTTTGAGCCGATAAGCGTATGATCAAACGTGACACTTTCAAGGCAATAATATGTCAAAAAGGGCGGTCTTGCGTCAGCATCGTGACGCACATCTGCCGCCAAGGTCAGCGTGGCGTGTGCTGCGCGCGTGGCGCGCCGCCCCTGGCCGAGCGACGCATGTCGAAATCGCGGCGGAGCTTCGAACTCTTGATGAAGTGACAGCCGCCGTCTTGTGGACGCCGCCACCGGCGTGGGATCTGTTGCAGTAGGAGCGCTGGCCCGCACGCTGGGCCGACGGCCACACCAACAGCGGTTGGACCGCACACAGCGGCCGGCCCCAACCCCGAGGGACTTCATGCAGAGTTTTTTGGCAGAGCTCGCCGAGCAGCGCTGGGACGATCATCGGTACTACCACCACAACCGCATCAACCAGTCTCTGCACGTGGTGAGCGCGCTGTGCTTTCTGTCCAGCTACGCGCTGCTGTTCACGAATCCGACTGCGGCGGTGCTGATCGGCTGGATCCTAGCGATGGTGATCCGTCAGGTAGGCCACTTCTTCTTCGAGCCGAAAGGCTACGACGAAGTGAACCAAGCGACCTTCGAACACAAGGAGCACATCAAGGTCGGCTATAACCTGCGACGCAAACAAATCTTGTTAGGCGTCTGGGCGCTCACGCCGCTCGTGATCGTCGCCGACCCAACGCTGTTCGGTTACTTCGGTCCCGCCGAGCCGGGTATCGGCCACTTTGTGCACCGCGTATCGGTGCTGTGGCTGTGGCTGGGCGGCGCGGCCCTGCTGTTCCGCGTCGCTCAACTGTGTGTGACGCGCAGCCCTCAGACAGGTGTTGTGTGGCTCACCAAGATCCTGACCGATCCATTTCACGACATCATGCTCTACCACCGGGCTCCGCTTGCCGTGCTGCGTGGTGAGATGATGGCAAAGACGGCTGAGTCGAGATTGGAAGCCCGAAGCTCGCGATGAGCTCGCGCAGGACACGGCGCTTGATCGTGCGATTGGTCAGCGCCGCGTCCGCCCACCAGAAGCCGTCCTCGTTCATCTTGCGTGCGGCCACGATGAAGCGTTGTGCCACCGCCTCGAAGTCGTCTTCGGTGTAGTTCAGGCTCCAGATCAGCCGTCCTGTACCGACCCAGCTCAGCAGCAGACCTTCCGCGCGCAAGTAGTATTGAAACATCCAGTTGTAGCGCGACGGTTGCGTGTAGCAGACGGTCCAGATCGACGACAGGTTGTGCACCGCGATGGGCAAGCCGGCCGCCTCGAGACGCGCGTTCAGACGCTGCGCGCGACCATTCCAGCGCGCGTCTAGCTCGTGGTAGAGCGCCCGCACGCTCGGCGTTTCGAGGCGCGTCAGAAAGGCGTTCATCGCGGCCATGACGTACGGGTGCGAGTTGAAGGTGCCGCGCGCGAAACAAATATCCGCCGGGCGTGCATCGTCGAAGCGCTTCATCCAAGCGCGATCTCCGCACACGACGCCGACAGGCAAGCCACCTCCGAGCGTCTTGCCGTACGTCACGAGGTCGGCGCGCACGCCGAAGTACTCCTGCGCACCACCGGGCGCGAGCCGAAAGCCCACGAACACCTCGTCGAAGATCAACGCGATACCCCGCTCGGTGCACACGTCGCGCAAGCGCTGAAGCCAGCGCTTGTAGGCCACGCAATCGACACCGGCGCTGCGCGTGCTGTCGAACAGGCTGGAGTCGCCCGGTGCGTTCTGATTGGGATGCAGCGCCTGCAGCGGGTTGACCAGCACGCACGCGATGTCGCGGCGTGAACGCAGCACGGCGAGCGTCGTCTCGTCCATGTCCTTCAGCGTGTACGTCTCGTAGGCCGTCGAGGGATTGCCCACGCCAGGTTGAACGTCGCCCCAGAAGCCATGATAGGCGCCGCAGAAACGGACCAGGTGGGTGCGCTTGGTGTGGTAGCGCGCCAGCCGTACGGCCTGCATCACGGCTTCCGTGCCCGACATGTGGAAGGACACTTCTTCGTGTCCGCTGATCGTCCGCAGCCGCTGGGCGTTGTCGAGCACGACTGGGTGATAGCTGCCGAGCACCGGCCCGAGCGCTCCGACGCGCTCGTGGGCTTCGTCGAGGCAACCCTTGTAGAAGTCGTATCCGAACACGTTGACGCCGTAGCTGCCCGCGAGGTCGTAAAATTCCTGACCGTCGGCGTCGACGACTTTGACGCCGCTCGAGCGTTCGACGAACACACCCGTCTTGAGCTCCGCACGGGCTCCCGCGCTGAACTGCGGGGGGACGCGGTAGGCCGAGGTGAACTGCAGGTCGGACAAGAAAGGTGCCGCGTTCGCCGTGAGCTCTAGGCTGTGCGGGTGCCGCGCTTTGAGCAGCTCCCCGAGACGCAGAAAGCCCGCACGGCGACGTGCTTCGACTGCAGCTGGGGCGCCATCCGTCCGGAAGAACACGGCCGGATCGTGGACATAGGCCGGCAAGCGCTGAGCCAGCCAGCGCGAGATCCGCGCATGACCGCGCAGCGAGCGGTGTTTGGCACGCGAGAGCAGCAAGCGCGCGCGCACGCGCCGCGCGAGCCAACCCCCGATGCCGACGACGAGCACCAAGCAACCTATTGATGTCGGACTCAAATCGAGCATGACTATGTATCCACGCTACTCAACACAGGTGTCAGGCACGTGACCGTACGCGACACACTACAACGCATCACGCAGATCGAGGCGCTGAACTTTGCGATTACCAATCGTCTCATCCCGCGCCGGCTCGCCACACAGTTCATGGGCTGGTTCAGTCAAATCGAACAGCCGTGGGTGCGCGATCTGTCGATTGCCACGTGGCGCCTCTTCACCGACCTCGACCTGAGCGACGCCAAGACCCAGGATTTCCGCAGTCTCCACGACTGCTTCATCCGCGAGCTCGCGCCCGGAGCGCGCCCGGTCGACCCCGCTCCGAACCTCCTCACGAGCCCGTGTGACGGCATCGTGGTCTCGGCGGGCACCATCGAAGGCTCGCGCCTACTCCAAGTCAAAGGCTCGACGTACACGCTGCAAGAGCTGCTGCTCGATCCGCAGCTGGCCGACTACTACCGCGACGGGACTTACGTCACCCTGCGCCTTACGTCTGCCATGTACCACCGCTTCCACGCACCAGCGGCGTGCACCGTGGAGCATGTAACGTACGTCGCGGGCGACACATGGAACACCCACCCGAGCACGCTGCGGCGCGTGCCGAAGCTGTACTGCCAGAATGAACGCGCGATTCTGCGAGCACGCCTACGCGATAGCCGCGCGCTGATCACGCTGGTACCAGTAGCCGCGATCTTGGTAGCGAGCATTCGACTGCATTTTCTCGATGTGCTGCTGCGCCTCGATCACGCCGGCCCCAACGAGCTCGCCTGCTCCGCAAGCTGCGACAAGGGCGAAGAGCTGGGGTACTTTCAGCACGGCTCTACGCTCGTGCTGCTCGCGCCACGCGGCTTTCAGCTCTGCGCCACGACACAGGAAGGGCACGGCGTGCGCATGGGCGAGCCGCTCATGCAACTTCCGACGGCTGCTCCGCCGAGCGCCGCAGCGGAATAAAGAGCACGGGCTACGGGAGGGACAGCCCCGTAGCCTTGCCCGAGCTGCTCGTCTCTCGAGCTCTCAACACGCCTGCGCGTGAGCGCCGCTCATGGCGGGCAAGCGACGGCTCAGCGGCACGAGGTGTGAGGTGAACAACTGATGGCTCGCGCGCAACGTGTAGGCGTCGCTGCTGGCGCGTGCCGCCACGCGCGAGCACGATAGCGCGCGCTGACAGGCAGCTAATAACCGCTCGTCGATCGCGCCGTTGACGCCCTCTTCCACGAGATCGATCGGACCGGGTGCAGGCACCGAAGCCACGGGCAATCCAGACGCGAGAGCCTCGAGCAGCACGTTGCCAAACGTCTCGGTACGCGATGGAAATACGAAGCAATCCGCGCTCGCGTAGTGCTCGGAGAGCTCGCGCCCGTACAGGAAGCCGCGCCACACTGCATCCGGAAAGCGCGCCTGTAGCTCGGCGCGCGAGGGGCCATCACCGACGACGACTTTCGTACCTGGCAGCGGCAACGACAAGAAGTCGTCCAAGCTCTTCTCGAACGACACACGACCTACATACAGCCAAATGGGGCGTGGCAAGTCGTAGACGTCTTGGCGACGGTACATCGGATGGAACGTGGCGGTGTCGACGCCACGTGGCCAGTGCACCAGGCGCCTGCCCACACCTTTGGCACGCAGCTCGCGGATCAGCGAGCGCGTCCCCACGAGTGTGTGCTCCGCGCGCCCGTGAAACCAGCGCTCCACTCCATAGCCAAACGCCAGTGGGACAGAAGGAAAGCGTGCACACAAATACTCGGGAAAGCGGGTGTGAAAGCTGCTGGTGAACCGCAGTCCACGCTTCCAGCACCAACGGCTCGCCCATACTCCGAGTGGGCCCTCCGTGGCGATGTGCAGCGCATGAGGTCGAAAAGCTCGGATGCGCTTGATCGCTTGCCACGGATCACAAGCCAAACGAATTTCCGGATAACAAGGCATCGGCAGAGTTCGGTGACCCTCGGGTGACACTACGAGCACTTCGGTACCTTGTGACCGTAAGTGTTTAGTCACTCGAGTCAGCGTGTTGACCACGCCATTGGTCTGCGGATGCCAAGCGTCTGTCACTAGGGCGAGACGCTGTACTGTCATGTGGATACCAGCTCCGATGAGCGATGGGACTGCGTTGTTCGCATGCTCGGCATGGACAGCAGTTGTCGCGCGTATCGCGCGCAATCCGAAAACACTCAGGTGAACTCTCTGTGCCGTCTCCACTGAGAGACGCGCGAGACGCGCAAAAGACATCACTTAGACAGCTAACGGACAATAACCACTAAGCGGGGCGACCTGAAACGCGGGCGACTACACCTGCAATCCGAAAGTCGAGCGGCACGATAGCGCCCTCACGATAAGCCTCGACCCGCGTACCGAAGTTATTCCACAACAGATCGAGTAGATCATTAGGCACACCCACCAGTTCTTTGGCGGTGGCAATGCCACTTGTGCGCAACCAGCCAGCGAGCTCTGCGCCAGAGCCAAAGCTCAGTCGAAACTCCTCGACCCATGCCTCGGTGATCTCTGCGCCGGCGCGCGTGAGCCCATCTTCGACTTGATCGATAGTGTCTAGGGCAGTGAGACCCACGTCTGGCAAACCTAGGTCGCCGACCATCTGTTTGTACGTGCCGTACGCCTGCGGCGCGCTGCCTGCGAGGATCGTGAGAATCCCGATCCGTCCGTCGGCGCGCAGTAGACGCGGCAGGTGCGACAACACCTTACGCCAGTCGAAATAGCCCAAGACAAAGCGCAGCGTGATCACGTCAAAGCTCGAAAGCGCGGCGGATTCGATGAACTCTTCAGCGCCCTGACAACTCGTAGTGAGGCTGAGACCAGCGGCCGCGGCACGGCGCACTGCCGCATCGAGCATCGCCTGCGAACAGTCGATAGCCACCACTTCGCCGGGCGCAGCCAAGCGCGCCATCTCGAGTGTATCCACGCCTGTGCCGCAGCCGAGATCCGCGCAACGCAGACCCGGTGCCAACGCCAAACCATCAGTCAGCCGCGCTTGCGGACGACTGACATGTCGACTCCATTGGACATCATAGAGGTCGGCGATCCGATCGTAGGCCTCACCGATACCTTCAACAGGATTATGCATGCTGACTGTGCGCTCGATTCAAGTGGGCAGAACTGCGTAGAACGCGACAGCGCGCACGCCGACCCAGTCTAGCTGCAAGCGCTGCAGCGGCAGTGCTCGACCGAAATCGTCACACGCTCGTCGCGAAACCGTACTTGAGACAGGGTGCTCGCATGCGAACGCTTTGAAGTCAATGCGCATCTGCGCGAGATGCATACAGCCTGGTGCACAAGACCAGGTCAGTATCAAAACCCAATCAGCACGAGTGCGTCACTGCCACACTGCGGCAAGACGACACTTATGGCGTGAGTAGCGAGCGAGCTTGTTGTGCGAGCGAAGGATCTGCCGCCAAAGCAGCCTTGAGCTCGCGCAAGGCCGCGGCGCGATTGTGCTGCCGCAGCAGCGCACGCGCTCTCACGAACCGAACTAACCCCGGGTTGGCATATCCAAGTGCTAACGCACGATCGAGCTCCACGAGCCCAGCCGCATAGGCACCCGCCTCGATGTAACCTTCACCGAGGTGCAGATGGATCGCGGGCGTTTCGGGCGAGATGTAGAGCGCCGTCTCGCCCTCTTGAATCACGTCGGCCCAGGCGCGGTGCTTGACGAGCATCGCCAGGTAGGCGGAGTGGATACCTGCATCGTGCTGGTCGAGCCCAGCGAGTGCACGCAACGCTTCGAGCACCACCTTGTCGTCTCCGAGCTTGGCTCCGAGCTCGAGCAGTAACTTGTGAGCTTCGATCCGCTCGCCGTCGAAACGCACCGCGGCCTGTGCGTGCGCGAGCGCCGCTTGCAGACGCCCACCGTCGTAGGCCCCATGCGCCAGCAGCATGCGCAGACCATACCCATCAGCGCCGCTGCGCACGATGCCGATCAAGGTGCGCTCCGCAGTCCGCGCATCACCGCGTGCCATCGCCACGCGGGCACGCGCAAAGTGCGCCATGCGGTTGGTCGGCGCGAGCTTGAGCGATGAGCTCGCTGCCTGCTCTGCAGCATCCGTATGACCCGCATGCAGCTCCGCCAAGCTGAGCCCCGCCAGAAGGTTGGCATCGTTCGGAGCCCGGGCAGCGCGCGCGGCCAGCACGCTGGCGTCTTCGTAGCTCGACATGTCCGGCGAGAACTCGTGCTCGAAGCGCGCGAGCTGCTCACTCAAGGTGCGGCGGAAGTCGCGATCGAGCTCGTCGAGCGAGATACCCAGCACCCGAGGGGCACTGACCTCCAGCTTCTGCCCTTCCCCAAACGCCACGAGCAACTGGCGCACGTTGGCGAAGCCGAAGCGCTCGACGATGTACTGCACGGCGCGATACGCGAAGAAGTAGCCCGTCATGAGCTCGTCTTGAGTACGCGCTTGCGTGAATGCACGGTTCATCGACGAGAGCGGCGGCAAGCGATCGGTGCGCAGGGCCTGCCACAAAGCGAGGTCGTCTTCGCGCTTCCACTCGGGCCGCGCCAACGCCGTCTCGTACTCGGCCAGCCCTTCGGTGAACCAGCGCGGAACCCGCTGATTGCTCAGCTGAAGATGGAACACGTGAGACAGCTCGTGCCAGACGATTTGTCCCCAGTTGAACGGCCCGCCACGCGGAGACAAGCCCGTGATCACTTTACCGAACGACACCCCCTGAATGCCGGCATCGGGCAGCCCGGTCGTGCGCACCGAAAACTGCGCGCGGTCCGCATAGAGCTCCACGCGCAACGGCGCGCTCGGCTGGAAGGACCAGCGCTCTTGGAGCTGCGCGTAGGCCCGTTCGAGCAGCGGCACGAGGTACGGCTCGACCACCGGACGCTCGGTCTTGTGCAAGCGCACACGGAAGCGACCCGCCGTAAACTCCGTGTAGTCGCGGCGAATGCCGACCTCATACAAGTGCAGCGTGTTGTAGACCTGAACGTTGAAGCGGTCGCGACTCCACGCCTTCTGCAGTGCGCGTAGGCCTGCCCGCTCGTCGCCGGTACGCAGCAGGCCGAAGCCCAAGCTGGCCCGCGCCGCCACGTTGTCAGGCTCGATCCGGAGCGCACGCTGCAGTAGGGCGATCACGTCGGCGTAGCGGTGTTCCCACTCGGCATGCTCCGCCACGACGCTATAGAAATGACCGTTGTGTGGATTGCGCGCGAGTGCCGCACGCTCTTGCTCGGCAAACCCTTCGCTGTCTCCCTCCAAAAAGCGTACAGCCGCGCGCGTGGCCAGCGCTTCCTGCTCGACAGGGTTGATCGCCAGTGCTTCGTCGAGCGCGGCATCGGCCAGGGTCACATCACCATCGCGCAGCGCGATGCTGGCGCGCAGCACGTGGGCCGCGGCCAAGCGCGGATTGACCGCGAGCGCGCGAGCCAGCGCCGCTTGTGCCGTGCCGGAGTCGCCTGCAGAAGCAAACGCGATGCGCGCCGACAGCAGCTGCGCGCGAGCATGCGCCGGGTTGTCGGCCAGTACGGCTTGAACACGCTCCGCTGCGCGGGTGAGGTCGTGCGTGTCGATATACAGCTCGGCCCACTCGAGCCGCGTGTCGGCGGACGTGCCGTCGAGCTCGTCCGAGGCTCGAAAGGCATCGTTGGCTGGATGGAACCGGCCCAAGAGCCGCGTGGCGAGACCGAGATAGCGCAGTTGCCGAGCGCGCGTGCGCGGCGACAGGCGCGGTTTCTCGGCGAGCGACGAGGCCGTCTGAGCTGCGGCCGTCAGCTCTCGGCGCGCCTCCACCCGGTCTCCACGCTCACAAAGCAGCCGACCGAGTAGCACCTGCGCCCGTACGGCAGTAGCGTCTTCGGCCAGCGCCTCCCGCAGGACCTGCTCGGCCGCAGCCAGCTCACCCTCGGCGAGCCAGGCTTCCGCGAGCCAGGCCCGAGCCTCGGAGCGCAC
>Ga0190271_10001547_pt1 | contig 13209 bp, 13 predicted proteins | sample Popmic356T_FD_133747 | JGI IMG/M metagenome (GOLD analysis project Ga0190271, IMG submission 133747) | Populus adjacent soil microbial communities from riparian zone of Weber River, Utah, USA - 356 T | ecosystem: Environmental > Terrestrial > Soil > Riparian zone | place: USA: Utah | collected...
CTACACCGGCCTGCGACTCGAGGCGGACGACATCGTCTTCGACCACATCGCGCCGCTCGAGCCCGACCCGCGGCCTTCCGCCATCTACCGCGGCGTGGTCGGTCGTTCGGTGAGCCAGCTCGGCCCGGACGTCTGGCGGATCCATCCGCTGCAGCTCGGCAACACCTGGGCCGCGCAGAACCTGGCGAAGATCGATCACGTCGTCGTCGTGATGATGGAGAACCGCTCCTTCGACCATGTGCTCGGCTACCGCGCCCAACTGCCCGCCGGTGGCTCCGACGGCCTGTCGAACGAGCTGCTGCAGCTGCTGCAGGACAACGGCTACACGCTGCCGCGCCTGGCGCAGTCGGCGCTGACGGTGAAGACGCAGTTCCCCATCGGCGTGGGTCACGAATTGCACGACGTCGCCGAACAGCTCGGGCACCGGCTGACGGGGCCCGGCAACCGGCCGATCGTCAGCCCCGAGGGTTATGTGGCGAACTTCAAGACCCGGCACGACAAGCTCAGCGCCGCCGACAAGGCGCGCGTGAAGCTGCACGACGTGCTCGGCTGGTACGACGGCAACGACCTGCCCTTCTACCGCTACCTGGCCGAGAACTACGCCTGGTGCGAGAAGTATTACTGCTCGCACGCCGGGCCGACGCTGCCCAACCGCATGTTCTCGCTCACCGGCGACGTGCAGTACGACCGCGCTGGCGAGGCGATCGTCGACAACAACGACGGCGACAACTTCTACCTCTCGCGCGCGCTGACGGTCTACGACCTGTTCACGCGCAAGGGCCTGGACTGGCGTGTCTACGAGTCCTTCCCGTCGGTGACGATGCTGCGCATGTTCGCGCGTTATGCCACCGACGACCGGCACATCGTCCCGGTGAGCCGGCTGGCGCAGGACGTCGCCGCCGGCAACCTGCCTCCATTGACGGTGATCGAGCCGGCGATGCACCACTTCCCGCAGAACGACGACCACCCGGTGGCCGACATGCTCAACGGCCAGGCCTTCCTGAAAGGTGTATACGACACGCTGCGATCGAACCCGGTGCTGTGGCGCAAGACGCTGCTGGTCATCACCTACGACGAACACGGCGGCTTCTACGACCACGTGGTGCCGCCGATCGCCGACCTGCGTGACGTACGCCAGATCAGCACCGCCGACCCGGGCGCCATCCGGGCCCGGGCCGCCCCCAGCAGACAGGTCGGCAGGTTGGCGACGGCGAAGGTGGTGATCGACGCTTCCGGCGTCGCCGCACGCCAGGCGGGCGCCACGCTGGCGCTGGACGAAGCGCTGCGTGCCGGACAGGCGTCGGCCATCCTCGATGCGGCGGCCCGCGCCGGCGTGACGCCGGCTTCGCGCCTCGACGTTCTGACACCTTATGGCGTGCGCGTGCCGACCTTCCTGGTATCGCCCTGGGTGCCGGCCGGCAAGGGACCGGACACCGTGCTCGACCACTGCTCGATCCTGAAGACCATCCTGGCCCGGTTCATCGGGCCGGGCGCACCCTTCATGAGCGACCGTGTGGCCGCCTCGCGCAGCTTCGAGGGTTTTCTCAGCGCCAGCGCGCCGCGCCTGAACGTCGCACCAGCGCCACCCGCCAGGGCCGTCCTGCGCGGCAAGCGCAAGCCGGGCCAGCGCATCGTCACCGAGCCGATGTCACGCGCCGCGATGCGCCGCGGCAACGTCGACTACCACGACCTGACGGGGTGGCTGGCGCGGCAGCTGGGGCGTTGAGCGCGGGTACCGCGCCCCGTCAGCGCCCCCGGTTCATGGCATCGATGCGGCGCTGCTGCTCGGCACGGTCCTGGCGCTCGCGCTCTTCCGGGGTCTCGGTGTATGCCGCGCAGCCTGCGAGTGCTGCGAGGCAGATCAGGAGTGTGACGACGGCACTCTTGTTCATGCGAATCACCTCATGCGGATAGTGGGCCGCGCCGACAACGAAGCGGTCGAGGCGGCGGTGGGCCTCCTCTGTCCGAGGATTGTGCACTCCGCGGAACCCGACCGCACGGACGCGGGATTGCACAGCGCCGCTCAGGAGTCGGCCCCTGGAGCCTGCTCCGGCTGCTCCGCCCGAACCCACTCCTCGAGCAGCCTGTAGGTGACGGCCAGCACGACCGGCCCGACGAAGATGCCGACCACGCCGATCGAGATCAAACCGCCCACGACACCGGCAAAGATCAGCAGCAGCGGCAGGTCCGCGCCCTTCTTGATGAGGAAGGGGCGCAGCACGTTGTCCATCGTGGCTGCGACCACGGTGAAGACAAGCAGCACGGTGGCCCATCCCGTCTGGTCGGTGCTGTACATCCAGATCACCGCCGGCGCCATCACCAGCAGCGGGCCGACCTGGGCCACGCACAACAGCAGGATCAGCAGCGTCAGCGGCCCGGCGAAGGGCACGCCGGCGATCAGCAGGCCCGCTCCGGCCACTGCGGTCTGTGCCGCGGCGGTCACGACCACGCCGAGCGCAACGCCCCGCACGGCTTGCGCGGCCAGCACTGCCGCGCGGTCGCCGCTGTCACCCGCCAAGCGGTGCAGAAAGCGCCTGATCCCTGCGGCCGCGACGTCGCCCTGCGCGTACAGGATGGCAGAGATCACCATCGTGAACAACACGTGCACAAGTGCGGAGCCGACCGTACCCAGTTGCGATGCAAACCAGCCGAAGGCCTGTGCGGCATAGGGCCTGATCCGCGCGAGGCCGCCGGCGACGAGTTCGTTCCACATCTGCGCCAGCCGCTCGCCGACCAGCGGCAGATCGGCCACCCATTTCGGTGCCTGGGGCAGGCGCAGGGCCGGCGCAGACTCGGCCCAGGCGAGGACCTCCTGCACGTGCGTGACGACCATCGTGATGGCGAAGACCAGCGGCACGATGAACACCAGCAGCAGCAGCAACGTCATCAGAGCGGCGGCGGCACTGCGGCGCCCGCCGAACCGGGCCTGCAGCCACTGCAGCGCGGGCCACGTCGCGACCACGATCATCGCGGACCAGACCAACGCGAGCAGAAAGGGGCGCATCACCCAGAGCGACGCCGCCGCGAGCAGGCCGAGGAACGCAACACCCAGCGTCAGTTGGGGAAGATCGGCCTTGGGGCGCTGCATGCGATGGCTTTCCGTTCCGGCGGCTGGGCGCCGCCACGTTGCTCGAGGTCGGAGTGTCGCACTGTGCGCCAGCCGGCCCGCCAGGGGGCGTGGGGCGCGATAGCATCCCGCCATGCAAAAGCCCATGTTTCACCTTCAAGGACGCTCGATGCCTGTCAGCCGCTGCCTGGCCAGACTTCTGCCGTTGTCGCTGATGGCCTGTGCGATGGCCGCCGTCGCGGCGCCGGACAACGACACGGCCGTGACGTTCTACGGCGGCTACCGATCGGGCGGCAGCGGCTTGACCGATGCGAACAGCGGCGACGGGCTGACCATCGAGAGCTCCGCTGCGGGCGCGATCAGCCTCGACTTCGGGCTCGACGCCAGGCGCCAGGTGCAACTCTACTTTGCGCAGCAGAACACGCGGCTCAACCCGGATGGGTCGACGACCTCGGGCAACGGCCTGCCCTTGAAGGTGTCCTACCTGCACCTCGGCGGCACGGTTTTTTTCGAAGGCCCGGTCGGGCGCGGGCCGTACGTGGTCGGCGGGCTGGGCGCCACGGTGTTCGACCCCTCGGGCGCCGGTTACTCGACCGAAGTGCGACCCTCGATGAACGTCGGCATCGGCTACCAGCTTCCGCTCGGCGAGCGGGTGGCCCTGCGCGCCGAGGCCCGTGGCTACGTCACACTGGTCAACAGCAGCGGCGGCTTCTTCTGCTCGGGCGGCTGCGTGATTGCGATCCAGGGCGACACGGTGACCCAGGCCGACGTGCAGCTGGGGCTGTCGTTTCGCTTCTAGGTCCAAGGAGGGTGTGAAGTGATCGATGTCTTCTCGGGCCGCGTAGAGGCAGGGCATCGGCTCAGCGCACAAGGACGCCACCGGAAGATTCGCCTATCGATTGCAGCGGTCCCAGTGGGTTGACGCGTTCCTCCACGTGGTCGTTTTGCGGTTCGCCCCCATGGCTCGTGAAGAGCACCGTATCGTTCATCACGACCACAAGTGCGTTGAAGCGCCAACCTGACACCACGGTGCGGCGCTTGAAATTGAAGAAGTCGAGCAGGAAATTCCCGACCCGCCGCTGCGTCTGCCGACCAAAACGAAACTCGTAGACCTCGCAGGCCATGCGCGCTGCGATGCATTCGCGGATCCCACGGTCCATGGTCTCCAGCGGCACGCTGCTGTTGGGCGCCAGGCGTGCGATCGAGTCGGGGTAGATGATGCGCACGACGTTCGGGCTGTGCCGGGTCTTGAACCCCACAGCCTCGAGCTCCGACAGCGTCGTCCGATACGGCACCACACGTCCCAGTGCCTGCTCTGCCGCCTGGAAGCTGTCGAAGCCGATTTGGTCGTCGGTCGATCCCGCCGGCAGCATGGTCGTGCAGCCGCTCAGCAGCCCTGCAACCAGGCAGCCAATACGCCAAACGCGACGGATCGGTTCGATGGGTACCACAACATGGCGCCTTGTTGGCGGCCGCCGTACTGCCGAGTACGGTGCCTCGCGTTGAAAGTCGGCGCGCCATTCGGCTGCCATGGGTGTTCTCCAAGCGAATGCACCGACTCTAGGAATCGATGCGCCGCGCGGCTTGAGCCAGCGCAAGGAATGCGGTGCACCGGCCGCCCGGACTTTGGCACGCTGCAGGAACTGCGATCAGTCGGCCACCGAACCTACTTGACATGCAAAACACCCCGTCCCCCCTCTCTTCGCTGCCCGGACACTACCGCGCGATGGCGTTGGTCGAGGCCGGAAGGGCACTCCACGGGCTGGAGTTGCCGATGCGGCCCCTCGAGCCAAATGAGATCCGGCTGCGCGTGCACACCTGTGGCGTGTGCCGCACCGATCTGCATATCGTCGACGGCGAGCTCGCGACACCGGCCCTGCCGCGTGTCCCGGGCCACGAGATCGTCGGAACCGTCGTCGAGCGTGGGCCGGCGTGCCGTCTGCATCGAATCGGACAGCGTGTCGGCGTGCCCTGGCTCGCCGACACCTGTGGGCGCTGCGCAATGTGCAGCGCCGGTCGGGAAAACCTTTGCGCCGAGGCGACCTTCACTGGCTGGACGGTCGACGGCGGCTATGCCGAGTACGCCGTGGCGCACGAAGCGTATTGTTTTGACCTCCCCTCCGACTACGACGATGTCAGCGCCGCGCCGCTGCTGTGTGCCGGACTGATCGGCTATCGGGCGCTGCGCATGGCGCCTGAAGCCCGCGCGGTTGGGCTGTACGGTTTCGGCGCCGCGGCGCACCTCGTCGCGCAGGTCGCGCTCGCCCAAGGCAGGCGCGTCTACGCGTTCACCCGCCCGGGCGACGAGGCGGCACAGAGCCTGGCGCTCTCGCTGGGCGTGCACTGGGCGGGCGACAGCACACAAGACCCGCCGGGTCCGATGGACGCCGCGCTCATCTTCGCGCCAGCGGGTGAACTGGTGCCGCGCGCGCTCCAGGTACTGGAGCCGGCGGGCACGGTGGTCTGCGCCGGCATCCACATGAGCGACATCCCCTCGTTCGCGTACCGCTGGCTGTGGCAGGAGCGCTGCGTGCGCTCGGTCGCCAACCTCACGCGCCAGGACGGGATCGACTTCTTCGACCTTGCCGGGCGGCACAGGCTGCATCTGGCGACCACGGTGTACGAACTGGCTGACGCGAACCACGCGCTCGAAGACTTGCGCGGCGGTCGCGTGGCCGGGGCGGCCGTGCTGCGCTGCGGCCCGCCGTCGACTTGACGCGGCAGGGCCGGCTTCGGCTGCGCTGCGGTCAGCGGCCGCGCTCCTTCCCCGCCGATCGAAACGAGGCCATGACGCCGGTCTCATCCACGGGAATTCCCCGAAGTGGGCGAACGCGCCTCGAACGCGGCCTGGCAGGCCGTGCATCGCAGCGCCGCCGGCTGCACGCGCAGGCGCTCCAACGCGATCGGCTCGCCGCAATCGGCGCAGTCGCCGTACCTGCCTTCATCGAGCCGGCGCAGAGCCGCTTCGACCTGTGCAAGCTCGTTCAGGTCCCGCTGCGCCTCGGCCTCGCCGATGTCGCCCGCGGTGCGCTGCATGGCCTCATCCTTGCGGTCGGTCACTTCCCTCGACACGGGTCCTTCGTGCGGCAGCGCTGACAGTTGCGCTGCATCGACCTCGGCACGCAACTCCGATCTGCGGTCGACGAGCAGTTCGCGCAGCGCTGCAAGGTGCGTCGGGCTGGCAGGGTCCATGGCGGCAACTCCTTCTGGTCCTGGTTCATTGTCTGCAGCGGCAGACGGCAGAGCTTGCGCTGGGTCAAGGATGCAGCGACGCTCCAACGGCAGGCGCTGGCAGTGCGCCTCGCGGACGAGTGTCAGTTGCGTGCCGGCTTCGTGGTGCCCTGCAAGCAGGGCGCGCGAGAGATCGGCACAAGCGCACCGCAAGCTCTGATGACAGCACACCCGGGCAGGCATCACTCGGAACGCAGCGCCTCCACCGGGTCCAGCCGTGACGCGCGGCGGGCCGGCAGCACGCCGGCGAGCAGGCCGATCAGCGCGCTGCTGGCCACTGACAGGAACACGTAGGGCAAGGGCGTGGACACCGGCAGGGCTGGCAGGAACAGCCAGATCAGCATCGCCAGGCCAAAGCCGACGGCGACCCCGAGCAGACTGCCGAGCACTGCCAGCACCACCGCCTCGCCCAGGAACAGGCGCAGGATCGTCGCGCGCCGGCTGCCCAGTGCCAGCAGCAGGCCGATCTCGTGGGTGCGCTCGGCCACCGCGATGGTCATGATGGTGACGATGCCCACTGCGCCCACCAGCAGCGAGATGCTGCCCAGCGCAGCCACCGCCATGGTCAGGATGTCGAGGATGTTGGACAGCGTGCTCAGCATCTCCTCCTGCGTGGTGACGGTGAAGTCGGCACGGCCGTGGCGCGCCTTCAGCACGCTTTCAGCCGCGGCCGCCACTGCCTTGGACGAGGTGTCCTCGGCATAGGTCAGGTGAATCTCGGTCAGGCCGTCGCGGTTGAACAGCTCCATCGCGCGCGCCGCCGGCACGAAGGCGGTGTCGTCGAGGTCCAGGCCGAGGAACTGGCCCTTCGGCGCGAGCACGCCGATGACGCGGAAACTCTGCCCGCCCATGCGCAGCCGCTCGCCCAGCGCGTTGTCGGCACCGAAGAGTTCCTGCTTCAGCTTCGCGCCCAGCACGACGAAGCTGCGCGCCTCTTCAGTGCCTTCGCCGGGCAGGAACTGGCCGACCGCGACACGCATGTTGAACACCGGCAGCGCATCGGCGGACACGCCGTAGACGATGGTGCGCCGCAGCCGGCCGCGCGCTTGCGCCTCGGCATTGCCCCAGGACGTGGGCACCACGCCGACCACGCCTGGCACATGCTCCAGCGCGCGTGCATCCTCCAGCGTCAGCGGCCGCACCGAGGTCGGCAGCCCGGAAGGCGCGCCGCCGCGCGCCGCCGATCTGCCGGGCGCGATGCCGATCACATTGGTGCCGAACTGCGAGAACTCGGCGAGCACGAAGCGATGGATGCCCTCGCCGATCGAGGTCAGCAGGATTACCGCCGCGATGCCCACGGCGATGCCGGCCAGCGTGAGGAAGCTGCGCGTGCGCTGCGCGCTGATCGAGCGCCAGGCAAAGCGCATGGCGTCGCTGGCGATCATGGTGCCTGCCCCGCCGTGCTCAGCGCCGGGCCAATGCGGTCACCGGATCCAGCCGCGCCGCGTTGCGCGCGGGCAGCACGCCGAACAGCACGCCGGTGATCAGTGCGGTGCCCAGCCCGGCGAGCACCGCCCAGTCGGGTGGGTAGGCGGGGAAAGTCGGGTACAGCGCGCGGATCGCGGCCGCACCGGCCAGCCCCAGTGCATAACCGAAAAGTGCGCCGGCCGCCGACAGCAACGCGGCCTCGACCAGGAAGGCCATGCGGATCGTGCCACCGCTGGCGCCCAGCGCCTTGAGCAGACCGATCTCGCTGCGCCGCTGCGCGACCGACACGAGCATCACGTTCATCACCAGGATGCCAGCCACCGCCAAGCTGATGGCGGCGATACCGGCCACGCCTAACGTCAGCGTACCCAGCAGCTTGTCGAAGGTGGCGAGCATCGCATCCTGCGTGATGACGGTGACGTCCTGCTCGCCATCGTGGCGCTGCTGGATGATCTCGCTCACCTGGCGCTTGGCGGGCTCGATGGCGTCGCGGCCGCGCGCCTCGACCAGGATGCGGAACAAGGTGTTGGTGTTGAACATCGCCTGCGCCAGCGAGACCGGCACCACCGCCAGTTCGTCGGTGTTCATGCCCAGGCCGCTGCCGGTGGACGCCAGCACGCCGATGACGCGAAAGCGCCGGTCGCCGACGCGCACGAAGCGGCCCAGCGCCGCTTCGTTCGGGAACAGCTCGGCGCGCAGCTTGGCACCGAGGACCATCACCTGCGAGCCGCGGTTCCAGTCCTCCCGCGGCAGGAACTGGCCCTGTGCCATCTTGAACTGGCGCACGTCGATGAACTCGGCGGTGGAGCCGACGACCATACCCTCGCGCAGCTTGCCGCCCACCGACAGCTCCGAGGTGCCCACTGCCAGCGGCGCCACGCGTTGCACCGCCGGTGCACGCAACAGCGCCAGCGCGTCATCGACCGTCAGGTCGCGCGGCGTCGTGCTGACGAAGCTGCCGGGGTTGATGCCGCCGGTTTCGGTACGGCCGGGCAACACGATCACCAGGTTGCTGCCGATGGCGCTGAACTCGCGGACCACGTAGCGGCGCGCGCCGTCGCCCAGCGCGGTGAGCGTGACCACCGCGGCCACGCCGATGGCCATGGCCAGCATCAGCAACGCGGTGCGCACGCGGTTGCCGCGCGCCGCGCCGACGGCAAAGGACAGCAGGTCAGGCGTGCGCATCGTGGAAGACCCCGTCCTGCCTGAGCTGGTCGTGGCGGATGGCGCCGTCTTCCATCAGCAGGCGGCGGCGGGCGCGCGCGCCCAGCGCCGCGTCGTGCGTCACGACCAGCAGCGTCACGCCGTCGGCGTTCAGCTGCTCGAGCAGGCGCACCACCTCCTCACCGGTGGCGCGGTCGAGGTTGCCCGTGGGCTCGTCGGCCAGCAGCATGGCCGGCTGCATGATGGTGGCCCGCGCGATGGCCACGCGCTGGCGCTGGCCACCGGACAGTTGGTCGGGCCGGTGGTCGGCTCGATCGGCCAGGCCGAAACCATCGAGTGCTTTGCGAACGCGCTGGTCGCGCTCGCCCGCCGGCTGCCCGGCCAGCACCATCGGCAAGGCGATGTTTTCGGCCGCCGTCAGCCGCGGCACCAAGTGGAAACTCTGGAACACGAAGCCGATACGCTGGCTGCGCACGCGCGCCTGCTCGTCGGGCGACAGCGTGGTCACGTCGCGCCCTTCCAGCCGATAGTCGCCGGCGTCGGGCCGGTCGAGCAGGCCCAGCACGTTGAGCAGCGTCGACTTGCCCGAGCCCGACGGCCCCATCACCGCGATGTATTCGCCGGCCTCGATGCGCAGGTCGATGCCAGCCAGCGCGTGCACCACGCTGTCGCCGAGATGGAACACGCGCTCGATGCCCTGCAATTCGATCTGCGCTTCGCTCGCGCTGGGGCCCGGCGTCGCCATGGGATCAGTTCGCGGCGGCCTCTTCGATGGCCACGGCACCGGACTTGACACCGGTGCGGTCGAGCGAGGTGACGATGCGCTCGCCGCCTTGCAGTCCCTGCACGATTTCGGTGTGCTCCCAGTTGGCGAGGCCGCTCTTGACCGGCCGCTCGACCAGCCGGCCGTCCTGCAGCAGCAGCACGCGCCCGCCCTGCAGCAGCGCCGAGCTGGGCACGCGCAGCACGTCCTTGCGCACGTCGAGGATCACCTCGACATCGGCGCTGTAGCCCACCAGCAGCCGGCCGGCGGACTGCGGGTCGTCGAAATTGACCTCGACCTCGACCGTGCGCGCCTGCTTCTCCACCGCGGTGACATAGGGCGCGATGCGCCGCACCTTGCCGGCGAAGGACTTTCCGGGCAAGGCGTCGAGCGTGATGCGCACCGGCTGGCCGACGGCGACCTTGGGCGCATCGACCTCGTCCATCGGCGCGGCCACGTACAGACAGGATTCGTCGATCAGGTCGATGGCCGGCGGCATGGCCACGCCCGGCGGCGACGGCGTCGAGTACTCGCCGACCTCGCCGACGATCTTGGCCACCGTGCCGTCGAAGGGCGCCACCAGCACGGTGCGCTGACTGGCCGCGCCGACGACCTTGGTGCGCGCCTGCGCCTGCGCAACGTCGGAGCGTGACGTGGCGCAGCCGGCCACGCGCGCATCAGCCTGCGTCCGCAGGTTGTCGAGCGCACCTTCGGAAATGAAACCCTGCTGGAACAGCTGCCCCTGGCGCTCGAGCTCGCGCTGCGCCAACTCAGCCAGCGTGCAGGCCTCGGCGACGCGCCGGCGGGCGGTTTCGAGCTGCGCCTGCGCGAACGCCTGCTCGGCCTGCTGGTCACCTGTCCAAAGGCGCATCAGCAATTGACCCTTGCGCACCTTGTCGCCCTCCTTCACCGCCAGCACCTCGATGCGGCCGCCGGCAATGGTCGACAGTTTGGTGCGCTGGCAGGCCTCGACCGTGCCGGCCCGGGTGTTGGCAACGGTGGCCTCGACCGTGCCGCGGCCGACGCTGGCGGTGGTCACGCTGACCGGCTTGGGCCGACCCAGCCACCAAAAAAGCGCGCCGCCCATCGCCAGCAGCAACAGCAAGACCGATGCGCGACGCCACCACGTCTTCGCATTGTTATCGGGCATGCGCGGCCTAGGGGATTCGATGCTCGCAGCTTAGCCGACGGGCGAACTCGTCAGCTTGATCCGACGCAAGCCAAGGCGCACCGCGCGCGCGCTGCCCGGCGCGGCCGCGGCAAGAAACAAGCTCGCGCGCGGCGACTCGTTGCGCGCGAGGCCAATCATCCCGGAAGCCTTCTCGATGGATGCACGTCAGAGCCCTTCGGCGCCGGCCAGGAACCGCTCGGCCTCGGCCATCATGCCCTTCGAGATGGCGTCCCAGGATCTGCCGTGGAAGTCCTTGGGCAAACGCGCCTCGACCGCCGCCAACGCCGGCCCGACCTGCAGTGCCATGCCCACCATCGCATCCCAGACCGCCGCACCGCCGTTCTTCAGGGCCAACTGGTGCCAATGCCGGGCGTGGATGGTGTCGAAGCGGTAGTGGACATTCTTGGAACGCATCGCCATGGCCAATCCCGCCTGCCGGCGGTTGTACTGGCTCGGGCCGTTGCCGAAGTAGGGCCACATCGACAGGATGTCGTAGAGCGGCGTCATGACATAGGTGTCGCCAGGCTGCAGGAATATCGAGCAGTTCTTCGCGTGGCCATCGGTGGCGGCCATCAGCCAGAACGCCAACTGCGTCAGCAGAAACGCCAGCTTGTCCTGCAGTGGATCGGCGCTGCCGGTAAGCAGCTGCAGGCACTTCGCCATACCGGGTCCGCCGTCGTGTTCATACTTCTGCTTCGGCGAAACCCCCAGCGCCTGGCAGAAGTCTTCCTGCGGCAGCCGCGCGATCCAGGTGCCGTCGTTCATCCACGCGCGGTCGAAGCGCTCGACCACCAGGACGGTCTGGTCGCCGAAGGTCGCCATCGTCGTCGGCGGCACCGGCAGGCCGAGTTCCGAGACGATCTGGGCACAGACCCATTCGTTCTGGACCGAATCGGAGAGGTCGACACGGCGCGAACCGCCGACCAGGCCCAGCGGCAGCTTGAAGATGTGTGTCGTCGGCGTAGCTCCGTGCGGCCGGCACCAGCGCCCGCCGGCCCGGGTGAACGCCGTCTTCTCCTGGGCACCGGCGATCGAGATGCGGAACAGATCGTCGTCGGGCTGGCGTGGCGAGCCGGGGCCCACGTCGGCGGGAACAGCCCGCAGGATCTCGGCGATCTGCCCCTCGTCGAGGGGTTCGCAGTCGACGCGGTTCCATCCTGTCGGTATCGTCTCCTCGGGCAGCAACTGAACCGCACCGACGCAGTCCCGGCCGATGGCCTCCAGCAGCGAGAAGGCATCGGCGCTCTTCGTCTTGAAGCGCCGGCCAAGACGTTCCCGAATCCTGTCGTTGTCCGGCAGCAGGTTGTCGAAGTAGTTGGCGACAGCATCGCCGCGGACCTCGCGGGCGGCGGTGATGGGCAGCGACAGCGACAGCGATCGGACCTTGGGCGACTTGAGCCAGGAAATGTCGTAGACGAAGGCGTGCGTGGCACGATCGACGGTCCAGGTCCCCACCAGCTCGCCGTTCATCCAGGTATGGAGCGCAGTCCTCACCAGGTGCCCTTCTTCGGACGAATCACGAAGCTGGTCACTGGGGCAGAATTGGCTGCCCTTGTTGGGCTGCGCCGGCTCGTGAGCGCGCCGGCGACATGGCCACCGACCTTCTTGGAGGGCTTTGGCGCCCGTTTCGCCACTGGCCTTGGCGCGGATTGCGGTGCCTCACCAGGCATTGCCCGGCCTTCTGTACCTGCGCCTTCGGCGCTATGCAGATGCAATGTGGTGTCCAGCGCCGCCAGCACCTTGATAATCTGGTCGAGGCTGACGGCCCCAGGATGGGCCTCGATCTCGGCGATACGGGCCTGCTTGACGCCAACCAGCGCACCGAGCTGAGCCTGCGTCAGCGAACGGCTCTTCCGCAACGCGCGAAGATGTTGCTTCAACTGGTCGGGGATGCGAAGCGGAAAGCTCATAGGAAGCCGAAGCAAGCTCTGGCGCATCTCACTTTACTGGCTATAGACAGTTTATGCAGATTACTGGCTAAGCAACGTTTTTTGAGTTCAGTGTGTTGGCGGCTCAGATATGGCTCGGCAAAACGCCCTGGCTGATGCGGCAGCGGGCGGCGGCTTCGCGATGACATTCCCCTGCGTCAGTCGAAGTCACGCGACCGCGACTCCCATGCACGGCGCGCGCCTGCAATGAAGGCGCGGCGACGCTCCCGCATCTGGCGTACCACTTGCGCGGGCGCCTCGGTGGCCTCGTGCGTCGCCGACCACACGACCAGTTCGACCAGCACCGGCGCCAGGTCGATGCCCTTGCGGGTCAGCCGGTACAAGCTGCGCCGGCGGTCGGCGGGGTCAGCGTGCTTCTCGATGATCCCGGCCGCTTCCAACCTTCTCAACCGGTCGGCCAGGATGTTCGTGGCGATGCGTTCCCCGCTCGCGAGGA
>Ga0190271_10001548_pt1 | contig 13207 bp, 12 predicted proteins | sample Popmic356T_FD_133747 | JGI IMG/M metagenome (GOLD analysis project Ga0190271, IMG submission 133747) | Populus adjacent soil microbial communities from riparian zone of Weber River, Utah, USA - 356 T | ecosystem: Environmental > Terrestrial > Soil > Riparian zone | place: USA: Utah | collected...
AGGACAAGATGACGTTGCGCGTTCCTACCGCCAAGATTGTCAATGTGGGCATGCGCAAGCTGTCCGAACCGGCGCTGGTGAAGAAGGCGCTGGAGACGTTGAAGGGCCGCGCGCGCGTCAAACGCACCATGTGGTCGCGCCGCGCGCAGGAGTACGAGGCCAAGATCAACTCCGGTGACATCGTTGCGATCGCCGAGGTGGTGCGCGACCTCTATCGTTCGGAATCGCAGCCGGAGCAGTCCTACAGCGAACGCCAGCTCTATGAAGCTGCGCTCGACCGGCTGTCGCGCGAGATCGCGGCCGTGCAGCACGTGACCGAGACCGAAGCGGTCAAGGAAATCGAGGCTGCGCTCGCCAAGGGCCCGCGCCGCGGCGTCAAGGCCGAGGGCGACGCGGTCGGCGAAGCCGACGCCGAGGGTGAGGATGACGAAGCCGATGGCGACGACACGCTCACCGAGGACGAAGCGGCGTAGTTGCTGCGCATAGTTCGATCAGTTTCGAAGCCCGGCTCGGTGAGCCGGGCTTTTTGTTTGTGGTACGCTTCGGCCTGGCGAAACGAGGACGAGGACTTACCTCATGGCTCTGCTTGAGCTCCGGCCCAACTGCGAATGCTGCGATCGCGACCTGCCACCGCAATCGCGCGAAGCGTACATGTGCTCCTATGAGTGCACGTTCTGTGCCGACTGCGCCAACAACGTGCTCAGGGGCCGCTGTCCGAACTGCACCGGCGAACTGGTGCGCCGCCCCGTGCGGCCCGAGGCGGGTCCCGCGGGCGGGCTGGCGAAGCATCCTGCGTCGACCACGCGCAAGCTCAAGGCCGGCGGCTGCGCGCCGCCGAATGCGGCGTAGAGATTGAGGAAGTCCCGCTACTCCGCGACGATCTTGACGCGGTCGCGGGCCTTGATGGTGCTGCGGGCGTCGAGGCCGTTGAGAATGCGGAAGCGCTCCAGCTGGCGGTCGACGCCGGCCATGCGATGCGACAGCGATTCCACCGTGTCGCCCGGCTGCACCGTGATGATCTTCAGCCGCAGCGGCCGCGCGGCCTGGATTTCTGCAAGCGACAGCCGGCGGAACGAGTTGAGGGTTTCGCGGAAGCCGCGGTCGCCTTCGCCGCCCTTCTGCTTGGACGCAAACACGAAGCGGTAGACGTCGCTGCCGAAGCGCAGCGCATAGATGCGGAAACGCCACTGATCGCCGCGCGCAATCGCGGTCGCGGCCGGAAAGCCGTTGACCGTCAGAACCTCGATCGTCGCCTTGTCGACGTCGTCGATCCAGCCCGATGCGAGATACTCGCCGAGCGGCTGCTCGGCCGACACACGGGCGACGTCGAAGCGCATGGCCTGTGCGCCACCCTCGCGCACGCCGATCACCGCCTGCGCGGTGTTGTCGAGCGAAAAGCCTTCCGGTGCGGTGAAGGTAAAGCCGAGCTTTGGATGGATGAATCTGCGGCCGCGGACGAAGCCCTCGCTCGGATCTTCACCGTAGATCATTTCGTCGAGGGCTTCGAGATAGGCTTCGCGGTCGCGTTCGCCTGAACCCGGCGACGAGAATTGCCGTGCGTTAGCCTGGGCATTCTGCACGCGCTCCGGCGTCGCCGGATGCGACGACAGGAAATCGAGCGAACGTGGATCGCTGCCGCTGCGGGCGAGCCGCAACGCGGCATTGCGCTCCATCGAGGTCAGAAAACGCACCGCGCCGAACGGATCGAAGCCAGCGCGCGCGGCAATGCCGACACCGATGCCGTCGGCCTCGAACTCCTGCGCGCGCGAAAAGCTTGCGAGCGTCAGCTTCGAGCGCGCCAGCGCCAGCGCCGACAGCTCGGGGTCGGCGCCGATATCGGTGACGACGCGGCTGACGATCGCCGCCTGACGGGCCTGATCCTCGCGGATGGCCGCGTGGCGGGCGATCACATGCGCCATTTCGTGCGACAGCACCGAAGACAGTTCGGAGGTGTCGCTGGCAAGCGCGATCAGGCCGCGGGTGATGTAAAGCTGGCCGGTCGGCAAGGCGAAGGCGTTGATCGCCGGGGAATTCAGGATCGTCACCTTGTACGACAGGTCAGGCCGCTCGGAAGCCGCTACGAGCTTGTCGACCGCCTTCGAGATCAATCCGGAGAGGCGCGCATCCTCGTAGACGCCACCATACGAGACGAGAATGCGCTCGTGCTCGCGCTCGGTTGCAGCGGTCTGCTGGACCGGCGTGCGCTGCGGGCGTACGCGCTCGGTCACCTGCGGCGCGGCGGTCGTCAGCTGAAGGCGGGTGAAATCCGAGCAAGCGCCAAGCAGCAACGCGGCCGATAGCAGCGCCAGCGATGCCGCTGCCTGCGTCCTTCCCCGCCCTGTCCCCTGTCGCTGTGCGCGCCCTGCCACGGCCGACCTGTCCCAGACTCCGAACTTATTCGGGCATGATCCTATCCGAAAACCCGTACCCGCCCCGGATCAGTTTTTCGGGATCGTGCCAGTGTCTAACTTGAGCGTTTAATTGCCCACCATTTCGATCTGCCCTGCCGAGGAGGCATGAACTCGCGGTCCACCCCGGTGCTCCACCCAGCCCCGGATCCGAACTTTGCGGCGTTCGAGAGACCTGAGCGGAATTCCCGCAGCCTCGAAGGCTGCAATGGTCCGCCTTGAAATAGTCACTGCGAAGTCCTGCGTCCAGCGCCGGCCGAAGTTGATGTAGAGCGTCGCCCCGGCTTCGCGGACGGACTGCACCCTGCCTTCCGCCACGACGAATTGCCCCACCACGGCCAAAATATCGCCCGCCATTTCCGCGTTTTTTAAGGCAGAGGGTTCCGCCCAGATGCCTCGTTTGGCAGCACGCGCCCGCGTCTCGCGCGTGCGCAGGTGCGCGCGGCAATCCTGGTCGTCGATCGCCGCTGTGACAAGCAGATGGCCGTCGCCGATCAGGCGGGACTGAACCGGCGCATCCTGGCCCTGAACGCGAACGAAAGCGACGACGCGGCCATAGCGATCGGTCTCTCGCGCTCCATGCAGGGTGAGTTCGCGTCCCGAGACGAGACTTTCCAGCGCCGCGCGCTGTTCCGGTTTTGCCGGCAGACCTGATGCGCTGTCCTCGACAGCGGCCAGACGCACCTCCCGCCCGTCCTGCATGCGAAAGGTTCGGGCATCAATCACCGAGGCGACGCGGCCTTCGCCCAAGCTCTCGCCGGTGCAAGGCGCTTCGCGCGCATTCGGCGGCGTCGCGTACAAGCCAAGCAGCGCCGCTGGCAGGATCGCCAGGCAGCGAAACCGGTGCAAATTTGTCGGCGTCATTTCAAGGGCAATCGGTGCAGACGCGTGGACCGAACTCTACGCGAAGGCGATCGCGGCGGCCATCGTGCTTTCGCCTGCGCCTTGCACTGTTGTTTCGACGCGCCGCAGTCCATGCAGGAAGGGTCGCATGCAAAACGGCCTCCGGCCTATGCAGGCCGGAATTCCTGTTGCCCTCCCCGGGACAGTCGCGCCATTGTTCCCACCAATAATCAACGGAGGAAGCCATGACGGACGTCATCCTGCAGGATCTGAAAGACGGTCTCCTGACTATCACCATGAACCGCCCCGAGCGGAAGAACGCCATGAGCCCGGATTTCACCCTCGGACTGTTGCATGCAGCTCAGCGGGCGGCGGACGATCCGGAGGTGCGTGCCGTTCTCCTGAAGGGCGCCGGCGGCACGTTCTGCGTCGGCGGCGACGTGCGCGGCATGGCCGATCCGAACCGCAAGGCGCCGAGCCTTGAAGAGCGCATCGTCTCGCTGCGGGGCCGCATGGAGGCGTCCCGCATCCTGCACGAGATGAGCAAGCCGGTGGTCGCGGCGGTCGAGGGCGCGGCAGCCGGCGCCGGTCTGTCGCTGGCGCTCGCCTGCGACCTGCGCGTGGTCGGCGAGACGGCGAAGATCACCACTGCGTTTGCCAAGGTCGGCCTCTCCGGCGACTACGGCGGCACGTATTACCTCACCAAGCTGATCGGCAGCGCCAAGGCGCGCGAGCTCTACCTGCTGTCGCCGATCCTGAGCGGCAAGGAAGCGCAGGCCATCGGCATGATGACCCGCTGCGTGCCGGATGCCGATGTCGTCAAGAGCGCGACCGAAATGGCGCTGCAACTGGCCAAGGGGCCGACCATCACGCTCGGCTACATCAAGCGCAACATCAATAACGCCGAGAAATTTGCGATCGAGGCCTGCTTCGACGGCGAGGCCACCGGCCATTCCCGTTGCGGCGAGACCGCCGACCACAAGGAAGCCGCCGCCGCCTTCGTGCAGAAGCGCGCGCCGGTGTTTGCGAACAGGTAGTTTACTGAGTAGCCACACCGTCATCACCGGGCTTGAACCGGTGATCCCGCTTAGGAAGGCACTGCATCCCTAAGCGGGATGGCCGGGTCAAGCCCGGCCATGGCGAAAGAGGAGCCGCCATGCCCGACTTCCTTCGCCTGAAACAAATCTGCCTTGTCGCGCCGGCGATCGAGCCTGCTGCTGCGACCGACATCGGCGCGGTGATGGGCCTCGATATCTGCTATCGCGATCCTGCCGTCGGCGCCTACGGGCTCGAGAATGTGCTCTATCCCGTCGACACCATCCTGCTCGAAGTGGTCGCGCCGACCAAGGAGGGCACGGCTGCGGGACGGTATCTCGACCGGCTCAAGCGCAGTGAATTCAAGGAAGGCTATCACGGCGGCTACATGGTGATCTTCACCGCGAGCGACGTGGAGCGGCGGCGCGAGCACGCCAAGGCGATTGGTATCCGCGTCGCCCACATCATCGACAAACCGACGTTCTACGGCATCCAGCTGCATCCGGCCGATTGCCGCGCAGCCTTCGTCGATTTCAACCGGACGGAAAACAGCGACGGCATCCTCGGGCCCTACACGGTCGCAGGTCCCAACTGGCAGAAGCATATTCGCAAGGATACGACACAGGCCCTGATCGGCCTCGAGGTCGAGAGCCCGGATCCCGCGAGCCTCGCGGCGCATTGGGCGAAGCTCATCGAGGTGCCGGTCGGCAAGAACGCAAATGGCGATCCGGAGCTGACTTTCGTCAACAACACCTTCCGCTTCATCAAGGGACCGAAGGAAGTGCTCGGCGGCCTCGTGTTCAAGGTGGGTGACATCGCGAAGGTGAAGGCCGCCGCGGCCGACAGGGGCTACAAGGTGGAGGGTGACGGTTTCCACATGTGCGGCGTGAATTTCAGGCTGGTGGCGTAGGCGTGCACCTCATTCCGGACGCAGCAAAGCGGCGATCCGGAATCCCGAGATAATCGGACCCAGAGTGTGAACGTCGAGATTCCGGGGCGCGCGAGTGCGCGCGCCCGGAAATGACGTTACCGCCCCTTCCAGTTGGCGACGCGGCGTTCGGCGGTGGCCTTGACGCCTTCCTTGAAGTCGTCCGTCGCACGCAGCCAGGTCTGTTCCTTCAGCTCGTGGTCGGTCGCGGCCTTGACGCGGTCGGCGAGGTCGCCGCGCATGGTCTTGCGCGTCGAGATGACCGCCAGCGGCGCGCTTTCGGCGATCTCGGCTGCGAGCTTCATCGATTCCGCACGCACCTGATCCTGCGGCACGCAGACGCTGGCAAGGCCGATACGCGTTGCTTCTTCACCGCCGATGCGGCGGCCGGTGTAGAACAGCAGCTCCGCCTGGTTCTTGCCGACGAGTTCGGTCAGCAGCACGGTCAGGCCGAAGCCGGGATGGAAGCCGAGCTTGGTGAAGTTTGCGGCGAAGCGCGCCTCGGGACAGGTGACGCGGAAGTCGGCTGCACAGGCGACGCCGAGGCCGCCGCCGATGGCCGCGCCGTGCACGGCGGCGACGATCGGCTTCTTGGTGCGCAACAACCGCACGGCTTCCTGATAAAGGTGATTGGTCGGCTTGCCGCCGACGGTGCCCGCCTGCTCCTGCCTGTTCGGATCGTTGAAGTTCGCGCCGGCGCAGAACGATTTGCCCTGCGCGCACAGCACCACTGCACGGACGCCGTCGTCCTTGTCGAATTCTTCCATCGCGGTCGCGATCTGCTGGATCAGCTCCATGTCGAAGAAGTTGTGAGGCGGCCTCTGGATTTCGATGGTGCCGACGAAGTTCGCGCCCTTGTCGACGCCGATGTCCTTGTAGGTGGTCATGTTTCGCGTTCCTCTCTCGTTTTGTTCATTCGTCAGCGAAGTCGAATGCTACCTGAGACCAAGTCCGCGCGCGATCACGCCGCGCAACACTTCGGTCGTTCCGCCCTGAATGGTGAGCTTCGGCGCGACCTTGGTCGCGTAGGCAAGCTGCTTCTTCAGCGGCATCTGGTTGCCGGGCTCCTGCTCGATGAAGGCGGCCAGCGTGCGCACGTTCGACGGCAGCGCCTGCTCCCACAAGGTACCCATGTCCTTGACGATCGAGGCCTCGACCACCGGCTCCTTGCCGGCCTCGAGCATGCCCGCGACCGACACCGACATGCGCCGCAGCGTGTGCAACTGCGCGACGAGGCGGCCGACGCCTTCGGCCGAACGCGTGTCGGGGTTGTTGCCCATCGCGCGCACAAGTTCGGTCAGCACGTAATAGGTCTCGAGGAAGCGCTCCGGCCCCGAGCGCTCGTAGGCGAGCTCCGTGGTCGCCTGCTTCCAGGCGCCGTCGATTTCGCCGAGTACGTGATCATCGGGGATGAAGGCGTCCTGGAACACCACCTCGTTGAATTCGTTCTGTCCGCTCATCTGCCTGATCTGGTTGCAGGAGATGCCCTTGGTCTTCATCGGCACAAGGAACGACGTCAGGCCGTGCCGGCGATTTTCCTTGGTCGGCGCCGAGGTGCGGAACAGGCCGATCATGTAATCGGACTTGTGTGCATTCGAGGTCCAGATCTTCGTGCCATTGATCAGGTACCCGCCGTCGGTTTTGGTCGCTTTTGTCTTGGCGGCGAACAGGTCGGAGCCGGAGCCCGGCTCGCTCATGCCGATGCAGAACTGAATCTCGCCCTTGACGATGCGCGGCAGGATGTCGGCTTTGATCTTCTCCGAGCCGTACTTGATGATCGTCGGGCCGCTCTGCCGGTCGGCGGTGAAATAGACCCCGGTCGGCGCATTGGCGATACGGAATTCTTCCGTCAGCACGTAGCGCTCGAGGAAGCTGCGCTCGCGTCCGCCGTACTGCTTCGGCCAGGTCATGCCGATCCAGCCCTTCGCCGCCACGCGCTTGGCGAATTCGCGGCCGTCGGCGGCATCGCCGCGGCGCGGATTGTTGGGGTCAAATGTGCCTTTGGCGATTTCCTCGGCGAGGAACGAACGCGCTTCACGCCGCAACGCCTGGCAAGTTTCCGGGAGGCGGATGGGATCGAAGGTGAGGGAGGTGTCGGACATGTTCGAGGGTCCCTGAGAATGTTCTTGACGTCAGGTCAGCGCGAGGCGACGAGCGACCAGAGGTCGTCGGCGCCCTTCTTCGCGACCATGTTCCCGAGCTCGACCGCCCAGTAGCTCTCGTTGCCGAAGTCGTCGCGCCAGCCGAGCGTGCGCAGGCTGAAACGGTGCAGCACATATTCCTTGGTGAAGCCGATCGCGCCGTGCACCTGGTGCGCGATCGCCGATCCCGTGCCGGCAGCTTCAGCGCAACGGATCTTGGCCGCGGTCGCCTCGAGGAATGTGGCTTCGTCGCTCCAGGCGGTTCCCGTCGAGATCGTTTCGGCCGCTGAGCCCGCGGCCGCAACCGCTGCTGCGGTTTCACCGGCAAGCCTCGCAAGGTTGTGCTGCACGGCCTGGAACTTCGAGATCTTCTTCTCGAAGGCAGTGCGTTCCTGGGAGTAGTTGACGCTGCGCGTCAGCATGTACTGCAGCGCGCCCGAAATCTGCAGCGAGCGGGCGACACAGCCCATCAGCATCAGCGACGTCTGGTCGAATTCCTTTGGTGCGGCGCCGGTCTTCAGCGGCGAGGTCTTGTCGAAGATCAGATTGTCGGCGGGCTCGCCTGCGAGGTTTTCGTCTTCCTCACGCCGGACATCCCTGGCAGCGACGAGCGCAATCATCACTCCCTTCGGTCCGTGCGCCAGAACCGCGAAATGCTGCGCCTCGCTTGCGAAGGGAACGTTGCGCGCACGGCCGCTGAGTGTGCCGTCTGCGTTCAGGGTGATCCGGTCCTTCGGCTGCAAAGGCGCGATCGACATCGCACCCTCCGGTGAAACGATTCCACCCTGGGACAACAGCCAGCCCGCCAGCATCGTTTCGGCGAGCGGCACGGGAAGGGCAAAGCGGCCCGCGGCGCTCAGCAGTTCGAAGCCATCCGCCAGCTCGGCGCCCGCGCCACCGTGTTCTTCCGACACCCATGGCAAGGTCAGACCGTTTTCGGTGAGCGCCTTCCAGAGCGCTTCCTTCCACTTGTCGTCCTTGGCGCTGTTCACGGTCTGCGGGTCGCACAGGTCCGCGAAAATCCGCTCTGCCGTTTCGACGACGATACTGCTCTCTCCCACGGCGTTCCTCTTCCGATCGCTTGCTTGATTGTTGGGCGGATGATGGTCAAAAAGGCCCGTCCAAGGCAAGCGCCATTGTTGGGCGGGCGACCGGCGTCAATTGCAGTGCAAATGAAAACGGCCCCGTCTCCGGGGCCGTTCCAGTATTTGAAAGTTCTGGATCGACGCAGCGATCAGTCGAGGTCCTTTGAGTCCATGCCGCCGTTGCGGCGTGCTTCATGCGACATCTTCTTCAGGATCGGACCGAGCTCGACCGGATCGGCGATCGGCGTGCGCTGCGGGCCGCGGTGCCAGCCTTCCATCACCGAGAACACGCCGTTGCCGATGTAGAACACGCGCGCGGTGATGTCTTCCGATTCTTCACTGGCGAGGTAAGTGATCACCGGCGCGATCCACTTCGGATCGCCGGCGGCCTTCTGCTCTTCGGTGCGCTCCCGCAGGCCCTCGGTCATGCGCGTCACCGCGCTCGGCGAAATCGCATTCACCGTGACGCCGATGCGGCGCAGTTCGCGCGCGGCAATGATCGAGAACGAGGCAATGCCGGCCTTGGCCGCGCCGTAGTTGGTCTGGCCCATGTTGCCGAACAGGCCGGAGGTGGACGACGTGTTGATGATGCGGCCGTTCACCGGCTTGCCGGTTTCCTTGTTCACGTTGCGCCAGTACTCGGCGGCATGCCGCGACGGACAGAAGGTGCCCTTCAGATGCACCTTGATGACGTCATCCCACTCCTGCTCGGTCATGTTGACCATCATGCGGTCGCGCAGGATGCCGGCGTTGTTCACCAGCACGTCGAGCTTGCCGTAGGTCTTGACGGCCTGGTCGATCATGTTCTTGGCGCCGTTCCAGCTCGACACGTCGTCGCCGTTCGCGACGGCTTCGCCGCCGGCCTTCTTGATCGTCTCGACCACTTCGTTGGCCGGGCTCGCGTCCGCGCCGGTGCCGTCGACCTTGGCGCCGAGGTCGTTGACGACGACCTTCGCGCCGTGCGCGGCCAGCATGATCGCGTGCTCGCGGCCGACGCCGCGGCCTGCGCCGGTTACGATTGCAACTCTTCCCTCACACAAACGGGCCATCTCGTCTCATCCCTTGATTTGCTTTTGCTGCACTGGACACTTTGGAAACTTGTCATAGGCGCAATATCTGCCAATGCGTCAACTGCCTTGCGCTCATGGGGCGTCTGCGCTGCCGTCATTGAGGCTGGCTGCTCCGCGCTTCTCTTGCTACCGTGCCGTGAAACCGGTCCATCAATGAACAAAGCGAGTGGGAGAAACGGATGTCTTTTAAGGGGTTGAACGTCCTGGTAACCGGTTCGGCGACCGGCCTTGGCGCGGCGACTGCGCTGCAGATCGCGGCCGGTGGCGCGCGGGTGATCATCAACTATTCGTCGAGCAAGAAGGAAGCGGAAGAGACCGCCGAGGCCTGCCGCAAGGCGGGTGCGCCCGAGGCGCTGGTGGTGCAGGGCGATGTCTCGAAGGACGACGACTGCAAGAAGATCGCCGCGGCTGCCGCCGGCTGGGGCCGGCTCGATGCGCTGGTCAACAACGCCGGCACCACCAAGCATGTGCCGAACCACAGCAAGATGGACGACCTTTCGGCGGAGGATTTCCACCGCGTCTACGGCGTCAACGTCGTCGGTTCCTTCCAGATGATCCGCGCCGCGCGTGCGCTGCTCGAGGAAGGTTCCAGAAAATCCGGCCTGCCGTCGGCGGTGGTCAACATCTCCTCGGTCGCGGGCATCATGGGCGGCGGCTCGTCCGTTGCTTATGCGGCGAGCAAGGGCGCGCTGAACATCATGACGCTGTCGCTGGCGCGCGCGCTGGCGCCGCTGATCCGCGTCAACAGCGTGTGCCCGGGCTACATCGATACGCCGTGGTGGAAGGGTCGCGGGCAGGAGGCCGTCGACAAGCAGCGCGAGGCCACCAAGGCGCGCATGCCGCTCAAGGTCGCGTCGAAGCCCGAGGACGTCGCCGAACTCGTGACGTTCCTCGCCGGTCCTTCCTCACGTCACATGACCGGCGAATACATCCGCATCGACGCCGGCGGGCATTTGTAAGGGTCAAAGGAGACAATCACGCGATCACCATCAGCGGCTGGCCGGGATCGACCGAGTCACCGGACTCGATCAGGATCTTCGTCACCGTGCCGGCCTTCGGCGCGGTGATCGGGTTGAACGTCTTCATGGCCTCGATCAGGAGCAGCGTCTGTCCTGCTTCGACTTTTGTGCCGACGCCGACGAAGGCCGGTGCATCCGGCTCCGGCGTCAGATAGGCCACGCCGACCATCGGACTGAGCACCGCGTCGGCATCGACCTCAGCAGCAATGACCGGTGCCGCCGCGGCAGCAACCGCGTGCGGGACAGCGTTCGCTACGACGACCTGCTGCATCGGCGCCTGCGCATATCCGCGCACCACGCGAATTCGGCGATCCTTCTCGGCCAGTTCGATCTCGGTGAGACCGGTCTCGCTCATCAATTTTGCGAGCATCCGGATCGCGCCGGGCTCGAATGGAATGGGGGCCATCGTCTCTCGTCTTTTTTGTACGGGATGAACTTGATTGAGCGCTACGGCCGCATGGTGAAAGCCGACATCCCGGTCTGGCGCAAGGGGGCAGCGAGATTGGCGAACTCGCAGATCAGCGGCCGGGTGTCGCGCGGATCGATGATCTCCTCGACCAGGAACGCCTCGGCGGTGCGGAAGGGAGAGCGCAGGCGTTCGAGCCGCTCCTCGATCTCCGCGAGCTTGGCGACCGGATCGTCCGATCCTTCGATCTCGGCGCGGTAGGCCGCCTCGACGCCGCCTTCGAGCGGCAGCGAGCCCCAGTTGCCGGACGGCCAGGAGTAGCGGAACGACGGATGGGTGTGCGGCAGGTGGGCGCCGCCGCCGACACCGAACACGTTGCGGACGATGATCGAGCACCACGGCACGGTACTCTGGTGGATCGCTGAGACCGCCTGCACCGCGAAGCGCATTGTGCCGGTGGATTCTGCCTGCAGGCCGACCGCGAAGCCGAAACAGTCGACCAGATGCACGATCGGCATGTGGAAGGTCTGGCAAGTGTCGACGAACTTGGTGATCTTGCGCGAGGCTGCGGCGTTCCACGCACCGCCGTCATGCAGCGGGTCGCCGGCGAGAATGCCGACCGGCCAGCCGTCAAGCCGCGCAAAGCCGGTGATGATGGCGCGGCCGAAGCCGCGGGCGATCTCGAAGAACGAGCCCTGATCGACCACCGAGTCGATGATGCGCCGCATCTGGTAGGCCTTCTTGCGATTACGCGGCACGGCCGTCATCAGATATTCGTCGCGGCGGCTCGGGTCGTCCCAGTTCTCGGCTCGCGGCGGCAGTTCATGGATCGACGACGGCAGATAGGACAGGAACTTGCGGGCGCGTGCGAACGCTTCCTCTTCGCTGTCGACTGCGTCGTCCACCGTGCCGGCGTTGATCTGCACCTTGTGACCGCCGAGTTCCTGCTTGGTGCGTTTTTCGCCGAGGCGGTCCACCACCGGCGGACCCGCGACGAACACCGCCGACTTCTCCTTCACCATCAATGAATAGTGGCTGGCCGAGAGCCGTGCGGCGCCAAGCCCTGCGACCGAGCCAAGGCCGAGTGCAACGACCGGGATCAATCCCATATTGATCGCGCAAAGATGCAGGCCGGAGGACGAAGAAATGCCGCCCGGCAGGTTGGCGTATCCCTTGGTCTCGATGGTCTTCACCGAGCCGCCGCCACCGGAGCCTTCGATGATGCGGATGATAGGCATGCGGAACTCCGCCGCCATCCGCTCCGGCATCTGATATTTTTCGCGGATCGACGCATCGGCCGAGCCGCCGCGCACCGTGAAATCGTCGCCGAAGATAATGACCGGACGACCGTCGACCCGTCCGCGGCCGAACACGCCATTGCCGGGCATGAAATCGATCATCTTGCCGGTCTTGTCGTACTTCGCCTTGCCGGCGATGCTGCCGAGCTCGTGGAACGAGGCCGGATCGAGAATGCTGTCGATGCGCTCGCGGACCGTCAGGCGGCCACCGGCGTGCTGGCGGTCGACGCGCTCCTTGCCGCCCATCTCCCGGGCGATACGCTTGCGTTCCGCAAGCTCGTCCAGTTCCTTCTGCCAGCCGACTTCCTCGACGGGCGGGGTCACGGGGCGGTTCATCGTGGTTGTCTCCCTCGCGCACGATCCGCCGGCGCCGGAGGTGGATCATACATCGGCATTTGCACCGTTTGTTGCGGCGCAGTCTTGCAGCTTTGCGAGAGAAGTCCATGCACCATCGAAGCTTTTGCGGTCCATTCGGCGCATACGGTGTATTCCAGGGGGACAGGTATCGCGGCGGTGACAGGCTCTCTGCCTTCCGCTAGCGATAGACATCAAACAAGCAATCAAGATCGAGGGAGCACGCCATGGCCGGACCGCTCGCAGGCATCAAGGTGATCGAGGTCGGACAGGCGCTGGCGGGTCCGCTGGCCGGCGCAATCCTCGCCGACCTCGGCGCCGACGTCATCAAGGTCGAGAAGCCGGACGGCGGCGACGATGCGCGGATGTGGGGTCCTCCGTTCGTCGACGAATCCTCGATGATGTTTCACTCGACCAACCGCAACAAGCGCTCGGTCACGGTCGACATCAAGAACAAGGCCGAAATCGAGAAGCTGAAGCGGCTCGCGCGTGACGCCGACATCCTGATCCAGAATCTCAGGCCCGGTATCGCCGAGGAGATGGGCATCGGGCCGGCGGCGATGCAGGCGGTCAATCCGCGGCTGATCTATTGCTCGATCGGCGCGTTCGGCAACAAGGGG
>Ga0190271_10001549_pt1 | contig 13207 bp, 7 predicted proteins | sample Popmic356T_FD_133747 | JGI IMG/M metagenome (GOLD analysis project Ga0190271, IMG submission 133747) | Populus adjacent soil microbial communities from riparian zone of Weber River, Utah, USA - 356 T | ecosystem: Environmental > Terrestrial > Soil > Riparian zone | place: USA: Utah | collected...
AACGAGAAGCAGCTGACCCTGCTCCGGCGCGACAAGGTCGGATTCATCTTCCAGCAGTACAACCTGCTCCCGACCCTGACCGCAGAGGAGAACATCAGGTTCCCGCTCGACCTGGCCGGCCGAACCGCCGACGCCGCCTGGATGGAACAGGTGGTGGCCACGGTCGGGCTGGCCGACCGGCTGCACCACAAGCCGTCCGAGCTCTCCGGCGGCCAACAGCAACGGGTCGCCGTGGCCCGGGCCCTGGTGGAACAGCCGGCGATCATCTTCGCCGACGAGCCGACGGGGAACCTCGACTCCAAGTCGTCCAACGAGATCCTGTCCTTCATGCAGCGGGCCGTCAGCGAGCTCGGCCAGACCGTCGTGATGGTGACCCACGATCCCGTCGCAGCGACGTTCGCCAACCGGGTGCTGTTCCTGGCCGACGGCCAGATCGTCGACGAGGTCCTCGACCCGACCCGCGAGTCCGTGCTCGAGCGCATGGGCCGACTGGGCTGACATGTTCAGCTACGCGCTCAAGAACCTCCGCGCCAACCTGACCCGCCTCGTCGCCACCGCGACGGCCGTCGTGGTGGGCATCGGCTTCCTCGCCGCCGGCCTGATGCTGACCGGAGCCATGGGGGCGGCGCTCGAAGGCAATGTCGACCAGCAGTACGCCAATGTCGACGCCGTGGTCGAGCCGGCGGGAGCATCGGGTGAGTTGAGCCAGATGGTGCCGACCGACGTCGTCGCACAGGTGTCGGACACCCCGGGGGTCGCGGCCGCTGCGGGTGAGCTCAACAAGCCGGTCTCGATCCTCGATGAGAACGGTGACGCCACAACCGAGCGAAGCGTGGGCCGAGCCTGGATCACCGATCCACAACTCAGCCCGATGACGATCGAGGCGGGCGAGGCTCCGGCCGGCGACGACGAGATCGCGATCGATCGCGGCACCGCGGGCAACGAGGGTCTGCGCGTCGGATCGGAGGTACGACTGGCCACACCGTCCGGTGAGCACGAGGCCACCGTCGTCGGCATCAGCCAGTTCGGCGATCTCGACGCGGTCGATGACGGCGGCACGATCTCCTTCACCGACGCCGCGGCGCAGCAACTCCTGGCCGACGATTCCCCTGGCTGGGACCGGGTGCTGGTGCGGACGGAAGGAAACAACGCGGCGGTCACCGCCGCACTCCGCGCGGAGCTCCCGCAGTCGTACGACGTCGTGTCCGGGTCATCGTTCCGCGCCAGCGAGCGCGCCGCGGCCTCCGGCTTCGTCGACGTACTCCGCCCGGCCCTCCAGGCGTTCGCGTACCTCGCCCTGTTCGTCGCGGGGTTCGTCATCTTCAACACGTTCTCGGTCGTCGTCACCCAACGGTTCCGGGAACTGGCACTGATCCGGGCGGTGGGCGGCACTCCGGGTCAGGTCCGACGCTCGCTGATCTTCGAGGGAGCTGCCATCGGCTTCATCTCCAGCGCGATCGGAATCGCGGTCGGGGCCCTGCTGGCCCTCCTGCTCCAGGTCGTGCTGAGCGCATTCGGCGTCGACCTGCCCGGCGCAGGTGTGTCGCTGACGGTCGGGACGGTGATCCTCTGTCTGGTCGCCGGCACCGTCATCACGGTCCTGTCGGTGATCGTGCCCGCCTTCCGGGCGGGACGGACCAAACCGGTCGAGGCGATGCGCGACACCGCGATCGACACATCGGGGTCGTCGAAGGTACGGGCCGTCATCGGTGCCGCGACGCTGATCCTCGGCGTGGCCATGCTCCTCTACACACGGACCGTCTCGGTGCAGTGGCCGATCCTCGCCGGCGGAATCATCCTGCTCTTCATCGGCGTGTTGGTCGGCGGGCCGCTGCTCGCCCGCGCCTTCGCGTGGGTGGCGATGCGGCCGATGCGCCGGGTCGGGCTCACGGCCCGGCTCGCCGCCGACAACTCGATCCGCAACCCCAAGCGCACCGCGACGACCGCCAACGCGCTGGTCATCGGCCTGTTCCTCGTCACCTTCGTCACCGTGTCCGGCAACGCCCTGAAGACGTGGACCGTCGACAAGTTGAACGAGCTGTCGTCCACGGACTTCATCGTCGGAAGCGAAGACACCTCCGTGAGCCCGGAGCTCGCCCAGCAGGTCGCCGACACCCAGGGTGTCACCGCCTCGGCTGCGGTCCGAACCGGGGGCGTCCTGACCTCCGACAACCAGGTTCTTTCCCTGTCGGGGGGTGATCCGACCGAACTCGAAGCCGCGTCGGGCTTCAAGGTCGAGTCCGGCTCGATCGACGAGGTGGTCAACGGCACCGGCGCAGCGGTCGTCGACTTCGGCGGAGCAGGCGGCCCCGACGAGGGACGACCCGAGGGAAGCCGCCGCACGGTGACGTCGGGACCCTCGTCACTGGGCGATCAGGTCACGGTCATCGGCCCTGACGGCTCGCCCACCACGCTCGAAGTGGTGGCCACCCTCGAGCCGAAGCTCGACGTGTTCATCCTGGGCACGGTGGTGAGCGAGCGCACGTTCGCCAAGGTGGCCGGTGACCAGCCGATCAAGGTGGTGTTCGTGCGAACCGAGCCGGGCCAGCAGACCGTCGTCGGTCACCGGCTCGACGACCTCGTCAAGCCGTACGCCGGCGTCGAGGTCCAGGCCGGCAACTTCATCGGCGAGATCGTGTCGACCGTGTTCGACTTCCTGATCGGGACCGTCAACGCGCTGTTGGGGATGAGCATCGTGATCGCCCTGATCGGGATCGTGAACACCCTGACGTTGTCGATCTTCGAGCGGCGACGCGAGATCGGCATGGTGCGGGCGCTCGGCATGACCGAGCAGCAGGTCGGCGGGATGATCCGCATCGAGGCGTTGCTGATCGCGATCCTCGGAACCGTCGTGGGTGTGGTGTGCGGCCTCCTCGTCGGTTGGGCGGTGGTCGGCGGTCTCGGGGACGTCGCGCTCAACGTGGAGTGGGGCCGGATCGGGCTGGTCGTCCTGGCCGGTGTGCTGGTCGGGCTCGTGGCATCCCTCATCCCGGCCCGGCGCGCCAGTCGGGTCGTCATGCTCGAAGCGATGCAGGCGACCTGACCGACGTTCGGCCCGCGGACGCTAGGTACCCAGGGGGAGCGGCACGTCGGGTTCCGGCTGATCCGGATCGTCGACGTCGGTCGCGACCACGCCATCGCCGGACGCGGCATCCGAACGGCTGAAGCGCACGCCGACGGCGAACACCGCTGCCATCACCGCCGCGATGCCGATGAACACCGCGGCCGATCCGAAGGCCCCGTAGACGAGTGGACCGACCAGGGCGGCGGCGCCCGCGCCGAGTTGGTTCATGGCGCCGGCGAGGCCCTGGCCCGCCGCCACCTCGTCGGGATGACAGGCCTTCACCATCGCGGCCTGGACGCCCGGAGTGGCAACCGCCTGGGGCACGCCCTCGCACACCGCGATCACGGCGATCAGGACGGGCCATGGCACCAACCCGTAGAGGACGGTCATCGGAATGATGAACACGAGGGCGACCGACGAGGCGCGGATCGGTCCGAAGCGGTCCGACACGCGACCGCCCCACGGTGCCAACAGGATGACCGGGACCGCGTACAGGCTCAGGCTGATCCCGATGAACGCGGTCGACGCCCCCCGGTCGGTCAGGTAGCGCGACCACAGGGCGTCGTAGATGCCGACCGGCAGGTACAGCGCGAGCGACAAGAGCGCCGCGCCCGCGATGGGGCGGCGTTTCAGCATGGTGAACGAGCGGAAGAGCGCCGGTTGCGGTGGCGAGGGCGGGATCGTCGGCAGGGGCGTGAACACGAGCCACACCCCGATCACGGTCGCCGCCGACCCCACCGCGATGAACGGCACGTCGAGGCTGAACGCCGCGGTGAGCGACGCACCGATGACCGGTCCGAGCAGGAGCCCGCCCAACTCGGCGCTGGTCAGCCGGCCCAGCTCGCGTCCCGCGGCCAGTTGGTCACTCGACACCATGTACTTACGGGCCGCCGGGAAGAACGCCCCGTACGCCAGACCTTCACACGCCCGGGCGGCGAGGAAGTGCCACAACTCGGTCCCGGCGGCGAACCAGATGAGCGAACCGCCCGATGCCAGGACGCCGAGCGAGAGCAGGGCCCGGGCGTGGCCACGATCAGCCAGGCCGGCGAGGAGCAGGCCCGACACGACGGCCGACAGGAACGAGGCGCCGGAGATCAGGCCGAGCGCCGAGGTCGACAGCCCGAACTGGTCCTGGATCTCCGCCAGCAGCGGGAAGATCATCCCCACGCCCGCGCCGATGACCACCGCAGCCGCCAGGATCGGAAGCTGGGTGGCGCCCGAACCGGGGGCGCGCGAATGGGTGTCGGCCCGAGACATGGCGTCATGCTCCCACCCGCCCCGGACAGTTCGCCCCTCAATTGCCGTGAGCAATTCGCCTACTCGGTCGGTCTCCGTGCCTCGAGCTGCCCTGCCGACGGATCGCCGACCGTTCGTTCACCGATCCTTCATGTCGAACTCCCCCGTCGCGCCGACCGGACGCGCAAAGCTGGGTGGGCATGACCTCACCGACGGAGGCTCCGGCCCTCCGGATGCCGGGGGAGTTCGAGCCCCACGAGGCCACCGTCATGTGCTGGCCGGTCCGGCGATCGATCTGGGGAACCCATCACGACCGGGCCGAGGACGACTTCGCCGCCATCGCGGCCGCCGTCGGAGCGTTCGAACCGGTGATCATGGTGGCACCACCGTCGGACGCCGAACGGGCCGCGAAGCTCTGCTCGGCCGCCGGCGGAACGGCCGTCGAGGTGGTCGTGTTGCCGATCAACGATTCGTGGGCCCGGGACCACGGCCCGATGTACGCAGTCGACTCCGGTGGCCGTCCGGTCGTGGTCGACTTCGTGTTCAACGCCTGGGGCGAGAAGTTCACTCCCTACGACGACGACGCCCTGCTCGCCCGGCGGTGGGCAGAACGACGCGGGGAGCAGGTCCGCACATCGACGATGGTCCTCGAGGGCGGGGCGATCGCGGTCGACGGGCAGGGCACCCTGGTCACGACCGAACAGTGTTTGCTCCACCCGAACCGCAACCCGTCGATGGGCCGATCCGAGATGACCGACGAGCTAGCGGCGATGCTCGGAACCACCACGGTTGTTTGGCTCCCCCACGGACTGGCCCTCGACCACGACACCGACGGACACGTCGACAACGTCGCCGCCTTCACCCGACCGGGCGAGCTGCTGGTCCAGGGCTGCGACGACCCGACCGAGGCGGACCACGAACGGCTGGCCGCGAACGCGTCACGTCTGGTGGGAGCGGTCGGCGCAGGAGGCGAACCGATCGACGTGGTCGAGGTGCCCGTCCTGCCGTTCACCCAACTCGACGACGAACGACTCGTCGTTCCCTACCTCAACCTGTACGTGTGCAACGGCGGGGTCTTGGTGCCGACCTGTGGACACCCCGCCGACGACGAGATGCTCGGACTGATCAGCGAGCGGTTCCCGGGTCGTCGGGTGGTCGGGGTTCCCGGCGCCGTGCTGGCCCTCGGAGGAGGCGGGCCGCACTGCATCACACAGCAGATCCCGGTCAGCCCCGGTGGCGACCGGTTGACCGAGCCCGTGAGGGGGTAGGTGTGCGGTGCGATGGAAATGATCGAGGCGATCGGGGCTGTGCCGCCCTCCCCCGCCCGCACCCGGCCACCCACCCGAACCCCGTTCCGCGTGGGTGCGGTCCAGGACCGCTGGCATCCCGACCCCGAGGAGCACCGGGCCTCCCTCCGCGACGGGGTCGAGACGGCGTCACGAGCCGGGGCCCGGCTCGTCTGCCTCCAGGAGCTGACGTTGTCGCCCTACTTCGCAGCCCTGGCGGGCGGCCCCGAAGCCGCCGGAACCCGCCCCGAGCCCATCGAGGACGGCCCGACCCGCAGGTTCGTGACCGAACTCGCACAGGCGTCAGGGGTGTTCGTTTCGGCCTCGATGTACGAGGCCGACGACAGTGTCACACCCCGCGGGTACAACACAGCGATCTGCATCTCGCCCAGCGGAGACCTGGTTGCACGAACCCGGAAGCTCCATATCCCTGTCACGGAGGGATACCACGAAGACCACTACTTCGTGGGCGTCGACGACGGCTTTCCCGTCGTCGGCGTCGCTGACGCGCGTGTCGGCTTCCCCACCTGCTGGGACCAGTGGTTTCCCGAGCTCGCCCGGGCGTATTCGCTACAGGGGGCAGAGGTGATCGTCTACCCCACCGCGATCGGGTCCGAGCCCGACCACCCCGACTTCGACACCCAGCCGTTGTGGCAGCAGGTGATCGTCGGCAACGGCATCGCGAACGGCACGTTCATGGTCGCGGTGAACCGCACCGGAACGGAGCAGGTCGCGGCTGACGCCCCTGAGATCACGTTCTACGGTTCCTCGTTCATCTCCGACCCGTACGGCAGGGTGTTGGGGCAGGCCCCCCGTGACCGGCCAGCCGTGATCATCGCCGACCTCGACCTCGACGCCCGCTCCGACTGGCTCGAGTTGTTCCCATTCCTCACCACCCGTCGTCCAGACGCATACGACCCACTGACCGCCCCGACGCCCTCGACCATCACGCCGAACCCCACCCACCAGGCCGACCCGGCCGTGCCGGCCCACCGGTCGGCGCTCCACGACTGAGTCGCCACCGAGCACCGCGCCCACCCAGGAAGCCCACGTGTCGCATCCACCCAGCACTCCATCCCCACCGCTCGAACCGCCAGCCGCAACGGCACTGAACGTCTCGGCCGCCGCGACGTCGGACAAGGCCGCAGTGACATCGGCCTACTGCGAGGTGCGCTCGCGGACCGAGGGCCTGATCGCGCCGCTGAGCCCCGAGGACCAGGTCGTCCAATCAATGCCCGACGCCAGTCCGGCCAAATGGCACCGGGCCCACACCACCTGGTTCTTCGAGGAGTTCGTGCTCGGACCCAACGCGAACGGATACGAACCGGCCGACCCGAGCTACCGATACCTCTTCAACAGCTACTACGAGGCGGTCGGACCGCGTCAACCCAGGCCGCGGCGCGGGATGATCACCCGGCCCTCGGTCGACGAGATCACCCGGTACCGACGTCACGTCGACGCCGCGATGCTCGCCCTCGTCGACGCGCGCGACGGCGAACTCGATGCCGCGGTCACGGACATGATCGAGCTCGGCCTGAACCACGAGCAGCAACACCAGGAACTGATCCTGATGGACATCAAGCACCTGCTGTTCCAGAACCCCCTGCGTCCCGCCTACCTCTCGGGCCGCCCCGGCGCCTCACCGCGTGAGGACATCGGTGGCGCGGGGTGGATCGACCACCCGGGCGGACTCGTCGAGGTGGGACACGACGGCACGGGCTTCGCGTACGACAACGAACAGCCCCGCTTCACGACCTACCTCCAGCCGTTCCGGGTCGCGGACCGCCTCGTGACCGCGGGCGAGTGGCTCGAGTTCATGTCCGATGGGGGCTACCGCCGCCCGGACCTGTGGCTGAGCGACGGCTGGGGACTCGTGCAGGCGGACGGCTGGGACGCACCGCTCTACTGGGACCGCCCCGCTGATGGCACCGACGCCGACTGGACCGTGTTCACGCTCGAGGGCGACCGACCGGTCGATCCCACCGAGCCCGTCGTCCACGTCAGCTACCACGAGGCGGACGCCTTCGCCCGGTGGCGGGGTGCCCGCCTGCCGACCGAACCCGAATGGGAGGCGGTTGCGGCCGCCAACTGGTGGGAGCCTCCGTCAGACCGTGCCACGGTGCACCCCGCAGCGTCCGGGTCACCGGGCACGGACGACCTGGGATTCGGGTCCGAGGTGTGGCAGTGGACGCAGAGCGCCTACCTGCCCTATCCGGGCTTCGCCCCTGCGCCGGGCGCGGTCGGTGAGTACAACGGCAAGTTCATGGTGAGCCAGCACGTCCTGCGGGGCGGATGCTGCGCCACTCCCCCGGGCCATTCCCGGCCCACGTACCGGAACTTCTTCCCGCCGTCGGCCCGCTGGGCCTTCAGCGGAGTCAGGTTGGCGAGCGATGCATGAGACCAGGACCATCTCGATCGAGGTGTGCCTCGATCCCACCGACTGGTCGGACCACCTGGCCGACGAGACCCGTCGCGGCCTGGCCGCCCGTCCGCCGTCGATCCCGCCGGTCTGGTTCTACGACGAGCACGGATCCCACCTGTTCGACCGGATCACGCGGGTGGCCGAGTACTACCCGACCCGGGCCGAGCGCTCGATCCTGACCGCCCGCGCCGACGAAATCGCCGCCATCACCGGGGCCGACACGCTGATCGAGCTGGGCTCGGGCACGTCGGAGAAGACGTGGCTGCTGATCGACGCGCTCAGGTCGGCAGGGACGTTGCGCCGGATCGCTCCGTTCGATGTCAGCGAGGAGATGCTGTGGTCGTCGTGTCGGACGATGGCGGAGCGCCTACCGGGCATCGACGTCGCGGCCGTGGTCGGAGACTTCCACCGTCACCTGGGCAACATCCCGGCCGGCGGCACCCGACTGATGGCCTTCCTCGGTTCGACCATCGGGAACCTCGATCCCGACGAGCGCCGACGCTTCCTCGGCGAGGTGTGGGCCGCGCTGCGCCCGGCCGGATCCACGACCGGACGGGGCGACTGGTTCCTCCTGGGCACCGACCTGATCAAGTCCCGTGACCGGCTCGAGGCCGCCTACGACGACACCGACGGGATCACGGCGCAGTTCAACCTCAACTGCCTGCGCGTGATGAACCGCGAGCTCGGCGCCGACTTCGACCTCGATGCCTTCCATCATGAGGCGCACTGGAACGAGGAGCGCTCGCTCATGGAGATGCGGCTCGTCGCGGACTCCGCCCAGTTGGTGTCGATCGAGGGGCTCGACAACGCGACGGTGCGCCTCGATGCCGGTGAGTGGATCCGGACCGAGATCAGCACCAAGTTCACCCGCGAGGGCATCACCGCTGAGCTTCAGGCGGCCGGTCTCGAGGTCCACGAGCAGTGGACCGATCCCGAGGGTGACTTCCTCCTGACCCTCGCCCGACCGGAGGTGTGACCGCCCTCGACTGCGGGCTCCGCCGTCGGGGTGATTCGTCGGTCAGCCGGTGTTCCGCACCCCGTTCGCGATGCCGTTGACCGTGAGCAGGAGCGCCCGTCGGAGCGACGGGCGCTCGTCATTACCGCGCAACCGGGCCAGCAGCTCGATCTGCAGCGCGTGGAGCGGCTCCAGGTAGACGTCGCGCACGCCGAGGGTCCGCCTGAGCGTCGGCGCGCGCTCGAGGAGTTCCGTGGTGCCGAGGACCGTGAGCAGCTCCGACCGGGTCCGGTCGAGCTCGTCGTGGATCCGATCCAACACGTGGCGATGATCGGGGTCGACCAGCCGCGTGACGTAGTGGTCGGCGATCACCAGGTCCGTCTTCGCCAGGACCATCTCGACGTTCGACAGGAGGCTGGCGAAGAACGGCCAGCCCCGGGCCATGCGCTCGAGCTCGTCTCCGTGACCGTCGGCCCGGACCGCGGCCAGCCCGGCGCCGACGCCAAACCAACCGGGCACGTTCTGACGGGTCTGGGTCCACCCGAAGACCCAGGGAATGGCCCGCAGGTCGTCGAGCCCGGCGGTGGAACCGGTGCCGCGCCGCGCCGGACGCGAACCGATGTTGAGCTCACCCAGCTGATCCACGGGCGTGGCGCTGAGGAAGTAGCGGACCAGGGACGGATCGTCGATGAGCGACCGGTACTCGGCGTTGGCTGCCTCGGACATGCGGTCCATCACCGCGTCCCAGGCGACGAGTCGTTCGGCGTCGATCTTCGCCTCGGTGTGGAACAACGTGGCGGCCATGACGGCGCCGACCGTCGATCCGAGGTTGCGTGACGCCAGCTCGGGGGTGCCGTACTTGTCGGAGATCACCTCGCCCTGCTCGGTGATCTTGATGGCGCCCTGAACGGCGCCGTACGGCTCGGCCAGGATCGCGGCCGCGGTCGGACCCCCGCCCCGGCCGACCGTCCCGCCCCGTCCGTGGAAGAAGCGCAGGCCGACGCCATGACCCTCGGCGACGTCGCGGAGCGACCTCATGGCGCGGTGGATGCCCCACAGCGACGTCACGGTTCCGCCGATCTTGTTCGAATCGGAGTAGCCGAGCATGACCTCCTGAATCCCGCCCCGAAGGTCGACGAGCGTCCGGTAGGCCGGCGTCGAGAGGAGGTCGTCGAGGATCTGGGGCGCCCGCGCCAGGGCGTCTGGGGTCTCGAGCAGCGGAACGAAACCGAGCCGGGCGATGCCCGCGGACGGGTCGACCAGGCCGGCATCCATGGCGACCACCGCGGCTGCCAACACGTCGTCGGCGTCTGTCGTCATCGACAGGATGTAGCTCTCGATGGCGTCGTTCCCGTCGCGGTCGATGGCCCGGCTGATCACGTCGAACACGTCCCGGGTGGCGGCGAGGCCGGGATCGAGGTCCACCGATCGGTGGGCGAGGGGCCGGCCTCGGGAGAGCTCGCGGGCCAGGAACTCCCGCCGTTCGGAATGGTCCAACCCGGCGTAGTCGGGTCCATCGGACCACCGGTCCACCAGTCCCGTGACGAGCGCCTGCACCTTGCGGGCGTCCTCGCGGATGTCCATGGTGGCAAGCGTGAACCCGAACGCGACCGCAACCCGCAGGAACCGGTCGAGCGGTCCGCGGGCAACGACTTCGCCGCCGTTGTCGGCCAGCGACCGCCGCAACACCATGAGGTCGTCGATCAGTTCGTCCGCGTTGGCGTACCCCACCTCGGCGCCGGTGGTGACGGCGTCGAGTCGCGCCCGGATGTAGGAGAGCGCGAATCGGTAGGGCTCCTCGGCGTTGAGCCGGGCGAAGCGCCGGTGGACGCCAGGCAGTCGTTCGCGTTCGCGCTCGAGCAGCGCGGTCAGTTCGTCGCTCGATCCCGAGATCCGATCCGATACCGAGAGCTCGCTGATCAACGTGTCGATGCCCGAGATCAGCGCGGTGATGGCAGCCGTGCGATGGAGGTCGAGCACCTCGGCGGTCACGGCGGCGGTGACGAACGGGTTGCCGTCGCGGTCACCTCCCACCCACGTCCCGAATCGCACGGGCCGCAGCGTGGGAGGGGCGTCGACGCCACCGTCCTCGAGACCGCTGGCGAACTCTTCGAGCAGGTTGCCCATGACATTCGATCGCAGGTCATCGAGGACGGAGAGCACCGCACTGGCCTCGTCGGTCGGCGTGGGCTTTTCGAGGCGGAGCTCGTCGGTCTGCCACAGGAGGTCGATGGCCTCGCTCACATGGCGGTCGACTCGACGGTGGTCGGCCGCGGTGGACCTCGGATCGTGTCGGATGGTCAGCAGCTCGGCGATCTGACGTCGCTTGTAGGAGACCGAGCGCCGCACCGCCTCGGTCGGATGGGCGGTGAACACCAGGCGGACATCGAGTCGGTCGACCATCTCGGCCACTGACTCGAGATCGACGATCCCACCCTCGTCCCGAACGAGCCGCGGCGGGACGAACGGGAGGCCCGGCACCCCCGGCTCCTCGTCGGTGGCGTAGCGATGGACCTGCTCGGCCAGGTTCGCCAGGTGGAAGTACGACGAGAAGGCCCGGGTGAGGCGGATGCCGGTCGGCAGGTCGAGGTCTCCGAGCAGGGACTCGAGCGTTGCGAGCTCGGCGGGATCGGTTCGAGCAGCCCTCGACCTCGCCCGGACCAATTCCACCAGATCCAGGAACGCCTGGCCCTCTTGACGGACCAGGGTGTCGCCCAGTTGGTTGCCGAGCCGGCGGATGTCGTCGCGCAGGGCGCGGTCCGCAACGAGCTCTGACGTCTCGAGTGGCTGTTCGCTCAACATGGGTCGACCCCAACGGTACGGACCCTCGATTGCGTTGCAGTTTCGAGTCGCTCACGGCAAGCCCGTCCACCGGGACCCGCTGCATGGACTCGAACCGATCCCGGCGAACGACCGGTGTCGCCGGACCTGAGGGTCGGGCCCCCGCCCAGGGTCTCGCTGTCACAGGGCACCGCCAAGATGGGTGGGTGCCAGATCGACGTCTCGAACCCGTCCCCGAACGTCCTCCGGCCGTGCGGTTCGCGGAGTGTGTCCGGACGGTCGGCGCCGTCGCGCGGGCGGGTCGCCTGAAGGTTCCGGTGGTCCTGTCGCCGCCCCGACGACCCGACGTCGACCGGAGCATCCGTCGCCGTGGAGGCAGCTCCGACGTCGTCGCCATCCGCATCACCGACCGGCCGTTCGTAGCGGTGCAGAACGATGTGATCGACGGCTTCATCGCTGCCAACCGGCTCGACATCGCGTCGGCCGACCGCTTCCGCCGAGATGCGTGGGATGCGCTCGACGGACGCCCTCGACGGCGCCGACGGGAACCGTCGGTAGCTGCGCTGCCCGAGCGGGCCTCCGAGGTCGCCTGACGGCGGCGTTGGTGTGCGAGCATCGCGCACGACGTTGACCTTGCCCGGGTGGCGGAACTGGCAGACGCAGAGGGCTTAAACCCCTCGGCCCCTCGGGGCGTGTGAGTTCAAATCTCACCCCGGGCACCCTGAGTTTTCAAGGGTTTCGCCCCTGCCGGTTGCCCGAGAGACCCGTTCGAGGTACGAATAGTCGCGAAATAGTCGCGCTTTAGTCGCGAACTACCCGGACCGGTGCCTCGGGAGGTGTGCGATGTCGGGAACCGTGGAGCGGTACGGACGGGGCTGGCGGTACCGGGCGTCGATCGGGGTCGACCCGTCGACCGGCAAACGTCGGTGGGTGTCCAAGGGCGGGTTCGCGACCCGCAAGGCCGCGAGCACCGCGTTGAATGCCGTGCTCACCGATGCCGACAACGGCACGATCGTGCAGCGCTCCCCCATGAAGGTCGGCGAGTATCTCGAGGAGTGGATCGACGGCGTCGACCGTGACCTCAAGCGCACGACGGCGTCCGGGTACCGCAATGCGATCAAGCATCTGAACGCGCAGATCGGACACGTGCGACTTCAGGATCTGACGCCGCTGATGGTCGAGCGCACCTACCGCCAGCTCGTGAAGGGCGGACTGAAGGCGAAGACGGTCCGGAACATCCACACGGTGTTGCGGCGAGCCCTGGCCGACGCAGAACGGCTGGGACTGATCGTGCGCAACCCTGCGGCGACTGCCCGCCCACCGTCGCCGGAGCACACGGAGCAATCGACGTGGACGGCGGAGGAGCTCAACGGCTTCCTCGAGTCGGTCAAGGACCATCGACTGTTCGCGTCGTTCGTGCTGAGCGCGACCACCGGCATGCGTCGAGGTGAGCTGCTCGGCCT